>Ga0315338_1000627_pt1 | contig 69740 bp, 53 predicted proteins | sample ASW8metaG_FD_204518 | JGI IMG/M metagenome (GOLD analysis project Ga0315338, IMG submission 204518) | Ammonia-oxidizing marine archaeal communities from Monterey Bay, California, United States - ASW #8 | ecosystem: Environmental > Aquatic > Marine > Coastal | place: USA: California | collected...
CGAGTTCGTCCGCGTACGTCGGAATGAAGCCGGTTTCGACCTTCCCATCGCGGAAGGCGGAGTGGTCGAGTACGCGCTCGAGGTAGGCGGTGTTGGTCGTGCAGCCGAGGATCACACAGTCGCGGAGGGCGCTGCGCGCGCGCTCGATCGCCTCGTCCCGATCCCGGCCGTGCACGATCAGCTTCGCGAGCATGGGATCGAAGGCCGTCGAGACCGTCTGGCCCGCTTCGATCCCGGCGTCGAAACGAACGCCCGGTCCCGAAGGCGGTCGAACCACGAGCAGTTTGCCCACCGCCGGCCGGAAGTCCTGATCCGGATCCTCTGCGCAGATCCGGCATTCGATCGAAGCACCTTCGAACCGCAAATCGTCCTGCGCGAGGGTGATGGGCTCACCCGCGGCGACGCGGACCTGTTGTTCGACGAGGTCGATGCCCGTGACCATCTCGGTGACGGGATGTTCGACCTGGAGTCGCGTATTCATTTCGAGGAAGTAGAAGTCGCCGTCCGGCGCAACCACGAACTCGACCGTTCCGGCGTTCTGGTATTTCGCGGCGCGGGCGATGTCGACGGCGCGCGTGCAGATCTCGTCGCGAAGCGAACGTTCGAGCGCGGGGGCGGGCGACTCTTCAACGAGCTTCTGAAAGCGCCGCTGGATCGAGCAATCCCGTTCTCCAAGGTGGAGCACATTCCCGTGGCTGTCCGCGAGGATCTGGACCTCGACATGACGCGGGTTCTCGACATAACGCTCGGCGAAGATCCGTCCGTCGCCGAAGTAACGCTCGGCTTCGGACCGCGCCAGGTCGATCGCGCCCGGAAGGTCCTTGGCGCTTCGGACGATCTGCATGCCCTTTCCGCCGCCACCCGCCGAAGCCTTGATCAGAAGCGGAAATCCGATTCCCTCGGCGCGATCCTGAAAACTCGCAGGATCGTCTTCTTCGCTCGCTGAAGGCGTGAGGGGAATGCCCGCGTCCCCCACGAAACGTCGGGACGCGATCTTGTCGCCCATCAGCCGTATCGCCTCGGGATCGGGTCCGATCCATCGAATCCCCGCTCGCTCGACGGATTCCGCGAATTCCGCGTTCTCCGCCAGGAATCCGTAGCCCGGGTGCAGCGCATCGGCGCCGATCCTCGTGGCGAGTGCGATGATCTGTTCGGCGTCGAGATGCGCCGACACGGGCGTCTCCCCTTCGATCGGACAGACTTCGTCGACGGCCTTCGAAGCCGGTCCGCCCGCATCGTCGGCATGCACGACGGCGGCGCTGGCGATGCCGAGCCTCCGCAGCGTCGCTGCGACTCGGACCGCGATCTCCCCGCGATTGGCGATCATGACCTTTTCGATTCCACTGATTCTCTTCATAGGGATGCCTTCGGATGCGCGGAGGGTGTCTTCGGGTCGAGGGTCGATTCGAGGCGACTGACCGCGCGCTCGAGTCGGAGAAGGTTTTCGTTCTCTCGAGATGTCGGGGCGTCGTCGCTGCGATCGGTGACCAGGATCCCGCCGAGGATCACGTCCGCCAATTGATCCGCGAGCGGGCCCGCCTCGAGTTCGCGGTCCGTGAAGACGGATCGCCACACGGCGTGCTCGATCCCTCCGTAGACCAGATCGCGAATCACGCTCGGCACGAGGTCGTCCCGCAGGTCCCCGCTCTCGACGCCTTGCTCGAGGACGGTGAGCGCAATTCCGGTATAGCGGCGATTCAGCTCGAGGATCGCCTCGTCGAACAGCGCTACGTCGGGCCGGGCCTCACGGATGATGACGCGACAAAGGCCCGCGTCAGACGTGAACGTCTCGAGATGCCGCGCGATGATGAATCGGAGACGGTTCTCCGTTCCTCGGATCGCCTGCAGTCCGGATTCAGTCTCCGCGATCAGGCCCTCGAAGAAGTCCTTCATGACCGCGATCAGCAGCGCGCGCTTGCTCTCGAAGTAGCTGTAGACCGTGCCCTCGACGACGCCGGCGCCAGCGGCAATCTCGGCGACCGCGGCGGCGCCGTAGCCCTTCTCCGAGAAGACCTGCTTCGCGGATTCCAGAATCTCCGCCTGCCGTTCCGCGCGCGGTCGCCGGGTCCGCCTGCGGGACGTGTCGGGAGCGGCCATGTCTCGACCTCCATCGCCAGGGCGGCTCGGGTGCTCGGTCGAGACCGAGCCGATCGCCCTGATCGAGGAAAATAATGAGATAGACTCAATAAAAAAGTGGATACTGTCAATGAAGTTAGGGAATAATATGGGATTCGACCGATATTTATTGAGCCGATCTCGATTCGATTCAGATCGGGGGAGGATGACATGTCATCCAGCTTCAGCCTCGACGAAGACCAGCAGGCGATTCTCGACGCCGCGGACCGCTACGGACGTGAGCAGCTCGCCCCTCTCGCCAAGCGCATGGACGACGAAGAATGGTGGCCCGACGAAGCCTTCCGCGGGCTCGGCAAGGAAGGCTATCTCGGGATCACGGTGCCCCCCGAACTCGGGGGCGCGGGTCTCGACCTCTTCGCCAGTGGCCTCGTGCTCGAGGGTTTCTCGCGGTGGAACTACGCCCTCGGCCTGTCCTGGGTCGCGCACGAGAATCTCTGCCTGAACAACATCCTGCGAAACGGAAATCCCGAGCAGGTCGAGCGCTACATCCCCGGTCTTTCCGACGGGTCCTTGATCGGATGTCTCGGGCTCACCGAGCCCGGCGCGGGATCCGATGCGCTCGGTTCGATGGCGACGACCGCGGTGCGCGACGGTGACGACTACATCGTGAATGGCCGCAAGCTCTTCATCACGAACGGTCCGGTCGCCGATATTTGTCTGCTCTACGTGAAGACCGACATGGACCGGGGCGCGCAGGGGATCACAGCGCTCATCGTCGAGATGGACACGCCCGGAGTGAGCGTCGCGCAGAAGCTCATCAAGATGGGATTCCGCGGCTCGCAAACCGCAGAGCTCGCCTTCGATGATTGTCGGGTGCCGGTGGCGAACCGGATGGGGGAAGAGAACGAAGGCGTGAAATGCGTGATGAGCGGACTCGACCTCGAGCGCGCGACGATCGCGCCGATCTGCATCGGCATGGCGGAGCGGGCGCTCGACCTTTCGATCGAACATGCGAAGGAGCGGGTTCAGTTCGGCGAGCCGATTGCGAACTTCCAGATGATTCAGTCGCGACTTGCGGAGATGTCGACGCTCGTCGAAACGGCGAAGATCTACAACTATCACACGCTCGCCGCCCTGAATGATCTCCCGCCGGGCGAGGGCGGGCGCGGCGACGTCCATCGGATCTCGGCGACTTCGGTCATGTACGCCGCTGATTCCCTCAATCGGGTCCTCGATCATGCCGCGCAGATCCATGGCGGCGTGTCCTATATCTGGGAAACCGAGATCAACCGCCTCTATCGTGGCATCAAGATGCTCGAAATCGGTGCCGGCACGACCGAGATCCGAAAGCTGATCATTGCGCAGGAGCTGTTGAAGGGTTAAATCGGAGATCGATGGCCCAGGAGCGTTCGACGCACGCGATCTATTTCATCCTGATCACGATCCTGATCGACACGATTGGCTTCGGGATGATCGCGCCCGTGATGCCCGAGCTGATCTCCCAGCTGACCGGCGAGGGCTTCGCCGAAGCCGCGCGCTACGGCGGCATGCTGATGTTCCTCTTCGCCGCGGTGCAGTTCTTCGCCGCTCCGATCCTCGGCAATCTGAGCGACCGGTTCGGCCGGCGACCCGTTCTCCTGATCTCGCTGGCGGCGCTCGGCTTCGACTACGTCCTGATCGCGCTCGCTCCGACTCTCGCCTGGCTCTTCGTGGCGCGCTTCATTTCTGCGATCGCGAGTGCGACCTTCGCGACGGCGAATGCCTGGGTTGCCGATGTGAGCCCGCCGATCGAGCGCGCGAAGCATTTCGGCTACCTGAGCGCAGCATGGGGCCTGGGATTCATGCTCGGACCCATGCTCGGTGGACTGCTCGGAGAGTACGGGGCACGCGTCCCGTTTTGGGCCGCTGCGGTCCTGTCCCTGGTGAACGTCCTCTATGGCTATTTCGTGCTGCCCGAGTCCCTGGCAGAAGAGTCGCGCCGGCCCTTCGACTGGAAGCGTGCGAATCCGGTCGGTGCGCTCTTCCAGATCAGGAAGTATCCGGCTGTCTTCGGCTTCATCATCGCGCTCGTACCCTTCCAGATCGCGCACGACGCGAATCCCGCGGTGTGGGGCTACTACACGATGCACAAGTTCGACTGGTCCGTCTCCGACGTCGGTTGGTCGCTCTTCGCCGTCGGAGCGACGATCATGTTCGTGAATGCCCTGTTGGTGGGGCCCGCGATCGCGCGGCTGGGCGAGAAGGGTGCCGTCGTCGTCGGGTACAGTGCGACGGCTCTGTCGTTCTGCGGTTTCGCGTTCGCGACACAGAGCTGGATGATGTTCGCCGCGATCTTCCCCTTCGCGCTCGTCGGACTCGCTCAGCCTGCCATCCGGGGGATGATGGCGAATCTCGTCCCCGCAGATGCGCAGGGTGAGCTGCAGGGCGCCACCGCGAGCGTGATGAGCCTGACGATGATCGTCTCGCCGGTCTTCATGACCCAACTCTTCTACGGCTTCAGTCGTGAAGGAGCGCCGATCGACTTTCCGGGCGCGCCCTTCCTCGCGGCCGGCATCCTCGTGTTGATCTCGCTCGCCCTCTTCACGAGAGCCGCGCGCGGCGTGCGCGCCGCGCGATGACGCTCGATCCCTCAGATCTCGAGGATGCGTTTCGCGTCTGCTTCGTCGAGACCTATCGAACGATCCTGGTCGGTGGGGGCGACGAGCCGATGTATCTGCCTTCCGCGGATCCGTACGTGGCGCCCCATCGTGTGATCTATCGCGAGGACTTCTTTGCGAGTGCGCTGCACGAGGTCGCGCATTGGTGTCTTGCTGGCGCCGAACGGCGGACACTCGAGGACTACGGCTACTGGTACTCGCCAGACGGGCGAAGTCCGGAGGAGCAGGCTCGTTTCGAGCGCGTGGAAGTCGCTCCCCAGGCGCTCGAATGGATCTTCTCGGACGCTTGTGAGTTCACGTTCAATCTCAGCGCGGACAATCTGAGCGGAGGCATCGCTTCGACCGATCGCTTCGCGTGCGCGGTCGAATCCCGGAAATCGCAGTTCCTCGAGAGCGGCCTCCCCGACCGGGCGGCGCGCTATCGCGCGGCGCTCGAAGAACTCATGGAGCGTCGGGTTGGGCGTCGAACTGAGGATCGGGCCGCGAATCCGTAGGCGGATCGACGGCGCCCGACATCGTCTCCATTCCCTCGTCGGCGGAGTCGTCCTCTGTTTCAGGTCGGAAGACGATTCGAATCAACTGTCGCGAATCGCCGTCGGCCGATCCCTCGCGCATGTACTGCCACTGCCGGACCGCGCGAAGGGCCGCGCCGTCGAAAAGAAATGGAGGATGTGAGTCGACGACGAGCGGATCCTCGGTCGTCCCCCTCTGTGTGACGTCGAAGTCGATCACCACGTAGCCCTCGACGCCCGTCGCCTTCGCGAGTGGCGGAAACTGGGCAGGCACACGGTCGATCGGGGTGCGTCGGGGGCGATCCGGATTGGCTCCTTCCTTGACCTCGAGAACACGACTGGAGTAGCCGGGGTCGTCCTCGATCAACTTCAGGATCCGGGTGCGCTCGGCAGCATCGTCCGAGGCGAAGGACGTCGGCGCGTCGAGCACGAGTCGTCGGTAGATCTCGCGTGCCCCATCGACGTCGCCATCGATCTCTCGACAGAACCCCTGGATCAGGAGCACCGAATGTCGCATCTCGTTGAATGGCCAGGACTCGAGGACTTCGGGATCCGAGAGTCGCCGGGCCGTGACACAGTCACCGCGTTCATAGGCGAGATAGGCGTCGCTCGCGGTCTGCGCCCCCTCGAGTTCGGACGGCGGCGGCGCCGTTGATCGACAGGCTGAAACGAGAAGGGCGATCAGGGCGATGAAGGCGACGGCGGCGACGTGACGATGCGGCATGAATCCTCGGTTCCTCCGGAGCAAGAAGCGCAGCTTCATTATACCTGACAGCGAGGTCGAATAGCGTTCGAGTTGGCGGATCATCTCGGACGCTCCAGAATGCGCGCCCAGTACGAGTCGAGTTCCGCACGTACGACGGGCGCGAGGATGTAGAGCCCGGCCATGTTTGCGAGGGCCATCGCGAAGATCATCGCGTCCGAGAAATCCAGGATGGCCGAGAGCTGCGTGGTGCATCCCACGGCGACCGCGATGCAGAAGATCGCGTTGTAGCTTCGCTTGACGATCGGGGCCGGTCCAAAGAGGTAGATGGCGCCCTCGAGCCCGTAATACGACCACGCGATCATCGTTGAGTAGGCGAAGAGCATGACGACGACGGCGAGTGGGACGGGAAACCAGGGGATGACGCTCGCGAAGGCCGAGGAGGTCAGCTCGACACCACTCATGCCGTCGAAGGGCGCCTCGGGATCGTAGACGGTGAGCGTGATCACCAGGGCCGTGACCGAGCAGACGATGATCGTGTCGATGAAGGGCTCGAGGAGGGCGACGAATCCCTCGGTCACGGGCTCGTTCGTGCGAACGGCGGAATGGGCGACGGCCGACGAGCCGATGCCGGCCTCGTTCGAAAACGCTGCGCGCCGAAAGCCGAGAATCAGCACGCCGAGCATCCCCCCGGCCGCGCCGTGCGGGGTGAACGCGCCGGTGACGATCTGTCCGAGGGCGCGAGGCACCTCGGCCGCATGGGACCCGATCACGAAGAGACCTGCGGAGACGTAGAGCACGGCCATGAAGGGGACGATCTTGCTGGCGACCGCGGCGATGCTCCGGATGCCTCCGACGATGACGACGCCCACGGCGATCGCGAGCGCGAGGCCGACGATCCAGCCCTTGTCGGCGAAGAAGCTCGAGGAGCCGCCGGTCACGTTCACGAACTGGACGAAGGTCTGGTTCGACTGGAACATGCATCCGATGCCGAGCGTGCCGATCACGATGCAGACGGCGTAGTAGACGGCCATCGCTCGGCCCAATCGCGGCATGCCGCGCTCGGCCAGTCCCCTGTCGAGGTAGAACATCGGGCCACCCGAGATGCTTCCGTCGGGGTTCTCCTGTCGGTACTTCACGCCGAGGGTGCACTCTGCGAACTTCGAAGCCATGCCCAGCGCGCCCGCGACCCACATCCAGAAGGCGGCGCCCGGGCCGCCGACCGAGATCGCCACCGCGACGTGCGCGATGTTGCCGACGCCGACGGTTCCCGAGATCGCCGTCGCCAGCGCCTGGAAATGCGAGACCTCGCCTGGTGCGGTTCCGTCGGAGAAGTCGCCGCGAACGAGTCTCAGCGCGTGCGTGAATCCGCGAAGGTTGATGAAGCGGAGATAGATCGTAAAGAAGGCCGCACCGACGACCAGCCAGGCGACGATGAGCTGCACCTCCGTTCCGGCGATGGGGACGGAGAAGAAGATGACTTCGGAGAAGGCCCGGGCGATGGGCGCGAAGCTCTCGTTGATCGTCTCGTCGATTCCCATCTAGCCTCGCCGCAGGGTCGGAATTCGGGGTCTGATCCGGGGGGGCTGGAGGGTGGGGCGCAGCGCAAGATTCGCGCCTCGTGAGATGAGATAGTCTACTCTCGGTCGAAACCCGGGGTCAATGATGAATCGCAGCACTGATTCGAAGCGGCTGGGTCCGCGGAGTCTCTGGCATCCCCTGCGTCAGCATGGTGGCGTCACGACGCAGATGCCGCGGGAGTTCGTGTCGGGCGATGGTGTCTATCTGACCGATGTCGATGGCGTGCGCGTCCTCGACGCCGTCGCCGGAATCTGGTGCGTCAACGTCGGCTACGGCCGCGAAGAACTGGCCGACGTCGCGCGCGAGCAGATGGCGCGACTGCCCTACGTGTCGGGCACGTTCAGTCACGCGCCGGGCGCCGAACTCGCCGACAAGCTGACCGGGATGCTCGGCTATCCGAGCCGGGTCTACTTCACGAACAGTGGCTCCGAGGCCAACGAAGCCGCCTTCAAGGTCGCGAGGCAGTATCACGCCCAGACCGGCTCGCCGGGGCGTTACAAGATCATCGCGCGCTATCGCGGCTACCACGGCAATACCCTCGGCGCCCTCTCGGCGACGGGGCAGGCCGAACGCAAGCTCGGATACGGCCCCTTCGCTCCGGGGTTCCTCCATATCGACGCACCGGATTCGTATCGCATCACGCACGACTGCGCCGAGCAGCTCGAGCGGGTGATCGAACGCGAAGGCGCCGAGAGCATTGCCGCCTTCATCATGGAGCCGATCATCGCGGGGGGCGGCGTTCTCGTTCCGCCCGATGACTACATGCCGCGGGTGCGCGAGATCTGCAGTCGCCATGGCGTGTTGCTGATCGTCGACGAGGTCGTCACGGGTTTCGGTCGAACCGGCGTTACCTTCGCGCATCAGGCGGCGGGCATCGAGCCGGATCTCCTGACCCTCGGCAAGGGGATCGCGAGCGGGTACCAACCGATCGCAGCCATGGTCGCGAAGCAGCACGTCTTCGACGCCTTCGAGGGGCCCTCGGAGGGTCTGCATCATTTTCGTCACATCAATACCTACGGCGCGCATCCCGTCGCGTCCGCCGTCGCCCTTCGGAACATCGAGATCGTCGAACGCGAAGGACTCGTAGAAAAGGTGGCGAAGACCGGTGACGCACTCATCACTCGCCTGCGCCGACTGGAAGAGCATCCGAACGTCGGTCAGGTCCGCGGCCGCGGCCTCCTGATCGGCATCGAGTTCGTCGAGGACAAGGAGAGCAAGCGGTCTCTCGACATCGCTCGTCTGGCCAGCGTCACAGGTCGCTGTGCGCGGGATGGCGTGATCGTCGGTCGGGCGACGAACTCGACGCCGGGGCTCGACAATGTCGTGCTGCTCGCGCCGCCCTTCGTGATCGCCGATGACGAGGTCGACGTTCTGGCCGGCACACTCGAGCGAGCGATTCGCGAAGAACTCCAGACCCGGGCGTGAAAGTCCTCGCGATCAATTGCGGAAGCTCGTCGATTCGCTGGGCTGTGTTCGATGTCGAGGGGGAGCGCGAACTCGACCACGGTCGCATCGAAGAGGTGCGCGACGCCGACGAAGCCTGGATTCGGGTTCGTCGCGAGCTCCGTGCGCTGCCTGCGGATCGTACGCCCGAAGCCGTCGGCCATCGCGTCGTGCACGGTGGCGAGCGATTCACCGAGTCCGTGCGGATCGACGCCGCAGTATTGCGCGAGATCGAGGCGCAGATTCCGCTCGCCCCCGAACACAATCCCCGGTGTCTGCATGGGATTCGCGAAGCGATGGGCGCGTTTCCCGACCTGCTGCACGTCGCGGTCTTCGATACGGCCTTTCACCAGACGATGCCGCCGGAGGCGTATGTCTACCCGATCCCGTACGTGTTCCACGAGCGTGATCGCATTCGCCGCTACGGGTTCCACGGCACGTCGCATCGCTACGCCGCCGAACGCGGCGCGCACCTGCTCGGGATTGCGCCGAATGCGTTCACGGGGATCACGTGCCATCTAGGGAACGGCGCATCGATCGCAGCGATCCGGGCCGGTCGCTCGGTCGACACGTCGATGGGGATGACACCCCTCGAAGGACTGATGATGGGAACGCGCTCGGGCGACATGGATCCCGGCGTCGTGCTCGAACTCGCGGCGCGCGCCGAGCTTGGACCGGAGGCCGTGGCGACGATGCTGAATCAGGAGTCCGGGCTCCTGGGCGTCTCCGGCGTGTCGAGTGATCTGCGCCGCGTCGAGGCGGCGGCTGCGGAAGGTGATGCGCGCGCGAAGCTCGCCGTCGAACTCTTCGCGCATCGCGTGCGTCGGGGAGTCGGGGCGGCGCTTGGTGTGTTGGGAGGCGCGATGGCGATCATCGTGACCGGGGGCATCGGCGAACACGCATCCGCCATGCGCTCGCGCATCTTCGGCGGCCTCGAGGGACTCGGGCTCGTGCTCGACGATGAATTGAATCGCGAGTGTCTGGGTCGCGAGGGCAGGCTCTCGAACGACGACGCGAGCTTGCCGCTCTTCGTCGTTCCGGCCCGGGAAGAGTGGCTGATCGCCAGGGAGACCGCGGCGAGTCTCGCTTGACGGCGGGCGCCCTGCCTTGGCGGTCCGGTTCCTTCGCGAGTCTCAGTCGGCGACGGCGCCTCGCCGCGCGATGTCGACGAGCTGACGCCCGACTTCGGTCTCGCGGAGCGTGTCGCTCAGCGTTCGAAGCGTGATGCTCGTGCGTTGTCCGTCCACGTCGTAGGCGAGGATGCCGTGCTCCCAATCGAAACGGGCCGGGCCATACAGGACGGCCAGGGAGCGCGCGGGCAAGGGGACGCGGACGCATGCCGCTCCGGCCCATTCCTCGTCGCGGAATCCTTCGTGAGCGCTCTCGCGCAGGCGACCGGGCGGGTCGCAGGATTCGTCCCGTTCCGGCACGCGGACGAAGGTCAGCACGCTGTCCGATTCGAGGGAGAGATCCAGGATCGTCTCGCCGTAAGCGAACGAGTCGTCCCTATGCAGGTCGAAATTGGACGCGTCGCGCGCGTCGTAGCGAAGCACGAAGACGTCCGTCGTCTCGAATCCGTCGAGCGTCCGAACGAGAGCGCCGTCGGCCGGATGCGGATCGCCGACCGGATGCGAGTCGTCGGATGGATGCGAGAGTCGCTCGCGGAGTCGTTCCTCGATCCGGCGAACGTAGTCGGGAAGCCCTTCGAAGCCCGAGAGGTTCACCCTCTGTTTGTTGAAGTTGACCCGGGCACCGAAATGCTGTTTCAGCTTTCCACTCTGGGCCGGAACGAAGCGCGACTCTTCGATTTCTCGAAGGAGTTGCTCCGATTCGTGCGGATCGAAGAAATCGCGGTAGACCCGCACGCCGGAGAAGGCTGCGTAGTCGGGTGTGCATTGGCGATCGAGATCGAATGCGAACACGCCTGTGTCACGCGCGGTCGACGCGTGCGCCTCGTCGGGTTCGGGTGGGCGGCTACGCAGCGCGTCGGGCAGCGTGAACGGATCGTCCATACGATGCCGCGCGCGAACCTCTGGATCGCGGCAATGCGCGCACCAGCGCACGCCGGTGCAGGCGCAGGCCTTCGTCGAGTCTGCGCCTGCGTCTCCAGTGGATCGGCGCGAAGAGTTCGTCTTGAGTTCGGCGCTCATCCGGATCGATCGGCGAGACTGCCGAAGAGGCGCTCCTCGAGCCCGGCTACGTGCTCGGCGTGGCGCGCGGCCGCCTGCCAATGCGCCTCGTTCGATTCATCCTTCGAGGCCTGGAAGAGGGCGTTGCTGACCTCGGTCCAGGTATCCGCGGCTTCGGTCGCGAGATCCGGCGCGTCGACGGGCACGAGGTCGGCATCGAGCTCCCGCGCCCAGGCCAGGAATCCGGCGTAGAGTCGACGGAAGTTGCCGCCTCCGTTGCCGAACTTCTCGATGCAACTCGCGTTGTAGCTCGCGACCCAGGTCGCGTCGGGGCGCGTGCGCCAACTCGGCAGGTCCTTCGCGTACGCTCGCACGCCGCGAACGCCCATCGTGACCTCGACATCCGAAGACGCCATCGCCGCCATCGGGTCGGCGTTAGCGCCGTCCGCGGGTACGCCTAGCATGGCCTTCGCGCAGCGGTCGATCGCGATTCTAGTCGCCTCGACGAGGTCACGCCCCACACGCGTGCCGTGGAAGCGTCCCCAGAGATTGTGCGTGGACATGCCTTCCGGCGGATTCCGGCTGGTGCGGAGCGCAGCATAGGAGCAGGCTTCCGGTTCGGGGCGGATCCGATCCGCGATGAAGGCTTTCTCGGTCGCGTCGTCGAAACCGAGCAGCACGAAGCGATGACCAGGGAAATGGACCTTGAACTCGCGGTAGTCGAGATACAGGATGTCGCCCGAGAGCATCGTTGGACGGCCGGCGAGCACTTCCTCGCGCACGACCTGCCAGGCATCGTCGTCGTCGGATTCGGGCCGTTCTCGATAGTCGACGTCGAGATTCGCGGCCAGGTCGGTTTCCATCGTCGCGGTCCGACCGAAGAGCACCGCACTGGGGTCCAGCCCCGGGCCCGAGATGTAGACGCTGGCCGCACCCGAGCCGAGTCCGAAGACCGCCGCTTCGGGCAGGTCGAGACCGCAGTAGTGATGCAGCAGTCCGCGCATCGCGACACTGCCACAATGGTCCCCTGGAAAGATCTCGAACCCCTCGATCATCGTCTTCACGGCGTACTCCTCGGCCTTCTGACCTCGATCGCCAATGTTATCAGACGAGTGTCGTCGGACGAGGAGTGCGCGACCCCTGCGCGAGAGTTCCTATTGCGACTGTGTCGGGCTCCCGTCGTCGACCCGCACGTCCTCGACCGCCTGCGCGAGCTGACCGAGCGAATCCCCGATCGAATCGGCGAAGCGGCTGTAGAAGAGGCGCAGTTGATCGATCTGAACTCTCGACCCGACCTGGATCCGAGGCGGAATTTCTCGTCGTGCGATGAACTGGACCAGAACCTCTCCCGTCTCGGAGTCGTAGAGTTCCGTCACGAGCGTCGTCTTGTTCGTCGGCTGTGGCGTTTCGGAGAAGGCGGCCCCGACATGCGGCAATCCGAAGTTCGGCTCCTTGGCAGTGACGCGGACCTTGAGGACGCCAGGGCCCTCGAGGTCGTCTGTCATCTGCCAGGTGTCCTGCTTCTTGAGCTTGCTCTTCAGGGAGCGTGTAAAGCTCTTCCGCAGCCGATTCGTGACCGCCGAACTCCAGGGCAGGTCCCCTTCCTCGGGTTCGATCGCGACGGGGTCGAGGACGAGGCTCTCGAAGCGTTCGAGATGTGGTCTCGGGGCCTTCACGTAGAGGATCCCCTGGCCGTCTGGAAGGTCGACCCGATTCAGGCCGAGTTCGTTTCGTTCGGCCGTCGGTCCTTGTTGGATCTGCGACAAGGCCTGCTGGCCGGCCGAGGGTCCCGGCGGCGCCGTACAGCCAGAGAGCAGAAGGGCGAGTCCAACTGCCAGGGTGGCGTAGTGAATGCGAGCAGGTCGCGCTCGCCAGCAATGCAGGGAGTGCATGGCAATTCCTCCGCGGGTCGAAGCGAGGGCGCGCGATAGGAAGCGTACCGCCTCTCCGTCGAGACGACGACCAGCCATGGCAAGTCTTGTCGCTTCGGTCCTGTGGGGAAGATTCTCTGCTCGCCTGTAGGGGAACGGGGCGCGGATCGGGCGTGGACGGCCCCGCCATGCCGAGCGGGATCGTCTAGTTCATCTGGTATTCGACGTGACATTCCGCGCAGCGTGTTCGGACGGCGTCTGGCCGGAGGAACCAGAGATCCGCGCGCGCGTCGGTCTCGTGAGCGGAGTGACAGTCCACGCAGGCCATGCCGAGGTCGCTGTTGTGTCCGGGCCGATCGTGAAAGGCTTCGCCGTCGAAGCCCCGGCCCTTGCGCTCGAAGCCCGGGTGACACTTCTGGCAGTCAGCATCCCAGAGGGGCCAGGTCATCCGGTCGGGTTCGTCGTAGCGGCCGGCGAGATAGAGAGCGCTGTCCTTGATCGAGAGAAGCTTTATGCGCGCGCGCCCGATCAGGCCGACGCCGCCATGACAATCGATGCAGCGAAAATCCGGATCCTCGGGTCGCGTTCGAACCTCGGCGACGGCATGCCTGGCCGCGAGGCTCGCGGCCGGCTGTCGGTCGAAATCCTCTCGGATCGGCGTGTGCAGCGGTTCGCCGCTGGGTAGATGGCAGGCGTTACAGAAATCGTCGTACGCTTCTAGGGCGTCGGTGGTCCACCAGCCGACAGGGAACGCCGCGATGACGATGCTGATGACGACGATCATCGAAAGCGATCCGCGCATCATGTGCCTCGATGACCTGGTCTGTCGACCGGCGATCCGCGCCCGGTCCAATACGGGAGGAATGCCGAGTGCGTACGAAGAGCCAGTTTCGCATAGCTCTTCGGGCGTCCGCTATAGTGCTCTCGAGGAGATCGTTGGATGCTCTCGAGACGACTCATGCGTGTCTGGATTGTTATGCTGCTGTTCGTCTTCGCGACCTTCGGAGCCGCGTTCGTCGGCTGCGATGCGACGGATCGTGACTCGAATGACCTTCCGGACCGCTTCGCCCGACGGTATCTGCCCTTCTCACCCAAGTGGATCCCAGAGAGCACGATCCCGCCCAAGCCACAGAGATCGCCGCAGCAGGTAATCTACGAGGTCAGCGAATTCGATCCCCATCTCGATCCGACGTCCGAAGAGCAAGCATCCGGCGACGACATGGTAAAGCGCTGCTTCGATGCCGCCGTGAAGAACGGCTGGTTCGATCGGGAGAAAGGACTCGCCGACGGTTTTCTCACGATGGGCTCGGACAGCCAGCACCATCGCAACGACGCGTACGTCCTCGACGGAATTCAGCTCGATCCCGAGCGCCCGGAGTACCTGATGTACTACGCGGATCCCGACGACGAGGACGCCTGGGTCCTGACCGGCTTCATGTTCCTGGCAGACGAGAAGGAATCGAGGGGCCATCAATTCGCCGGGCCGCTCGCCCTCTGGCACTACCACATCTACACGAATGCGCGCTGTTGGGCCGAGGACGGCATGATCTCGACGGGGATGGTCGACGCGTCTGGAGAGTGCACGACCGGCGGTGAGCCGATCCATCGCAGCCCCGAGATGGTGCACGTCTGGCTGATCGACCATCCGCGCGGCGCGTTCTCGACGGGTATGACCCTCCCCGCAGACGTGCTCCGCGAAGGTCTCGTGAAACGCCGGGCGGAGCACGGGTTCTGATCAGAGCCCGTCGACGAGTTCGTACAACCGATTCCAGATCGGCTCGATCGCGTCGACCGAAGTGCGTCCGCAGCGCACGACGATCGCATCCTTGTCGGGCGCGACCAGGATGCGCTGGCCGTCGTAGCCGCTGGCCATGAACCACTTCGAATGGGGCCGGAGCCACCAGTGGGCGCCATAGGCTTCGGCGTCGTCTTCGTAGGTGGGCGTGCGGGCGTAGTCGACCCAGCCCTCAGGCAGGATCCGCTTTCCGTCCCAGACGCCGTCGCGTAGATAGAGATATCCGAAACGCGCGAAGTCCTGGGGCGTTGCGAAGAGGAACGAAGACCCGATGAAGGTTCCCGAGGTGTCGTAGCGCGGCGTCGGCGTTCGCATTCCGAGCGGGCGAAAGAGATGTTCTTCCATGAAGGCGCTCATCCCCGTCGAGCCGTTGCCGATCAGGTCACGCAGGATCCGACAGATGATGTTCGTCGTGCCACTCGAATACGACCAGTGCTCGCCCGGCGGATGGATCGCGGGTTTGGCGGCTGCGAAGGCACCGGTGTCATCCCGTCCTTCGCCCATCAACATCGGGATCACATCCGTGGGCTGGTCGTCGACGTAGACTTCGGTGAAGGCGAGGCCGCTCGACATGCGGAGCAGATGATCGAGGGTGATCTCGTGCCGGGGATCGCCGCTTCCCTGCCATTCCGGGACGGCGACGGGTTCGTAGAGGCCGAGCTTCCCCTGGTCGACGAGGATGCCGACCAGCGCATGGGTAACGCTCTTGGCCATCGACCACGAGTACTGCAGGTAGATCGGATTCGACCCATGGGCGTAGCGCTCGTAGAGGAGCTTGCCCTCCTTGATCACGAGCAGCGCGTACGTGTAGCCCTGGCCGGGTTCGAGATCGAAGAGCGAGTCGGCGAGCGCCGCGGTCGCGGGGCTCGCCTCGTCACGCGACCAGGAATTGGTCGGCCACGGAACGTCCGAGGGATGGGGCGGTAGGGGGTGGAGGTTCTCTGCGATCGATTCGCGCGCTAGTCCAACGGATGCTCGGGCCACGCTCATTCCTCTCTACTCGCTGGGATCTCTTCGAGACCGATCGGGTCGAATGCGACTGGACGAGAAAGGGTGCCTCAGTCGGATCGGTTCTGCAGGCGGCACGGGGCCGACATCCAGGCCTCGGGGAACTACTCTCCCGGATTCCGCCCCGCCCATCAGGAGTCCTCGTATGTCGATCCCGTCGAACCCTCCCTCGTCCCGCTCGCTGCTCAGGGCGAAATTCTCGATCGCGTTCCTCGTCGTCCTCTGCGTCGCCACGCTCGCGGGCTGTGACGGCAGGAAGGGGCCGCTGCCGCCCGCCAGCGAAGACTCGCAGAGGACGCTCGAGCAGGGCGTCGTCCAGGGCTACGTCGGGCAGTACGGAAGTCATGTGTGGCGCGGTATTCCGTATGCGGTGCCACCGGTCGGAGACCTGCGCTGGCGTGCACCTCGATCCCCCGCCTCCTGGACCGGAACTCGCGAAGCCCTGTCGCAGGGATCCTTCTGCCCGCAGTTCGCGAGTCGATTCGGCGGCGTCCAGGGCGACGAAGGCGAGGTGCTCGGCAGCGAGGATTGTCTCTATCTCGACGTCTATGCTGCGCGGCGCGACCCCGCGTCGGTCCCGTCCGGTGAAGAGCGTGTTCCCGTGATGGTCTGGATCCACGGCGGCAGCAATGTCATCGGCCACGCCGGCTTCTACAACGGGGGCCACCTCGCCCAGGCGCAGGACGTCGTGGTGGTCATCATCAATTATCGGCTTGGCCCCCTCGGCTGGTTTCGGCACGAGTCGCTTCGCGACGGCGCAGCGAGCGACGACGATCGTTCGGGCAACTTCGCGACCCTCGACATGGTTCGTGCTCTCGAATGGGTCCGAGACAATGTCTCGGCCTTCGGCGGCGATCCCGAGCGCGTGACGATCTTCGGCGAGTCGGCGGGCGCGACGGATGTCTTCAGCCTGCTGGTCTCCCCTCGTGCAGAGGGACTCTTTCATCGCGCGATCGCTCAGAGTGGCGGAACACACTTCTACGACATGGTCGCGGCCGAGGATTTTCGTGAGGACGGCGGCGCCGAGGGCAGTTCGAACGAGGTCCTCGTCTCCCTCCTCCTACGCGAGGACGAATCGCTCGATCGCGAAGCCGCGAAAGAGAAGCTCCTCGGGATGACCTTCGCCGAGATCGCGAGCTACTTGAGAGATCAGCCGAGCGAGGCCCTGCTCGCTGTCTATCGTGCAGACGAGACGGAAGGGCTGATCGAGGTTCCCCTGATTTTTCGGGAAGGGCATGTGATCCCCGTTGCGCCGGCGCTCGAGCGACTCGCCGATGTCGATCACTGGAACGTCGTGCCGACCATCGCCGGCACGAACCGGGACGAGAACAAGCTCTTCATGTACGGAGACGAGCGCTGGGTCAAGCAGAAGTTCGGCTTCCTGCCGCGTCTGCGTGATGCGGACGCGTTCAACGTCGAGGCGCGCTATCGGGCGCTGATGTGGAAGGCTTCGGGATCCGACGAGCCGGCGGCGGCCATGAGCGGCGACAGCGACGCCGTCTGGTCCTATCGATTCGACTGGGACGAAGAGCCGAAGGTGTTGGGCGCCGATCTCTCCGAGATGCTAGGCGCGGCGCACGGGTTCGAGATTCCATTCGCCTTCGGTCATTTCGACCTGGGCGAGGCGGGGAACGTCATCTTCACGGACGAGAACCTTGCCGGCCGCGAGATGTTGTCGAAGGCGATGATGTCCTACTGGACCCAGTTCGCCGCGACGGGTGACCCGGGGCGAGGTCGCGACGGATCGCTGCCGGAATGGTCGGCCTGGAATCCTCAGGTACCGAACGAGAAGTTCATGATTCTCGAGACGACGGCTGGCGGTGGGTTGAGAATGGCGGGCGATACCGTCACCGAAGCGAAGGTCGTGCAGGCGGCCGAGCAGGATCAATGGCTGGCCGAGCGTGCGGATCGCTGCGAAATCCTCGGACGGATCGTCGCCTGGTCTGATCTCTCGGTGCCCGCGGAATGCGAGCCGATCGATCCGATGGTGGCCGGCGGCGGCGGCCCTCGGTCCATCGAATAGCCTCAGGCCGATTCGGCTTCGCCCGTCTCGATCACGCGCTCGAGATATTCGTTCGTCGCGCTGCGGACCACGCCGAGGGATTTGTAGAGCTGCATCTCGGCGGGCATCGTGTCGATCGCTTCGATGAGGAGTCGCGCCACGGTCGGCTCGCGCGCGACGCGATCCAGGCGAGTCCGATGGATGCGGATGCCGAAGAGGACGGCTCCCGTCTCCGGGAGGCGCTGGAGCGTTTGATGTTCTACGCGGAGCCAGATCTTCTCGCCGGCGTTCGACGCGTCGAGGTCCGAGCGGACGTCGTCGCGTAGCTTGCCCTCCGGTTGAAACAGGGCCGGGTCGTCCATCAGCGACCAGTTGCCACGACGAAATACGCTGCCGGGCTTCATCCCGTCGAAGAACCGATTCGCGGATACATCGAGCTGTTCGCGGTATCCCGGCACGCGATCGTGGATCGCGCCCATCGGCAGCCCGAGCTTCGAAGGCAGATTCCAGCGTGTCGGGAAGCAGACGGCCGCGGCCGTGAGGCACCAGCCGCAGGTTCGCTCCTCCATCACGACCAGATCTTCCTGGACGCATCGCGCCGCGGTTTCGAGCGGAGGGTATGTCTCGGAAGCGAGTTCGTGACTGTGGTTGGTCGGCCGGACATGGAGTCGGGATCCGTCGATCGAGAAGAGATCGGCATGCAGGTCCACCAGGGTCTCGGACACTCGCGAGAGGACTTCGCGCTGTGCGGGTCTCGAGGCGTGCTCTTCCACGAACACCTGATCGCGATGGTCGCGAAGGAGCTCTGCCTTGGTTTGGAGGTCATTCGAGAATTCATCGTCGAGGTCGAGCCAGGGTTCGTTCGGGCGCATCGCTCGAAGGCCGAGCGTCATCCGGTACGGGGCGGAGACCGTGTCCCAGACCGATCTTCGAGGGGGGAGGGGCGGCGTCAAGGGAGGCCTAGCAGTCGGAGGCTCCCCAAAGTCTTCGCCGCCTATAGTCGCTCGGGGATTCATTCGTCCATCGATGGAAGGCCCTCGTGAAATGGGCAGGGTCGGAATAGCCGACTTCGTATGCGATCTCGGCAATGGGTCGTGCGGGCTCGCGGAGCAGGTCGACCGATTTCTCGAAGCGCGTGCGGTCGACGACCTCCCTCCAGGTCGTCCCTTCGTGATGGAGCCATCGGCGAAGCGTTCGCGAACTCGTGCCTGCGATCTCCGCTCCGAGTTCGAGCGAGAGTGAAGTCTGTGAGACGATCGGTTCGAGAGCGGCGTGGAGCGAGCCGATGAAGTCTTCAGGATCGGTCGCGGCCCGGTTGTTTGAGTCGGATCTCGGTCGAGTGACCCGACGCCGGCCGATCGGAGGATCCAGCGACTGCAAAGGCAATGCGATCGCCATCGTCGCGTGGTTGAGTCTCAGTCGCGCGTTCTGAAGCTCTGGAATGGACTGCAACCAATCCGCGGATCCCGAGTCCATCCTGATCTCCGCTGGCGACCAGTCGTTTCCCACGAAATGCCGTACGACACTGACCATCGCGCCGAGCATGAACTGTTCGCCCTGTAGTTCGGCATCTGGATTGACCGAAGGAAGGCTGCGTCGGCGCCAGAGCCACGCGGTGTTCCGTTCGATGGAGAGACCGAGTTCCACAAAGGTGACAGTTCGGGCGTAGGATCTGCAGAATACCTCGATCGCTTCGCGCAGCGTTCGGCATTGGGATACAGGTCGGCCCCACGACCCGATATGCGTGGTCTCGGTGTCGGCCGCGGAGCACCATCCCAGAGAATCGAGCTCCGTCTCTCGCGCCGCGAGTGAAAGGAATCTCAGCAGCGAGCGAGCAGAGACGAAATGTCCCGGATCGACGGGTGTCACCGTCGGAAGGTGGGCCTTCTCGAGCAGCTTCTGCGACGGCACACCGCGCTGGTCCAGCAAGGCGAGGACCGATCGGATCTCGACATCGTCGACGAGCGGTAGTGCTGCGGGCGACTGGAGCATGGTCATCTCCGTGGACTCACTACTCGTAGAGTGGTGTTCGTGGCCCGAAATGGCAAGCCTCGATCTGCGAGCTATGTGAGACTTCCTGAGTCGATCCGATGGTTCTCGGGCGCGCGAGAATAGGGCCGTGGCTCTCGAATCGGACGCCACAGAACACTGCTTACAAAGGAGAAGAGGTCAATGAACTCGGGAGAACAGTCTAGGCGCCCTCGTATGGTCGCCATGGCCGCATTGTGGGTGTCGGTCGTGTTGATGTTCATGCTTCCGTTCGTCTCGTCGGCCCATCCCCCGGACGACGACCACACTCATCATCAAGCTGCCGACACGCATGCTGACCTGGCCAAGACCGGGGCGAAGCTGAGCAACCCCGTGTCGGACGTATGGGCGCTCTTCACCGAATTCGATCTCAGTTTCAACAACGGCAACGCGAATCAGGGCGACGACAAGATCGGCGGCCTGATGAACTTCCAGCCGATCCTGCCCGTTCCGATCTACGGCAAGGGCGAGAATCGATGGCAAGTGCTCATCCGGCCCGCGGTACCGATCCAGTTCGCCGCGCCGCGCCCGGATCCCGTGAACAACACGAATTATGATTCGGGACTGGCCGACATTCTGCTCCCGGCTCTGGTTACGCCTTCACAGAAGATCACGGGTTCGAACCTGATCTTCGGCCTGGGGCCCACTCTGGCCCTTCCCACCTCGACCAAGGTTCAGCTCGGTCGGCGCCAGTGGCAGCTCGGCCCGGCCGCCGTCGTCGGATGGAAGACCAAGGACTACGTGGTTGGTGTGTTTCCCCAATACTTCTTTGGTGTCGGCGGTCGAGGGGACCAGGGCAGCAACATCGAGAACGCGAGCAATATGAACCTGCTCTATTTCGCTTTCCTGAATCTACCGAAGGCCTGGCAGGTCGGATTCAACCCGGCGATCACGTATGACCACAAGGCGGGTCGCGGCAACAAGTGGAACATCCCGATCGGGCTCGTCGTCGCCAAGACGACCAAGGTCGGAAAGATGCCGGTCAAGTTCCAGCTGGGCGCGGAGTATTCGGTCGTGAGTCAGGATGACTTTGGAAAGCGATTCCTTCTGAAGCTGAATGTCATTCCGGTGATCGGGAGCCTGGTGAAGGGGCCGATCTTCGGCGGCGGGTGAGCGGCGAGCCGCGACACATCGGCGCATTCCGATAGCGACACTTTTCGTTCGCCCGAATGTCCATTCGAAGGAGCCTGACGATGTGGTCTGTCCTGAAGTCGATCAACTCGGATCGCAGTTCAGTTCTGTCTTGCATGTGGATCGGGACCGGCTTGGTCCTTGCGCTCGTCGTGATGTCCCAGCCCGCCCGTGCAGCAGACGAAACCCCAGCTGACGGTGCGGCGAAGCCCGCGGTGGCGGAACAGACGCCCGTTGAACAGATGAAGGAAGTCTGGAATCGCGAGCTTCTGACCGGCGATTGGGAGGGCTGGCGGACCGCGCTCCAGGAGCACGGCATCGATCCGCATTTCAGGCTGGCTCAATATGGGCAATGGGTCGCGGACGGCGGACAGGAAACGGCCGGTGCCTACGGCGGCACGATGGACTACCGGGTCAACGCCGACCTCCGGAAGCTCTTCGGACTTTGGGATGGCTTGCAGGTCAGCATGCATGCCCGGAGTCGATGGGGACATGACGTCAACGAGGAGACAGGCAGCTTCACCCTGCCCAATGCGGGTCTGATGATGCCGCTCCCGGGGAGCTACACGGGGACGGATGTCACCGGGCTCACGGTCACGCAGTACCTGCCCTTCGTCGCCGATCGCCTCGCCTACGTCACTCTCGGCAAGCTCGACGTGCTCGATACGGTGAACGGCTTCTTCCCCACTGTCCTCGGATATGGCCAGGAAGGCTTCTGGAACGTCAACGGCCTCGTCACGGCCCTACCTTGGTTTGGCGCTGTCAACGGGCTTGGCCTCTACGGCGGCATTCTCGGGACCGTCAATCAAGAGTTCCAGATGGCGGAGAGCGGAATCCTCTTTACCGGGACCGAGAACGTCTCGGATTCATGGAACAGTCTCCAGGACTCGTTCGATGACGGTGTCTGGATAGCCGCGTTTCATCGGTTCCTATGGAAAGTCGATGAGAAGCCGGGCTATTTCCTGCTCTTCGGCGGCGGGTCTACGCGGGACCAGCCCTCGAACGACCCGCATGACTTCCTGAACCCGCCTGGGCCTGGGATCGTCGACACCAAGGAAGAGAAGCCCTGGGATATCGCGATGTATCTCTACCAGGTCTTCTGGCAGGACGGCGACGATCCGACGCGCAAGGCAACGATCTTCATCGGTGGCACTGTCGGTCCGGACAATCCGCAGTTCGCCCAGTACCACGTCTTCGCCGCCCTCGAGGCGCATGGTCCGATGGCGTCGCGTCCCCGCGACCGGATGGGCGTGTCCTATTGGAAGAACTGGCTGTCCGACGACTTCAAGGATCTGCTGTCGGTCGAGCGGCTGCGCGATCTCTGGGGCGTCGAGATCTACTACAACATCGCGATCAACCAATGGCTCCACCTCACCCCGGATCTGCAGTTCGTGAAGAACGCGAAGAAGGGAGAGGACCTCGCGATCGTTCCGGGGATACGGGCGGTCATCGATTTTTGATCCACGCCGGCGTATGACCAATGAAGCCTCGATGGGGCTGCTGGTCGACTAGAACATTTCATGCCCTCGGATGGGGCTCAGGAGGAGACACGAAATTATGAAACGCACGACTGCGCAAACTCTGACGATTATGCTGCTCGGAATTCTCATGGCCGGCAGTGCATACGCTGCGGACCAGAAGCCGAATATCGTCGTCATCTGGGGTGATGACATCGGTATCACCAACATCAGCGCATTTTCGAAGGGCATGATGGGCTACAAGACGCCCCACATCGATCGCCTCGCAGATGAGGGGATGGTCTTCACCGATGCCTACGCCGATCAGAGCTGTACGGCCGGGCGCTCTTCCTTCATCACGGGCCAGTCCCCGTTCCGAACGGGACTCTCGAAGGTCGGCATGCCCGGGGCCAAAGTGGGTATCAGCGCCGACGACCCGACCCTGGCCAAGCTGCTCCAGCAACAAGGCTACGCGACCGGCCAGTTCGGCAAGAATCATCTGGGGGATCGCAACGAACATCTGCCGACGGTTCATGGCTTCGATGAATTCTTTGGCTCTCTCTACCACCTCAATGCATCAGAAGAGCCGGAGCTGCGCGACTACCCTAAGGATCCGGAGTTCGCCAAGAAGTACGGTCCCCGCGGAGTCCTGGATTGTGTGGCGAGCGAAAAGAACGACAAGACCGAAGACCCGCGTAGCGGGCGGATGGGCAAGCAGAAGTGCACCGATACGGGGCCGCTCACCAAGAAGCGGATGGAAACCGTCGACGAAGAGATCGCCGAGAAGGCGCAGAGTTTCATCAAGCGTCAGAACGAGGCGGGGAAGCCCTTCTTCACCTGGATCAATTTCACCCACATGCATTTCCGCACCCATGCCAAGCCCGAAAGCCTGGGGCAGTCCGGCGTCGCGCAGAGCGAATATCACGACGCGATGATCGATCACGACAAGAACGTCGGGTCGATCCTCGACCTGATCGATGAGCTCGGTCTCGCCGAGAATACGATCGTGCTCTACAGCACCGACAACGGTCCGCATCGGAACTCATGGCCCGACGCGGGGACCTCTCCCTTCCGTAACGAGAAGAACACGGGCTGGGAGGGTGGATACCGCGTTCCTTCCATGGCGCGTTGGCCCGGCAAGATCAAGGCGGGCAGCGTCTCGAACGAGATCATGTCGCACCTCGACTGGCTGCCGACCCTCGTTGCGGCCGCAGGCGAACCGGATGTGGGGAAGAAGCTGCTGAAGGGTTACAAGGCGAACGGCAAGAAGTACAAGGTGCACCTCGACGGGTACAACTTCCTCCCCTACCTGACTGGGAAGGAAGACAAGGCTCCTCGCGAGGAGTTCTTCTACTTCTCGGATGACGGCGACCTGATGGCGCTGCGCTACCGAAACTGGAAGGCGCACTTCATGGTTCAGGATCAGGCGGGCACGCTGGAAATCTGGCAGCGAGAGTTTCGAGGCTTGCGTATGCCCTACTTCTTCAACCTCCGGACCGACCCGTACGAGCAAGCCACGATTACGTCGAACACCTATTGGGACTGGTACATCGATCACGCGTGGGGCCTGTACAAGCTGCCAGAAATCGTCGGGAATTTTCTGAGAACCTTCAAGGAGTACCCGCCGCGGCAGAAGGCTGCTTCCTTTACGATCGGTAGGGCTCTCGAGGCGCTCCAGGCCCCTCATGCCAGGTAGGGATTCGACGCGAGCGTCGAGTCCTGAATAGGATCCGGAGTAGGTGCGAAGGTGGGCGCGCTAGGACGCGCTCACCTTCTTGTCTCTGGCCGATCGACGTGGCCGTCCGGCAATCGGGTGAGATCGCTGAAGCGCGGGGGTAAGGCTGGAGATGCAAGAGACGCTGACGCAGATTCCCGCGAGCCAGGTCGCGCTGGTAATCGCGCTGGTGCTCGTGCTCCTCCAGGAGGCCGTGAACGGCTTCCACGACACCGCCAACGCGATCGCCGCCGCGGTCTACTCGAATTCGATCGAAGCGCGCTGGGCCGTGTTGATGGCCGCGTCGCTCAACTTCTTGGGCGTGATGAGCAGCGGCTGCGCCGTCGCCTTCGCGATGGTCTATCTGCTCCCGGTCGAGATGGTCGCGGGGATCGGCACGACCTCGGAGATCGCGTTCCTATTGGCACTCGTCGTCTCTGCCGTCCTCTGGAACACGACGACCTGGTATCTCGGCATTCCGAACTCGACGACGCATACCTATGTCGGCGCGATCCTCGGTGTCACCGCCGCCCACGCCTTCGTGCACGGACAGAGCATCAGCGCCCACATGCATTGGCACGAGGGCGAGAAGGTCGTCGCAGCGCTCGTCATTTCGCCGATCATCGGCTTCGTCATGGCTTCACTCGTCTACCGGGGACTGCGCCGATTCGTGAAGGACGAGCAGCTCTTCGAGCCGAGCGAGGCCGGTCGCCCACCGAAGACACCGATCCGCGCCCTGATGATCGCGGGTGCGGCCGGGATCAGCTTCCTTCACGGAACCAACGACGGACAGAAGAGCATCGGCTTCATGTTCCTCGTCCTCGTGGGTCTCGCGCCGATGCTCTTCGGACTCGATCAGAAGGCGGGCCCGGAAGCCTTCGCGGCGATCAAGCATTCGACACACGAACTCGAGAGCATTGCCGCAGATCTCGCAGAGGAGCCGGCGTTCGCCGCTCCGGCGAAGGAAATGGCCGTGAAGGCGCGTGGCGCGAGCGAGATCCTTTCCCGTTACAAGACGATTTCGGAGATCCCACAGACCGATGAGACCGAGATGCGGCGGGATCTTCTCTACCTGCAAAGAGACGTCTCGCGGCTCCTCAAAGCAGGCGAGGGGGCCGGTGTGCTGACATCCGCACAGTCGGCCACGCTCGGCGATGCACGTACGAATATCAACGGCTTGCTCGAGAACGTGCCCTGGTGGCTGATGGCGCTCTCGGCGACGTTCCTCGGACTCGGCACGGCCGTCGGCTACAAGCGAATCGTCGTGACGCTCGGCGAGAAGATGTCGAGCGTGAAGATGAATGCCGCCCACGGCACCGCGACACAGCTGACGGCCATCGCCTGTATTGCGCTCGCGGATACGTCTGCGGTGCCCGTCAGCACAACCCATGTCGTGACCTCAGGCGTGGCGGGATCGATGCGTGCCAGCGGGGCGGGGCTGCAGTTCTCGACGATTCGAGGAATCGTGATCACTTGGTTCACGACCCTGCCGGGCTGCTTCGCGCTCTCGTTTGCGTTCTCGATCATGCTGCACGCGGCGATGACCTAGGGTTTCGGTCGCAGGCGATGATCGAGCCGGTCGGTCGTTTCGTCCGGGTCAATCGGGTCGCTCGCCGGCAGGCGTTGGTGGCCTGAAATGGCAAGCCCCCAGCACGCAGATATGGGACCCTTTCGTTCCCGTGCGACCGATTTTGGACGCGGCGTATGGCCTCGGATCGCCCGTCCGTTGTGATAGATGAGTTCATAGGAGAAGAAGAATGTCGTCGATGAATAGACTCTCGAGAGTTCGAGTCGGGATCTGCTTTGCAGCAACGCTCGTGGCTTGCGGCATCGCCTTCACCGCGAGCGCCGATTCCGCCGGCGAGCCCGGCCGCGACTCGGGCAAGGCGAATCCGCTGAAGAACGTCTACTTCGGCGAGCAGCACATGCACACGCGCAACTCCTTCGACGCCTTCACGCTCAGCGTATCGGCGACCTGGGAGGATGCCTATCGCTTCGGCCGGGGTGAAGAGGTCAAGCTCTCGACCACCGGCGAGAAGATGAAGCGCCGCACCCCCTACGACTTCGTGGCCATCACCGACCACTCGGAGTACTACGGCGTTCTGTGGCAGCTGCTCGACCCGAAGAACCCACTGTCGACGTCGGACTTCGCCAAGGAGCTCGCCAAGATGCGCACCGACCCCAAAGCGGCGGGCCCGGCCGTTCAGAAGCTCATCTTGACCCTGGTCAACAACGATCCGATGAAGGAATACGTGACGCCGGAGCTTCGTCAGGGACGGTGGCAGGACTTCATCAAGACGGCGGACAAGTTCAATGACCCCGGCAAGTTCACGACACTCTACGCCTATGAGTGGACCTCGATTCCCGGCGGGCGGAACATGCACCGCAACGTCTTCTTCAAGAACAAGCCGGCTGCGGTCCCCTTCTCTTCCTTTGATTCGATCCATCCCGAAGACCTGTGGACCTATCTGGAAATCCAGCGCGGGCAGGGGATCGACGTGTTCGCGGTGCCCCACAACTCCAACGTTTCCGACGGTTGGATGTTCTCGGAGAACAAGTTCATGGGAGGCCCCATGGATGCGCGCTATGCGAAGCGTCAGCAGGCCAACGAGCCGGTCTTCGAAATGCACCAGACCAAGGGCAACTCCGAGGCGCATCCATGGCTGTCGCCCAACGATGAGTTCGCCGATTTCGAACCCTTTCCCAGCCTGATCAGTCTCGGTAGCCCCTCCGCGATCAAGGGTGGTTTCTACCGTCAGGGACTGATCACGGGCATGCAGCTCGAGACCAGGCTCGGTCACAATCCCTACAAGATGGGCGCCGTGGCGGGCGCAGACGTTCATTCTGGCTACCAGGGCAACGAGGAATGGGACTGGAAGGGTGCGCACGGGATGCTGGACGACACGCCGCAGAAGCGTCTGAATCCAACGCCCAATGCGAGCGGCGAAACCGGTTATGCGGTCTCCAGTGCCGGCACGACCGCCGTCTGGGCCACCGAGAATACCCGTGAAGGCATCTTCGACGGCATTGTGAGCAAGGAGACCTACGGCACGACCGGTACCCTCATCAAGCTGCGTTTCTTCGGGGGTTGGAAGTACTCGAAGAAGTTGGTCGGCGACAAGAAATTCGTCGAGAAGGCGTATAAGGGCGGCGTGCCCATGGGCCAGGATCTGCCGAAGAAGAAGGGCAAGGCACCAATCTTCGCTGTCTGGGCGCTGAAGGATCCCGAGAGCGGAAACCTCGACCGCATCCAGATCGTCAAGGTCTGGACCGATGCCCGCAACGGAATGCCGAGGGAAAAGATCTACGACGTCGCCTGGTCGGACATGGACAAGCGCAAGCCCGACGCCAAGACCGGCAAGCTCCCGCCGGTCGGCAACACGGTCGACATCAAGAAGGCCACCTACACGAATGATATCGGCGACAGCCAGATGAGCGTGGTCTGGAAAGATCCGGACTTCGATCCGGCGATCAAAGCCGCCTACTACGTGCGCGTCCTCGAGATTCCGACGCCGCGTTGGAGTACCTACGACGCGGTGAAGCTCGGCGTCGATCCGCCTACGGGTGTTCCGGCCACGATTCAGGAGCGCGCCTACTCCTCGCCGATCTGGTACACGCCAGAGGCGATGAGGTCGGCCCAGAAATAGACGATCCATGTCGGAGTCCTCGTGGCCAGTCACGCGGGCTCCGACCACGAGGACCCAGACCATGAAAAGCAAGACCTCTGCGCTAGCGCTGTCGCTCCTGTGCGCCGCCTTCTTTGCTAGCGACGCGTTCGCGGCGGACTCCGCCGGCGAGCCCGGCCGCAGCGCTGGCAAGCCGAATCCGCTCAAGAACGTTTATTTCGGCGAAGAGCACCTGCACACGGTGAACTCGCCGGACGCTTTCGCCTTCGGGACCCGCAACACGCCCGACGATGCGCTCCGATACTGCAAGGGCGAGAAGATCAAGCTCGCCACGACGGGCGAGATGCATCAGAAGAAGACGCCCTACGACTGGTGCGCGGTCACCGATCACGCCGAATACATGGGCATCATGCCTCTGCTGCTCGACAAGAACAGTGCCATGTCGAAAACGGAAATCGGCAAGCTGATTGGCAGTGGGGATCCCGAGAAGGGCGCGGAGGCGTTCCAACAGATCATCACTTCCGCCGCCATCAACACGCCGATCCCGTATATGGTCGATTCGAAGACCATGCGGTCGATCTGGGACGCGCAGAAGAAGACGATCAACAAGCATAATACCCCGGGCGAGTTCACGACCCTGATCGCGTTCGAGTGGACCTCGATTCCCCAGTACCAGAACATGCATCACAACGTGTTCTTTCGGGACGACGAGGGCCCGGACACCCAGTTCTCGTCCTTCGACTCGGTCAAGCGCGAGGATCTCTGGACCTATCAGGAGGTTCAGCGCGCGATGGGGCACGAGAACGTATCGATCGGACATAACAGCAACGTCTCGAACGGACTGATGTTCTCGCCGGAAACCTCCTATGGCACTCCGATCACGAAGGAATGGGCCGAGCGGAGCACCGCCAACACGGTTGCGGTCGAGATGGCGCAGACCAAGGGCGCCTCGGAAACCACGCCCGCACTCTCGCCCACCGACGAGTTCGCGGACTTCGAGACCTACTACCACAACCTGCTGGGTTCGGGCGGCGTGATCGGGAAGATCGACGGCAGCTTCGTCCGCCAGGGTCTGATCAACGGCATCGGATTCCAGGAGAAGCTGGGCGCGAACCCGTACAAGTTCGGAATCGTCGGCGGCTCCGACGCGCACAACGCGCTCCAGGCCAACGACGAGTTCGACTATTTCGGCGTTCACGGCAATACGGACAAGACGCCCGAGGTTCGCCTCTCATCCGGTGGCTCGGTCGCCGGCGAGCCGGCGCGCTCGTTCTCTTCCGCCGCTACGACGGCCGTCTGGGCCCCCGAGAATACGCGCACGGCCATCTTCGACGGCATCAAGGCCAAGGAGACCTACGGCACCTCGGGCACGTATATCCGACTGCGCTTCTTCGGCGGATGGAACTATTCCAAGAAGCTGAACAAGGACAAGAAATTCATCGAGAAGGCCTACAAGGACGGCGTCCCGATGGGCGGCGACCTTCCCAAGAAGCCCAAGCGAGCCAAGGCGCCCAGCTTCGCGGTCTGGGCCATGAAGGACCCTGAGAGCGGCAATCTCGACCGGATCCAGATCGTGAAGGGCTGGTACGACCGGGGCTACGCCTACGAAAAGGTCTACGACGTGGTCTGGTCGGACGCCGACAAGCGAAAGATCGAGGTCTGCGGCGACAAGGCCAAGCCGATCTGCAACGACCTCGACCGGCCGGTCCCGCCGGTCGGCAATACGGTCGATATCAAGAAGGCGACCTACACCAACACGATCGGCGACACCCAGCTGAGCGCGGTCTGGACGGATCCCGACTTCGACCCCGCGCATCACGCGGTCTACTACGTGCGCGTGCTGGAGATCCCGACACCGCGCTGGACGACCTATGATGCGGTCAAGCTCGGCATCGATCCGCCGGCGGACGTCGCGGCGACGATCCAGGAGCGTGCCTGGTCCTCGCCCATCTGGTACACGCCGACCGAAGACCTGATCAAGCGGCCGGAGTACTACTACGGTCTGCAGAAGTCCCTGCCCTAAACGGGCCTGGACGACTCGGGGCCTGGTGTCCCGACCGAATGGATCTCGAAATTGCAGGAGCGGCCTCGTGCTGCTCCTGCAATTTTCGTTCGAATGATCGAGTGCTCGACCAATCGAGAGGGCTGACCCAAAAGTGAAATGGCTACGTGAACCGCTTCTGCATTTCGTGCTCATCGGGGCCGCGATTTACGCGCTCTACGGCGTGTTCGCCGAGCCCGCTGTAGAGGAAGACGACAAGACCATCGTCGTCACCGCCGGCGAAGTCGAATGGATGCGAACCAGCTGGCAGAAACGCTGGAATCGTCCCCCCACGCACGATGAGTTCGACGGGCTGATCCAGCAGTACATCCGGGAGACCGTGCTCTACCGCGAAGCGCTGACCATGGGGCTGAACCAGCACGACCAGGTCATCCGGCGGCGCCTGGCACAGAAGCTCGAGTTTCTCGCCAAGGATCTCGTGGCGCTGACGCCCCCGACCGAAGAAGACCTGCTGGCGTATTTCGAGGCGCACAAGGATCGCTACCAGCAGCCCTCGCTCTATACCTTTACTCAGGTCTTCATCGATCCGGACAAGCGCGGCGATGCGACACTGACGGACGCGGAATCGATCAAGGCGACGTTGGTCGCCCGTGGCGACGCCATCGACGAGGCCGGGGCGCTGGGCGATGACTTCATGCTCCAGAACTACTACCCCGAAAAGGATCCCCTCGAGATCCAGAAGTTCTTTGGCCGTGGCTTCGCGCAGTCGCTCGTGGATCTGTCGCCCGGCGAATGGCACGGGCCGGTTCTGTCCGGCTACGGAACGCATCTCGTCTACGTGAGCGGCGTCATCGAAGCGCCGCCGCCAGGCTTCGAGAACGTACGCGATCGAGTGGTCGAGGAATGGACGAGCGAGAGGAGCGAAGAGCTGGGCGAGCAGTTCTACGCCAGCCTGCGCGAGAACTACACGATCGTGATCGAAGAGCCCGATGTGCTGGATGCGAACGCAGTAGGCGAGGGCGAGGACGACGTGGCGCTCGCGCCGGAGCGAGCGCCCTGATGCGTCTTCTCCTGACCCGGCGGCCCTGGCTCGCGATCGCGGCATTCGTACTCGTCGGCCTCTCTCCCGGCATGCAGGCTCGAGCCGACGAGATCCGGCCCGCCCTGCTCGATATCAAGGAGCAGAGCACGGGTCTCTTCGCGGTTACCTGGAAGGTCCCGAAGCGGGGCGATCGGGTCTTGCCGCTGACGCCGCGATTGCCGGCGAGTCTCGAACTGGTTGGCTCGTCTTCCGCGCAGGACGTGCCGGGCGCGCGGGTCGAGCGGTCGACCTACAAGAACAACGCCGAAACGCTGACCGGACAAAAGATCGCGATCGAGGGTCTCAAAGCCGTCCAGACCGACGTCTTGTTGCTCGTCCAGCTTAGAGACCGCGGGCAGCACTCGGCAATCCTACGGCCGGCCTCGCCCGAGTTCACGATTCCGGCCGAGCCCTCCCGGTGGAAGATCGCAGCCGACTACGGCCGCATGGGGACGATCCACATCCTCGAGGGCATCGATCATCTGCTCTTCGTGCTGGCGCTGCTGCTGATCGTCAACGGCTTCGGACCGCTCTTCAAAGCGATCACTGCGTTCACGGTCGCGCATAGCATCACGCTGGCGCTCGCGACCCTCGATGTGATCCATCTTCCGCCCGCACCGACGGAGGCGATCATCGCGCTCAGCATCCTCTTCCTCGCCGCCGAGATCGTCCACAAGCACGACGGAAAGATCGGCTTGACCGAGCGATGGCCCTGGTTGATCGCGTTCCTTTTCGGTCTGTTCCATGGACTGGGATTCGCGGGGGCGCTCAGCGAGATCGGCGTACCGCAGGCCGAGGTGCCGCTGGCACTCCTGATGTTCAACGTCGGTGTGGAAACGGGGCAACTGTTGTTCGTGTCCGTCGTGTTGGCTCTGATGGCTCTCGCGCGGAGGCTTCCCATCTCGGCGCCGACGGGCGCCTGGCGCGTGGCGCCCTACGGAATCGGCAGTCTGGCGGCCTTCTGGACCATTCAGCGCGTGATGTCGTTCATGCCCCTCTGACGATGAAGCGCGACGCACGATCGAAGCAGCGGGGCGTCTCGAGTCTGCTTGATGGCGTTCCGCAATCCTGCTATCCCGCTCATCGCAATCCTCCTGTCCCGGGTTCTGCCCGACCCTTCGCATAGTCCCTTTCCAATCGGAGTCGATATTCCATGCTCATGAAACGTTCCTTGATCGCGCTCGTCGCGCTACTCACGTTCGCCCTGTTCGGTTGCAGCACCCTCAACATGGGTGAAACGACCACTGCCGCTTCCTCGTCTCCCGCGACGGAGCGGATCCTGGCGAGCGGCGAGCTCCGCGTGGGCATGTCCGGCAATCAGCCCCCCTTCAACATGAAGAACCGCGCGGGCGAGCTCATCGGTATGGATGTCGACCTCGCCCGAGCGCTCTCTCGGATGATGGGCGTGAAGGCGACGCTCGTGACGATGCCCTTCAAGGATCTCCTGCCCGCACTGCACAAGGGTGAGGTCGACCTCGTGATGTCCGGCATGACGATGACCACCGAGCGGAATCTCGACGTCGCCTTTGCCGGCCCGTACTTCGTTTCCGGCAAGGCTGCGCTCACCAAGGAGCCCTCGCTCGCGGCGGCCGACGAGCCGTCGGACGTGAACAAGCCGATCCGCATGTCCGTGCTCGCCGGTTCGACGAGCGAGATCTTCGTGAAGCGCGAGCTGCCCGAGGTGACGCTGGTCGCCGCTGCCGACTACGACGAAGCGGTCCAGAAGGTCCTCGACGACGAGGTCGATGCGATGATCGCGGACTACCCGGTCACGCTCCTCGAACTCTATCGACATCCGGACGCGGGCCTCGTGTCGACGATCTCGACGTTCAGCTTCGAACCGATCGGCGTCGCGGTCTCGCCCGATTCACACCTGCTTCATAACGCCGTACAGAACTACTTCACGCTCCTCGAGGGAACGGGCACCCTCGAACGACTGCGACTGATCTGGTTCGACAATGCTGATTGGGTGGTCGAGCTGCCGTAGTCGTCCAATCGTGGGTGAGCGAGCTTTCGCCACGGCGTAGGCGCGACCGAATCCGGGCCGATCTGGTCCGAATCGGAGGGGGTTCTCATGAAGCCGATCATCGACGCGACGGCGACGCCCCTGGCGTCGATCTTCGGCAGCGGCTTCCTCGTCATCGTTCCGATCCTCGCCGGGGCGGTCGGGCCGTACTCGGTGCTAGCGATGGCCGTCGTATGTGCGGTCGCCTACGCGGTCGGAAACGTGATCCGTTTCAACATCCGACATGCGGAACCGATCCTCGCCGACCAGCCGGGCGAGGCCACGCTCGCGCTCGAGCGCTCGTCGGACCTTGCACTCGTCGTCGCGTACATCGTGTCGGTCTGTCTCTATCTGCATATCCTGTCCGCATTCGTGCTCGGCGGACTGGGTGCCGACACTCCGATCAACGAAGACCTGATGACTTCGGCCGTGATCATCCTCATCACGATCATCGGTGTCGTGCGGGGTCTCGACGTCCTCGATGCGCTCGAGGAATGGGCGCTCTACGTCACGCTCGGGATCATCGGCCTTCTGGTCGTCGGCTTCGGCGTCCATGATTGGTCGGCCTGGCGATCTCCCGAAGGCATCACGACGATCGCGGCGCTCGACCACACGCCCTGGGAGATCCTCACGATCGTCGCGGGGACCCTGATCGTCGTGCAGGGTTTCGAGACGCCGCGCTATCTGGGCCAGCGCTTTCCGGCGGATCTACGGATTCGAGCCTCGCGATGGGCCCAGATCTCTTCGACCGTCGTCTATCTCGTCTTCGTCGCGCTGGCCTTGCCGCTCCTGTCCATCCTGGGCGGAAAATACGACGACAACAGTCTGATCACGCTGGTCGGCGCGGTCGCGGGATTCCTCGTTGCCCCGCTCGTGGTGGCTGCCGCGCTGAGCCAGTTCTCTGCGGCGGTCGCCGATACGCTCGCCGCGACCGGCAATCTCAGCGAATCGACACACGGTCATATCTCGTCCAAATGGGGTTGTCTGTTAGTTGGAGGCGGCGCTCTCGCGCTGACCTGGTCGGGGAACACGTACGAGATCCTCGCTCTCGCATCCCGCGCCTTCGCCTTCTACTACCTGATGCAGTGCCTGGTCGCGATCAGCGTGAGCCGCTCGATCGTTCAGAGAGTCGGGATGGGGGTCCTCGCGATCCTGCTCGGCTTCATCACCGTCTTCGCGGTTCCCGCGAGCTAGTAGTCCGAGCGCCGCTCCATCTCCTCCTGCTCTTGCTCTTCCAGGATCTGGGCCTCGGTCTGATCCTCGTAGCGAGGCTCGCCGTACGGCTCTTCCTCGATCACGACGCAGGTCGAGCCCATCGTGACCATCGCCGCGAAGACGAGCGTCAGGATCGCGCAGATCGCCCATCGAGGGTTCGAGTCTCTCATTCGCGCGTCTCCGCCGTCAACGTTTCGGGTACTTGGTCAGGACCTTCGCGACCTTCGCGTGAGAGTGGTACACGAGTAGGGCCGACACGTTCGTCACTTCGATCTCTGCGATCTTGCCGACACCTTTTGCGAAGAACATGTAGGTCGTGTCGGTCACGTCTGCCGGACCGATCTCGATGTCGAACGCCATCCGCGCGAGGACGGCGGGCCAGGTTCCCGCCGGTGTCGTCACTTCGTACGTCCCGACATATTCGAGTTCGGCCTTCACGGTTCCGCTGTAGGAAGTGTGGTCTGGCTTGCCGGTCTTGAATGCTTCGATCTTGCTCTCGATCTTGCGGGTTTTGCCGGCTGGCGTTTTCGAGAGCCAGACCATTCCGGGATTGAAGCGGGAGCTGTATCCCACCTCGAGATCGTCTTCGAGATGCTTGCCGAATCGATGCTCGCTGTCGATTCGGACGTACTCGACGAACTCGGTCCCGACCGTCCGCTTCCAGACCTCGGCACCCTTCTCATCCGGAAGGCGCTCGTAGCTCTCGCGCTTGACCTTGTCGCCGTCGTCGCCGCCATGAACGATCTCGTACTCCCAGACGCCGGAGCCGAGGTTCGCGATCTCGTGGACGTCTTCGATCGGCTCGGCGGGCAAGGCCCTTCCGACCACACCCTTACCAAAGAGTTCCAGATCCTTCGCGATTTCGGGCGGGAGCGGGATCACGGGAGCGTCGTCCGCGTGACTGGTCGACGTGCAAAGGATGCCGACGAGAAGAAAGCCGAGGAATAGTCGACGAATGACAGAGCCGTAGGAATCGGGATCGAGCAGCATACCGATAGATTCGCATATGAATTGGAGGCCGCAATCGACTCGGGTACGATGATGGCTGGTCTGTGGCCGAGCGATCTGTCGAGGATGAGTTCGACGCATCTCGCTTCGCCCGCACGTCACGGAGGATCGGAGATGAGGCTCTCTTTCAAGATCTGTATCTGGGCTGGACTCCTGATCGGCGTTTCGGCGTCGGCCGCTTCCGCGGAGCCGAACACGATCGACGCTCAGGACTTTCTGACCGTCATGGATCTCTCGAAGAAAGAGATCGCCACCGCCAAAGCGGGCGAGATCATCACAGGATCCGCCGACGCCAGTAACGAGCGCGAGCTCGTCGCGACCATGGCATTCATCGTCGAGGACTCGGCGCCGGAGGAGCTCGTCGAGCGAGGCGAGAGCGGACTCCTCGACAAGATCGATGAACACACGATTGCCTTCGCGATGCTCCCGGACGACCCGACCCTCGAAGACTTCGCGGAGTTGAAGCTTCGAAAGGAAGATCTCGAGGCTTTCGCCCGGGCGGAATCCGGCGACGAGCTCAACCTGTCCGAGGAGGAAATCGCGAAGGTCCAGGGGCTCGGAAAGGACGCTTCGGCGGAGCAGATCGAGGGCTTCGTTCGTGAGGCGATGCTCGCTCGCGTGCAGGCCTACAAGGCCAAGGGCTTGGAAGGAATTCCGCTCTACGACCGCGAGGGCGCGATCGACCGGGCTGCGGGCGAGGAGCTGATGACGGCGACGATTGCCGCGAAGGCCGTCAAGACGATCGCGCCGATGACGTACGAAGTTTTGATCGGCTATCCGAAATCCAAGCCCCCCGGAACGGAAGAGGCCTATCGATGGAGCTATATCGACGCCCATGACGAACCGACGATCGTGCTCACCCACAGCCTCTACGTTCCGGAGGGTGGGAGTTGGATGGTCGTCCAGCGTCAGTTCTACGTGAGTCGCGGATACAACTGTGAGCAGGCGATCGCCGCGTTCGTCCCGGTCACGGAGGGAACGGCGGTCTTCTACATCAACCGGACTTCGACCGACCAGGTGGCTGGATTCGGCGGGGGCGCAAAGCGCTCGATCGGGAGCAAGCTACTCGCGTCGGAACTCGAGGCGCTGTATTCGAAGGTCCAGGACACCGCGGAATCGAAGTAGTCCGGCGCTGCCCTCTCGGGAGCGCTCTCGGAAGCGCCTCCATCTACATTCAAGATCGGAACGCTTCCGGGTCGCTCCGCGGGATCGACGGTCGCGGCGAAATGTCCGGTATGCTCGGACGTGATGGCGGGGGGATCCATCAGCGAGCGTGCCCTCGACTGGACGGGCGTAGATGAGCCGGAGCTTGCGTCGAGCAAACTCCGGTCGATACGTCGCCTCGTCCTGATCTCGATTGCCTGTGAGGGCTGGTACGTCCTCGGCTTCGTTCCCTACTCGAGTTCGCCTTTCGCCTACGGACTGGTGGCGATCGCACTGCTGGGCTGCGCGATCGCCGGCTGGCGCGATCGATTTGGGCGGATCGCCTGCGCGCTCGCCTTCGTTCTGCTCTGCGGCGTCGTCGTGTCTGCCTTTCCCGACAACGCCAACCATCAATACCTGGCGCTGATCCTTCTCGGCCTCTTGCTTCTGGTTTCGCCATCCGGTCCAGAGGTCGAGGCGGACACGCGCGCCGCGCTCTCATCGATGCGCTGGATTGCGCTCGTGGGTGTCGTGTGGGCCGGCGTGATGAAGCTCTACTACGGCTACTGGCTGGGCGGGGAGTTCCTGGCGTTTCGAGTCGCGTCCGATCCTGGATTCACGCGGACTCTCGGACTCCTCGTGCCCGAGGAAGAGTTGGCGCGGCTCGTGTCTCTCGGGATCGACGTCGGCGCTGGACCGTTTCGCGCGGATGCCCCGCTCCTGGTCCTGGTCTCGAATCTGACCTGGATCCTCGAGATCGTGCTGCCGCTCGGCCTGCTCTGGTCGCGCACGCGCGTGGCGAGCATGATCGCGACGATTGCGCTCTTCGTGGCAATCCAGATCGGCGCTCGCGAGATGTTTTTCGGCGGCCTGATGGTCGGTCTGTTGCTGCTCTTCGATCGACGGGATCGGGTCGCCAGCGCCTTGCCCTGGATCTTCTGTCTCTACGTCGGATGGCTCTTGAGGTTCGACATCCAGCGCTGGATCGGGGGAGGGCAGGTCGGATGAGCGGCTCGAATAGGCGCAATCTGATGTGCGCCATCGTTCTCTTCGTGCTGGTCTGGCCAGTGGCGCATGTCGGGCTCGTCGCGCGCTATCGGGTCGATCCGTGGGAGCTGTTCGCCTGGTCGATGTACGCGCTGCCCGCCGCCCGGGTGCAGATCCGCGTCGAAGTCGAAAGGGACGGCGTGACGAGTCCGCTGCGTGCCATGGGCGAGCTTCGAAAGAACGTTCTCGGGTATGCCCGCCGAACGTCGCTCCTCGGAACTCTTGCCTCGCCCGCTTCTCTCGTGCACGAAATTCTCGCGTCGGATGAATCGATCGACGTCGTGACGCTCGTAACGCGCGAAGTCATCCTCGATCCCGATTCGACGATGCTCGTGGGGATCGAGGCGAGGCAGCGACACCTGCGTGGGGAGACCGGCCCGTGAAGCCTCGATTCGTGAGAACCGCCGTCCCAGCCCGTTGATTTCGAAGTACAATCGCGGACGCAAAGGTGACAACAAGGAGCAATGATCGATGAGTGAAGCGACTCCTCCGACGATTCCACAGTCCGAACTGGCCAACGCCCGCGCGGAATCGATGCGGCGGGCGACCGAGATCGCGATTCGACTGGGCGTGATCGTACTCGTCGTCGCCTGGTGTCTGCAGATCGTCGCGCCCTTCGTAGGCATCGTCGTCTGGGGTTGGATCATCGCCCTCGCGATGACGACGCCATACGAGGCATTGACCCGTGCGATCGGAGGCCGTCGTGGTCTCGCGGCGACGATCCTGGTGACGATCTCACTCGCGATCGTCGTGGTCCCGGCAGTGATGTTGTCCGACACGCTGATCTCGGGAGCGCAGGAGTTCTCGTCCCAGATCGCCGACGGCACGTTCGAAATCCCGCCTCCCGTGGAAGGTGTTGCCGACTGGCCGATCGTTGGGGATCAGATCTTCGAGACGTGGAGTCTGGCTTCCGTCAATCTTCAAGCAGCGGTCGAGCGGCTCGGCCCCCAGCTCAAGGCTGTCAGTGCCTGGCTCTTGCATGCAGCGGGGTCGGCGGGCGCCGGACTGCTCCAGCTGATCGCTTCGCTCATCATTTCTGGCGTCCTCCTGGCCCGGAATGCCGAGCGGACCGAGACGACCACGCGACTCGCGTCACGCCTTGCCGGCCCGGCTCAAGGCCCGGCCCTGGCCGAACTCGCTCGCGCAACGGTGACCAGCGTCGTGCAGGGCATCGTCGGCGTCGCGCTGATCCAATCGGTCCTCGCCGGAATCGGCTTCATCCTCGTTGATGTGACGGCGGCGGGACTCTGGGCATTGCTCGTTCTCGTCGCAGCGGTGGTTCAGCTGCCAGTCGCCCTCGTGATGATCCCGCCGGTGCTGCTCGTCTTCTCCTCAGCCACGACGACCACCGCCGTCGTCTTTACGGTCTGGTGTCTCTTCGTCGCGCTGCTCGACAATTTCCTCAAGCCGATCCTGTTCGGTCGGGGCGTGGACGTGCCGACGGTCGTGATCTTCATCGGAGCGATCGGAGGCATGATCTCGATGGGAATCCTCGGGCTCTTCATCGGAGCGGTCGTGCTCGGCCTTGGGTTCCAGCTCATGAAGGCCTGGATGGCAGCTGAGGAAGAAGCGGCGCCGGGCTCCGCCTAGCACCCGAGCCGCGAAGGAGACTCCGTTGACGATTCGTGTCGCGATCATGGGATTCGGCCGCATGGGCCGGAACCTGTTCAGGGCGCTCTACTCCGATCCGGAGATAGAGGTCGTCGCGATCAACGACATCGCTGCGCCCGAAGCGATCGAATACCTGCTGCAGCACGATTCGCTGCACGGACGCTTCGAGGAGCCCGTTCGCGTGATGGACGGGTACCTGTATGCCGGTGGGCGGCGCATCCCCGTTCTGCACGAAGCCGAGCCAGGCAGCGTGCCCTGGTACGACTACGGAACCGACGTCGTGATCGAAGCGACCGGGCGCTACCGGACGCGGGCGGAACTCGAGCCGCATCTCGAACAGGGCGCGGACCGCGTGCTCATGACGACCCCGCCGCGGGACGAGATCGATTCGATCTACATCCGGGGTGTGACGCCGGGGCCAATCGCGCGTGAACATCGACTGATCTCCTGCGGCTCGAGTACGGCGAACTGTGTGGCCGTCATGATCAAGACCCTCGACGACGCTTTCGGGGTCGAAGAGGCCTTCTTTACCTCGATCCACGCCTACACGACCGAACAGAGTCTGATCGACACGCCGAGCAGCGTGAACCTCCGGTTGTCGCGCGCGGCGGTCGAGAACATCGTCCCCGTCGACAGCTGGACCGAGCGCGGCATCCAGCAGATCTTTCCCAAGCTCGAGGGCCGCTTCGCGGGGTGCAAGCTGAATGTCCCCGTTCCGGACTCGTCGTGTGTGGATCTCGTGACGACGCTCGGAAAGGAGGCGCGCGACGAGGAGATCAACCAGGTCTTTCGAAGCGTGTCGTCCAGCCTGCAGAAGGGCATCATCGACTACACGGACGAGCCCATCGTCTCCTCCGACGTGAAGGATTCGACGGCCTCCTGCACGTTCGACGCGCAGGCGACGATGGTCGTCGACGGAACGATGGTGAAGACGCTCGGTTGGTATGCCCAGGGTGGCGGACTGGCGAACCGACTGATCGAAGTCCTTCGGGAGTTGGCACCGAAATGAGCAAGAGAGACACGAGAGTTCGTCTGGGCATCGCCGACTGGGCCGACTGGGCCGAAGCGTCGAGATCGGAAGACAGAGGAGAAGGGCGTTGAGGGTGGCCATCAATGGATTCGGACGGATCGGACGCGGCTTCTTGCGCGCGGTCGCCACGGCTCCCGATATCGACGTCGTCGCGATCAACGACATCTCGGAGCATGAACCGCTCGCCTACCTCATGAAGTACGACACGGTGATGGGACGCTTCGAGCACGAGGTGGCGCTCGAGGGCGACACACTGGTCGCCGCGAGGCAGAGGAGTCGCCTGACGCGCTGTCCCGACCCGAGTTCGCTGCCGTGGAAGGAACTCGGCGTCGACGTCGTCATCGAAGCCAGCGGACGATTCCGCGAGAGAGCAGAGCTCGAGCAGCATCTCGAGGCCGGCGCAGGGAAGGTCCTCCTGACCGTGCCCGGGAAGGACGAACTCGACGCGACGATCGTCCTCGGGGTGAACGACGACGAACTCGAGCCGACCGATCGAATCGTCTCGAACGCCTCGTGTACGACGAATTGTCTCGCGCCGCTCGCGAAGGTGATCGACGAGCGTTTCGGGCTCGTTCGGGGACTGATGACGACCGTCCATGCCTACACGAACGACCAGCGCCTCGCCGACTGGTCGCATAAGGACCTGCGCCGATCCCGCGCGGCGGGTGAGAATACGATCCCGACGACGACGGGCGCCGCGCGTGCGGTCGGTCAGGTCCTGCCGAATCTCAAGGGCAAGCTCGACGGGATGGCCGTCCGGGTGCCCGTCCCGGACGGATCGATCGTGGACCTGGTGGTGACCGTCGATCGTCCGGTCTCGGTCGAAGCGGTGAACGACGCAATGCGCGCGGCGGCCGAGGGTCCGATGAACGGAATCGTCGAGTATTCGACCGAGGCGCTGGTTTCCTGCGACATCATCGGCAATCCGCATTCCTGCATCTTCGATGCACCCTTGACGCGCGTTGCGGCGCAGACGATCAAGGTCTTCGCCTGGTACGACAACGAATGGGGATACACGAATCGAGTCGTCGAGTTGGCGCGGCGCATGACCGGCGCATGAAGAGAGCTCGATCGACGCCCGATCGGCCATCGAACGGCGGATGCGCGACGCGCATCATTGCTACAATCCACGCCCACGATGTCCGACTCGGCAGAGGCTGAACGAGCAGATCACGATTCGATCCGGGTGAAGCTCCTGAGCTTCGTCCAGACGCCTCTCTGTCTATCCATTCTGTTGAGCGTCTCGATCCTGGCCGTCTACGGTCAGGTCTCGTCGTTCGATTACGTCTACTACGACGACTCGACGTACGTCTTCCAGAATCCGAACGTCCTCACGGGTCTCAGTCTCGACAATTTCCTCTGGGCGTTCAATGTCGGCTATCAGGCCAACTGGCATCCGGTGACCTGGATCTCGCACCAGCTGGATGCCTCGCTGTTCGGCATCAGCCCCGCCGGCCACCACATGGTGAACCTACTCTTCCATCTAGCGAACTCGCTCCTTCTCTTCTGGGTGATGCGACGCTCGACGGGGAACATCCTGCTGGGCGCTGGCGTTGCGTTTCTCTTTGCGGTTCACCCGCTCCGGGCCGAGTCGGTCGCGTGGATCGCCGAGCGCAAGGACGTGCTCTTCATGTTCTGGGGCATTCTCGCGCTCCACTTCTACGTTCGATGGGTCGACTCGAAAAAGGTCTCCGACTACCTCGCCGTATTCGGCCTACTTGCACTCAGTCTCATGTCGAAGCCGATGCTCGTGACCCTTCCGGTCCTGCTCCTGATCTTCGACTATTGGCCACTCAATCGGGTATCCCTCGAATTCGAGGATTTCCGACGCCGGACGCCGCGTCTGATCCTGGAGAAGCTCCCGTTCTTCGCGTTGTCGATCGCTTCGAGTGTGATGACCGTGATCGCGCAGGATCGTGGCGGTGCACTCCATAGTTTGAGCAAGCTCCCCTTCGACGCGCGCGTGTCGAACGCGATCGTCGCCTACGTGAAGTACATCGGCATGATGATCTGGCCGTCGAACCTGGCTTTCGACTATCCCCATCCCGTGCATGGGACTTCAGGGCTCACGATCCTTCTCTGCTCGGCGCTGTTGATCGCGATCACGTTCGTCTTCTGGTGGATTCGCGATCGCCATCCGTATTTTCTGATGGGCTGGGCGTGGTACCTCGTGACGATGATCCCGGTGATCGGCCTCGTGCAGGTCGGATACCAGAGCATGGCGGATCGATACACCTACTTCTCGCAGATCGGCCTTAGCCTGATTCTGGCCTACGCATGTGTCCTGGTCCTCGATTCGGGCTTCGTGCATCGCCGAGTTCTGTTGGCTCTCGCTGTCGGCGTGTCAGCGCTCCTGATGGTCGCGACGTTTCGTCAGGTCGAGACGTGGCGAAACCTGGATTCTCTCATGGACCACGCACTCGCCATAGACGAGGGGCATGCAAAGGCGCATTTCGGGAAGGGCCTCGCGTACTACTTCAGGAACGAAGACAAGGAAGCGAAGGCGCACTTCGAGGAGGCGCTGCGCATAGCGCCCCACTACAAAGAGGTTCGCCACCAGCTGGGACTGGTCGAGCAACGGATTCGACAGCGTCGCTTCCAGGGTTATTGACCTCCCGGAACGAGATCGCCCCCCGCCCGAAGGGCTCGATCAGACGTCGCCGAGCTTCTTGTCGAGGGCGACTTCCCGCATCGTCGTGACCGCGAAGACCGCGAGCTCGCCCTCTGCGTCGAGGAATCGCGTCTCGACGAAGTTGGTGCGTCCGCGTTTCTTCACGAGACGACTCTCCATGACGAAGACCGGCCCCATGATCGGCTCGAAGTAGTCGACGCGCATGTTCGTGGTCGCCAGCCAGGAGCGGAAGCGAGCCTCTACTTCGCGCGCACCCGCCCGAACGGTGAAGAGGGCGACGAGATCCACATAGGTCGGCGTGAACCCGCCGAAGAGCTGGCCGCGAGGATTGCGCACGTGTTCGGGGAGATGCGCCTGGATGCGGAGTAGTCCAGGCTCTTCGTCGAGCACCTGCCAGTCGTAGGCCTCGAGAAAGTCACCCGCCGGGTGGCCCTTCCCGATCAGCTGGCCCGGCTTTCGTTCCGCCCACGCGCGTACGAAGGGCGCGTCGACGGGCGGGCTGGGACTGTCCTTGATTTCTGCCATGCCCCGGCGATAGCAGGCCGTCTGCGGTGGAGTCAAGGCGATGCGCTCGTACGCAGGGGTTGGTTCCACGACCGTCAGGTCGCGCCTGATTGGCTGTATTCGACCGTGTCCAATTCGAGAACACGGGTGTGATCGATGAGGTTCTCGAGGCGCTTTGGCAATGTGTCGCCGAAGTTCGCGGGGTCGAGACCGACGACCGCTCGACGCACTATGCCCCCCTCGAATAGGGGCCTCGCGTTGGTTGGGATCGCTCCGGCGCGGTGCGTCCTGGATAATGGACGGCCCCTGGGAGAGAGTCCAGTAGATTGGACGGGCCGTGGCTGCGCGTGGGGTATTCGTCAAGCCAGGAAGGCTGGCATAACTCTTGCTCTTGGATCGGTCTACGCATCCGAGAGTCTTACTCTCGGCTAAATCGCGTTGTACCCATGCTGGTACGTCCGGGTTGGTCCATTTCATGGGAGTGGATCAGCCCGGGCCAGCGATCCGAGAGGATTTCTTGCCCCTCCGCGCCCCCTCGCAACCGACTGCTAGGCCCCGCGTCCTGACCGGAAGACACGCCGACGAGCGCGCTAAGCTCGAATCGGAAGCATCGCTTCCGGACGGGAGTCGAGTGGTGGACGCGCAGGATCCGAACGAGGGGGAGTTGGAGCAGATCCGGCAGGAGCGGGATCTCTATCTGAGCCTCCTGCAGCTCGGGGCGGTCAGTGAAATACCGAAGTTCCTCGACGAGGCGCTTGCCCTGGTCGTCTCCGTCACGGGCGCGAGGCAGGGCTATATCGAGATCGAGGACACGACGACGGATTCTTCGAGTCCGCTCTGGTCGACCGCGCAGTCCTGCTCTTCGGACGAGGTCGCCGACATCCGCGACAAGATCTCGCGGGGGATCATCGCGGAGGCGCGCGCGAAGGGCGGCATAGTCTCGACCGATTCGGCGCTCCTCGACCCCCGCTTCGAACAGCTTGCGAGCGTGCAAGCGGGGCAGATCGACGCCGTCCTTTGTGCTCCCATCGGCGGCGAGCGGGCACTCGGTGTCGTTTATCTGCGGGGGCGCGACCAGCCGGGCACCTTCGATGCGGATGACAAGCTGCAGGTCGAGATCTTCGCAGCTCATCTCGGTCCGCTGGCAGAGAGCCTCCTCGATCGACACGAGGGAGAGTCGAACGCGGATGCGACCGCTCTGGTGCGCAGACGAATTCGCTGCGAATCGATCGTGGGTCGCAGCAAGGCCCTCGCGGAAGTACTCGAACAGATCGCGCTCGTCGCACCGCTCGATATCGACGTCCTTCTGACCGGTGAGTCGGGGACCGGGAAGACACAACTGGCTCGGGTGATCCACGAGAACAGCGATCGAGCGCACAGGCCCTTCGTCGAGCTCAACTGCGCTGCGATCTCGGAATCGCTGATCGAGAACGAACTCTTCGGTCACGTTGCGGGCGCGTTCACGGATGCGCGAGGTGAGGAACCCGGGCGGATCGCGGCCGCCGAGGGCGGCACGCTCCTGTTGGACGAAGTCGGCGACCTGCCGCTGGGATCCCAGGCCAAACTCCTCCAGCTCCTGCAGTCGAAGACCTACTTTCGCGTCGGCAGTTCGGACGCGGTCAAGGCGAATATCCGCATCATCGCCGCAACGAATGTCGATCTGCTCGCCGCGATCGAGCGCAAGACGTTCAGGCGGGACCTCTTCTACCGCCTCGACGTGTTGCCGATCTGGGTTTCCCAGCTCTCGAAGCGTCGCGGCGACATCGACGTACTCGCCGCCCATTTCTGCGCCTCAGCCTGTGCGCGTCATGGCTTCGGCGAGATTCGAGTCTCGCTCGAAGCCCGTCGCGCGCTCAACGCGGCCGAATGGCCTGGGAACGTTCGGCAACTCGCCTTCACCGTAGAGCGGGCGGTCATTCGCGCGGCCGGCGAAGGCGCGACCGAGGTTCGGCGTCTGCACGTCTTCCCCGATGGAGCAGAGGCCGAGGCGCCCTCGGAAATGGGATTTCAGGAAGCGACCCGCCGCTTCCAGGCCGAATTCCTGAGCCAGACACTCTCGGACTGTGATTGGAACGTGACAGAGTCGGCAAAACGGCTCGAGATCGCGCGCTCTCACGTCTACAACCTGATCAACGCCTTCGGGCTCGAACGAGCCCCCAAACGATAGCGACGCCTTCGAGTTCGATTCGCGTCGTCGATCGTGTGTGCGCGAACCTTCCTTCTCAGTTCCGCGCGAGACGCTCGAGTTGCGCGAGCGCTCTGCCGTTCGACTCGGTGCGCTGCCAGATCGGAAGCAGGCTCTGCTGCACCCAGAACCAGCGATGGGTCGGATTCCTGATGTCGGGAAGCGACCGCGTCTGGAACAGAATCGCCATGCCTCGTGGGCGCGTCAGCATCGTCCATGTAAAGGACGACGTCGTTTTCGCATCGACCCTGATCGGGTCACCATCGAGATCGAACGTCGTTCCCAGGGTCAGAAGGATGGCGAAGTCGTCGTCGAGCCGATCGAAAAAGGGTTGCACCGTTTCGAGCTGTTCGTGTGCCAGGAGCGATTCGTTCCCGGCCCATACGCGTTCGGGGTCGGGCTCGGCGGCGCCTGCTTCGATGTTCTCGAAGCCGCTCGCGAGTGAATCGCCCGATCGGCTCGACCCATGCGACGACGAATGATCGCTCTCCACGCAGGCGCGGACTTCCGTGGCCCCACCCGCGGCGTAGGCGAGATGTGCCCAGCCGATGTCCCGATACACGGCATTGTTCCCGCGTCTGAGCGCTTCGACGTCGTCTCGAATCGGCGACCTGCCGAGCAGGGTTCCGTGCAGCGCGAGGCCGACTTGATGGGATGCGAAGGCCGCCATGCCCGCCCACTTGAACTCGATCGGCCTGTCGAGGTAGAGACCGGCATAGCGGGCGGTGATGGCGCGATTACGGTCGAGGGAATTGGATTCGGGAGGTAGTCCCTGCTCGGCACGTGTGCGCCATTCCTCCAGTCGCTCGTGCCCGGGTCTCGCCGGCGCGATGTGGGGCGACGTCGCGTCGTGACTCATAGGCATCGACTCCCGAGAAGAGGACGATTCGAGCCTAGCAGAGGGGGCGTCGGAATTGTTGTAGCGTTTCCCGTACGACCACCATTCTGGACAAGGCGAACAGGAACTCTTCATTGGCACTAGGTTGGTCCCGACACGACGAGGCGATCCTCGCTTCTCGCTACCGAATCGATCACATGATCGGCGAGGGGGCGCGCGGACGCGTGTTCGAGGCGACCGACCTCCGTTCCGGAGCGACGATCGCACTGAAGACCCTCCAGTCGTACGACCGCGAAGAGATCTACCGACTCAAACGAGAGTTCCGGATGATCGCGGGGCTGCAACATCGCAATCTCGTCAAGCTGCACGACCTGGTCGTCGACGACGAGGTTTGTTTCTTCACGATGGAGAGAGTGCCCGGCGTGGCGCTCGATGCGTGGCTTCGATCTCTGCGGCGAGAATTCGAAGCCGATCCCGAGGAGTTTCAGGGCAGGGCGAGAGCCTTGCTCTGCGAATTGGTGCTGGGCATCGCGGCGCTGCACTCGGCGGGGAAGCTGCATAGAGACATCAAGCCGAGCAACCTGCTCGTTGGACCCGACGGGCGCGCGGTGCTCCTCGACTTCGGGATGGCGGCGCCGATCGAATCGTCGCCCTCGCGCGATATCGAGAATCTTGGATTCGCGGGCACCCTCGACTACATGGCGCCCGAGGTCCTGCGCGGTGGCGTCGCGACAGAAGCCTCGGATTGGTACGCCCTCGGTGTCGTCGTCTACGAAGCGCTGACCGGGCGCTTGCCCGTCGAGGCCGACCCCGCTGATCTGTCAGCGTTGATCGCATTCGACCGGCCCGCGCCGCCGTCTCCGCGCGAGCTGGGAATCGAGCTACCGACGGAGCTCGAGCGACTCCTGTTGAGATTGTTGGATCCGGAGCCCACGGGTCGACCGAATGCGCCGGAGATCTTCACGACGCTCGCAGGCGACCGGGATTCGATCGACGCGCCTCGGCCCAACCTCCCCTCGACGTATGTCGGACGTATCTACGAACTGTCGCAGCTGCGCGAAGGGTTTCGATCGAGCCAGGCGGGGCCGGTCTTCGTCGAGATCGAGGGTGAGTCGGGCATCGGCAAGTCGGCCTTGATCGATCGATTTCTCGGCGAACTCTCGACGGAGTCCGATGTACTGGTCCTCGAGGGTCGCTGCCATACGCAGGAGACGCTCCCGTATCGCGCGCTCGATGCGGCGATGGATCGACTGAGTACGGCGCTGACGCTTCTTCCACCCTTCGATCAGAACCTGCGAACGCATCTGGCCTCTGCGGCGCGGATCTTTCCCACGCTTACGCGTGTCGCATCGCGAAGGGATCGTCCGGCCGATTTCTCGAAGGCGCCGGGGATCGGGTCACCGGGCGCGCAGGAACTGCGCAAGCGTGCGGTGTCGGCCCTTCGCGCGATCTTCGCACACGTCGCGACCTTCAGGCCGATCATCGTCTGGATCGATGACGTGCAGTGGATGGACCGCGATAGTCGGGAGCTCCTCGAAGCGATCTTTGGGGATACGGATCTGCCCTCGCTGATGATGATCCTGACGCGCCGCTCCCTCGACGCAGCCGGACCCGACGAAGCTCCGCCGTTCACGCTCCCGGCGTCGATTCTGCGCCGGCGGCTCGGTCTCGAGCCGCTTTCTCGGGACGAATGTGTCGAGCTCGCATCACTGCTTCGCACGGATCATGTCGATGAGGACGACGCGCTCGCTGCCATGGCGCGCGAATCCGGGGGAAATCCATTCCTGCTCGGTGAGCTCGCGCGGTCGGCCGAGCCGATCCGGCCAGAAGGCGAGGGGCCGGGTCTGGGCGAACTCCTGGCGAGGCGTGTCGCCGCCCTGACAGCCGACGAACGCGCGCTGCTCGAGGTGGCAACCGTCGCCGGGCAGCCGATCGAATACGACGTCGCGTCTCGCGCGATCGGTCGAAACTCGAGCGATTCGACGCTCCTTCGATCGCTCTGCGTCGGGTCGCTTCTGCGCGCCGACGGTCCTGACGCCGAGCCGTGGATAGACGTCTTTCACGGACGGATTCGGGACGGTCTCTTCGAGGCCATCGATCCAGACCGACTCGGCGGGTTGCATAGAGACATCGCCAACGCGCTCGAGGCGGAAGCCCGACCCGACGCGAATCGGCTCCTGCATCATTGTCTCGAAGCGGGCGACGTGGTTCGAGCCGCAGACTTCGCCTATCGCGCCGCGGAAGAGTCGAGAAGTACGATGGCCTTCCATCGCGCTGTCGAGCTCTATCGGATCGCGCTCGAACACGGCACTCGTCTCTCTTCGCGAGTTCGTCTCATGTCCCTGATCGGCGAGACCCTCGCGGATGCCGGACGTTCTCGCGAGGCTGCATCTGTCCTGCTCGAGGCGGCGACCGAGAGCGAAGCAAGCGATCCGGACGCGCTGCGGTCCATCGAGATGCGCATTCTGGCAGCGGAGCACCAACTCCGCAGCGGTGATCCCGAGCTCGGCATGTCGACCTTCGAATCGGCCTTGTCGGGGCTCGCGATCCGCATTCCGGGGTCGGCGCTGTCGGCGATCGGGATGATCGGTTGGAATCGTTTCGCGCTGGCTCTCTCCGGGGCGCCCGAGGCGTCACGTTCTCCCGCGGAGCTCGATTTCAGGGAGCGGCTGCGGCTCCAGGCTCTCTGGTCCGCGGGCGTCGGCCTCTCCGGTTATGCGCCGATTCGATCGGCGGCGCTGTACGCACGGTACAAGAGGCTCGCATCGAGTTCGGGTGTCGCGCTCTACCTCGCGCGGTCCCTGGCCGCAGAGTCGACGATCCTTCACCTGCAGGGTGGGAAGCGAAACCTTGCGCGTGGCCAGGCGCTGGCCGAAGAAGCGGAACGCATCGCGCGGGCAGGCTCGAACCCGGCCGAGCTGGCTCATGTCCTCATGAGCCGATCCGCCAATGCCTGCTTCGCGAATCGATGGCAGCTTGCGGTCGACCTCGGGGCGGAAGCCGAGCGCGTTTGTCGTGATCACGGAGTCGGTGAGGGCTGGGAACTCATGAACGCGCAGACCTTCCGGCTGCTCGCGATGGGCATTCTCGGTCGGTATGTGGAACTCCGGGAGGAGCTTCCGCGATTCCTGCGCGAGGCGACCGAGCGCGGTGACGACTACGCGGGGATCAACGCGCGGCTCGGGCATAGCACTGTTGCGTGGCTCGCAATGGACAACCCCGAGGAGGCACAGAGACAACTCGACACGGCGAACGAGCTGTGTCCGCCGACGAGTTTTTCGACCCAGAGATACCTGAGCGTCTATGGGCAGTGTCAGATCGATCTCTACAAGGAAGACGCCGATTCGGCGTGGCAGCATATCGATGACGCATGGCGAGGATTGCGAAATACCGGGATGCTGAGACTCGAGTCGGTCCGGATCGACATGGTCCACCTTCGCGGTCGGGTCGCGCTCATGTTGGCCGGGCAACCCGCCGCGTCGACCCGTTGGCGTCGCATCGTGCGGAAAGCGATCAGGCGACTCGAGAAGGAGGAGGCACCCTGGTCACCCGCGCTCTCGAAGGTGCTCTCCGGCGGGCTGCTCGCGATCGATGGGCGTGAGTTGGAAGCGAGCGAAGTCCTGGAAGATGCGGCCAAGATTTTTGAAGCCCTGGGCGTCGATGGCTTCGCGGACGCCTCTTCGATCCAGGCCGCACGCATGCGCGGAGGGGAAGGGCTCGATGCGCGGCTCGCACGGCTGCGCGATCGGGGAGCCAGTCATCCGCAGCGTCTGGCCAATACGCTGATTCCCGTCTCATTTCCCCCCGCGAAACAGACCCCTTAGGCCATCGTGAACCACGCGCTCAGCATCGTCCAATCGGTCCAGTAGGTCGTCCGCGCGATCGATGATCGGCGCCATGGCCATGACGGCGGTGGACAGGCCGCTCTCGATGCCGGGACGATCGGCGCCGAGGTCTCGAATGCCGAGGTCCCACAAGATCTGATCGATCTCCTTGGCCGCCTTCACGGCCGCGGGCTCCAGATCGCGCAGGTCGAACTCTTCCGCCAGATCTCCGCGACCGTCCTGGGCGAGGATCCCGTTCGCCGCCGCGCGACCCGATTCGCACGCGCCCTCCATCGTCGCGAGGTCGGTCTTCGTCTTGACCCAGTCGCCCGCCAGATGGAAGTTCGGGATTTCCGTGCTGGCGGTCGGGCGCAGTGGCCAGAATCCCGGCGGGTGGATCACCAACCGTGATCGGTTCACCCAGCGAGTGAGGCTGCCGTCGTCCGGTCCCTGCGACTCAAGGTCGTCGTCGAGGTGGATGTAGAGGATGTCCTGCTCGTCGAAGCGGACTTCGCCCGGGCCATTGAGCGCACGCGCGAGCTGGAAGACGAGCTCGTCCTCGACCTGTTTCGCCGTGCATTGTTTCGCCGGCAGTCCATAGAGGCTGCCGGGCGTGTCCCAGTCCGAGATGTCGACTGAGATGATTCCCTCCACGACACCGTCGCCGTAGGTCGACTTGAAATCGACTCGCCCCTCGTCCGACCAGAACTGGGCCTGCGAGATCGTCGTAAGTGCCCATTCCGAATTCGGGTAGAAAGCGTGCCCCTCGACGAGAGATACGTCTTTCTTGAGATAGATCTGCGCGCCGACCATCCATCCAAGGACCTTGTCGCCGACCGGAATCGACTTCAGCTTCGAGAGCTGTTCCGACGCCGATTGGAGGGCGGGCGTGATCAGCGGATGGGTGACTTCGATGGGCAGTGCACAGATGTAGTGGTCGGCTTCGACCGGTGTCGTCGAGTTCTCGAGCGTCGCTCCCGTGATCCTTCCGGTCGTTTCGTCGAACTCGAATCCCGCGACACCCTGTCCGAAGGAGAACGTGACGCCGAGGGCTTCGAGCGTCTGCTGCCAGGGGTCCAGCCACATCAGGCTCGTCGGCCCCTTCAGGATCCGATCGTTCTCGGAGCCATCACGGGTCATGTCGTTGTAGAGGTGCAGGCTGACCTTGCCGATCGTATGCGCGCTTCCCTGTTTCGCGTCCATCGCGACGAGGCTCTTCAGGAGGATCTGGATGTAGTGCTGCGCCGACTCCGACATCAGATCACCACCGATGAATTCCCACCAGGTGAATCGCTCGAACTCGAATTCGCGGCGATCGTCGCAGGACAAGAAGAAGCGAATCATGCGCGGCACCATGATCGCCGCATCGGCCGGTCCGACGCCGAGATGCAATATGTGCACCAGGATCGCGTCGAATAGCTCGGAGACATTCGCGCGGCGTCGAGGGAAGGAGAACAGCTTGCCGTCGAGGGCGACCGCTCCGAGGTCGACGCCGATCAGGTTGTCTTTCACCGTCGCGACCTGATCGGGCTGCATGCAGTTCTCGACGGTCGCATTGCTCGGGTCGAGAGGGATGCGCGACATCGTGTCGACGACGTTCCTGTAGAAGTAGGGAAAGAACCGAAACCCGTGCTCGCCCGGAAGGACGCCGCCCGACCCGCCCTCGCGCGGGACCCATTGGCTTCGGGCCTTGCCGCCGACGGCATGCCCCGACTCGTAGACCTCGACTTGATAGCCCCGGCATGCGAGTTCGTGCGCGGCGCTCAGCCCTGCGACGCCTGCTCCGAAGATGGCCACTCTTGTAGTCATGTCGTGTCTCCTCGAGGAATGCCGGCATGATTCGTGCTCGAATGCCAGAGGCTGGAATTCGAGAGTGGCCGGCTGGATGACTAACATCATACCCGCTTCGTGATCCGATCAGAAGCGCAAAAGTCCCCGGTGCGGGTTCGGCACGCGCGAAATCGGCGTCCCGGTGTCCACCGTGGAGGACGCTCTTCCCTCCTGTTGTCGTTGGGGATGGACTGGCTTGGACTTTTGCTCACGTGCGGGAGCGGAGAGGCGGGCCGGGGTGGCATGTCGGTTGCAGATTCGACGGGGCAACCCCAACCCGCCGGAGGCCGCCATGAATCATCCCGATATTGCGATCGTCAACTTCTCTTCCATTCCGGATCGGCAGGTGCTGCATGCGATTCGATCCGTCAATCGACAGGTCATGGACGACTTCCTGCCCATCTGGGGAAGCGCCTATGTCTGCCAGCTGCACAACACGCCCTTCGGACTCTCGAGCGAAGAGGACATGGCCGACGAACCTGTAAAGGCGGCGGGCGTGATCTACCTGGTCGACGAAGCGCATTTGACCGGTGCCCTCGGCTATCACGCTTCGAACGCCTCCGAGGTGCCCTACGGGTTCGTCTTCACGGACCTCGGAGACTGGACCATCACATTGTCTCACGAGGTGCTCGAGCTGATCATCGATCCGACTGTGAACATCTTTGTCCCGGGACCGGACCCGCGCTTCCCCGGAGAGCCCGATCGATGGCTCTTCCATACCTACGAAGTCTGTGATGCGGTCGAGCGCACGTCGTATTCGATCGACGGGGTCGAGGTCTCTAACTTCGTCACGCCCCAGTACTTCCACGACGGAGACGCCGCCGGTACGCGAAACGACTTCCTCGGTGTCGGCGTCGCGTCCTTCGGCGTGACACCCGGAAGCCACCTCGGCGTCATCGATCCCAATACATGGGAATGGGACGTGATCTATGGGCGTGAGAACGTGCCCTCTCCGAGGAACATGGCGCGCTGTCACGAGTTCACGAGCAAGATTCCCCGCGCGCGCCTCGACGAAGAGGGAATCAAGTCGAGCCATCTGAACGAGACCTTCGAACGCTTCGTCGGTAGCTCGAAGCTGCCCGCGATCAAGCGGATGCAGGGCATGTCGCGCGGTCAGCGCTATGCGGAGGCATCCAAGCGACTTCGCTACGGCCGAAGTCCGGTCCCGGGGGCGAACTCGACGCCGCGCTGATCCGAATCGCGCGCTGATTCAAATCGACGGAGCGAGGACACCGGCCGGGCAAGGTCGGTCGGGAGAATCGGTGGATGGGATCGAAACCCTGGCAGCTCCTGACCGCGCTCGCATTGGTGGGCGGTGTGGCGATCGGAGTCGGCTACTACGTCTACCATTTTCTGGCGGAACAGGACTTCCTGATCGATCAGAACCGGCGGATCGTCCGCGAGATATCTAAACAGGTCACGAGCGAGATCGAGGGCGTCGCGCCGATGATGCGCAACGCCGCGCGGGAGCTCTATCGCGGGAACTTCTACTTGAAGGGTAGGCCCTACCCGCATACGAGAAGAGGCCGCCAGATCCGAATCAAACGCGTGGAGGATTTCGTCGAGCAGCTTCCTGGATTCGAACTCGTCAGTCTCGAGCCGGTTGGGCGGCTCGTGCGCGGGCCGTCCGAGCCCGTCGAAACCCTCGATTCGATCGATCCCGTTCTCTCCAGGGCGGGCGACCGGCTCCGAATCGAACTCTCTCCGCTGCCCTACTGCTGTGCGTGCTCTGCGACTGGCGTAGCGGACTGTGAGATCGCGATCGTGGTCGAGGCGGATCCAGAATCCCTCTTTCAGTCCATTGCGCATTCGAGTCAGTTTGCCGACGTCCTCGTCGCGGACGAGGAGGGGAGCATCATCGTTCAGCGCAAGGCGCGACGGGATCCAACGAAGCATCTCGATGCTCTATTGACTTCGGTCATCGAACCCGAGCTCGCTAGCCGAGCATCGAGTGTCGTTGCCGGCACGTCCCATCGTTTGCGCGCCGAGGTCGGAGGGGAAGAACATTGGCTGTTGCTGCAACCGACCCCGATTCGCAAGCTCAAAGTGCGCGATCCCTCGTCGGACGACGGAGAGGCGCCCGAACTGCGTTCGTTCGTCTGGACGGTCGTCGCCCTCATGCCCGCGCGCGAGTTCCTTCAGACTGCGCTCGATATCCCGACGACATTGGTCCTCCTGCCCATCGTCGTCTCGCTGATTGTTATGTTGCTCGGCTCTCTATGGTTGAAGCTCTGGAACTGTGGCCCCTATGAGGCAATCGGTCGCCTGGAGGTGGCGCTGGCGGCCTTCGCCTTCGCGGCACTCGTCGGCGTGCTTGCGATGGCGGTGTTGGATCAGGCACTGATTCGAGACAGGTCAAGAGTTCTCGACGATGATCTCGAGCATTTCGCGAACGAGCTGAATCGAAACTTCGATGCCGAGCTGCAGCAGGCCTATCGCCAGCTGGAAGAGGCGGCCCCGGCGCTCGTCGAGGCACTGAAGAGGCAGAAACGGAGGAACGTCTTTGATGACAGTCGATTGACGGAGGCGTTCCTGCCCGAGGCGAACGTCCTCGCAGCGAGCGGGAGGTCGGAGCTCTTCGGGGACTACCCCTACTTCGAACAGTTGGTCTGGCTCGACCGGGCCGGATTCCAGCGTGTGAAATGGGCGTCCCACGGCATCCCGACACCAGCCGGCTTCTACAAGGACAGGCCCTACTTCGCCAAGGCCAGTCGTCGAGATCTCTGGCGGAGAGAGAGCCTCGGTACATGCCCGAGCGGCAAGCTCGCGGGAAGGGGCCGCGGCTTCTTCATCGAGCCGATCCAGTCACGGACCACGGGCCAACGCCGCGCGGTTCTTTCGGCGCCAGTCGACGATCGCGGGACCCTCCTCGATTGCGCGGAAGCCGGTGTCTTCGATTCAGAGGAGACAGATCCGAACGTGGTCACGTTGGTGACGAAGCTCCACGCCTTCGACCGCCCGGTCATTCCGCCCGGTCTCGACTTTGTCGTCGTCGATGAGAACGGAGAAATCCGATTCTACTCGAGTGCCGACACTCGGCTGCGCGAGATGATCGAGGAGAACCTCAGGCAGGCGAAGGTGAGTCGATTCATCGAGAGCGTGCGTGATGCGCGCGAGGGCGGGAAGACCTCCGAGGAGGGCCAGCCCTACTCGAATCGGTATCACGGGCGGAGTCTGCATTTCTTCGTGAAACCCCTGGCGGAACCTCCGTGGACCCTGGTCACCGTGGGCACCAGCGACGAGCGCGAGGCGATCAACAAACGGGCGCTGCTCGAACTGGCCCCGCGCTTCGTCCTGTACGCCGTGCTTCTGGTGTCCCTCGTGTCGTTCGCAGCATGGGCCGCGAGCCTCCGGTACGAAATGCGGAGCGATCGCTGGATGTGGCCGAACGCGGAGCGGACGCCCGCCTACCTGCAGCTCGGATTGGCCTTCGCTTCCCTCTCCGCGACGACCTGGATCGCCTTCGTGTCGGGCGATTCGCCGTACTGGACATTCGGGCCTGAACACCTGTTGTTCGCCGGGCTCGTGATCTTCGCCCTCGTTGCGTTCAGTCTGGGCGTTCGCCAGGGCTGGACTCGTTGGGTGCGAACGACGGCTCTCGCCCTCCTGGTGATGGGCGCCCTCGTCGCATTCGATTTCGAAACCCCGTACTGGTTCGCGATCATGGCGACCGCGGGAATCGTGCTGGTGGCGATCCTGGAAGAGCAGACGAGAGAATTGGCAAGGCGGATGCTCGCGCTTCGAGGTCTGGCGTTCAGCTTGTTCGGTGTGTCGTTCGCGGTGATCCTCGGTGCCGTCCCGGCCGTTGTGCTCTTCCAGACTGCGGTGAACTCTGAACTGGAGCAGGCGGTCGTCGAAGAGCGGAAGATGTTCGGCGAGCGTGTGGCGGGCTGGGTCGAGCGCCAGAACGGATCCTCGCAGGAGTCGGTCCGCAAGCTGCTCTCCAGTCAGCGCTCGGAGCGAGTCGAGGATGCCTGTGCTTCTCCCAAAGGCGCGGATTGGCCCGTGTATCTACGTGGGGAACTCGGCAAAGGGTGCGCGCTCACGGGCATGCCCGAAGCCGACGGCGACGAATCTCCCCTCGATCGAGTGGCCGATCGGTTTCAGTTGAGCGGAGGTCCGACAGAGTTTCGCGGACTGTCGTCTGAGTATCTCACGAGACCGACCCTCTTCGGGTTCGCACTGCTCGGTCTCGCCGTCGCGATCGTCGCGAGACGTAGTCTCGGCATTGCGCATGACTGGCAACTCGACACGACCGATCGACTTGCATCCTCCAGAGGCGGGCGCTGGCTGCATGTCGGGTCGAGTAAGGAGATCGATGCCTCCGCCATCGACGGAGCGGGATCGAACGAAGTCGCGATCATCGACATGCGAATCGCAGCACAGCGACAAACGGCGACGAATGCGAAGGTCGAGTATGTCCTGCTTCGCTATTTCGAGTCCCTGCTCGGGTCACCCGGGCTACGTGCCGAGGCGATCGAGCTGATCGATGACCTCATCAAGGCGGGCAAGAAGGTCCATATCGCTTGCGAGGTCGAGCCTCTTCGCTGGCTCTCGGATCCGATTCGACGGGATCGTGAAGATGTTCAGAAGGACCTGCCTCAATGGGCGGACGTCTTCGCTCGCTTTCGGGTCCGGCATCGCTCGGTCGCGTCCCAGGACCCTGGTGGCGATCGAGTGACGACCAAGATTCTCCGCGAATGTGGGGTGAGTCCGCGGCTGAATACGCTCGCGAAACATCTCCAGCGGAAGCGACCGAAGTTCCAGCTCATCGAGAACATGGTGCTTCGGCGCGCGCGCGCCGAATTCGTGCGATTGTGGGAACTCTGCACGGATCGTGAACGTGCCGTCCTCTACTTGCTCGCTCAGGGCAACATCGTCTCCTACCCGAATCGACAGGTCGCGGCGGAGCTCGAACGGCGGGGCCTGATCGTGCGGGACGGCGGCATGTGGATCGCGAGCGGCGCCTTCCGACGCTTCGTGCTCGCGACGGTCACGCCAGGCGACGAACGGCGCTGGAACCAGCTTGGCGGTGGCCCGGGATGGGCACTCTGGCGAAACGCCCTGCTCGTGGTGTTGGCTCTGGGCGCAGGGTTCGTCGCCGTGACCCAGCGCGACGTCTTTCTCTCGCTGGGCGCGTTCCTCGGCGTGCTCGCCGGGCTGCCCCTGGTCGCGCGCCTGATGTCGGGATTCTCGGGCGCTAGCGATAAGTAGGAGCCGGCCTTGCCTCCTGCCCTCGTCTTCTGACAGAATGCGCTAGATGGGGACTCACGGACGAGGGCGCAGCCGCTCGAAGTACGCGACGTACGCAGGGAGGAACGATGCGTTCCTGTCTGCGGCTTCGACGTCCGGCCTGGACTCGATCGCTCGACCCAGTCTGGGGAATAGGCCGACTTCCTCGTTCCCGCTTCGACTCCGGGGCGCCCTGCTGGCCCTGAGTCTGGCGATTGCGCCCGTCGTATTCGCGGACGACTCGAGTGTTGACGCATCGAACGAGGCGAACAACGCAAAGGAGCTGGCCGAAGCGTCCGGTGAGGCACCGCCGATTACGGAGGAGGGCGCTTCGGTTCCGATCGAGAGCGAACCGGTCGCAGAACCTTTCACCCTCCTGGACGAGACCATCGCCCCGGGGTCGATCGAGCGACTCGTACTGCGGAGCACAGAGTCGTTCTCCGGGTCGCGCGTGGAAACGCCGATCGTCGTGATCCACGGCCTCAAACAGGGCGCCACGCTTTGCATCGTCGCCGGCGTGCATGGAGACGAGGTGAACGGCGTCGAAGTCGTGCGGCGGACCGTCGCCAGTCTCGACCCAGCCGTTCTTCGCGGGACGGTCATCGCCGTGCCGATCGCGAACATCTCGGCCTTCCGTCGCGGCTCTCGCTACCTCCCCGATCGTCGCGATTTGAATCGATACTTTCCAGGTCGACCTCGTGGCAGCTCTGCATCGAGAATCGCCCATACCCTGTTCAGCGAAATCGTGACGAAGTGCGAGGGCGTCATCGATCTGCATACCGGCTCCTTCCACCGTGTGAACCTCCACCAGCTCAGGGCCAATCTGTCAGACGAGGGGACGCGCTCGCTCGCCGTCGCCTTTGGTGCCGGTGTGATCGTGAACAATGCGGGTCAGTCAGGGACGCTGCGTCGCGCCGCGACCGATGTGGGCATTCCCGCGATCACGGTCGAGGCGGGCGAGCCCCTCCGATTCGCAGAATGGCATGTGGTGCAGGCGCTCGACGGAATCGAACGTCTCCTCCACGCCCTGGGCATGATCGAAGTGGAGGAGAGTCGGTTCGTTCCGAACGCGAGGACGGTGGCCTACCTGAGAACGCATTGGGTGCGATGTGACCATGGCGGAATCCTCGTTTCCCGGGTCGAGCTCGGGGAGACCGTCGAGCCCGGCGACGAACTCGGCACGATCTCTGATCCACTTTCCGACCGCGTCGTCACACTCGTCGCGCCGCATGCCGGGCGCGTGATCGGGATGGCGCGCGATCAAGTCGTGATGCCCGGATTCGCCGCCTACCACCTCGGCTACAACCCGCGCGTGCTCGAGCCAGAGAAAGAGGGCGACGTCCCGAGCGAGTTGATCGATACGCATGCACCGACGGAAATGGGCGTGACCGTGGACCCCGAGGGATTGGACCGCGAAGAGCGGCCGGAGTAGCGTCCCCGCCCATGAGCCGCCCCGTGTATTGGACAGCTGCCGTCCTGTTCCTGCTCGGTAGCTCGGCCTTCCTCTATAAGTCCATCGTGCTCGACATGGCGCTCTGGCCGGACCGCGCAGCCCGCGTCTGGCGCGTCGAGATGGGCGTCAGCGTCATCGGCGATGGCGGCCCGGGTCGGGTCGAGCTTCAGCTTCCGAACTCCGACGCGCGGCAAGCGCTGCTGGATGAGCACTCCTTCGACGATGGGTTGCAGTTCGCGATGCAGCGACGCGGCGGCGATGTTCGCGCGACCTGGACTGGTCGCTTCGGCGACATCCATCGACTCACGTATACCTTTCGTGTGCACATCCCGGTGAAGGAGGGAGGAGCTTCGGCAGCCGAGCCCGGTCAGATGGACAACGACGCTCCCGGTTCTATGGAGGAGTCCAGTGGCCGGGATGAAGTCGTGACGCCCGCCATGACCGAAGCGCTCACGCGACTCGGTATTCAGGAAGGGGACGATTCGAGTGCCGTCGTGGCGAGCCTCTTCGGCTTCGTCGCGCACGAGATCGAGAGTGTGGCCGGAGGAAGTGAAGATTCACGCCTCGTCTTGCGCGGACGCGAGGGCAGCCCGGTCGGGATATGTCGACTGTTGATCGACCTGCTTCGGGCGGCGGGGATCGATGCCCATCTGGGCTCGGGCATCCCTCTCTATGCCTTGGGGCGCTCGGAGCTGGTTCATTTCGTGGAGGCCCGAGTTCACGGCGGCTGGATGCGCTTGTTGCCGTCCACCGAATCGCCGGGGGACTTTCCCTCGAAGTTCGTCGTGCTGTCGATGGCCGACCAACCGATCCTCTCGACGGCCGGCGTCGGCGCTTCACAGATCGATTTCAACGTGCTCCGCGAGTCGCTGCCGCCGTCCGAGCTGGCCGCGTTCGTCGCACCGACGAGCCCGCTGTGGCGTGCGGTTTCGCTCTACAGGCTGCCGGTCGAGACGCAGATGACGCTTCAGGTCCTGCTGGTCATGCCTCTGGCCGTCCTGATCGCCGCCGCCTTTCGCAACTTCATAGGGCTACGGACGTTCGGCATCTTCATGCCGATCCTGATCGCGCTCTCCCTGCGGAGTACGGATCTGGTCTCCGGCCTCCTGCTGGTGACGAGCGTCATACTCGCAGGCGTCGTCGGTCGGCTACTCCTGGACCGGCTGCGATTACTCTTCGTTCCGAGGGTCTGTCTCTTGTTGTGCCTGGTGATCCTCTTCGTGACGGCGCTGGCTCAGATTGGCTACGAGATCGGCGGTCGCGGATTCATGAGTGGCCTGCTCTTTCCAATCGTGATCCTCGCAATCCTGATCGAACGCATCTCGGTCACGGCGCTGGAAGAGGGCGTCGAATCGACGACGAAACTGTTGGCCGGGTCGCTGTTGCTCTCCGCGCTGTCCTATCCCGTATTCCAGTCGGACTGGTTGGCGCATCTCTTCTTCGGGTTTCCTGAGCTCATCCTCTGTGTGATGGCCGCGCTCGTCCTGCTCGGGGGCTATACCGGTTATCGCGTCTCGGAACTCTGGCGCTTCCGAACGTTCATGCGCATGCAGGAGAGCCCCCAGTCATGATGCCGTGGACCGCGCTTCGTTCGCAGGGCGTCCTGGGGATCAACGCACGCAACATCCAATTCACGCAGGGTGAGAATCCTCGTCGTCTCTATCCGCTCGTCGACGACAAGCTCAAGACGAAGGCCCTCTGCCAGAATGCCGGCATCAAGGTGGCCGACGTGCTCGGCAAGGCAGAGCGACATGGCGACGTCGTTCGCTTCATCGAGGACCTGGAGGAGACCGACGATTTCGTGCTCAAGCCGGCGATGGGCGCCATGGGCAATGGGATCATGGTCCTTCACGAAGCGACCGAGTCGGGCTGGGTCGCTTCGGGGGATCGAGCCGTGACGCGCGAAGAGGTCGCCTATCACGCCAAGGACATCATCTCTGGTCTCTATGCGCTGGGTGGCCAGCAGGATGTCGCCTATGCCGAGGAACGACTGCGATTGCATCCTGATTTCGAACCGATCTCCTGCGATGGCGTTCCAGACATTCGTGTCGTCGTCTACCGGGGTGTGCCCGTGATGGCGATGACGCGGCTGCCCACGAAGCGATCCTCCGGGCGCGCGAACCTTCACCACGGTGCAGTGGGCACCGGTGTCGACCTTCGAAGCGGTCGGACGAGCCATGCGATTGTCCAGAACGTACCGGTCGATCGACATCCGGACACGGGAGAACGCGTCGTCGACTATCCGATTCCCCACTTCCATGAAGCCGTGCGGCTGGCGGTACGCGCGACGGACGAGACCGGGCTCGGATATGTCGGCGCCGATGTGGTGATCGATTCGCGGTACGGCCCGGTCATTCTCGAACTCAACGCGAGACCCGGTCTCGCAATCCAATCCGCCAACCGAGCCGGTCTACTGCCTCGGCTGACGAAGCTGCGCGGCACGCCGCGGGGCGATCTGGATTCACGAATCGAACTCGGTCGGTCTCTCGCGCGAGGTGTTCGATGACTTCGCGACTCGGACGGGCGGCAGCTCTTCTGTTCGCTCTGTTCTTTCTGCTCGCGCTGCTGGAATTCGGTGACGTGCGCGCACAGGAAGCACGCCCCGCAAAACTGCCGACCTTCGACATGACCTACGACGTCGGAATCGTCGCGAGCGAGAAGAGTGCGCACGTCGAGATCATCCTCGGCGCGGGAAGCGAGGTCGTCGAATGGATCATCTTTCGATTCGATCCCATGCGACATCGAGCGATCGAAGCGGACGGCGAACTTCGCGAGGTCGAGAACGGAATCGAATGGAAACCGCCGCCCGGCGGCGGATCCATCCGCTACGTCTTTTCGATCGATCACCTTCGCGACGACAACGCGTACGACGCACGTTGTGCGAAGAGCTGGGCGATCTTTCGCGGGCGGGACCTGGTCCCGACGATGCGGGTCCGAACCGTTCCGAGCGCACGCTCCCGCTCGCGCATGCGTCTCCGATTGCCCGAGGAATGGAGCGTCGCGCTTCCCTACACGCGCTTTCGCGGCGGGATCTATGCGCTCGACAATCCACGGACCCGTGTCGACAGACCGAATGGTTGGTTCGCGTTCGGAAAGCTCGGGATCGTTCGCGAGACGATCGAGGGCAGTCGCATCGCGATCGCGGCGCCGGCCGGGCAGGGCGTGCGGCGTATGGATATCCTGGCACTCCTCAGCTGGACGCTGCCGTCGCTGCGCGAAGTCTTCGGGGATCTGCCGAAGCGGCTCCAGATCGTTCTGGCGGGTGACCCGATGTGGCGAGGCGGACTCTCCGGGCCAAACTCGGTCTTCGTGCACGCCGACCGACCGTTGATCGGGCAGGACTCGTCGAGTCCGTTGATCCACGAGCTCGTGCATTCTCTCATGCACGCGCGTGCGGGTCGCGATGGCGACTGGGTCGTCGAAGGCATCGCCGAGTACTATTCGATCGCGATCCTTCGTCGCTCCGGGACGCTCAGTGCGAGTCGCTACGAGTCTGCGATCGAAGCCATGCGGAAACGCGCAGAGGGAGCGGGAGATCTCTTCGCGTCCAGTGTCGACGTCCCGACCCGATCGCGTGCGGTCGAGATCCTGATGGAAATCGACGATGCGATTCGGAAGGCGACCGGTGGAGCGTCGAACCTCGACAGCGCCGTGCGACACCTGACCGAAGCGAACGAGCGCGTCACGACCGAGCGTTTCCGCGCTGCCGTTAGCGAAGCGGCCGGCCGCGACCTGAGCGAGATTTTCGATCCGCTGGTTGCCGATAGAGATTGAGTGTCCATGCGCGATCCGGGATGGCGTGACACAATGCGGGCGGGGGAAGTTCGTGCAGCCTGATCATGCGAGTCTGGATGCCTGGGGCATCGCCTGGCGCCTCGGCGCCACGCTCTTCTTCGTCGTCTTGAACGGATTCTTCGTCGCTGCGGAGTTCGCGCTCGTGAAGGTGCGCGGATCCCGGATCGAGGCGCTCGTCGCAGAAGGTCGCCGCGGTGCGCGCACCGTGCGTCACATCCACGAACATCTCGATCATTACCTCTCCGCTTGTCAGCTGGGGATCACCTTGGCCAGCCTGATCCTCGGCGCGCTCGGGGAGCCCGCGGTCTCGGTGCTCCTGATCGCCGCGGCGGGCTCGGCTGGATTCGATATCGCATCCGACGCGAGCTGGGTTCCCTTCGTCTCGATCGCGCTCGCCTTCGGAGTGATCACGGTCCTGCACATGACGATTGGCGAGCAGGCTCCGAAGATGTGGGCGATCCGCAGGCCGGAGAGGATGGCGGGGGCGACCGCATCGACACTCCGCCTCTTTGCTGCGCTCTTGGGGCCGCTGATCACGGCGATCAACTGGATCTCGAACGGGCTGCTTCGAATGATTGGTCTTCCTGGGGGTGGGTCGCACAACGAGGTGACGCACGACGCGGAGGAGATCCGCAGCATCCTCTCCCTCTCGGCCGGCGCCGGAGAGATATCGGATCGGGAGTACGAACTCACGGAGAACGTCTTCCGCGTCACCCAGCTCGAGGTGCGGCACATCCTGGTTCCGCGCGCAGAGATCGACATCCTGAATCTCGAGCGGCCTCTCGAGGAGAACCTGCGCCGGATCGACGAGACGAAGCATTCGCGATTCCCCGTCTGCGAAGTCGGGATGGACACGATCCTCGGGTTTGTGAACACGCGCGACCTACTCGGCTGCGCGCTGCGCGACGAGCCGATCGATCTCCGAGAACTCGCGCGTCGACCGCTCTTCGTGACGGACACGATGGGTCTCTCGGATTTCCTGACCGAGCTGCAGAAACATCAGGCCCAGTGCGCCGCGGTCGTCGACGAACGCGGGACCGTGGTCGGCTGCGCTTTCCGCGAAGATGTGCTCGAGGAAGTCGTGGGTCCGCTCGGAGACGAGTTTGACGAAATGGAGACGGGCCTTCGCGAGGTCGCCCACGGCGTCTTCGATGCGCCTGCGCGCGTGTCCCTACCCGAGGTCCTCGACCGTCTCGACTATTCGCTCGAAGGCGAAGAGGACGAAGCCGAGGACACGCTCGGCGGACATGTCACGGCGCGACTCGGAAGACTCGCGAGCGTGGGTGACGAGGTCCGACTGGGTCCGTACCTGATCGAGGTCGTCGAGGTCTCGCCGCGTCGGGTAGAGAGATTGCGGATCCGGTCCGCCGGGGACGTCGATCGAGACCAGGAGGCCGACGAGGACGCTGACGTGGCGGACGAGACGGAGTCGGCTCGTTCAGACTAGTTCTCGAACGCCGCAGGTCCACGAAAGAAAGCCCCCGTCACACGAGTGTGACGGGGGCTTGTTCGTTCATCGCTTCGGCTGCGGTTCGGCTCTTCTTCGAAGCGCCCAACCGCCTGGGTCATGAACCCGGGATCTACATCATCCCCGGCATTCCGCCCATGCCGCCCATGTCGGGCATGCCGCCGCCGCCACCGCCGCCCGAGGGCTCCGGCTTGTCGGCGATCATGGCTTCCGTCGTGAGGAGCAGGCCGGAGACCGAGGCTGCGTGCTGCAGCGCCGTTCGGACGACCTTGGCCGGGTCGATGACGCCAGCCTTGATCAGGTCTTCGTAGGTCTCGGTCGCCGCGTTGAAGCCATTGGCTCCCTTCTGGCCCTTGACCTTGTCGACCACGATCGAACCTTCGATGCCGGCGTTCTCGCTGATGAAGCGAAGCGGGGCTTCGATGGCACGGCGGATGATGTTGAGACCAGCCACCTGCTCTTCGTTGTCCGTCTGGACGCCGTCGAGCACGGCAGAGCAGCGCAGGAGCGCCACGCCGCCGCCAGGCACGATGCCCTCTTCGACGGCCGCACGCGTCGCATTCAACGCGTCCTCGACACGGGCCTTCTTTTCCTTCATCTCGGTCTCGGTCGCCGCACCGACCTTCACGACCGCGACGCCGCCGACCAGCTTGGCGAGTCGCTCCTGGAGCTTCTCGCGGTCGTAGTCGGAGGTGGTCGATTCGACCTGGTTGCGGATCTCTGCACAGCGACCATCGATCGCCTTCTTCGTGCCTGCGCCGTCGATGATCGTCGTGTTGTCCTTGTCGATCGAGACGCGCTTGGCCTGACCGAGGTCCTTGACCGTGACGTTCTCGAGCTTCAGGCCGAGCTCCTCGGCGATGACCTGGCCACCCGTGAGGACAGCCATGTCCTGGAGCATCGCCTTGCGGCGATCACCGAAGCCGGGTGCCTTCACCGCACACACGTTGATCGTGCCGCGGATCTTGTTCACGACCAGCGTCGCGAGGGCTTCCCCGTCGATGTCCTCGGCGACGAGCAGAAGGGGCTTGCCGGCGCGAGCGACTTGCTCGAGCAGCGGCAGGAGATCCTTCATGTTGCTGATCTTCTTCTCGTGGAGAAGGATCAGCGGCTCTTCCAGGACGGCCTCCATGCCTTCCGGATCCGTGACGAAGTAGGGCGAGAGATAGCCGCGATCGAACTGCATGCCCTCGACGACGTCGAGTTCGGTCTCGAGACTCTTGCCCTCTTCGATCGTGATCACGCCTTCCTTGCCGACCCTCCCCATCGCCTCAGCGAGGATTTCGCCAATCGTCTCGTCCGAGTTCGCCGAGATCGTGCCGACCTGCGCGATCTCGTTCGAGTCGCGGGTGGGCTTGCTGATCTTGCTGAGCTCTTGGACGATCGCGGCGACGCCCTTGTCGATGCCGCGCTTCAGGTCCATCGGGTTCATGCCGGCGACGACGAGCTTACTGCCCTCACGGAAGATCGCCTGGGCGAGCACCGTGGCCGTCGTGGTTCCGTCACCCGCGATGTCCGAGGTCTTCGAAGCGACCTCCTTCACCATCTGGGCGCCCATGTTCTCGAACTTGTCCTCGAATTCGATCTCCTTGGCGACGGTGACGCCGTCCTTGGTGATCGTGGGAGAGCCGAAGCTCTTGTCGATGACGACGTTCCGACCCTTCGGCCCGAGCGTCACGCGAACCGCGTTCGCGAGTCCGTCGACACCGGCCAGGATCTTGCCTCGTGCGTCCTGATCGTAAATGACTTCCTTGGCCATGATTCGGGCCTCCTATTCGTAGATCGCGAGGACGTCGTCCTCACGGATGATGATGTGCTCTTCGCTGTCGACGGTGACGTCGGTACCGGCATACTTACTGAAGAGAATGCGGTCGCCCGCGTTCACGCCGGGCGTAGCCACTTCGCCGCTGTCGAGGGTCTTGCCGGGGCCGACGGCGACCACGAGGCCTTCCTGCGGCTTTTCCTTTGCGGAATCGGGGATGATGATGCCCCCACTGGTGGTCTCTTCCTCATCCACACGCTTGACGAGGATGCGGTCCTGGAGCGGACGGATCTTCATGAATCGCCTCTCTGTATGGCCCCTTCGACGGATCGAGGAGGCCGGGTTGGTCGAATGGGTCCGCATCCACGCCTGGGGAGTGGATGCAGAATCATCCGGAAATACCTTTGATGGCCGCCCGGTCTGCCGGGCGGCGATTGGCAGTCGGAGCCTCCGAGTGCCAGTGGCGCCGCAAGCTAAGCATTTCCTGTGGGCAGTCAAGCGTCGCTCAGGCAATGCGCCGAAAAAACTTGGGAAGGGCCTCGGGCGGCTTGACTTTCGCCTCGGTTTCGTCACGATCCCGGGGCGAAAGAACGTCGAATACAGCCGACGTTGGAGCGAGACTCGGAGGAATCCGGGGCAATGGGGAGATGAGCGCGCCATGAATACGACAGATCGAGCCAATAGAAACGTGGGAACCACCGGAAACACGCTCGGGAAGAGCGCTCGACAGGCGGGAGGCAGAGGAACGACGGCGGCCCTCACTCGCCGACAGCGCGAGATCTACGACTTCATCTCCCAATTCGTCGAGGTGCAGGGCTACTCGCCGAGTCTCGAGGAGATCGCGGGCGCCTTCGGGCTCTCCTCGGTCGCGACGGTGCACAAGCACGTGAAGCATCTCGTGGACAAGGGCTATCTGCGAAAGGCCTGGAACCGCTCCCGCTCGGTCGAGCCGATTCCGGCCGAGGATTCGGCCCCGAGCATCGAACTGCCGATCCTCGGATCTGTCGCTGCCGGTAGTCCGATCGAGGCCATCGAGCCCGATTCCGGGACCGCCGAGACCTATTCGGTCCCGGCCGACATGGTGCCGCGGAGCAAGGACCATTATGTCCTGCGCGTTCGGGGCGATTCGATGATCGAGGACCAGATCTGTGATGGCGATCTGGTCGTGATCGAGGGGCGGCAGGAGGCGCGGAACGGCGAGACGGTCGTGGCGCTCGTCGACGGGGCGGAGGCGACGCTCAAGCGCTTCTACCGCGACGGGGCGGACGTCAAGCTCGTCCCAGCCAACCACACGATGTCCCCCATGCTCTTCCATGCCTCGCAGGTCGAGATTCGCGGTGTCGTGCGCGGGTTGATCCGCAGCTTCTGACTCTTTCCAACGGATTTCCAGCGAATTCCCGGCCGACTCCATCGCCGATCTGAGCCGACGGTCGCGGGGCGCTTCTGGCCGGACTCGGTGAGCGGGCTAGCCTTCGCTCGCGCCCGGTGAGGTCCAATCGAAACGTCGAATCGATCGATCGAATCGCAAGGTCCCATGACGGGACGTTCCGAAGCTGCGACGACATCGTCGAACCGACAACCGGTCGCCGATGTCTTCGTGCACGCCTCGGGGTATGTCTCCGGGTGAGATCGACCTCGTGTCGATCGCGGTCGACTTGCGATGCGACCCGTGAAGAGCCAGACGAAGGGAACGAGTTCGATGGGAGATACGCCCGATCCGATCCAGGGCTATGTCGAGGGCATGCTCAAGGAGCTCGGGGAAGACCCGGGCCGCGACGGCCTCGAGAAGACCCCGCTTCGCGTGTCCAAGGCGATGCGCTTCTTTACGCAGGGGTACCAGCAGGATCCATCCGCGATCCTGACCGGCGCGCTCTTCGACGTCGACTACGACGAGATGGTCGTCGTTCGTGACATCGACTTCTACAGCCTCTGTGAGCATCACATGGTGCCCTTCTTCGGACGGGCCCACGTCGCCTACATCCCGAACGGAAAGGTCGTCGGCCTCTCGAAGATCCCGAGAACGGTCGAGATCTTCGCTCGCCGATTGCAGGTTCAGGAACGCTTGACGATGGACATCGCGCGAACCATCGAGGCCGTCCTCAAGCCGAGGGGTGTCGGCGTCGTCGTCGAGGCGAAGCACCTTTGCATGATGATGCGGGGCGTCGAGAAGCAGAACACGTCTGCCATCACGAGTTCCCTCCGCGGCGTCTTCGAATCCGACCCGAAGACGCGGTCCGAGTTCATGGACCTGATCCGTCAGCGGACGGAATCCTTCGCCTGAGAGCGCGTTCCGTCCGCCGCTCGGCCTGAGCGAGCGCAGGACGATCTCCTCGCCGGCCTAGCCCGTGCCCAGCGCATACTCCGCGTTCACGCGAAGTCGACCGGACGCCTCGAGTCTGGTGCGGTAGTCGCTGATCCAGTTCTCGAGCACGCGGTTCTGCTTCTCCGCCTCCGCTTGGTCGCGTCGGGCGTCGTTCGCGGCGATCACTTCTTCTTCGCTGGGGCTCCTTCGCTCGACGACCGAGATCAACACGAGTCGATCGGGCAGGTCGAAGACCTCCGGGCTGCTCTCGCCCGAATCGAGGGTGAAGGCGGTCGCGAGCAGATCCTCTCCAGCGCCCAGGCCGGGCACGAAGCCATCGGGCCGTCGCTTGAGGGCGGCGGTGCGTCTGACTTCGACGCCCTGTGCGCCGCCGGCGTCTTCGAGCGAGCTCCCGGCTTCGATCGCCCCTGAAATCGCTTTGGCGATCTCGGTCGCCTGGGTGAACGCCGAGGCTCGCGTTGCCTGTTCACGGGCGAGGGCGAGACGTCGGGATTCGAAGGTGATGTCTCGTGCTTCGATCTTCTCATCGATCTGGATGACGTGAAAGCCACGGTCGGACCGGACGATCTCGGAGAGTTCTCCCGCCTCGAGTGCAAATGCGGCTGCGTCGAATGCCGGGTCGTTCACGCCTCGCGCGAAGAGGCCGAGCTCGCCTCCGTTCCCAGCCGTGCCCGTGTCCTCCGAGACCTCCGCGGCGACGACGACGAAATCCTCACCGGCGACGATCCGCACGCGGGCGGCCTCGGCGCGGGCGCGGGCGGCCGCCTCTTCCTCGGCGGGGGCACTGGCCGGCAGGCCAACGAAGATGTGGCGCGCCCGGACCTTCTCGGGCTCGCCGGCGCTCGTGCCGGCCGCTTCGGCGTTGGCCATTTCGAGATCGAAGAGCGCCTGGAGTTCGTCTTCGTGCTCTTCCGCGTAGGCCTCCACGTCGGCGTCCTCGACCGACTCACCCGAAGGCAGGGTCGTCGTGTCGAGGGCGACGTACGCCAGGCTCACTTCTTCGAGCTCGTAGCGGGCGAGCACGTCGAGTTCGGCGTCGGACACCTCGGTCTGGCCGATCAACAGCCAGACCAGCTTCTGTCCGAGGAGACCGCGCGTGAAACTCTCGATGAAGGCTCGCTGGCTTCCGAACTCGTACTCTGCGAAGCGTTCGAATGCGGCAGCACTGAACCGACCGTTCTCGTCGACGAAGGTGGGATTCGCCTGGATGAGGCGCCTCATCTCCTCCTGTGTGACGCGAAGACCGAGATCCTTGGCTGCGGCTTCGAGGATCACCGAGTTCAGCAGCGAGCCGAAGGCCTGGGCGTCGACGTAGCGGTCGGCGCCGATCTGGTCATAGTTGTCACCGAGCTGCTGGCGGAGTCGATTCTCCGTGTTGACTCTCTCCCGCGCGAAGTCACGGGAGGTCAGCTTGACGTCGTCGAGTTCGATGATCGTGCCACCCGTGGGGGTCGTGGGGCCGAAGGAGCCTCCGACTCCCAGGAAGAAGACGAAGACGAGCCCGATGACGCTGACGAAGATCAGGGTCAGCCAGCGCTGGCCCTTTCGGAAGGAATCGAGCAATGGGGAACCTCGTGGGGTGGGTCGTCGGCTTTTGCGGGTGGTCCGGGTCGCCGTGGTGAATCGTGCGCGCGGAGCTTACGAAACCTCTTCCCCGGCGGCCAAGTCGATCCGCGAATCGGGTCGCATGACTTTTGCCGGCCAGAGCGCGGGGCGGATTGGCGCGCCCGGGTAGGGACTCTCGCCCGGCGTTTCGGTCGGACGACATTTCGCGTTGCCCGGCCCTCGGCGCGCTGTTATTTTAAGCGAGCCCCTTTGGGGCGAAACGTGTCGAAGTTTCAGGCAGTTAGCAAGATTCTTGCCCTTAGGGGTTCCCGCTCATGGCGGTCCTGGAGGGATCGGCAGCAGTCCGAGGGACCCGGGAATCGATCGAATCGTCGAACCTCCAGCGCGTCGCAAGACGCCGGGAAGATCGACACAAGGAGTGGGATTTTGATCATCGACACAGTCCTCGGCTGG
>Ga0315338_1000628_pt1 | contig 69712 bp, 52 predicted proteins | sample ASW8metaG_FD_204518 | JGI IMG/M metagenome (GOLD analysis project Ga0315338, IMG submission 204518) | Ammonia-oxidizing marine archaeal communities from Monterey Bay, California, United States - ASW #8 | ecosystem: Environmental > Aquatic > Marine > Coastal | place: USA: California | collected...
CTTTGCACTTACGGTCGGTGGCAACGGTGCTGATAACGGCTTGTTCGCGATCGACGCGATTACCGGTGAACTGAGCTTTATCAATGCGCCTGACTTTGAAGCACCGGCCGACGTCGGAGCGGATAATGGCTACCAGGTCGAGGTTGCAGTCTCCGATGGCGTTAACACCACGACACAGGTGATCGGTGTCACGGTGACGGATGTCAATGACGATGCACCAGTCATCACGTCTGCCAATACGGCTTCGGTGCCTGAGAACACGACTACCGTGTTGCAGGTGACAGCGACAGATACGGAACCACTGAGTTTTGCGCTGACGGTCGGCGGCAATGGTGCCGACAATGGCCTGTTTGCCATCGACGCGGTTACGGGTGCTCTGAGCTTTATCGATGCGCCTGACTTCGAGACGCCGGGCGATGTCGGTGCGGACAATGGCTACCAGGTCGAGGTTGCAGTCTCCGATGGCGTCAACACCACGACACAGGTGATCGGTGTCACGGTGACGGACGTTAATGACAACGCACCGGTGATCACGTCCGCAAACATAGCATCAGTCGCAGAGAACACGTCTGCCGTGCTTCAGGTTACTGCCACGGATGCGGACGGTGTCGGCGGCCCGCTGGACTTTGCGCTGACGGTTGGCGGCAATGGTGCTGACAATGGTCTGTTTGCCATCGATGCGGTGACGGGTGAGTTAAGCTTCATCAATGCTCCGGACTTCGAAACCCCGGGTGATGTCGGCGCGGATAATGGCTACCAGGTCGAGGTCGCGGTTTCCGATGGCGTCAATACCACGACACAGGTGATCGATGTCACGGTTACGGACGCCAACGACAACGCGCCGGTGATCACGTCTGCCAACACAGCGAACGTGGCTGAGAACACGACATCGGTTCTGCAGGTCACGGCCACGGACGCGGACGGTGTCGGCGGCCCGCTAGGCTTTGCGCTGACGGTCGGCGGCAATGGTGCCGATAACGGCCTGTTCGCAATCGACGTTGTGACGGGCGAGCTGAGCTTTATCAATGCGCCTGACTTTGAGGCGCCGGGTGATGTGGGCGCCGACAATGGCTACCAGGTCGAGGTTGCTGTCTCGGACGGCGTCAACATCACGACACAGGTGATCGGCGTCACGGTGACGGACGTCAACGACGATGCGCCGCTCATCACGTCTGCAAATGCGGTGAACGTGGCTGAGAACACCACTGCTGTGTTGCAGGTCACGGCAACGGATACTGAACCGCTGAGCTTTGCACTTACGGTCGGTGGCAACGGTGCCGACAACGGCCTGTTCGCGATCGATGCGGTGACGGGTGAATTGAGCTTCATCAACGCCCCCGATTTTGAAGCACCGGGTGATGCGGGTGCGGATAACGGCTACCAGCTCGAAGTCGCAGTCTCCGATGGTGTCAACACCACGACACAGGTGATCGACGTTACGGTGACGGACGTCAACGACAACGCACCGGTGATAACGTCCGCCAACACAGTGAACGTGACTGAGAACACGACATCGGTTCTGCAGGTCACGGCCACGGACGCGGACGGTATCGGTGGCCCGCTGGGCTTTGCGCTGACGGTTGGCGGCAACGGTGCTGACAACGGCTTGTTCGCCATCGATGCGGTGACGGGCGCGCTGAGCTTCATCAATGCGCCTGACTTCGAAGCCCCGAGTGATGTCGGAGCGGACAATGGCTACCAGGTCGAAGTCGCAGTCTCAGATGGCGTCAACACCACGACACAGGTGATTGGTGTCACGGTGACGGACGTCAATGACAACGCGCCGGCCATCACGTCTGCCAACACGGCGAGCGTCGCAGAAAACACGACGTCCGTGCTGCAGGTGACGGCCACGGACGCGGACGGTGTCGGCGGCCCGCTGGGCTTTGCGTTGACGGTTGGCGGCAATGGTGCCGACAATGGCCTGTTCGCAATCGACGCTGTGACCGGGGCGCTAAGCTTCATCAACGCTCCGGACTTCGAGGCCCCGGGTGATGTGGGTGCCGATAATGGCTACCAGGTCGAGGTCGCTGTCTCCGATGGCGTCAACACCACGACACAGGTGATCGACGTTACGGTGACGGACGTCAACGACAACGCACCCGTCATCACGTCTGCGAATACAGCGAACGTGGCTGAGAACACGACGTCCGTGTTGCAGGTGACGGCGACAGATACAGAGCCACTGAGTTTTGCGCTGACGGTAGGCGGCAATGGCATTGACAACAGCCTTTTCACAATCGACGCGGTGACCGGCGATCTGAGCTTTATCGATGCGCCTGACTTCGAGGCACCGGGTGACGTCGGAGCGGACAATGGCTATCAGGTCGAAGTCGCTGTCTCCGATGGCGTCAATACCACGATACAGGTGATCGATGTCACGGTGACGGACGTCAATGACAATGCGCCGTTCATTACGTCTACGAACACGGCGAGCGTCGCAGAGAACACCACGTCCGTGCTGCAGGTGACGGCCACGGACGCGGACGGTGTCGGCGGTCCGCTGGGCTTTGCACTGACGGTCGGTGGCAACGGTGCCGACAATGGCCTGTTCGCAATCGATGCGGTTACCGGCGAGTTAAGCTTCATCAATGCTCCGGACTTCGAAGCCCCGGGTGATGTCGGTGCCGACAATGGCTACCAGGTTGAGGTTGCGGTGTCGGACGGCGTCAACACCACGACACAGGTGATCGATGTCACGGTGACGGACGTCAACGATAATGCACCGGTGATCACGTCTGCCAATGCGGTGAACGTGCCTGAGAACACCACTGCTGTGTTGCAGGTCACAGCAACGGATACTGAACCGCTGAGTTTTGCACTGACGGTTGGCGGCAATGGTACCGACAATGGCCTGTTCGCCATCGACGCGGTTACCGGCGATCTGAGCTTCATCAATGCGCCTGACTTTGAAGCACCGGGTGATGCGGGTGCGGACAATGGCTACCAGGTCGAGGTTGCCGTCTCGGACGGCGTCAACACCACGACACAGGTGATCGACATCACGGTGACGGACGTCAACGACAACGCACCGGTGATCACGTCCGCAAACATAGCATCAGTCCCAGAGAACACGACATCGGTTCTGCAGGTCACGGCCACGGACGCGGACGGTGTCGGCGGCCCGCTGGGCTTTGCGTTGACGGTTGGCGGCAATGGTGCCGATAACGGCCTGTTCGCAATCGACGCTGTGACGGGCGAGCTGAGCTTCATCAACGCGCCTGACTTCGAGGCGCCCGGCGATGTGGGCGCCGATAATGGTTACCAGGTCGAAGTCGCAGTCTCGGACGGCGTCAACACAACGACACAGGTGATCGATGTCACGGTGACGGACGTCAACGACAACGCACCGGTGATCACGTCCGCGAACATAGCATCAGTCCCAGAGAACACGACATCGGTTCTGCAGGTCACGGCCACGGACGCGGACGGTGTCGGCGACCCGCTGGGCTTTGCGTTGACGGTTGGCGGCAATGGTGCCGACAATGGTCTGTTCGCCATCGACGCGATTACGGGTGCTCTGAGCTTCATCAATGCCCCCGATTTCGAGGCACCGGGTGATGTGGGTGCCGATAATGGCTACCAGGTCGAGGTCGCGGTTTCCGATGGCGTCAACACCACGACACAGGTGATCGATGTCACGGTGACGGACGTCAACGACAACGCACCGGTGATAACGTCTGCCAATGCAGCGAACGTGGCTGAGAACACGACATCGGTTCTGCAGGTCACGGCCACGGACGCGGACGGTGTCGGCGGCCCGCTGGGCTTTGCGCTGACGGTTGGCGGCAATGGTACCGACAATGGTCTGTTCGCCATCGATGCTGTGACCGGCGCGCTAAGCTTCATCAACGCGCCTGACTTTGAAGCACCGGGCGATGTGGGTGCCGACAATGGCTATCAGGTCGAGGTTGCAGTCTCGGACGGCGTCAACACTACGACGCAGGTGATCGGTGTCACGGTGACGGACGTCAACGACAACGCACCGGTCATCACGTCTGCCACTACGGCTTCGGTTGCTGAGAACACGACATCGGTTCTTCAGGTGACTGCCACGGACGCGGACGGTGTCGGCGGTCCGCTGGGCTTTGCGCTGACGGTTGGCGGCAATGGTACCGACAATGGTCTGTTCGCCATCGATGCTGTGACCGGCGCGCTAAGCTTCATCAACGCGCCTGACTTTGAAGCACCGGGCGATGTGGGTGCCGACAATGGCTATCAGGTCGAGGTTGCAGTCTCGGACGGCGTCAACACTACGACGCAGGTGATCGGTGTCACGGTGACGGACGTCAACGACAACGCACCGGTCATCACGTCTGCCACTACGGCTTCGGTTGCTGAGAACACGACATCAGTTCTTCAGGTGACTGCCACGGACGCGGACGGTGTCGGCGGTCCGCTGGGCTTTGCGCTGACGGTTGGCGGCAATGGTACCGACAATGGTCTGTTCGCCATCGACGCGGTTACCGGCGAGCTGAGCTTCATCAATGCGCCTGACTTCGAGGCACCGGGTGATGTCGGCGCGGACAATGGCTACCAGGTCGAGGTCGCGGTTTCCGATGGCGTCAATACCACGACCCAGGTGATCGATGTCACCGTGACGGACATCAACGACAATGCACCGGTCATCACGTCTGCCAACACGGCGAGTATTGCCGAGAACACCGCGTCCGTGTTGCAGGTCGCGGCCACAGACGCGGACGGTGTCGGCGGCCCTCTGAGCTTCGGTATCACCGGTAATGGCGCGGACGATGCGCTGTTCACGATCAATGCGGTGACCGGTGCGTTGAGCTTTATCGCAGCCCCGGACTTCGAGGCGCCGGGCGATGTGGGTGGCGATAATGGCTATCAGGTCGAGGTCGCGGTTTTCGACGGTATCAACACAACGACCCAGGTGATCGACGTCACCATCACCGACGTCGACGACACTGCGCCGGTTGCGGTCAATGATGGCTTTACCACGGACGAAGACACGGCCCTCGGCGGTGATGTGCGGGCCAATGACAGCGATGTAGATACGCCGCTGGGCAACCTGACGGTCACGTCGGTCAACGGCTCGCCCATCGCCATCGGGTCGCCATTTGCGCCGGGTGCGACCCTTGACGACCCAACAGTGACCGGCGCCGACAAATTCGGCGGGTCTGTTGCCATCAGCGGTAACAAGGTTCTGGTCGGTGCGCCGGAAGACGATACCGGTGGCGTCAATGTCGGCCAGGCACATCTGTTCGACGCCACGACCGGCGCCTTGCTGCAGACGTTCGATGACCCAACGGTAACGAACCAGGACACTTTCGGGTCATCGGTCGCAGTCAGCGGCAACAATGTGCTGATCGGCTCGCCGGGAGACGACACCAGTGGCAACAATGTCGGCCTGGCACATCTTTTCGACGCCACCACCGGTGCGCTTCTGCAGACGTTTGACGATCCAACAGTAACGAACCAGGACATCTTCGGGTCATCAGTCGCAATCAGCGGCAACAATGTCCTGATTGGCTCGCCGGGAGACGACACAAACGGTACCAATGTCGGGCAGGTGCATCTGTTCGACCTGACCACAGGTGCCCTGTTGCGGACCTTCAATGATCCAACCGTGTCCGGCGCCGATCGGTTCGGGTTTTCGGTCGCTATCGACGGCAACAATGTCCTGATCGGCGCGGCGACCGACAGCACCAACGGTGCCTTTGTCGGCCAGGCCTATCTGTTCGATGCAACCACTGGCGCGCTTCTGCAGACTTTCGACGATCCAACTGTGACGAGCCAGGACCAGTTCGGGGTTTCTGTTGCTATCGATGGCAGTAACGTATTGATCGGCGCAAATCACGATGCCACAAATGGCCTCTTTGTCGGCCAGGCGCATCTGTTCGACGCCACAACCGGCGCCTTTCTGCGGACCTTCGATGATCCAACGCTGACCGCGACCGATCAGTTCGGGTTTTCGGTGGACCTCGACGGCGACAACGTCCTGATCGGGGCATTCGGAGACGACACCGCTGGCAACGAAGTCGGCCAGGCGCATTTGTTCGACGCAACCACTGGCGCCCTGCTGCAGACTTTCAATGACCCAACGGTGACGACTGGAGACAATTTGGGTTTTTCGGTCGCCATTGATGGCGGCAACGTGGTGGTCGGGGCGAATTTAGACGACACCGCCGGGGCAGATGTCGGACAGGCGCATTTGTTCACAGGGACGCCACAGCAGATCATCCTGCCCTCCGGTGCGCTGTTGACCATGAACCCGGACGGTACTTTTGCCTATGATCCAAACGGCCAGTTTGACAATCTGGCCGCCGGTGAAACCGGCCTCGATAGTTTCACCTACACACTCGACGACGGCAATGGCGGAACCGACACCGCGACCGTGACCATCACCATCGACGGCGTCAATGATGCGCCTTTTGTCTCAACCAATGCTGGCTTGACCGTTGACGAAGGCAGTGCGGATACGGTGATTGATGCCTCAACGCTTGCCGTATCGGATGTCGATAATTCGGTGGGCGACCTGATCTACACTGTGAGTGGACCGCCGGCCAATGGCAGCATTTTGCTAAACGGCAGTGCACTTGGCCTTAACGACACCTTCACGCAGACGGACATCGATGCCGGGCTGTTGACCTATAGCCACGATGGTTCCGAGACGACTGCCGACAGCATCGGTTTCAGCGTGTCGGATGGTATCGATACAGTTACCAGCCAGAGCCTGGCGATCACCGTTACCCCGGTCAATGACGCGCCGGTGATCACGGTTGCGCCGAGCCTGTTCGATGATTTCAACGACAACAGCATCGATCCTTCATTGTGGACGACTGTGATCGCCACCCAGACGTCGACAGTTGAGGAAGTGAACGGCCGTATTGAACTGACCAGTCGCGGCTTTCTGGTCAGTGCTGCCGAATATACACCCACGGCGAGCACGGTTCTGCGGGTTACCGGCGAGGTTACGCTGACCAACGCCAACGACACTTTCAAGATATTCACCCGCAGCGATGCGATCGCCGAGCCGCAATCCGGTGGCGAGGTCGCAAGCGGCATAGCGGTCACGCTGACCGGTTTCCAACAGACCGCCCGCATCACCGTGCGCACCGCTGGATCCGACACCACGCTCGATTCGGACCTTATCTCATTCATCGCCAATACCGCTTACGCCTTCGAGGTCATTGACGACGGCAGCAACATCTTCGCGACGTTCACGCAGGTCTCAAATCCATCGAACACGGTCACGCTGACCGCTGACATTGATTTTGCCGGCGCTGGAAACTTCGTTGTTTTTAACAACATCGATAATCCCGCCCGCACGGTGTTCCTAGACAATATCGCGATCTCGCATCCAACCATTGCCCTGGCTGCGCAAGAGGACACAGCGCTCGCCATCACAGACATTTCGATCAGCGATGTGGATGCGGGTGGCGGCGACATCACAGTTATGCTGGAGGTCAATGACGGTACGCTGACGGTGAGTGATGCGGTGATTGGCGGGCTGGGTGCCGGCGATATCGCCGGCAACGGATCGGCAACCGTGATCTTGACCGGTACGCTGGCCGAGATCAACGCGACACTTGCCGATGTCGACGGCTTCAAATATCTGGGCGATCTCGATTTCAGTGGCATAGACACCCTGACAATCACCGCCAACGACCAGGGCAACACCGGCATAGACCCGGGTCTCACCGGAGATGCCAACAGCGAGCAGGATGTCCAGACTGTCACCATTAATGTTGACCCGGTGAACGATGCACCGGTGGCGATCCTCGACCTGTTAACCGGCGTCACAGGCACGCCGATCACCGGTAACGTACTGGCCGACAACGGTTTCGGCGCCGATTTTGATCCTGATATTGGCGAAACCGCGACACTGACCATGGAAATCACAGGGACCGTGTTCTCCGAACGTGGCGGCCTCGTCACACTGAGTGCCAATGGTGACTTTACCTACACGCCCGTAGCCGGGTTCACCGGCCAGGACGCTTTCGTCTATTCCGTGACCGACGTGAACGGTGCCACTGCGCAGCACTATGTTGAACTCGCCGTGTCGCCGACATCGACCGCCCCAGTTAATCTTACCGGGGATGCGGGCGACAACATCCTACAGGGCAACAGCGGCCTCGACACGCTCATCGGGCTGGGTGGTAATGACACTTTGAATAGTGGCGGGGCGCCGCAGGAGCGGATAGGCGGCTTTGTCTCATCAGATATCCTTGAAGGTGGAGCGGGCAACGATACGCTGACCAGCGAAGGCGGTGCCTCAATTTTGCGAGGTGGCGCGGGCAACGACACGATCCAGGTGTTGGATAGCGGTTTGTTCTGGGACTGGGCGATTGTCGATTACGAGGTATCAACCGGCAACATCATCGCCAATTTCACCAACGCGACAATCACCGGTACGCCGGTTGGGGATCTTGCTTCAAATGAAGTGATTGATGGTGTGGGTGGTGTGGACACGGTTACCGGCGTCCATGTGTTCCAGGATGGCGAGGGCAATGACCAGATATTCGTCGACGACAGCTACTCCAACAGCTTTGGCCAGTTCCTTGAGGTTCGCCTGAGCAAGGGCGATGATCTTGTCGACTTCAGTGCGGCACCCAACAATGCCCGGCGCGTCAGCTACAAGAACGCCGGCGGCGGCGTCAAGGTGGATCTGTCAACCGCTGTCGCAGGCGTCGTCATGGCGGTGGATTTCGGCAACCCACTCGGCACGTTCATCGGCACCGACACTCTTGTAAATGTCAACCAGGTTCGCGGCAGTGATCACGATGACATGCTTGTGGGTGATGCCAACAACAATCGTCTTCGCGGTTCGGGCGGCAACGATCAGATTGATGGAGGCGCCGGCGTCGACCGTGCGCGATATATCGATTCACCGGACGGGGTTGACGTCGATCTCAGTATCGGCATGGCGCTGGATGATGGCTTCGGCACGCAAGATACTCTCAACAATATAGAAGATGTCGATGGAGGTGTTTTTGACGATCGGATTCAGGGCGATGGTTCCGGCAACCGGTTGGCAGGTTATGCTGGTGACGATACACTGATTGGCCTTGCCGGCAATGACTTGCTGATCGGTGATTTCGAGGATCCCGATTTCAGCGATGGCGGCTTTGGCGGCAATGACAGGCTGTTCGGCGGCGCTGGCGCTGACATACTGCGCGGTGGCGACGGCGACGATTTCCTGGACGGTGGCGCCGGCGACGATCAATTGTTCGGCGGCAGCGGCAATGACACGCTTATCGGCGGTCTAGGTAACGACACCTTACGCAGCGGCGGTTCCTCCCTGGAGGCGATTGGCGGCTTCTCCGGCATAGACCGCCTAGTTGGTGGTGAGGGCGACGATACCCTGATCAGCGAAGGTGGCGGCTCGCTGCTCGTCGGCGGCCCGGGCAACGACACGATCCAAGTCTTCGACAACGGCTTTTTCTGGGACTTCGCCATCGCCGATTACCGGACCTCGACCGGCGACATCATCGGTAATTTTACCTCTACGACCATGTCTGGGACACCCGTTGGCGACCTTCTGTCCGGGCAGATCATCGACGGTCTCGGCGGTGTTGACACGGCCTCCGGCTTCCACGTGATTGCTGATGGTTCGGGCAATGACGAGTTCCATTTCGATACCACCTTCTCCAACAGCTACGGCAACTGGATCGAAGCGCGGCTGTCCGAAGGCAATGATTTTGTCGACTTTGGCGGCGCGAATGTGGCGCGGATCAGCTATCGCTTCGCTGGGGGTGGTGTCCGCATTGACCTGACGCCAGATGCAGTGACGGGGTTGCAAAGTGCGGAAGACGTCGATCCGCTGGACACTTTCATTGGCACCGACACGTTCATCGGAGCAAACCGCGCCCGCGGCAGCAAATTCGATGACGTGCTCCTCGGCAGCGACGCCAACGAGCGGTTCCGGGGATCGGAAGGCGTCGACTTTATCGATGGTGGTGGGGGAACAGACGACAGGCTTGAGTTCTTCGATTCGCCCACAGGCGTCGTGGTCAATCTCTCGCTCGCCAGTGGTCAGGTCATCAACGACGGTTTCGGCAACACAGAAGATGTGATCAATATCGAAGGCGTGTCGGGGAATGTCTTCGATGACACGCTGACGGGTGATGGCGGCAACAACACCCTTTGGGGGTTCGCTGGAGCGGACACGATCTTCGGCGGCGCCGGTGATGACAGTATCTCGGGAGACTTCTTCGATCTGGAGTTCGACAATGGCGGTCCCGGCGGGGATGACGTACTCGACGGGGGAGCCGGCAACGACTTCATCCAGGGTGGCGACGGCAATGATACGATCACCGGCGGAAGCGATGATGACTTCATTCGACCTGGGTCGGGTGACGACGCGGTTGACGGCGGTACCGGATTCGACCAGGTAAGCTATCAGTTCTTCACAGCACTCACCGGCGGCATCACCTATACCGGCGGCACCGGCGCCGGAGGCAATGGGATCGCAGTCGGTGATGGTCTGGTGACAGGCGACGTGAACATTGGAACTGATACCTTGATTTCCATCGAAGGAATCGAAGGAACCTTCCTTAGTGATAATTTTACTGGTGGCGATGCATTCGAGCTGTTCTCGCCGCTTGAGGGAACCGATTCCGTCGACGGCGGCGGCGGCGGCAATCAGCTTCAGTATTTCAATCTGAACCTTTCCGCCGGTGATCCCGGCGTCACGATTAGCTATAGCGCGCCCGGTGCCGGAACTGCGACCAGCCCTGGCGGTGTCAGTACAACGTTTGTGAACGTTCAAGATGCCGAAGGCAGCTTCGGCGACGACATGATCACCGGTAGCGCGTCCGGCGAATTCCTCGGTGGCCTGGGTGGATCTGACATAATCGAAGGCGGCGCCGGAAATGACCTAATCGATGGTGGAGACGGTGTTGACACGATTGTCGGGGGCGCGGGTGCTGACGACCTTCGGGGCGGTAACGACTTCGCGCAGATTTTCTCCGGGCTACCGTTTGCCGTACGGCAATTCTTCGATACCGTCGATTACTCGCAAGAAGGTGGCGGCGGTGCGGTTACCGTTGATCTGGGCGCTGGAACAGCGACAGACACGTTCGGCAATTCAGATACGCTCTCAGGCCTTGAGCGCGTGGTGGGAACGGCCGGCAATGATACACTCACAGGTGGTGGCGAGGACGAGTTCGAAGAATTCGTCGGTGGCGGCGGCAATGATGTGATCAATGGTGCGACCGGCTTTGATCAGGTGAGCTATCAGTTCGCGGCAGGCCAGGTCGCGGTAAATTTCTCGGGTGTCCAGCAGATAACAGCACTTGGCGCGGTCAACAACAATCAGGCGATTGATGGTGACGGCGGCATCGATACATTGTCCAATATCGAGTCTATCAGGGGCTCCCAGAATGCTGACTTCATCTTCACCGGTGGCCCTGACGGCTTCATGCGGGTGCGTCCCTTAGGCGGCAACGATTTCATTGATGGGTCGGCGGCCTTCACCGAAGTCGACTACGTCTTCTCCGGGGCTGTAACCGGTGTCATCGTCAATCTCGACTCAGCGTTTGCCCATGCCGGCGTGGGTGCCAACCAGGCGTTGGACGCCACCGGCGACACCGATACGTTCATCAATGTCGAGGCGGCGCGTGGCACCGAATTTGCAGATCAGTTCTTTGGCGGTGCCGGCTTCCAGCGGTTCCGCGGCCTTGCCGGTGACGACAGCTTTGACGGTGGCGACGATGTCGATGCTGTCGACTATCGCACATCGACCGGCCTCGGCGGTGGTGGGATTACCGTCAATCTCGACACGGTCATCCACAATGGTCAAGCGGCCGGGACGGCGACCGATGGGTTCGGCGACACGGACACGTTTGTCAATATCGAGAATATCACCGGATCCGGCGCCGACGACGTCATATTCGGCGATGGCAATAACAATGAATTGCGCGGCGAGGGCGGGAACGACACACTTTTCGGCGGAGACGGTTTCGATCAGCTAAACGGCGGCGCTGGCGACGATGTGCTTCGCGGCGGTGACTATTACGACGTACTGGTCGGCGGCGCGGGCGGCGATATACTTGACGGCGGGGATGATTTTGAACCCGTAAGCGGTGCGCGGGTTTTCTTTGACGTCGCCAGCTATCGGGACGATCCGGACGCTGTGCAAGTTAATCTGTCGGCCACGGCGCAGATGGGCATCGCTGCACAGTCCGCGATCGATGGATACAATGACGTTGACACAGTAATCAACATCGAAGTCATCAATGGATCGGACTTTGATGACACGTTGATTGGCGGCAACATCGCAAATGACGAGTTTGAACTGTTCCGCGGTTTTGGTGGCAACGATTTCATCGACGGTGGCTCCGGCAACGACCGCGTGCGGTATCGCGAGGCTCCGGAAGCGGTCGCTGTCAATCTCTCGTCGACAACGCAGTCGGTTCTGCTGTCCGGTGTCCTGACCAATGTCGCCTCGGGAACCGCGGTAGACGGCTTTTTCCTCAACGGCATCAACGGTGCCAAAGGCATCGACACGCTTGTGAGCATTGAATCGATTCAGGGCTCCAACTTCGATGATTTTCTGTTCGCAAGCGACAGCAATACACAGTTCCGTCCTCAAGGCGGCAATGACATGGTCGTTGGAGGCATCGGTACCGACGAGGTCGACTATAATTTCACCGGTCAGTTCGCGCCGGTGAACGTGAACCTTGCAACCGGCATCGCGACCGACACATTCGGAACGACCGATACACTCATAAGCATAGAGAACGTGCGCGGCGGTTTCGATGCCGACATTCTGGTCGGCAGCGATGAAAACAACAGAATGCGCGGATCGGCTGGAGACGACAATATCGATGGCGGTCTGGGCGTGGATACCGTCGACTACAGTAATGACGTGGAACAGGCACCGACTTCCGGATTTGTCGGAACATTTGCTGTGACGGTGGACCTTGGCGCCAATACGGGGACCGATGGATTCGGTTTCACCGACACCCTGAACAACATTGAAAATGTCCGTGGCACCATCTTCGACGATAACATCACCGGCGACGCCAATTCGAACACGCTGTCCGGGCTTGACGGTGATGATGTCCTGTCGGGTGCTGGCGGCGACGATATTCTCGAAGGCGGCGCCGGCGATGATACTGCAGATGGCGGCACAGGCAGCGACACGCTCACCGGCAATGCGGGCATAGACACACTTTTTGGCGGGGCTGGAAATGATGTCCTCGATGGCGGGCTTGCCGGCGATGCGCTGACCGGGGGAGTGGGTGCTGACCGGTTCGTGCTGCGGCTTGGAGATGGCGGGATCACGCTGGCGGATGCTGATCTGATCACGGATTTTGCCGATGGCACCGACATCCTCGAACTTGCCGGCGGTCTGTCTTTTGCCGATCTCACCGTGGCCCAGGGCACCGGCGCAAATGTAAACGACACCATCATCCAGCACACCGCGAGCGGTGAATTCCTTGCGGTGCTGCAGAACGTCGTTGCCGGGAACATCACCGTCGGCGATACGATCAGGGCGGTCAATCTCAGCCAGATTTCCGACGGCAGTGCCGCAGGCTTCTCCGGTTTCAGGTTGGCCGGCATAGATCTGCAGGATTATGCCGGCTATTCGGTTTCCGGCGCGGGTGATGTCAACGGCGACGGCGTTGACGATATGATCATCAGCGCAATCTATGGCGATACCGGACCTGCGACCAATACCGGTGAGGCCTATGTCATCTTCGGCGGGCAGACTTTTGGCTCCAGCTTCGATCTTTCCACATTGGATGGGACCAACGGCTTCAGGTTGGAAGGGCCTTTTGAGGGCGATGAGCTGGGTAATACAGTTTCATCGGCCGGTGATGTCAACGGCGATGGCCTGGCCGATATCGTTATCTCGGGAATCTACGCCTATGGGTCGACCGGGCCCAATGTCAGGGAGGACTATGTCGTCTTCGGTGCGCCGACTTTTGCTGCGAGCATCGATCTTGGAGCGTTGGACGGAACGGACGGTTTTCGACTGGTCGGATTGGAGCCTGATCCTGATTCGGGTGAGTATGGCGGATCTGCGATATCGTCTGCAGGCGACATTAATGGCGACGGTCTCGACGATATCATCGTCGGCGCACCTTATGGCGATCCTTCCGGCCGGTCCAATGCGGGTGAAAACTTCGTGGTGTTCGGCAGTACCCAGCCATTCGCGGCGAGTATCAGTCTTGCTGCCCTGGACGGCACCAATGGTGGTTTCGTGCTGGCAGGTGTGGACGCCACGGACTATTCGGGGATCCCGGTAGCCTCGGCCGGCGATATCAACGGCGACGGTATCGGCGATCTGGTGGTCGGCACCCCATTTGCGAACACCACGAGCGGCACATATACCGGCGAGACCTATGTGGTCTTTGGCAGTCAGAACTTTGTGTCCCCGTTTGAATTGTCGACCGTCGACGGCAGCAATGGTTTCAAGCTTAGCGGCATTGACGCCTATGACGCTGCAGGCCGCTCCCTGGCTGCGGGTGATTTCAATGGCGATGGCATAAGCGACCTGCTGGTCGGCGCGCCGCGCGGAGATCCCGGAGGCGATTTCAATGCCGGCGAGGTTTATCTCATTTTTGGCGGCCAGGCATTTGGCGCAAACCTCGATCTGTCGCTGCTAAACGGTGTCAACGGGATGCGGTTCGACGGCGTCGATGCGCGCGACAGCGCCGGCCTTTCGCTGTCAACGGCTGGCGATATCAATGGTGACGGGATCGAAGACCTGATCATCGGTGCGCCGGGAGACGATAGATATAGCGGGATGGGATACAACCGAAACGACGGCGGGGCTTATGTCATATTCGGAGACACGGCCTTCGGCACGACATTCGGTGCGAGCCTGGATCTTTCGACACTGAATGAGACACAAGGGTTCCGGCTCGATGGTGTAGACCCGTTCGATTATGCGGGCCTGTCGGTTTCGTCAGCCGGCGACATCAATGGCGATGGCTTTGACGATCTGATCCTCGGTGCGCCTGGCGGTGACCCCGGCGGTGTTTCCGATGCGGGCGAGGCACATGTCGTGTTCGGTGGCGACTTCTCAGGCGCGGTCACCCAACTTGGTGATGAGTTCGCCAATACGCTCGATGGTACAGGTGCCGCTGACGTGCTGGTCGGCGGGCAGGGCGACGACTTCCTCAACGGTAATGGCGGTGAGGACGTGCTGCGCGGCGGCGCCGGCAACGATCAGCTATCAGTCTCCGATGTGGCCTTTGACAAGATCGACGGGGGCGGAGGCAATGATACGCTGCTGGTCGACTTCGACCTTGACCTGAGCGGCATTTCAAATCTCGTCCTGGAGTCCGTTGAAGCGCTCGATATCACCGGAGCCGGCAACAACACCCTGACCCTGTCACTGGAGGATGTGTTCGATATCTCTGAAACCGGAAACATCGATCTCAGCGCATTGGGTGCAGCGATCGGCTCGACCAACAACCTCCTGGTCAAGGGCGATACGGGTGACACAGTCAATCTCAAGGAAGCGCCGACCGGAACCTGGGGGCTCACCGGAACGGAAATCATTGGTACAGATAGTTACGATATCGTCGAGTTCACAACCGGTGCCGGGGACGTGCTCGCAAGCGTTGCCATTGACACTGATGTCAATACCCAGATTATTCCTTAGCGCTGCCCGCAACCAACTAACGGGGCGAAAGCGCTTGGGGATCTGAGGTGGCAGAAAAGTCGAACATTGAAACGAAGAGCGGTCCGCCCGCGGAAGCCGAACCGCCCTTCGAGATCACCACCTCGCGCCAGTTCCCATCCTGGATGCTCGAGCACAATATCAACCTCGCTTTCACAACCTACCAGGCGGGCAGGTTGTTCTTCCTGGGTGTCGGGCCGGACGGTCATTTGTCTGTATTTAACCGAACGCTGGAGCGGTGCATGGGTCTTACCTATGCCAAGGGCACGCTCTTTGTGGCAACGCTCTATGAGATCATCAAATTTGTCGACGCCGCTCAAGATGAAACGGTAAAGGGCGAATATGATTCCTATTTTGTGCCGCAGGTCAGTTACTATACCGGCGATCTCGACACCCATGATCTGGCGATTGGCGCCAAGGGTGAGCTGTATTTCGCCAACACCCTGTTCAGCTGTGTGGCGCAGACCAGTGATACTCATAGTTTCAAGCCGGTCTGGAAGCCGCCATTTATCGACCGTCTGGCCGCTGAAGACCGGTGCCACCTGAATGGTCTGGCCCTGGACGCCGGCGAACCAAGGATCATCACAGCCCTGGCCGACACCAATTTAGCCGATGGCTGGCGGGATCATCGCGCCGACGGCGGAATTGTTATTGATATCGATGCAGACAGCATCGTCGCAACTGGATTGTCGATGCCGCATTCGCCGCGGCTCCATGGCGGAACGCTCTGGCTTCACAACTCCGGCACAGGCTATTTTGGCTATATCGAACCGCAATCCGGTGCGTTCTGCCCGGTGGCATTTTGCCCGGGCTATCTGCGGGGGCTTGATTTTGTCAACAACTACGCAGTGGTAGGGCTGTCCAAGCCGCGAGACAATAAAACTTTCTCAGGCCTTGCCCTGGACGATAATCTCGCGTCAGAAAAGGTCAATGCCCGATGCGGTCTGTATGTGATCGATCTGGACACTGGAGATATTGTGCATTGGGTTCGCATCGAGGGGGTGATCACGGAGCTCTATGATGTCGTTGTGTTGCCCGATCGGAGGAACACGGCTGCGGTTGGCTTCAAGTCGGACGAGATCAGGCGCGTGGTGTCGATAGAGACATGAACGATACGGTGAAAACCAGGACAATTTTTCTGGCGAACAAGTTTGGCATCGGCCGTGTGGTCGGGCTGATACTTCTTGCTTTGTTCGTCACCTTGAGGGTCTGGGACCCGGGGCCGCTCGAAGTGCTTCGGTTGAAGACGTTCGACTTCTATCAGGTGATCAAACCCCGCGCACAGAAACAGGTTCCTGTCGCGATTATCGACATCGATGAAGAGAGTCTGAATGCGATCGGTCAATGGCCCTGGCCACGCACCACACTGGCTCAGTTGGTCAACCAGGTCTCCACGCTCGGTGGTGCAGTGATCGGGTTTGATGTCATATTTGCAGAGAGCGACCGGCTGTCGCCTGGTGCCTTGGCGGCGCACTATCCAAGCCTTGATCCTGTCACCCAGCGCCGCATTGCAAAACTTCCGTCAAACGATCTGATATTTTCCCATGCCATAAAGCGGTTTCGCACAGTGGTCGGCCTGTCCGGCTATCACCGCGCACTCGAGCATGCGTCGCGTACACCGATACCCGCACCGCCGCTTGGAACCCTGGGAGGCGATCCCAAGCCGATGCTGCTGGGCTATCCGGGAGCTGTACGCAACATACAGGAAATCGAATCTGTGGCGGCCGGACATGGGGTCATTACAATCAAACCGGAATCGGACGGAATTGTCCGCCGTGTGCCGGCGATACTCAATGTGCAGGGAACCATCCTGCCCAACTTGACAATTGAAATGTTACGGGTCGCCACAGGAGGCGGACCTTTGGTTGTCAAGCGCGATGAGCTGGGGCTGACCAGTATCGTCGTCGGCGGGGTTGAGATTCCAACTGACGAACATGGTCAGTTCTGGATCCATTTCGCACCACACGATCGTGCACGTTACCTCTCCGCAAAGGATGTCCTTAACGGATCGGTTGACCCCGCTTTGATCGCAAATCACCTGCTTGTTGTGGGAACATCAGCGGTTGGTCTGCATGACATCAAGGCGACGCCGATCGATCCGGTTATGCCCGGTGTCGAAATCCATGCCCAAGTGTTGGAAACAATTCTGTCCCAATCTTACCTGTCGCGGCCGGCCTACGCCGTGGGTGCGGAAATTGTTCTCGCGATTGCGGTCGGTCTGCTGATCATCACCATTCTGCCAATATTCCGGGCTTGGGTTGTTCTCGTTTTCGGTGCGACGGTTGCCGTTACGCTCGCGGAAGTGTCGTGGGGGTTTTACTCTAACAAAGGACTGCTAATAGACGTCGCCTATCCGATGGGTTCCAGTTTCGTAATTTACTGCGCAATGGTGTTCGTAAATTACCTCAGGGCGGAGCGCCAGCGCCGACAGATACGATTGGCCTTCAGCCAATATGTTTCTCCAACAATGGTTGCGCAGCTTACTCAACATCCTGAAAATCTTGTCTTGGGCGGGATGTCCCGGGAAACCACCGTATTGTTCAGCGATGTGCGCGGGTTTACAGCGATTTCTGAGTTGTACAAAGACGACCCGCAGGGATTGACGACGTTGATGAACAGGTTCCTGACGCCCCTATCCAATGCGATCATCGAGCGTATGGGGACAATCGACAAATATATGGGCGATTCAATTATGGCGTTCTGGAATGCTCCTCTGGACGATACCAGTCACGCCCTCCACGCTTGCGACGCTTCTTTGGAAATGCATCGTCGGTTGTCCGATCTCAATGTCGTACTCGAGAAAGAGGCCGAGAGTCAGAATAGACGGTTTATTCCACTGCATGCAGGAATTGGCATTAACACTGGCCGCTGCGTGGTTGGAAATCTGGGTTCGGATCTGCGGTTTGATTACTCGGTCTTGGGTGATAGCGTGAACCTTGCTTCAAGGCTGGAGGGGCAGTCAAAGACATACGGCGTTCCGATTGTAATCGGTTCCTCGACAGCAAACCTGATCCAGCACAAATTTGCGTTGATCGAGCTGGATTTTATTCGCGTCAAGGGCAAATTGGAGCCAGAAGTGGTTCACACGATCCTTGGTGGTGAAGATGTGCTGAAGGAGCGCGACTACCAGCAGTTGGCGGTGGGAATGTCCGAACTGTTCACGCTCTATCGAAATCAACAGTGGGAAAAAGCCCAGCAGGTTCTGGAAGAATGTCGGAAGATCGGCAACGGTTACAAACTTGATGAGACTTTTGAACTTTATGATCAGCGTATCAGAGCATTTCTGACGACACCGCCACCAGAGGATTGGGATGGGGTATTCGTCGCAACAACGAAATAACCCGATCCGAATGTCTTATCGCTCAACAAATTGATCTGCTATGCAACCGGGCGTCTTCCATTCCTTTGCCCAGAAAACACTCATTCTGTCATCACTCAAACTTGGCTGCGATGCAGATCCACCGCAGATAGTGGTTGCTTGGAACACACACGCTCCCGCCGCAAACTGTAGCCTGGCGCAGGAATTTTGCATTCCAGCCATGAATGCAGTCGACAGCATCAACGCGACGGGTGTGACGAAATGTACGCAAACGGACATACATCATGACTGTCAGGCGGATGATCTCAGGTGAAGTCTTGAAATAGCGGAATGGATTTCTCATCCACAAGAGCTACGAATCCGGAAAGGCCGGCTCAAGGTCAGTTTCCCCTGACAGCGCCGGCTGGCGCTCACTCGGCAACAGGCAGGCGGTTCAGCGCGGCGGCGAGGGTCGAGGGTCTGTAGCCCGCGTTGCTGACGCTACCCTCCTCGTCTTCCTCCGGTGCCACAGTGTCGAAACGCTGTACGGCCGAGCGGTGGATGTGTTCATTAAGCGGCGGTTCGTCGTGGTCGCTTTTGCCGATCTCTCGATGGCTGGGTGAAGTTCTGTCGATCACATAGTGCGGGCCCTGGCGGGATTCGTGCAAAAGACCGTCATGGCGCCCGACCAGGCGCGCAACCGCCCGATCGTTGAATGCGAGCCCGCTCGCACTCCGGACCCGGTCGATCATCCAGCTGAGTGTCAAGTCTGAAAGTCCGGCATCCTCATAGCCGCCACCGACATCAGAATGGACACCAGTGAACCACGTCTGTTCGACGTTGCGCGTCCCAGCCGGCTGGTCACCGGTCCACAGCGCGACGTCGAAATGCATGCGCTTCTCATCGATGGCGACGGCGTGATAGGCGTTTCGCACATGAGGCCCGAGGCGAGTGTTGTGGAACTGGAAGATGTCCTCGCGGACGTCATCAAGGTCGTCAATTCGTAGCGGTACACCAAGAGCGCCGACAGTGTCCCAGACACCGATGCACTCGACCGAAACATCATTGCGCGCGTCCTCTACGGTTTCTGCGCGCGCCCGGTCGTCCCGGGCGTGGCGGCGGTGGTGGTGCTTGAAGGTCTGCCAAAGGGAAACCAGGCCCGCGAGCCGTTGCATGAATCCACTGCGCTGGCGCAGAAGGCCGTGGTCGCCGATCAGGCCAGCTATGGCGCGTGCGGTGTAGGCGCCGCGGGAGAAACCAAACACATAGATTTGGTCGCCGGGCTCATAGTTCTGTGCCAAATAGTTGTAGCCCGTCAGCACGTTGCTCGTGACCCCGGCGCCGGTGATGCCGGCAAGTATCTTTTCAATCCTGGTCCCGGTGCCAACGCCGGGAAGATAGGTCTTGACCTGACGGATCCCAGCCGCGTCTTCGCGCGCGATCAGTCGATGGATCTTGGCGACGTTGCTGTGGCGACCCGGGTCTTCGTCGTCCTTCCAGGTGCCGTCGCAGGTGACGATTAGCCGTTTCATTGCCCCCTCCATTGCATGGAAGAAGCGTAATGTAGCACTGACTTAGGGGACTGTCGAATGCGCGCGTGTTGGAGGGCGTCTCCCGGCGTGCCCTGGACGTACACGGCTTCGAGTTGCTCAGCCGCCAGTCGTAACACTCTAATGGGTTGCGTGGGCTGCGCGTATCTCGCTGGCCTTGGCTGCGGCTTCCCGGGCAGCGGTGTCCTGGCCCAGCGACTTCAGCACAGTGCTGTATCCCTGCCATGACCAGTGAGAGTGGGCCCTTTGGCCGACCCGTTCGGCGAACAACGCGCGCGCCTTGACCACATCAGTGCCCGCTTGGGCTGCGTCCAGCAGGATCATGTGAAACACGTCGCGCTGCGCCTTGCTGCCGCCAATCTGGTCGAAATCGTAACGCACGCGTTCGAGCTTCTCGATAACCTTGTGGTGTTCCTTGTGGCGGGCGTGGCTCAGGCTCTCGGCAAGAGCAATGCCGACCGATGCGCAAATTTTCGACTGGCTGGTGTCGAGCCGCGACCATCGGCGGATGGTATCGAGCATCCGCTCCGCGGCGATTGTGTCGCCATTGGCGGTCAGCGCCATTAGATGATGCAATGACACAAAGATCAGATCGGTGTCGTCGATATGATTTTTGGCAATCTCCGCCAGTTCCTGCCAGCGTCCGCCGATATCGACGCCGAACATTTCGAGCCGCCACAACAGCGATGTGGCGTTGCACATGTCAAGGGGAAGGTCTGATGCAATATCGGACACGACCTGATCGTCGTAAAGTTGCAGGGCCTGCGCGAACTCGCTGCATTCAAGATGGTAGAGGCATTGGTGCCAGTAAAGATGAAAGCGGAAATTATTGACCGTCGACCAGCTGGGCTCGAGCCCGGCGACCCACTCGACACCTTCCTCGTAGCGACCGGTCATCTCCATGACATGGGCAACCGAGTGGACCGACCAGGCGTCTTGCGGGTTGCACTCGACGGCGCGCCGCCCATAGGCTTCAGCCTGCGTGTACTCGCCCGATTCTTCCAGACCGAAAGCATACATGCCCAGCAGGTAGCCATAGTCGGGGTGATCCTTGGGCCAGAGTGGTAGAACCCGCGCAATGGAATCACGTATTCGCCTGCCGTCGCCGGAATACAAGTGTGCGAAATGAGCAAGGCTCAGGGCCAGGCCGTCACGCGGATCGTCAAGCAGGATTTGTTCCCAGAAATCGGTCGCCCGGCCGAGTTGCCCTGCAGTCCAGGCAGACAGGGCGGAAGCGTGCCGGCGTTCCCGCTCATTGGCCGATGTACTGTCGAGCCGGTCGTCGAGTTTTTGTGAAAAATCCCGTGCCCGCCGCGCATCTTCGCCATTGCCCATGAGCTTTGCAAAATAACCCTTGGCACAGATCGCCATGGGCATCTCCGGATCTTCCGCAAACAGGTCATCGAGAATGTCGCCTGTCTCCGGGAGAAACCTCATATACGCCGATGTCAGGTCGGCGAAAGTTTCAGCACTCTCCGGGCGTGTCGCCGTATATGCCAAGCCGTTACGATCATCATACCGCTTCATGTTCAGTTATTCCGTTGAGCCCATCCGGGCACTTTACTGCCATATACAGTATAGCTTGTCTGGCGCCGCGGCCTATGATTTAGACGACGTGTTGATCATTTGAAATCGAACCGCGCCTTCGGACGTCACGGAAAGATGATCATGGACCTGATGAAACAGAGACTGCTTGACCGGATAGACCAAGACCGCGACCTGCTGGTGCAGTACCTGCGCGAGTTCATCCGCTGTCCCAGCCCAAACCCACCCGGTGATACGCTGAAAGCGGCATCTCATGTGCGCGACCTGTTTGATGCCCGCAGTGTTGATTACCGGATCATCGCGCCGAACGAAGTGATGCCCAATATTGTCACGAGTTTCGACGGCGGAAAACCCGGCCGTCACCTGGCGCTTAACGGTCATATCGATGTCTTTCCAGCAGGTGATGGAACCGGCTGGACGAAAGACCCCTGGGGTGCTGATCTGATCGATGGACGGATTTATGGCCGTGGCGCCTGTGATATGAAGAGCGGCACGACGGCGTCGATCTTTACCTATCTCTATTTACGCGAAATACGCGAGGATCTGTGCGGCAGGCTGACCCTTTCCGTGGTCTCCGATGAGGAAACCTTTGGCCCCTGGGGCGCGCGTTACCTGTTCGAACATCATCCCGAGATTATCGGTGATTGCTGTCTGAACGGCGAGCCGACCGGCCAGGAAATATTCCGGTTCGGCGAAAAGGGGCCGCTCTGGCTGCGCTTCACCGTCAATACCCATGGTGCGCATGGAGCTTATGTGCACCGCAGCAAGAGCGCCACATCGATTGCCGCCCAAATGATTGGCCAACTGGAAACACTGCGGGACCTCGATCCACCACCAGACGACAATATCGCAGCAGCACTCGACGCCATCACAGGCATCGTGGACAGGGCCTGGGGCGAGGGCGCAGCACACAATGTCCGCCGGGTCACGGTCAATCCGGGCATGGTCTCAGGTGGCGTGAAGGTGAACATGGTCGCTGCTCAGTGCCGCTTTGAGGTCGATATTCGTTTGCCCAACGGATTTGACGACAATGACATTAGGGCGCGGGTTGATGAAATCGTCGCGCGTTACCCGGAAGTCAGTTACGAACAGATCCTCTACAACCCGCCAAACTGGTCACCTCCCGATACCGAACTGGCAACCTATGTGAAGGCGAATGCACATGCGGTGTCCGGCGTCGAACCGGTGCCCGCAATAAGCCTGGGCTGCACCGATGCCAGGCTGTGGCGCTATCATGATGTGCCGGCAATCGTGTTCGGTCCGTCACCGATCGAAATGGGTGGTGTCGACGAGTATGTCAGTGTCGAGGAATTCATCAATGTGGTGCGCACCCATGTCTGCACCGCCTATGATTATCTCAGCCGGACGGCACCGGACTTATAGTGTCCATTGCGTGGCGCCTCGCAGTGGTTGCCGTCTCGTCAATATCCGATGTGTCGGGGTCTATCACCACTCCGTAGGTCTTCCCGGCGGTTTCGATGCTGATCTTGCCATCAAGCACATCTTCCAGCACCAGTTGCGGCGGGCGCGTTGCCGGCGGTCCATATCCGCCCCCGCCGGCGGTTTCCAGAACCAACAGGTCGCCGCCTGAAATAGAAATATTAGTCGCTTTAGAGGGCAGTTCCTCGACTTGGCCATCGGTCCGCACCAGGCGGTGGCGTGACGTGTGCCCCGGTTCGCCGCCGAGCACGCCCTGGGCAGGAAATTTCTGTGCATCGGAGCGGTTGGTGAGATAGCCGGCCCCTTCGAGATAACGGATCTCCCGGCGCAGGCCAAGGCCACCCCGGAATGTGCCGGCGCCGCCGCTTTCGGGGATGAGACCGTAATGTTCGATGCGCAGGGGATAACGCAGTTCGATCGCCTCGATGGGATTGTCGTAGCAATTCGCCATCAGGCCGAAAGTGGCATCCAATCCGTCGCAGCGTGAGGTGCCGCCCCAGCCACCGCCATGATACTCGAACAGCACGAAAGTTTCGTTGGTGTGCGGCATCTGGCCCGAGGCTGAAAAACTGCTCAAATGGCCATGGCTGTCGCCGACCGCCTGGTAGCCGCGCGCACCGTTGAGCGCAGCGATGATCGTGGTTGCGATCCGTTCCATGGTGTGAAACCTGCCGCTGAGTGGTGCCGGCGAAACCGGGCTGACCACTGATCGTGGCGGCAGCACGAGTTTAACCGGCCGGTAGCAGCCGGCGTTTTGGAGAATTGCCGGGTTGACCATATAGCGTACCGCGCAGTAGCACGCAGCCTCGACCGAAGACAGGGAGGCATTGAACGGGCCTTTGAGCTGCGGGCTCGATCCGGTGAAGTCTATGGTGACGTCGCCGTCCGCCAGGGTCACGGCAACAGCAATTTCGACCGGGTCGTCACTCACACCGTCGCTGTCCATGCGCGCGCGTGCATGGTAAGTGCCGTTTGGATAAGCGCTCAGATCGCGCCGCAACATGGTCTCTGAGTGGTCGAGCAACCCGGCAACGATTTCCGCCAGACGTGCGGCCCCATACCGGTCGCACAGTTCCTTGTAGCGCCGCTCGCCGACTGTGGTGGCGGCAATCTCAGCCCTGATGTCCCCGAGTGTCTCGCGCGGCACACGAATATTGGCGGCGATCATGTCCAGCACTTCCTGCACGACCTTCCCGCGCCGGTAGAGCTTCATCGGCGGGATGATCAGGCCTTCTTCGAACACATCGCGGGCATCCGTTGCGACACTGCCGGGGGAGCGCCCACCGACATCGATCTGATGGCCAAGGGCTGCGGCAATTGCCACGAGTTGATCGTCGTGGAACACGGGCCGGAAGATCATGATGTCGGGATGGTGGGTGCCGCCGCGATAAGGGTGGTTGAGGATCACCACGTCTCCCGGGTCCATCTCGAAATTATCCGCGACGTAGCGGGCTGCATAGGCAAGCGTGCCCTGGTGGGACGGCACATGGTCGGCCTGGGCAATCAACTGGCCCTGTGGATCGAATAACGCGGTGGTGCAGTCCATCTGTTCGCGCAGAACCACCGAATAGGCGGTACGCATGAGCGTTGTGCCCATTTCACGCACGGTCGAAACCAGATAATTGCCAACAACCTCAAGCGTGACCGGATCCATCCTGCTCATTGTGCCGGCTCCAATATATTGGCCGTGCGTGCCGGATAGGAGCCGACCCCGGTGTCGACAAGTATCGCGCCATACCCATCGACCCGTGCCATATATCCCGGCGGCAGGGGGATGGACGTGCCCTGGTCCTCGATGATTGCCGGCCCGGTGATCTCAGCACCGGCGCCAATCCTGTCACGGTCATAAACCGGACAGTCGATCCAGCCGTCATCGGCCGCAAACAGAACTTGGCGATGGCGCGATGGCTCAACCGTGTCGCGCTTATCGATGGTCGGCAAGGCGATATGCTCAACCTGGCCGATAGCGCCAACCCGAAAACTGACGATCTCGACGGGTTCGTTCGGAGACGATTGCCCATACAGGCGCTCATGCGCGGCGTCGAACGCTGTTCTCAAGGCGCCGAGATCAATATCGTCACCATCCATCACAGGCACATTGATCTCATAGGCCTGACCCTCATAGCGCATGTCGCAGGACTGCTCATGGCGTATCTGGTCCTTGGCAATCTTTTCTCCCGCCATCTGGGCATTCGCTTCCACCGTCAGCTCTTGAAATATGGTTGCAAGGCTATCCCGGGCAGCGCTGCGAAGCTGGATCAGCTGTGTTCGGGAGCGGTCATGGCGGACATCCGTCATCAGCATTCCAAGTGCGGACAGAACGCTTGCATGAGGCGGCAGCAGGATCTGGTCTATTCCGGCTTCCTCGGCAACCGCGCTTGCAAACAAACCGCCGGCGCCCCCAAACGGCATCAATGTAAAGTCGCGGGGGTCCTTGCCGGTTTCGACCGAGACCGCGCGGATACCTGCAACAATATGGGCAACCTGAACCTTGAGGATCGCCAGCGCGGCACTGTCCACGTCGAGATTGAGTGGCAGCGCCACTTTATCGGTAATCGCATCGCGTGCAGCCTGCGCGTCCAGGGTGATTTCGCCGCCCAGAAAGTGATCCGGATCGATATATCCAAGTGCGATGGCTGCATCGGTACTTGTCGGCTCCGTACCGCCGTGCCCATAGGCCACCGGGCCCGGCACCGCCCCGGCACTCTGCGGCCCGACTTTCAGGAGTTCCAGTTCCGGCCGCGCAACGCTTCCGCCGCCCGCGCCGATGGTGTGGACACGGACCTGTGGTACCTTGACCGGATATCCGCCGATACCGCCCTGGGCGCTCAAACCGACCGCCCCGTCCTCGACCAGGGATATGTCAGTGCTGGTGCCACCCACATCGAACGCGATGAGACGGTTGATCTTGGCAAGCCGGCCGATGCCCGCAGCAGCGACCACACCGGCTGCCGGTCCCGACAGCAAGGTGTTGACCGGATGGGTGCGCGCCTTGCCGATCGACATGACGCCGCCATTAGACTGGAAGATCGAAAAGGCGCCCTTGAAACCGAAGTTCTGCAACGCCCCTTCCAACCGCTCTGCAAGCGCACGTATCTTGGGCATGGTGTAGGCGTTCATGACGGTGGTGGCGGTGCGCTCATACTCGCGGAATTCAGGGCAAATGTCCGAGGAGACCGTGACGGAAAGATGCGGCAGACGTCGACGGACCGCAGCAGCTATCTGCAATTCGTGGTCTGGATGGAGAAACGAGAACAACAAGGAGATCGCCACAGCTTCTACGGGCAAACTCGCAAGGGCTTCGATGGTATCGTTCAGGTCGCTCGTTTCAAGCGGCGTCAGGACGCTGCCGTGGGCATCGATGCGCTCATTGATTTCCAGGCGATGGCGGCGCGGTATCAGCGGTTTTGGTTTGGTGAGATAGAGGTCAAACAGCCGATGCCGCCATTGGCGCTGAATTTCCAGCACGTCACGGGTGCCGCGGGTCGCAATCAGAGCTGTGGGCGCACCCCGGCCTTCAAGCACAGCGTTGGTGGCGACCGTGGTGCCGAACACGAATCTTTCCAGATTTTCGCCGGAAACCCCATAATCACGCGTCAGTCTTTCAAGCCCGGCTTCGACTGATGCACCTGGATCCGTCGGTGTGGAGGGGATTTTGAACGTTGCGACGGTGGTCTTCGTTCGGTCGAACAACACGAAGTCGGTAAATGTGCCCCCTGTATCCACTCCGAGATAAAACATCGCTACATCGTCCTGGCGTTTTTTGGGTATGCGCGATGGTGGGTCATGCGCTTCGTGAATTCAACTTTAAACAAAACCGACAAGGCTCATCGTCGCCGCGGCAGATGCGGGTCGTCAGGCAGGTCTGGGGCTGGGAGGTCCTCATGGAGCAGATCGCCGAGGAGAATTGGCCGGGCGGGCTGGCGCGCCCGTGGCATGGTAACGCTGCTCTCCGGCACACCTTGATGAGCGCTGGCCAGTGCGGCAAGGGTGCCAAGGCAATTTCGCCCCTGGCACCGTCCCATGCCGATGCGGGTTGCCGCCTTGAGCTGCAGCGGACTGGTGGACCCATGGGCCCGGTGCAGGTCCAATTCAGACAGGGTGACATCTTCGCACCTGCAGATCACGGTTTCCGGCGTCAGGAGATCTAGCCAGTTCGCGTTTGTTTCAAAAACCCGCTCAAGCCCTGCCCGAAAACGGCAAAGTCGGCGGTGGGCTCTCAAGTATCGAGACAGTGCGGTTTGTACATCGCCGCGCCCGGCGATACCGGCATGAACAGTCGCTTCGATCCCGGCAATGCGGCCTTCTGTCAGGGACAGCTCGACCCCGCCGATGGTTGCACCGTCACCGGCGGCAAACACCCCTGGCACGCTGGTCATCAGGCGGCCGTCGCGCACGAGAGTTGTGCCGCCGCGTAACGGCATGTGCTCTTTCTTTGCACCCATCAGATGGGCAAGTTCCAGGGAGGGTGTAAGGCCAAAGCCGACCACCAACGTTTGCGCATCGATCTGACGCCTGCGGCTGTGGTCGATTTTTCCCGCGTTATCTATGGCGGCGATCTCGAGCGAACTGAGCGATGGGTCTCCATGGGCTGCAACGACCGTCTGGCCGCGATAAACCGGCGTGCCGGCTCTAAGAAGCGCGATGCGGTATTTGGCGGCGAGCCGGAGGATCAACGGCGCGCGTGCAAGGTTCGCCATCTCATAAACCACACGCATGGGCTGGTTGGCGGCTTCGACGACCGCTGCCACGCGCACGCCGGCACGCACCAGATTTGCCGCAGCGACCAGCAGGAGAGGGCCGTTTCCCGCCACCACCACAGGGCCGGGCGGTGCGATGTTCATGCCCTTTATCAGGTTCTGTACGCCTCCTGCGGTCATAACACCGGGAAGGGTCCAGCCGGGAAAGGCGACCGTCCGGTCGCGCGCGCCCGTGGCCATGACAATTGCCCTAGCCCTGATGCGGCCGGATCGCGCGCCATCGGTGATGGCCAGGGTCAAGGGGTCGGGAACATCCCAAACCGTGGCGCCGGGACGATAAGAGATGAGTGGTGTGTCGATGCTGGCGCACAGCGTCTCAAATCGTTGTCGATCCTTATTCCGTTTTGCAGCAGGGGAAAGCTGAAAACTGCCCGGGGGCTGCCGGAAATACTGGCCGCCCGGCTGGCGATTATCGTCAATCAGCGCAACCCGGGCACCGAGATTTGCGGCCTCCTTAGCGGCAGACAGCCCCGCCGCGCCAGCGCCGACCACTGCCACATCGAATTCCTCGATAGTCATGATTTTTCCGGCGGCCGGCTGGTTTTAACAACCATGCCCGCTTCGACGGTTTGCATGCAGGCCCGCTGATTGGGCGTATCATTGACCTCAACCAGGCATTCCCAGCACACGCCCATACCGCAAAAATACCCTCGTGGCATGGCAAGGCGGCTGAGACCGGTGGCCGCAACGCCGGAAGCAATAAGTGCGGCGGCAATTGTTTCACCCTCATAGGCGATAATGTCCACACCATCGAATTGGAAGGAAATCGGTTCACCACGGCCCATGGCATCATCAATCCTGCGGCCGGGAGCGCGCGTCACTGAACAAACCTTTGCGGTGAAAACGGTTCGTTTATTTCAACCCTTGCTGGATCAAGGATCATTTTTGCAAGCCGTGCCCCAAGGGCGGGTGCCTGACTGTATCCCCCGCGTGCGCAGGCGAGCACCCATGCGGTATCATGGCCGTTCAAACGTCCCATGACCGGCAGAGCATTCGGTGCAACCGCTTCAAAGCCCGCCCAGCTGCGCGTGATCCGGAGCGTGGCAAGGACTGGAATGACGCTGGCCGCCACCCGCATATTGTGGACAAACCGCTCATAGTCGATCTCTTTCTCACCGGACCTTACCGATCCTCGGCCCTGCCAGCCGCCGCCGATCACGCATGTGCCGTTGGGATATTGTTTGACCGACAGGATCCCGCCCACATGGGTCACCACCCGATCGAACAGAGGTGGCGCAGGCTCGGTGACGGTGAGCATGTTGACGTCGACTTCGACTGGAAACGATGCATCGAGCATGGCTGCAACATCGCCCGCCCAGGCACCTGCTGCATCAACGATCTGATCTGCGCGGATGATGCCCCTTGCGGTCTCTACGCTGTATTGCTTGTGCGTGGATGTGCTGTCGTGGCGTATTGCGCTAACCGCTGCGTTGGTTTCGACCCGTGCGCCCAGTGCGCGGACACCGGCGATCATGGCATGACCGGCATTGAGCGGACTTGAATAGCTGTCCCATTCGCAAAAACTCGCTGCTTGCACCTGGGCACCGAGCCAGGGCGCCATGGCCCGAAGCGCGTTTGGCTGCAGCAGTTCGACTTCGATGCCGTCGTCCTGTTGTTCGCGCACGGAGCGCTCAAGCTGTTCGACCTCCAGATCCGTGGTCGCAACTCTGATCCCGCCTGGACGCCCGAAACCGACATCGATGCCGTAATCCTCGCCCATGCGTTCCCAGAGTTGGATGGATTCGCGGGTCAATTGCAGCGCTTCACGCCGTTTGACCTGCACCGACAGGGTTCCCGCATTGGCGCCGGACGCATCGGACCATGCATCGCCCTTGTCCAGCACGACCACATCGCGGCCCGCTTTGGCGAGCGGCAGTGCTGTTGCCAGCCCTGAAATCCCGGCGCCGATAATGACGATATCGGCGGTCTCGGGTAGGTTCATTCCGCCACCAGAGCGGCGTTTCCTTCATCAAGCAGTCCAAGGCGCTGCAGAATTGCCCGCAGCTCGCCGCGGTCTTTTTCAGAGAGCGGCAGATAAGGCCGTCTGGGAAAGCCTGCAGGGCGCCCCATCAGGTTCATGCATTCCTTGATGATTACATAGGGTGAGTTTCCACCGAGGTAGAATGCCTCATACAGCTCATCGATTGTCCGCTCCAGCGCGATCGCCTGATCACGTGGTCCATGCTTTGCCAGCTCATAGAGTTGAACCGCGCGTGCGCCCATGAAGTTGGGGCACATCGAGACGATGCCTGCAGCACCGCGGTCGATGGTTGCACGGGCATAGGGTTCCAGACCGGAAAACACTGCGAGTGTGTCGGATACAGCTCTCAAAACCGCTGCAAGCGCATAAAGGTCCTTGGAGGAATCTTTCAGCGCGACCACGGACGGGAGCATCGCAAGTTCGGTCACCATTGACGGTGTCAGCGAGATCTGCGTCCGGCCGGGATTGTTGTAGATCATGATCGGCAGGCCGACTTCGGAGACCGCCGCATAGTGGCTGAGCACTTCACGTTCGCTGGGCAGGGCGTAGGGCGGTGGCAGCACCATGGCGCCATCGCAGCCGGCCGCCTTCGCCTGGGCGGTGAGTTCAACGGTTTCGCGGGTGCCGATGGCTGCGGTGCCGGCGAGCAGTGTGACCGATTGCGGCACGGCACTTCGGGCCAGCTTGAACAGAGTGACGCGTTCATCGTCGCTCATTGTGTACCATTCGCCGGTCGAGCCTGCGACAATAATGCCCTGAGCGCCGTCAGATACGAATGTTTCCATCAGACTGGAGAATGCCGGCTCGTCCAGATCTCCGTTTTGCAGAAATGGTGTCGCCGAAACGACGAACACACCTTGCCAGTCGGTCTTCCGGGTCATTGCACTTGTTCTCCGTGTCATGAGGGCAGGGACATTGAGTTTACGGAGCATCTTCCTGGCCAGCAAGTCTTGCGCCCGGACACATAAGTGCCAATGATGTTGATCGGGAACAACAACTGAACAGGATGGCCTGTGATCCGCTACCTTTCGCGCGGCGATGTTGAGAGCCTTGATGTAACTGGTGCAGCTCTGGCGGATGTCATCGAGCAGTCGTTACACGCAGCAGCTCTTGGCATGGCGGATAACGTTCCCAAATCCGGGGTCCAACTTGCAGATGGACGGTTGTTTCAATCGATCATGGCTGTCGGCCACGGCGCGCCCGCACCGCCTTATGCTGCGACAAAGGTGGTCGGGCTGTCGCCGGATAACCATGCGAAGGGCCTGCCGCATATCGGCAGTGTTATCGTGTTGCTCGATGCCGAGACCGGTTTGCCCGCCGGCATTATGGACGGTTCGTGGATTACCGAGCGACGAACTGCTGCCTTGAGCCTGATCGTGGCACGGCGGTTTGCACTGAGCGGTTCCCGCAAGATCGGCTTTGTCGCCTGTGGTGCACAGGCGCGGGCGCATCTGTCGGTACTCGCCGAGGAGTTTCCCTTGTCTTCGGTGACCGCCTACAGCAGACGAAAGGCAAGCGCCGAAGCATTCGCCGCATATGCCCGTGATCAGGGATTTGATGCAGTTGCAACCATTGAACCAAGGCGGGCGGTGGCGGATCAGGACATCGTCGTGACCAGCGTTCCCGATGGATCCGAGCCACTGGCATTCCTTCGGGCCGAATGGCTTGACGATGGATCCTTTGCCGCTTTGGTCGATCTGGGACGGTCATGGGCCGGCGAAGGCTTTGAAGCTATCAAACACCGCATTGTCGATAATCGCCACCAGGCCGAAAAAAGCCAGAAAACCAGGAAGTTCACCCCGTCTGGTCCCTATAGTCACGACCTTCAGGAAATGGTAGCGGGTGATCGGCCGTGGCGCGGTTCAGAAAACGAGCGGGCGATATTCGTGTTCCAGGGCTTGGCGCTTGCCGATCTCGCAGCAGCAGCCCTGGTCTTTGAAAAGTCGGTTTCCGCAAATGCCGGTACTCTGCTGCCGAAATGATGCCTGTTCAGGCGGTTACGATTGACAGGGCTAGAGTGCAAAGTCTTTACTTTGCTTCGAAGAATTTAACTGGACGATTAGGAGCCCTTGATGACGGACTTTGTCCTGACCGATATTTCCGATGGCATCGGTACGATCACACTCAACAAGCCGGCCAAACTCAATGCCTGGGACGGGCCGATGCGCGCGGGCGTCCAGGCGATACTTGAGGAATGGAACATCCGGGAAGATGTCCGGGCGATCATTGTGACTGGTTCCGGCGATGGTGCATTCTCCGCCGGTCAGGACCTTGATGAGACTGAGAAGTTCAAGTCGGGCGATGAAGGGGCTGCATGGTTTCGCTCCTGGCGGGCTTTTTATGACGCCATGCGCAACCTGGATAAACCCATTGTCGCTGCCTTGAATGGGGTTGCAGCCGGCTCGGCCTTTCAATTCGCCATGTTGACCGATGTTCGCGTCGGGCATCCAGGATCCCGCATGGGCCAGCCGGAAATCAATTCCGGCATTCCAAGCGTGCTCGGGCCCATGCTGATGCGCGAACGCATCGCGTTTACCCGCACCGTCGAACTGGTATTGATGGGCCGCATCATGGAAGCCGAGGAGGCCGCTGATATCGGTCTCATCCACTATCTTGTGGATACACCGGATCAGGTCATGCCTAAGGCCCGTGAGATCGCCAATGTGCTTGCCGCAAAACCACCGATTGCCATGCGGTTGACCAAGCGTCGGTTCCGGGAGGTGACGCAGGACGCTTATGAAGAGGCTTTTGCCAATGGTGCGGTGATACAGGAAGAAGCCTATGCATCAGGCGAACCGCAAGCCGCGATGCGGGAATTTTTCGCTGTGCGCGCCGAGCGGCGCAAACAATCCGGGTGAAGGTGCGCGTTCTATTGACGTTTGTTCGCAAATAAGTGACGCTTCACTAAGCGGTGGGCGGCTTATGTCGAAAGCGGGGGCAATAACAATCGGTTCTAAGGTGACCAATTCCGCAGGGAGGAATGAGAAATGAGCAAAAGACACTCTGAGAAAAACACCGGCAAACTTAACCTGTCACGCCGCCATGTGCTGCAACTGACAGGCGCAACGGCAGTTGTGGCGCCAATGTTCTGGAAGCAGGCAGCGGCTGAAGACAAAAAAATCTTCATTCGTGACCCAGGCGGCCCCTATGCCCCGGGCTTCAAGGAAGCGTTTTATGAGCCCTTCACCAAGGCGACCGGCATCGAAGCCATTGGCCTGCAGGGCCAGCATGAACCGACCAGCCTGATCAAGGCTATGGTCGACACCAAGACCTATACCTGGGACATGGCGCTTCTGACCCCGGCCGCTGTCAGCCAGTTGCGCGACACTGGTGACGGTTACGTCGAAAAGCACAATGTGGACTCTGAGCATATCCGTTCGACACCGGCGGAATATGTATCGGAATATTCCATCGGCAATGATGTGTTTGCCACGATCATGGCTTACCGGACAGATGCATTCGAGGGCAAGGGCCGCAAGGCACCCGCGTCCTGGGCCGATTTCTTCGACGTCGAGAACTTCCCCGGACGTCGCGCCATGCGCAAGCATCCATTCGACACCATCGAGCAGGCCCTGATGGCTGACGGCGTGGCGCCCAAGGATCTCTACCCGCTCGATTTCGACCGTGCCTTCAAGAAACTGGACACGATCAAGGAGCATATCTCTGTTTGGTGGACCGGTGGTGCTCAAACGTCTCAGCTGATCAAGTCAGGTGAGGTCGATATTTGCCCGACATGGAATGCCCGCGCACAAGCCGCCATCGATGACGGTGCGCCGGCCAAGATCGTGTGGGACCAGCATTTGTGGTCATCTGAAGGTTGGGCAATCATCAAGGGAACGCCGAAAGCCGACCTGTGCCGCGAGTTCATCAAGTTTGCGGTTGATCCGGCACGCCAGGCCGTCTTCACCAAGCACCTTGGCTATGGTCCAACCCATCCCGGTGCCTATGACCACATTCCAGCGGAACGGGCAGCTATCCTGCCGACCGCTCCACAGAATATGGGGTCGCGGCAGCAGATCGACAGCGCATTCTGGGCGCAACACAAAGACAAGACTGCTGAACGGTTTAATACCTGGGTCATCAGCTAGTCCGGTTGATCAATTCCGGCAGGGGGCGGGTATCGTCCCCTGCCGTTACTTTCGCAATGAAATTTTGGGGGGAGAGTGTCGGCCGTGGCTCAACCGAAACTCAAAATCACGGATCTCCGCAAAACCTATGGCCGCGTCGTCGCATTGTCGGGCGCCAGCCTGGAAATGGGCGAGGGCGAGTTCCTGACTCTGCTTGGGCCGTCCGGTTCCGGCAAGACCACGATGCTGATGATGATCGCAGGTCTCGTGCAGCCGGATTCCGGAGAGGTCTGGATCGACGACAATCTCGCAACCTATGCGCCTTCTCACATGCGCGACATCGGCATGGTGTTTCAGAACTATGCACTTTTTCCGCATCTGACGGTATATGAAAACATCGCCTTCCCGTTGCGCATGCGCGGCGTCGACAATGCAAATATCCGCCGCGAAGTGACCCGCGTCCTTGACTTGATCCAGTTGCCCGATGTTCAGGATCGCCTGCCGCGCGCGCTGTCGGGCGGCCAGCAGCAGCGCATCGCTCTTGCCCGCTGCATCGTTTATCAACCATCGATCATTCTCATGGACGAACCGCTGGGCGCCCTGGATAAGAAACTGCGCGACCAGATGAAACTGGAAATCAAACATCTCCACGAAGAACTCGGCATCACGGTCCTCTATGTCACCCATGACCAGGAGGAAGCCATGGTGATGTCTGACCGCATATGCCTCATGAATGACGCGAAGATTGAGCAACTGGGCTCCCCTGAAGAACTTTATTTTCGCCCCCGCACAATGTTTGCCGCCGACTTTTTGGGCGAATCGAATTTTCTCCACGTCCAGGTCGAAGACATCAGCGGCGGTGACGTTCTCGTGCGCGGCGGTGACGGCGCCACCTTCACCGTCGACAATGACAAGACCCGGCCTGTTGCCAAGGGTGATGCCGTGCAGGCCATGGTGCGGCCGGAGATGCTTCAACTGATTGCTCCGGGGGAGGACGCGCCGAATGTCCTGGATGGTAGTCTCGATGAGGTTATCCTGGTTGGGGGCGTGACCAAGTATTATGTGCGCCTCAAAGATGGGAGCCAGGTGGTCGCCACCGGGCTGACCCGTGGCCCGGTTGACGGTCTGGAGAAAAACGCCGCCATCCGTCTTGGCTGGAACAAGGAAAACGCCGTCATCCTGACTGGAGAAGGGGCGTGATGTGAGCGAGCAAACCGGGACCGCAGGTTCGCTTGGCCGGCATTGGCGGTTGCGTCCGTCCTGGCAACGTGGCTGGCCGCTCTATCCAGCTCTGATCTTTCTGATCGTTATTTTTCTGTATCCGGTCAGCAAGCTTTTGTGGTTGAGCCTGTTTGGTTCGACCGGGTCGATGACATCCGAGCACTATGAGCGGCTGTACAGCTCTCCGCTTTATTTCCAGGTGCTCAAGAACACACTGTTCGTTTCAGGATGGACCGCGGCGCTTTGTATTATCGGTGGTTATCCGGTCGCCTTTTTGCTGTCGACCACCAGGGAGCGCACGAAAAACAGTCTTATTCTTTGGGTGCTTTTGCCGTTCTGGACAAGCTTTCTGGTGCGCACGTTTGCCTGGATTGTGCTGCTTGGCCGCAACGGGGCGATCAACAATACGCTTCAGTCGATCGGTCTGACCGACGGACCGATTGATATCCTCTATTCGATGCCAAGCGTTATGGTCGGCATGGTGCACGCCCTGATGCCTCTTGCTGTTTTGACCATGCTCTCCGTGATGGAGACCATAGACCGTAACCTCATGCCGGCGGCCTACACCATGGGCGCACGAGGGGGCCAGGCCTTTTGGCGGATCTATTTTCCGCTGTCCCTGCCGGGGGTCGCAGCAGCCGGACTGCTGGTGTTCATAACGTCACTGGGCTTTTTCATTACGCCGGCTCTGCTTGGCAGCCCGCGGCAGACGATGATCACCCAGATCATCATCCAGCAGGTCGAGGAAATGCTCAACTATGCCTTTGCGGGCGCCATTTCCATGTTGCTTCTGGTGACATCGCTGATCGTGTTTTACCTCTATGACCGAGCACTCGGTATGTCGACCCTGGCCGGTGGCGAAACCCAGGGTCAAAAAGGTGCGGTAAAGCGTGGTGCGTTGGCCACGGGGTTTAACGCGATCGGTGGACTGATCACAGCTTTCCTCGGACGGGTCAGCGACTGGATTGCCATCGGTTGGGAGATCATTGCCGGCGCGCGGCCTGACCGTCCGCCCCGGATATCCGGCCGCAGCACACTGCGCCTGCTGGTTGCCTTGATGCTGATATTTCTGGCCGGACCGGCTTTCTTTATCGTTCCGGTGTCGTTCACCACCCAGGGGTTCATCGAGTGGCCGCCCTCATTCTTCAGCATGAAATGGTATGAGGCGGTATTCGAACACTCGATCTGGGTCACCGCCATCACCCGCTCGCTGTTTGTCGGGGTCGTCACTGCAACCCTTGCCATGCTGATCGGCGTGCCGGCGTCGTTTTTTCTCGCCCGGCAGCAGTTTCTGGGCAAGACCGCAGCACTGGCTTTCTTCCTGTCGCCGCTCATATTGCCGCGCATCATCATCGCCGTGGCGCTGTTCTATTTCTATGCCCCGCTTGGCCTGATCGGCACCGAAATTGGCCTGATCCTGGGTCACACCCTGCTGGCCTTGCCCTATGTGGTGATCACTGTCATGGCAGTGCTCAAGAATTATGACCAGCGTCTTGATCAGGCCGCATCGAGCCTTGGCGCCAAACCAACTCGGGTTCTCTGGCACATCACCATGCCTCTCATCAAACCCGGGCTGGTGGCAGCCTTCCTGTTTGCCTTCGTGACCAGTTTTGATGAGCTGACAATTGCGCTGTTCATCTCAGCAGGCGTTGCCACCACGCTGCCGAAACAGATGTGGGACGATGCCATCCTGCAGGTCTCGCCGACCTTGGCGGCGATCTCTACATTGCTGCTGATATTCGTGACCGTCGTCATTCTGCTGGCGGAGTATTTCCAGCGAAGCGCACGCCGCTGAGGCCTAACACAATGGAACGTCATGTTACGATCATAGGTGCCGGTGTCATCGGCATGTGTGCGGCGAGCTATCTGCAGCGTGCCGGCCGCAAGGTCACGGTGATCGACAGTGTTGCACCAGGTGATGGCTGTTCCTTCGGTAATGCCGGTGGGCTCAGCACCGGCGCCTGCGTTCCCCTCGCATTGCCAGGTGTCCTCAAGCAGGTTCCCAAATGGTTGTTCGACAAGGAAGGCCCGCTGGTTCTGCGTCCTGGATATTTGCCCAAGGCTCTGCCGTGGCTATGGAAGTTCGTGAGGGCAAGTGCACCGGCACAGGTTGAAAAGAGCGCCGACGGTCTCCATGCGCTTATGAACCCGCTGTTCGACAATTATGAACCGCTTCTTGCGGAAGCCAATGCCAAAGATCTGTTCCGCCGAAACGGCCAGCTCTACGTCTATTCGACCCAGGAAGCGTTTGAGGGAGACGCTTTCGGCCGTGAGCTTAGGCGCAGTCGCGGCATTCCGTTCGATCTGATGGACGGCGAGGAACTGAGGCAGATGGAGCCCAACCTCAAGCCGATCTTCAAACGTGCCATGTTCATGCCCGAACACGGCAATTGCATGAACCCTTTCCGTCTTGTCGGCGTGCTCGCGGATGCGTTCAGGCGCAACGGCGGCGACATTGTTCAGGGCCGCGTAACCGATGTGGAGATTGGTGACGCTGGTGCGCAAGCGCTGCAGACGCAAGGCGGAACGCATAAAGTCGATGATCTGGTGATAACGGCTGGGGCATGGTCGCACAGGCTTGCACAAAAGTTTGGGCACAAGGTGCCTCTTGAGACCCAGCGCGGTTACCACGTTACCTTGCCGAATGCCGGTGCCAGCCCGCAACGCGGCGTCATGTGGGCGGAAAAGAGGTTCCTGACCACACCAATGGAGATGGGGGTTCGAGTTGCCGGCACCGTGGAGATTGCAGGCCTTGATGCTGAGCCCGATTACCGCCGTGCCGATATGCTGGTTAAACAGGCAGGTGAAATGTGGTCTGGATTTGATGGGGCAAATGGAACCAAATGGATGGGCCATCGCCCGTGCCTGCCGGACTCATTGCCGGTGATCGACCGTAGCTCGAAAGTGAACAACGTCTATTTCGCCTTCGGCCACGGTCATGTCGGGCTTTCCTGCGCATCAACAACCGGCCGTTTGTTGTCCGAACTCGTCACCGGCGCGAACACGTGCATCGATCCGGGCCTCTACCGGATCGACCGTTTCTAAATTTGATCGAAGCGTTGTGGGCTCAATCCCCTTTGAAACCAGTGCACCAGGGTGACCATGTCAAACACCGGCACGCCCAGTGACCGGTTCATGACATGGGAGTAGGGGGTGAGGTTGGTGCATTCGCACACGATCGCACCGATTGTCGGATCGGATTTCAACAATCGTTCGGCGGTTTCGAGTGCCTCGCGCTGCAGCACCTCGAACGGCACAGAGGTATCGCCCTCGCGGATCGAGCGCTGGAATTCAGAACTCTCCGGCAGCCCGGCGACAGGTGTGTCCGGATCCACACCGGCTTTTTCCAGATAGGGTCCGGTGAGTTGTTCCTCTGAAAATGTCAGAATGCCGACCCGTTTGCCCTTCGGCAGGACGCGGGCAACCATGGGTGCCTGAAGCAGGGCACTGGTCGCCACCGGTACGCTGCAATGGGCGGTCAACTCTTCTTGATAAAGCGACAGGAACCCACAGGTGGTCGTGATGCCGTCGACACCGGATGCGATCAGGTCGTCAGCCGCTTGCTTGAAAGGTTCCAAAAGGTCGTGGTTGAGGAGGTCGGTAACCCGGTTGGGAACCGCGCCATGTACGATCCGGTACTGAACCGGAAACGGCCAGGTTTCAGCATGCCCGATGTCGCCGAAGAACCGTTCAAAATAGGTTTCCAGCATGAGGATGCCGATGGAGACGCCGTAATAGACACGCTTTTGCCGGGACATGGCCCTCTCCGTAATAGCTCTGTTGCAGACGGGTGATTTTGCAGTCTTAATAGCATGCAAAGCGTTGGTGCGGCACTTCCAAATGGTTGATAGTGCGGGCTTAATCGTGCCGGGATCTGCGGAAGGGCTTTATGATCGATACAGATGACGGGTTTGTCGGCCGTCTTGCCGAACGTGCCGCGCACGATCCAGCCGGCCTGTTTGCCAGGTTCCAGGGAGAACCGATCACCTTTGCGGAACTCGACCGCTGTTCCGACAGTCTGGCTGACTGGTTGAGGCGCGGCGGCATCAACAAGGGCGACAGGGTTGCGCTCATGATCCGCAACAGCCCGACAGCTCTTGCCTTGCTGTTTGCGATCGGTAAAGCGGGTGCCGTCTGGGTGCCGGTCAATGTCCAGGCCCGTGGCGATAATCTTGGCTATGTACTTTCCCATTCAGCGCCCGACCGGCTGATCGCCGATCATGATCTTTTGCCGGTGATTGAAGAGTGCGGATCAGGACTTGAGGCGGAACGTATCTGGACGCTGGGACTGCCGGATGCGGTTCGGGCGGTCGAACCAATGCTTGACCGCGATGCGGCGTTCGATGGACCGCTTCCGGCTGCAGATGACCTGTTCGCCATCATGTATACCTCGGGCACCACCGGCAAACCAAAGGGTGTCATGGTTTCTCACCGCATGTTGCGCCTGTCCGGCGAAAGCATTGCACTGGTATCAGGGGCAGGCGAGGGCGATGCATTTCATATGTGGGAACCCCTGTTCCACATCGGCGGTGCCCAGATGATCGTCATGCCCCTGATCCAGCCCGTACACCTTGCAATGTCCGACCGGTTCAGTGCCAGTGGGTTCTGGCATCAGGTGCGTAACTATGGTGCTTCTCATATCCATTTCCTCGGCGGCATCCTGCAGATCTTGCTGAAACAGCCCCCTGGTGCGCTCGATCGGTCCCATGGTGCGCGTATCGCATTTGGCGGCGGTTGCCCGCCTGATGTGTGGCGCCCGTTCGAGGAGCGTTTTGGCGTGGAAATACGCGAATGCTACGGCATGACCGAGGCATCGAGCGTAACGACTTTCAACACCCGCAATGTGGCCGGCTCTGTCGGCATGCCCGTGCCCTGGCTGGAGGTCGACATTCTGGGTGAGGGGGGCTGTGCGGTGGAAACCGGCAAACGGGGGGAAATCGTTGTGCGCGAGAAACTGCCGGGCGCTCTTACCGCAGGATATTATGAAAATCCGGAGGCGAGTGCCAAGGTGCTGCGCGGCGGATCGCTTTTCACCGGAGACATCGGTTCGTTTGATGCGGACGGCAACATGTATTTTCACGGTCGCAACTCCGACAATGTGCGGGTGCGCGGGGAAAACGTCACCGCCTGGGAGGTCGAGCATGTGGCAGCCCAACACCCTCTGGTCGAGGACTGCGCCATGATCGGCGTGGCGGCTGAGATCGGTGAGCAGGAGATCAAGCTGTTCGTCAAGCTCAATGCGGGATCGGAACTCGATCCGGTCCAACTATCGGAATGGCTCGCAGGCCGGCTCGCGGAGTACCAGAACCCTCGTTACATTGCGGTCGTCGAAGAGTTCGAGCGCACACCAAGTCAGAGGATCATGAAACACAAACTCTCCACTAACGTTGCCGAAGCCTGGGAGAGAAAATCCGTCTAGGCTCAGCGTTCCGGCTCTTCCAGCAAACGGGTCCTCAGGACCTCCATACTGTCAAAGACATCATCGAAGTCGGCGACATTGAAGCCCTGGGCGAGATCGGGACTGATGGCGCTGAGTTTTTCGTGAAGCTTGCCGGCATAGTGCGCACGTCCATCGCTGTCCACGAACAACCCGTCCGCCTGTTCAAACTCCTCGTTCCATCGCACGGCGTCTTCTCTACTGAGTGAAGAGGGCAGGGCCAGGTCGAGTTCGCCATTCCGGCATGCCACCGGATAGCCGCCGGACAGGCCATGGACACCGGGTGCATGGCCCAGCCAATCGTCACCGGAAATCAGTGACAGCATCAAGGGCACGCCGGCCGCACCCGACACGTCGATGGCCGGAGCGGCCGTGAGCTTTACATCGCGCAGTGTTCCGTAGACATCGGCGATCTCCTCCTCACCCAGCCACACACGCGGTGGGCGTCCGTTCCGGTTGTCGGGTGACGAGCGAAATGGTGTGATTGTCTGATAGTGCGCAAGCACCTTGAGGTGCCCCGGTGCCCGTTCGTCCAGAGCGCCGGCAAAGACCGACGCCAGGATCGACACATTTCCGACACCGCAGGTTACCGGCAGGCCGAGTGCCGATATGATCGTGTTGCCGACATCCGGATAGGCGCAGTTTATGAAGTGGCAATCAGGGTTTGCCGACTTGATCGCCCGGGCAACCCGGACCGAAAACATCGTCTGGGTCACCGCCATGGCGCTCAGGCCGCCTTCGGCGATCAACTGGCTCCAGGCGTTGCCTTTTGCAGCAATAATTGCTGAAGCCTGAGGTGATGCCGCCTGGACAACGAGGGACGGGCGAAGGTCACTCAGCAGTGCTGCGGCACCATCGCTGTTGGCAAGGTCGACAGTGCGCGAAGTAAAAGTGGCGGGGCACTCGAAAATGGTGGCCCGGGCATTACCTGCTGTTTTCAGCCAGTCGAGCCGTTCCTGGTTCCGGCCGGCAACTGTCACTGAAACCGGGTGCTTTGCCGTTGCCGCAATGTCAAAAACGATGCGGCCGGCAAAACTGCCGGTGCCGAAGACAATGATATCTGTTCGTTCTGCCATTGGGTTGATCCTCCTGAATTATCACTATGCAGTCTGTGTGGTGAGCGGTGTATCGAATTCGCTTTGGTGATCGGCGGAGCCTTCCCAGTCCGGCGCTGAAAACCGCGAGATCGAGAAATCCTCAAGCGGTGTCGCCGTTGCGCCATCAACGATCAATTCGCTGAGAACAAGGCCCACACCTGGGCTCAACTGAAAACCGTGACCGCAGAACCCGAAGGCGTGAATGAGGTGGTCTGTGGTTTCCGACCGGCTGATCACCGGCAGCATATCGTGCACATATCCTTCAATCCCCGACCAGACGCGAATGACATGGGCGTTTGCCAGGGCTGGCACCACCTCTCCCAACCGATGCATGGTGCTGAGTGTTTTCGCCGGTGGAACAGGTGCGCGGTTGAGCACCGCATCCGATGGTCCCCGGGGATAACCCGCGACCACCACATTGCCCCGCGCAACCTGGCGGAAGATCACCAGCCCGTCGACCGACTGTACGGACGGTACAATGAAGAAGGGCAGGGGTTCTGTAACGAACTGTGGTGGTCCGGCGGCAAACATGGGCGCTGCCTCACCGAACATGGCGGCAATGTCATTGGCCCAGGCACCCGCTGCATTGACCAGATGTTTGCAGGAGATCGTCATGCCACGGTCCGTTGTGAGCGTGAACCCTGAACGGTTTTTGTCAATGGACAGGACACGGGTCTGTTCCAGAATGTCTGCGCCCAAATTGGCCGCCGCGCGGGCAACGGCGGGTGTCGAGAGCCGCGGATTGGCGCAGCCGTCGCGGGTCGAGAAACTGGCACCCAGGATATCGCTGCCGAGCCATGGCCATTTCTTGGCTATGTCGGGCGGGTCAAGAAGATCGACCTTCAGTCCATTTGTATGCGCCTCATGGGCGTATTTCCCGAGCTTCGCCAACTGCTTGTCGTTATGGGCAAGATAAAGATGCCCGGTGGGCGTGATTTCACAATCCTCACCAATCAGTTCGTCGAAACGGTCCCATTGATCCTGTGCGCGTAGCGCCAGGGGAAGCTGGCCCGGATAGCGCCCCTGGATACGGAGATTGCCGTAGTTCACGCCGCTGGCCTGGGCACCGATATGGCCCTTTTCGATGACCGTGACGGAATGTCCCCTGCGGCGCAGGAAAAACGCCGTCCAACAGCCCATCAGCCCTCCGCCGACGATCGCGGTCTGTGGTTGATCGGCGCTCACGACCGCTGCTCCATGTCAAATGCCGCTGAAACGGGCAGGGGTTTAACAGGCGCTTGTCCCCGGAGCTTTCCGATCGCCTCAAGCGGTGCCAGCAATCGGCTGGCAGCGATTTCAGCGGCCGCCAGTTCACAGTACCGGCCCTGGCAACGCCCCATTCCACACCGGGTCAGCGCTTTGATGCGGTTGATCTCCCGGGGGCCAAATGGCGTATCGACCGCACGGCGCAGGTCGCCGGCAGTGACATTTTCACAACGGCACACGACCGTTGGGTCTTCGAGGGCGGCAGCAGCGGACACAGGCCATGAAAATGCCTTGGCAAGTCCCGCTTGAAACCGTCTGTGGCGGGTGATTTGGCGGCGCAAGCCTGCCATTTCTATTCCGGGAACATCGGCCTTCAAGTCGGATAATGTAGCAAGCGCCGCCAGCCTGCCACTTAGTTCCGCTGCATCCGCGCCGCCGATTGCGGCACCGTCACCTGCAAGGTAAAGGCCGTCGCGTGCCCGACCGTCTGCATCGGTTGCGGGGAACCATTGTCTGAACGTCGGATCGTAACGGAACTCACACTCCAACAGGGCAGCGAGTTGGGTCTCCGGGCGCAGGCCAAACCCCACAGCGACTGCGTCGCACTCCAGGGTTTGGTTGACACCGCGCAGGTCCCGGAACGTGACCGCACGGACATTGGCGTCACTATGCGTGTCAAACGCCATGAGCTCGACCCCATGTTCAAGCCTGATGCCCGCACCGCGCAGTTTTTGCATATAGGTAAGGCCGCGCCAAAGCGTTCCAGGGATTGTGGTGAGTTTTGGAAACGCCTTGATCTTTTCCCTAAAAGCCGTCGTATCCAGGACAGCGATCACATCCGCACCGGCAAGATGGTACTGAAGGGCGGCCAGATAGAGCAGAGGGGAACTGCCGCAGAATATCACCTTTTGGCCGATCAGATGGCCCTGGTCCTTGAGCAGCACCTGGGCAGCACCCAGAGTGAACACTCCAGGGCTGGTCCAGCCGGGTATGGGAAAGGTCCGGTCGGTCGCACCGGTCGCCAGGATCAACGCGTCATATCGAACCGATGCCGTGCCCGATGGACCATGGCTGAAAAGCTCCCCGTCATGCATCCCCCACGCAAGGGTCTGTGGTCTGTAATCGGCGGATGCCCGCATGCGTTCAGCGGCTTCGTGTACGCGTTGAAATTTGGCAAATTCGGTACCCTGGAGTTTCGCCATGTCGAGGCCGAGTTCCGGAGATCCCGTTCGATAGACCTGACCGCCGGGGCGGGGCGCTTCGTCGATCACGATAGGTGAGACGCCATGGGCGATCAGACAGTCGGCGGCAGCAATACCCGCGGGACCCGCACCGATGACCACCACGGTACTCATGGCCGCGGAAATCCTGCTGGTGCTGATGTGCAGATCTCCATGCCGTCGGTGACCGGTGTCGTACAGGCCCGCACCCGCTGCCCGTCACTCAGCCAGATCCAGCATTCCTGACAGGCTCCCATCAGGCAAAAGCCGGCGCGTGGCAGGCCGCTTGCCATCTGGATACGCAGGGCGCTTTGGTGTGTCAGCACCGACGTGAGTATGCTTTGACCCTTCGGCACATCGATACTCTCGCCATCAATGGAAATGGTGATAGTCGGTGATGTTCGACGTGCAACGGCGACGAAACGCGCTTCACCGTCAAAGGTGGGTGGGTGCCTGTCCTGCATGCGTACTGGCCGGTTTAAACGGTTTTGAACGTCTGATGACAGCCAATCGTGGGGTTGGTTCGGTGCAATGTCCAGCCGGAATTCCAAACCGTCTTCGGCGAGGTGCAATTGGGCTAGTTTTCGCCGCTTTGATTTGGTGGTGAAGCTTCGGTGGCCGGTTCGGGTTGGATGTGCGAGCAGTCATCCGGGCGGGCACTGTTGCCCCGCTTGTCTGGCGGCACCTTGCAGTCATTCACGCGCTGCTGATCGGCCGCTTTTCCTGTCAGACGTTCTTTTCCGGTCAAGCCTGGTTGAACACGTTCCTGTTGCGCCAGCAAAGGGGTGGTTGTGGTGGGTATCGCTATCAACAAGAGCCACACCACAAGGGGAAGGATAGTATCAACCACTGGTCGGCCATGCCGGTTTGATGTTGGGGTACTGGACAAATCCACTCCCTCCGACCCGGTGTTCAACACCCGATCGCTGCAAAATCGGCCTTTGCGGGCGCCTGTCAGTATGTGCCGATCTTGCGATACTCAAATGGCGGTGGCGCTTGTGCGGATTCCGCTTCGGCAATCTCACTCAGATTATCATGCATTGGCGATTTCTCACAGGCCGGGTCGGTCGCCTCGGCACGGCCGGTAATGGCAAAAGCCTGGCACCGGCACCCGCCCCAGTCGATTTCGCGGCGGTCGCATGACCGGCATGGTTCTTCCATCCAGTCTAACCCGCGATAGGCCTGGAAGGCTTTCGAGTTTTGCCAGATATCGATCAGCGACATGTCGCGTACATTATCGAACTGCATATTGGTGATCGTTTCCGCTGCATGACACGGCAGGGCCTTGCCCGAAGGCGAGATGCATATGCCAACCCGCCCCCAGCCATTCATGCAGGGTTTGGGAAAACGGGCGTAATAGTCCGGCACCACATAATCGATCACCAACTGGCCCTTCAGGCGTTCGCGTGCTTGGGCGACCAGTTCCGTTGACCGGTCGAGCTGATCGCGTGTCGGGATCAGTGCCGCGCGGTTCTTCAGACCCCAGCCGTAATATTGCGTATGAGCAACTTCCAGGCGCCCTGCATCGAGTTCAACCGCAAGCTCGATAATGCGCTCGACGTTTTCGGCATTCTGGCGATGGATCACCGCATTGAGGGTGAGTGCTGCACCGCGTGCACGCACTTCGTGCGCTAATGCCATTTTCTTATCGTGCCCACCTTTGTAACCGCCAAACCTGTCCGCACTTTCGCTGTCGCAGTCCTGAATACTCAATTGCAGGTGATCGAGGCCGGCATCGAGCAGGGCGTCGAGACGCCCTTCGTTCATCAGAACGCCGGAAGTGATCAGGTTGGTGTAGAGTCCAGCGCTGCGCGCATGGGCGACAAGGTCGGTAATATCGGACCGGGAAGTTGGTTCTCCACCGGAAAAATGAGCATGGATCACGCCGATTTCCGCAGCCTCGGACAACACCCGTTTCCAGTCATCGGTGGCGAGTTCTCCTGATTTCTTCGTGAGCTCCAGCGGGTTGTAGCAGTAAGGACACTGCAACGGGCATCTGTGCGTAAGCTCTGCCAGCAGGGAATGCGGGGGTGGTACCTGATGTGTGTTCATATCGCCACCATGCGGCGATCAACGAGCTGTTGAAGGAACGCACCGCAGTCATTCAGAACCTGGGACCGGTCCGCTTCGAAGGTGGTGCACAGATCATCGGCAATTGCTCCCAGATCTTTCGTCCCGTCAACACGTTTGAGGATCTCGACCGCGATGCCGTCGAGCTTCAGCATGCGTTCCGGCGCCAGCAAAACCCATTCTTCACGAGTCTTGTCAAAATGCATTCGAACACCGCGCACCAGGGCCGGCACGCTGTGTTCTTCGATTTTCGGTGTGTCGCTCATTCCGGCCAGTCCTTTGGGTCATAAGCGCCCGGCGGGATCAGGCCCGGAGACACATAGGCATAGTGCAGGCAATCCAGTTGGGTCCACAGCACGTTGCATTTGAACACGAGTGCTTCCATCACGGTGCATTGCTGCTCGGCCGTGACCGCATGCTGCTTGACATAGTCCAGGGCGAAATTCGCGTCTCTCGGTGCCTGGGTCAGACGCTTGTCAAAATAGCGGAGGATATCGTTTGAGATAAACGTATAGTTCTCCAGCATTCCCGAAACCCGGGTGGCGATGGTCTGCGGCGCGAACATTTCAGTCAGCGAGGATGCAATAGCTTCCAGGAGCGAACGCTCGCGGACAAAATGAACATAGGCTTCGACCGCGAACCGGGTGCCGGGAAGTATGCCTTTGGTCGATTCGACATATGAGCGGTCCAGTCCCAAACCGTCGGTCAGCGCGATCCATCGGCGGATACCACCCTGGTCGTCCGCTTCGCCATCATGATCGATGATCCGCTGCCGCCAGTTTCGCCGCAGTTCAGGGTCAAGCATGCGCGACAGAACCGTGGCGTCCTTCACCGGGATCATGGCCTGGTAGTAGTAGCGGTTGAGCGCCCAGGCGCGCACCTGGTCCTTGTTCAGGCCACCGGTGTTCAAGAGGTCGTGGAATGGATGCAGGGAATGGTAACGTACTTCACCGATCGCCCGCAGGCGCTGCTCCAGTTCGTCGGGTGAGACTGGAACCGTCTCAGGAAAATCGAACGCAATACGCACCGTCACAATGTTAACTCCATACCATCAAAGGCCACCTCCCACCCCTGTGCTGTAACCAGGTCGCGTTCCCGCGATCCCTCGACGAGAACCGGGTTGGTGTTGTTGATATGGACAAACACCTTGCGTGTTATGTCAAGATCGTGAAATGCCGCAACCGAGCCGTCGGCACCATCCATGCTCATATGCCCCATGCGGTGGCCGGTCTTCTGGCCAACACCGTGGGTGATCATTTCATCGTTATGCCACACCGTGCCATCGAACAACACCAGCTCCGCACCTTTGATGCGGTTTGCCAGATCCTCGGTCATGGCCGCACAGCCAGGGATGTAGAACATCGACTTGCCGCTGGCAGCAGCGGTAAGCTTCAGACCGATTGTGTCCTCAGATTCACGGCCGATCTCCAAACCGTCGCCGGTTGTGTCGGCGCCACCTTCAAGGAACAAAGCGACTTTGCCCGGAACGGCGAATGTCTCGACGGTCAGGCCCGGTGCGATTTCTATGGTGCTGTTTAAGGCGAACATCGTCCGATCCACATGGTCTGGATCAAGCACATTGAAAATCTGGTTGCGGGCAAGCACCTCCAGGATGGTTGCCGTGGCGAATAGTTTGAACCCCTGCTTTTCGCGCAGGGTCAGCAGTCCGGCAATGTGGTCGACATCGGCATTGGTCAGGACGACAGTTTCAATCGGCGTGTCGCGCCTGCCGTATTGGGCCGGGTTTCTGGGATGAAGTTGAGGGTTTGAAATGATCTGCTGGCGCAGGTCCGGCGAGCAGTTGATCAGTGACCAGTTCTGTCTGTCGACACTGACTGCAATCGAGGACTGGGTACGCGCTGCAACACGCGGATCGCTATCCCAGGCAAGACGGCAGACCGGGCAATTGCAGTTCCACTGTGGCAGCCCGCCACCTGCACCGGATCCTAAAACGAGGATATACATGTGCCTAAACGATATGTGGCTGCCAGTGGCAGCCACAAATTTCCCGTAGGGGTATTTCCTAGGAGCTTAAAGCTCGGCGGCGAAATACAGGTTGATTTCAAAGCCGCAGGTCACTTCTTCGAATTTCGGTGCAGTCCAAGCCATCATTGTTCTCCCGGTTCTGACGATCCAGCCAGACATAGAATAATTTCGGCTCAAAAGATAGTCTAGTCATTTGTGGGCAAATCCCGGAGTGCGGGAACGTCTTGCGCATGTTTGGTAAAAAATGCGTGTCCGGGTCGCCTTAAGGGCGCGCAAATAACGGGAATAAAGTTACAGTTTTGCCTCACACAGCACCGGCGGAAGAATTGGTCTGCGTACCGGAAATCGTCGTTCACCCTTGGTCTGGCGCGAAAGCCAGGCGAACTGCACCTCGTAAGCCTGGCTTTCCCGGCGCAACCACTCAGTGCACCCCTGTGCAACGCGCCCGGTAGCTTTCCACTGCAGGAAATGGATCAACTCGTGCAGTAAAATGCTGCGGGCATTGAGATCGTTAAGCGGGTCGAGGCGGCTGTCCAGAAGTATGCCCTTATCAGGGTCGAACACCGCGAGAACCGCGCAGGGCCGGTTGCATGCTTCCGCTGCGATAACGTGTTGTGAGACCAGGCGAACGTCTGGAACCTCGCCGCCGGCGGCATCAATGCCAAAACCGGCGACGATCACGATGAGTTCCGAAACGAGTTTCGCAAGCGCTGACATTGCCGGACATTTCTCCCGGTCGCGCGCCAGGCAGGATCAGCGCGCGCAGCTGAACTGAAAGCGCGCCTGTGTGTCAGACACAAGATTTGCCAATGTAAGATTGCACGGGTTGCCTTTTATGCGGATCGTCGCCGGGCTTTGCAGGTCCACATTCATTTGCTCACCGGCCAGGGTGATGCGTGCCATTTTTTTGTCGAGAGAAACGTAGGATAAGCCAAGCTCGACCTGGTTCGCGATCAATGACTTGTGGACGCCACCGACATTCAGGCTGAAGTCCTGTTTGCCCATGCCTGCCATAATCGTTTTCAAATAATCGTCGTTTTCCTTGTCGGCGACCGTCAGTTGCGCAGTCAGGTCCGCAAGCTTGCCTTGTGCGTTCGTCAAGGCGTTGCCGCTGAACGAGGCTTGGGTGGCAAGCCGTTTGATTTCAGCGCTATTCTGCGAAAGCTCGGCAGCCTGGTTTCCGATTTTATCCAATTGTGTCTTAAGCTCTGTATCTTTGTCCGAAATGTCGGCACTCAGGGCGCTTATTTTGGTGGTTTGTTCTTCAATCTTGGCGAGCTGCTGATTGATCGTCGCCGCATGTTCCTCGATTTTTGCACTATGTTGTTCGATCAGTGCCGCCTGGTCGGTTGATGCCGCTTCGATCAGGCTCATCTTGTTTTGGGCCTCGACCAGACCCTTCTCGCCATTGTCAAACCCCACTTTGTAACCGCCGAACGCCGCTGCAATAATCAGCGCCGCCGCTCCAATCAGAATTGTCCGATTGCTCGATGATGATTGTTTCTGTTCAGCCACTGGACCGCCTCCAAATTAGTCCGTTAAAAACACATAATGATCACAATGATATCTGAACTCTGTGGCGAAGCAAGTAATCGGCGACAGGGCCGTGCCGGGCTTTACATTCGGTCTGTTGACACGGTAAGTCATGGATCTGCGGTAAGGCGTTGAAACGGAAACGGTATTTTATGCATAAGTTTGTGTGTGCTTTGGCGGTGATGCTGGCAGTGCCAGGCCTGCTATCGCCGGTTGTTTGGGCGGACGAGCCGGTCAAGCAAGCGAATAGTTCCGCCACACTTGCTACGGAATATTTGTTTCAGCGGGCTCATTTGGGCAAGATCATGGACCCGGCCGTCCTGCGCTACAAGTTCGAGCGCCGTGCAGAACCGGCTGACAGCTTCACGGATGTCATTGATCTGAAGGTCGAGAATATCAGGGATGACGGCCGGCGCGATACGTCATTTGAGTTCTTCACCGGCCCGCGCAGCCGGCCCTATCCTGCAATGTCGGACTTTTTCGGCAATCCTCTGGTCATCGTATTTCTGCAGCGGGATGTCTGGGCGCTTAGCCGCGCACGCGGCGGGCAGGCACGTTACTTTACCTATCGCATTCGCCAGGCATTGCGCGAGGCTGCCAAGGTGGAGAAAAAAACCATTCAGACCGATCTTGGCGCGATTGCGGTGCACTCGATCACCATCGCCCCCTATAAGGATGACCGGTACCGCCGGAAGCTTGGCCAGTTCGAATTCAAAACCTATGAGTTTGTGGTTTCCCAGCAAGTGCCGGGCGAAATCTACATGATCAGAACCCTGGTACCGTCTGCCGACAAAACCGCTCCTATGATCGAGGAAACCGTGACCTTTGAAAATCTACGCAAATTTCCGGGCGGGACCACGGAACAATGACACTGAAAAACAGGATGCTAACCTTGGGCGCGGTGTCTGCGTTGACGGTTACCGCGATTGTTTCAACCGCAACTGCGCGGGGTAATGACTATCCGACCGTCGCGGTCGCCGATTTTGTGTTTGGCTGCATGGCATCCAACGGACAGACCAGGCAGGCGCTCGAGCAATGTTCCTGCAGTATCGATGTGATATCCGTCATTCTGCCTTATGACAGATATGTTGAGGCTGAAACCGTCATGCGCATGCGGATGGTAGGTGGCGAAAAAGGTTCGATTTTTCGCACAGACGGCGCGATGAAATCCGCAGTCGCCGACCTGAAACGGGCCCAGGCCGAAGCAGAAATTCGCTGTTTCTGAACAGGCTCCAGGGTTCCCGAATTTATCGTCTTTGTGTCATGGAACATCGAGGTGGACTGGCCACGCGCCGGTTCAGTTGATCGCCGGTGCCGGCGCGACCGGCCATGATTTCTCGAACACATTGCCTTCCGTGTCTTCGATACGGGCAGTCAGTTCGCCTTCGCCCTCGCTGACATAATGGAAGCGAACGGTCGGGTCTTCGCTCAGCGAGATCGCCCCTTCGATGGACAGCACCGTCTTGTCGCCGTGACGTACTTCGATCTCGTCGACAAAATGGGCGGGAATGTAATAGCCGGTGATCTGATCCATCTGCAGTCCGGACGTGTTGGGGTGGCGGATCATCAATTGTGCTTCATGGACCCGCTTGGTTGCGCCATCGGCGGATGGAATGGGGGAATACTGGCGCAGTTTCATGAGCCCCATTTTGGCCAGGCTCTCATTGAGGTTCTTTTGTGACGGCGCGGAACAACCCCCTGACGCCTTGACGAAGCGGCTGACCATGAACAGCGAACCGTCGCTGGTTTCCGCGATCGCCCGGATATGAGTGTACGCGTTTACCCGCACCCGCGTTGACACCGAGGCAAGGCCGCTCTCGCGGCTCAGTTTGAACACCGCCGCCAGCGGTGCCGGGTTTTTGTCGATAACCAGGGTAATTGACTTGATGTAGGTGTCGCTGGCCTGACGCTTGAGAGCAACGATCTTGATCGGCACCAAAGCTGCGTCATGGGCCCGGTAGGGTGCATCAAGGGCAAGCCATTCCGAGCCGTCGTTGATTGTGCGGTCTTCAAACAGGTCCGGTTTGAGGTCCGCCCAGACGTCTTCCGCCGCCAAGGCCGGAGAGACCCCAATGCTTGCGGCCAGAAGTGAAATGGCGGTGATCAAAACAAGCCATAAGTGACGGTCCGGGGAGTGTGTGTAGGCACCAGCGTGTGATGTCATTTTGGTTTGCACTCTCTGCATGTCGGTCAGCATCGATTCCGCACTATAAGCCAAGTGTCGGTGATTTTGTATGGCACTCGCGCAAATGTTATTCCCATTCAAGCTCGGCGAAACCAGCGCTTGCGTTTCGTGGGTTGAATTCGTCGAACATTTTCCAGGCGGACCGCTCGCTCCTGGCAGCGATCTCAATGGCATGGTTCATGGTGCGTCCCTCGGCAATCAAGCGACGCAGATCCTGAATCAGCACAGTCAGATATTGCCTCTGTGGCCGAAGCCCGGCGGGCCAGGGTATGGACACTGGACCATGACCGGGTATGGCCCGGTTTGCTGGAATGCGCGACAGTTCGTCCATTACCGTGAGCCATCCCTTGAGCGATCCATCGACCACCGGGAGATGCCCCTGGAACACCAGATCACCGGTCCACAAGGTGCCGGTCTTGACGTCGAACACTGTCAGATCGTTATCCGTGTGGCCGACATTGTGTGCCGTCAATTCGAGCGTCCTGCCGCCCAGGTCGAGTTCCATCCGGTCATCAACTGTCAGGTTTGGCGCAATGATCTCGGTTCCCGCCAGGGCGTCGGCGCCCATGATCGTTCGGTTGGCGGTCAAATAGTGCGGTCCACGTGCAGCGATGGCGCGCGGCAGTTGACCGTGTCCGATGAAGCGGGGGTTGTCTTGTTTGAAGGCGGCATTGCCGAACACATGGTCCGGGTGAACATGGGTGTTGATGACAAACCTTATCGGCAGGTCTGTGCGCGACCTGACCGCGGCACGCAACCGCTGGCCGTCGCACGCACTGCCGCCGGTGTCGATCACAGCAACCGCGTTGGTACCCAGCACAAACCCGATATTGGCGATCCCGCCGTTGTTTTCCCCCGACATGGTTTCGTGGACGCCGGGTCTGACAAAAATCCCCGGGGCAATCTCTTCGACCATGGTCCGCGCTACACCATCAGTGTTGCATCCGGCGAAAGCGTGGTGCGTCGAAGAAACAAGGCAGATGCCGACCACCGCAGCCAAAAGCCCCGCTGCAAGCGTGGTGGACATTTCAGTGGCCCTATTGCCGTACCTCATTTCAGTGGCCCTGTTGCCGTACCTCATTATTTTCCGTACCCGGATTGGGGTTTATCGTTGGCCACGCATTCGCGTGCAATTGGTTCACTTGGTTATGGCCGTTGATAACTTGTATGTGCATAAACGAAGCCAATCAAAACCACTATTGTGTGAAGCTTAATTTAAAAATGTACTGACAAATTTCTGCCGATCCCACGATGCGAACAAACTTCTAGGTAAAATCCGCTTTTCTTCACGGAATAAACATAACAATACCAGCTTCACAGTTTCGCCATAAGCTCGACAATAAATCACCATCAATTTTGATATTGCCGCGCTCCATCGATCCTCTTAACATATTTCTATTCGGCCTCGGCCGGAGACGGACGTCAAGCAAATCCCGCGGGGCAATGACACGGGTCTGGATCTGCAGATTCTTAAGCCCGGTGGGTTCGGCTTGGCTAACCTCTGTACACTGAGGACCGAAGAGTGGGATTTCTGCCTGTTCGACATGTTTCGGACGGATGCAGGAGAACAATGCGGCGTTTTATTGAATGAAACATTCAAGACGGCGCACCGATTAAGGACCCAGGCGGCATTTTTGTGCGTCAGGGCCATAGTCTGGAGGAGGGAGGACACTAATGAAGAATATCCTCATTGCGACCTGCATGACTGTTGCTGCTTTCATGTTTGCGGGACCCGTTACCGCGAATGATGAACTGCTGGTCATGGAGAAGAACCCGGCGGACTGGGTATCGCCGACCGGTAATTATGCCAATCACCGTTACAGCGGATTATCGCAGATCAACTCGGGCAATGTCGGTGACCTCAGGGTCGACTGGACATTCTCCACCGGCGTGTTGCGCGGCCACGAGGGCGCACCTCTCGTGATGGGCAATATGATGTATGTCCACACCGCGTTCCCGAACAAGGTGTTCGCGCTCGACATGGACAATGACGGTGTCATCGTCTGGAAATACGAGCCCAAGCAGGACCCGGACGTGATCCCGGTAATGTGCTGCGACACGGTCAACCGTGGTCTGGCTTACGGTGACGGCAAGTTGTTCCTACATCAGGCCGACACCACGGTGGTCGCACTCAATCCGCAAACCGGTGAGGTCGTCTGGAAGGTCACCAATGGCGATCCCAAGATCGGCGAAACCGGTACGGCCGCGCCGATGGTTGTCAAGGACAAAGTCTATATCGGTATTTCCGGTGGTGAATTTGGTGTCCGCGGCAGCTTGACCGCCTATGACATCAAGACCGGTGCCCTGGTCTGGCGCGCCTATTCCATGGGGCCTGATTCGGATATTCTCGTAGATCCCGAAAAGACCACACATCTTGGCACGCCGGTCGGTAAGGACTCCGGTACCAACACCTGGGAAGGCGACCAATGGAAGATTGGTGGCGGCACCACGTGGGGCTGGTATTCCTATGATCCGGATCTCAACCTGGTCTATTACGGCACCGGCAATCCGAGCACCTGGAACCCGGCGCAACGTCCCGGCGACAACCGCTGGTCGATGACCATCATGGCCCGTGACGCGGATACCGGCATTGCCAAGTGGTTTTACCAGATGACGCCTCACGACGAGTGGGACTTTGACGGCATCAATGAAATGATCCTGTCTGATCTCGAGATCGACGGGAAAATGCGCAAGACTCTGGTTCACTTCGACCGCAATGGCTTCGGCTATACGCTCGACCGTGAGACCGGTGAACTGCTGGTTGCCGAAAAGTTCGATCCGGCGGTCAACTGGGCAACCCATGTCGATATGAAAACCGGGCGGCCTCAGGTTGTTGCACGCTATTCGACCGATCAGCAGGGTGAAGACGTCAACACGACGAACATCTGCCCGGCGGCTCTTGGCTCGAAGGACCAGCAACCCGCGGCATTCTCGCCAAAGACCAAGCTGTTCTATGTGCCGACCAACCATGTCTGCATGGACTACGAGCCGTTCCGTGTGTCCTACACATCCGGTCAGCCTTATGTTGGTGCAACCCTTGCCATGTTCCCAGCGCCTGGTGGCAGCCACATGGGCAACTTCATCGCCTGGGACGCAACCAAGGGCAAGATCGTCTGGTCAAACCCCGAGCGCTTCTCGGTATGGTCAGGTGCTTTGGCAACCGCCGGCGATGTGGTGTTCTACGGTACGCTTGAAGGTTACCTCAAGGCAGTCGATGCCAACTCAGGTCAGGAACTCTATAAGTTCAAGACCCCGTCAGGCATCATCGGCAACGTTATAACCTTCATGCATGGCGGCAAGCAGAAGATTGCCATTCTGTCAGGCATCGGTGGTTGGGCCGGCATTGGTCTTGCAGCCGGTCTGACGGATCCAAGTGCCGGTCTGGGCGCGGTCGGTGGCTATGCCGCACTGTCGAACTACACCGCATTGGGTGGCCAGCTTACGGTATTCACTCTGCCGTAAATCTGTCGTTGGACATGACCTAGCAATGATTGGGCTCGGATCAGGATCTGTCAGATCTTATGATCCGGGCCCAAATTTCAACAAGACCAATATTGATGCGGAATCACACTTGCGCTTTACGCGCATGTTTTAAGTCTGGATATCGTCTATGAAATACCGCATGACCCCACTCGTCATTTTGGCCGCGTTTCTGGTGTCTCTGACCGTACCGGTCAGTGGTGGCGAAGCGGTCACTTCTGAAGAAGGCAAACACTTCGACGCAGACGAAAACCCGACTTACAAAATTGAAGCGGACGGGACCGTCGACTGGTTCACCTATAGCGGATTTCGCAGATATCATTCTGAATGTCACGTATGCCACGGGCCCGATGGGCTGGGCAGTTCGTTTGCTCCTGGCCTCGTGGAGACGTTGAAGACCCTTTCTTATGATGACTTCAACGACATAGTGGTCAATGGGCGGGAGAATGTCGGCGTTTCCGTTCAGAACAAAATGCCGGCATTTGGTGAGAACCTGAACGTCATGTGTTTTCTGGATGACATCTACATCTACCTGAAGGCGCGTTCTGACGAATCTCTCGGCCGAGGGCGGCCTTCGAAAAAAACAAGAAAAACCGAAGCTACAAGGAACGATGAACTTGAGTGCATGGAAGGCTAGAGCGCTTCATGTTCATATGGAATCGTCTGAATATGAAACGCTCTAGCAGGCGCGGCTGGTGTGCGGTTGCCTGCGTCGCACTAATATCCATTGTCGCATCGCTGTCGTCAGCATCTGCGCAAGCGGTGGACCTGGTTGATCGCTCCGCCTTGCGGGTGTGTGCCGATCCGTCAAACCTGCCTTTTTCGAACCGCGATCGCAAAGGCTTTGAAAACAAGATCGCCGATCTTCTCGGACAAGCCCTCGATGTTCCTGTGGTCTATACTTGGTTTCCGCAGACCGTCGGTTTCATTCGCAGCACCTTGCGGGCGCGCAAATGTGATTTGGTGATTGGCTATGCGCAGGGCCATGAGCTGGTTCAAAATACCAACCACTATTACCGTTCAACCTATGTGCTCATCTATCGTGCGGATTCTGATCTGGACGGGGTTACGACCCTGGCCGATGAACGCCTCAATGACAAACGCATAGGCGTGATCGCCCGGACGCCTCCGGCGACCATAATGGCCATGAACGGCCTGATCGGAAAAGCCAAGCCCTATCATCTGGTCGTCGACAGCCGCCATACCTCTCCCGGTAAAGAAATGGTGGCCGACATTGCTTCAGGCGAGATCGACGCCGGTATTCTATGGGGCCCGATCGGTGGTTATTACGCCAAGAGGAGTGATGTTCCGATGACCGTGATACCGCTGGTCAGCGAAACCAAGGGGCCGCGCATGGTGTATCGCATCACCATGGGCGTGCGTCCCCAGGAACGCGAATGGAAGCGTCAGTTGAACAAACTGCTGAACATCCATCAAGATGGCATCAACAAGATCCTTTTGGACTATGGTGTTCCCCTGCTTGATGAACAGGATCACCTGATCGCCAGGTAACGCGTGAACGACCGGATGCATAGTTGAATGCCAAACTGCAAAAATTTCACTCTCCTGTCGGCATTTCTGTGTGCGGTGGTCGCAGGCGCTGGCCAGGCCGTGGCGTTTGGTGTGCCCGCACTGAACGGTGCTGCTTACACTCTGCCGATCATCACGGTCGCATCGCCTGAAGAACCTGAAGGCTACCGCACCAGCAATTACCGGGCGCCGGTTCCCAAAACCCTGAAAGGCGCAACAGTCCTGCGCACCGAACAGGTGCTTGAACTGTGGGACGCCAAGGCTGCCAGGTTTATCGATGTGCTGCCGCGTCCGCCACGCCCGGCCGGCCTGGCAAAGGGCACCATCTGGCGCCCGCCGGCGCGGTTGAACATCCCCGGCAGCGTCTGGCTGGCCAATGTTGGTTTCGGTAAGGTCAGTCCTGAACTCGAAGCCTATTTCAAAGCTCATCTGGAAAAGATATCTGATGGCGACCGGGATGCACCATTGGTGTTTTACTGCCTGGCCAAGTGCTGGATGTCGTGGAACGCCGGCAAGCGGGCGCTGAGTTATGGTTATCGGAACGTCTATTGGTATCCCGACGGTACCGACGGCTGGTCCATTGCCGGCCGCGGGCTCGAAACCAGCGAACCCGCGCCCTGAGCAGCGGTTGGCTACTTCAGTTTTTCCCGGATGCCGTCAAACCCGGCAGCATAGATGCCTGACATGACCGCTTGCGCCTCCGGCTCGGTGACCGCCACTGCGCCGAAGGTGGAGGACCATTGGACCACCGTTTGTCCTGGCTGGCGCGCGCGCCAGACCCTGATGGTTGAGACATAGTTGGACACCGGCAGGACACCGGTCGAGACGATTGAATAGGAGTAATGCATCTCGGCATTTGAGCGCGCCAGCAGCTTTTCCTTCAAGGTGGCGCCGTCCGGCAGATGAAGTGTCCTGAACATGCCGCTTTGTGCGTCGCCGCTCATATCGACCTTCTGAACCGCTGGGTGCCAGTCGCCGATTGCGGAAAACTCTCCGATCAGGGCCCACACCTGGTCCGGGGAGGCATTGAACAGCGCGGTCTTGGTGACTTCGGCCGCTGTGGCAGGTGTCGTGCTGGACATCAGCAGGGCAACGATAGCAGTTGAAACTGCGCTTTTGGCTCTCTTCGGTATCATTTCGTCTCCTCCGCTAATTCAAATGTTGTTGTATCCTGCGTCCCAGGGAGAACAGGCGTTGTTCGAGCAGCACCGGCACTTCACACACATAGGTGAGCGATTGCTGGCGTTCGTCGAACACCCGGGTATCCCATGACAGTTTCTGTTCCAGTTCGTCACGCCGGGTTCTTTGGGCGTTTGACAATTCGTCGATTTTCAACACCGCTGAAAGCGCATGGCGGTCGTCATTGATCCGGGCGGCAAGGGCGTGCTGCCGCTTGGCGTAACGCTCGATACCCGCCATGATTTCAATGCGTTCCTGATTGACAGTCTGCAACAGGCCGGAGAACAGCAATGTGAGCTGTTCGTGTTTGTCTGCCTGCAGCGTGGTGGCGAATGCGTCAATGTTCTGATTGGCGTCTTCGAGCGGGATCCTCCGTTGTGACAGGCGTTCGACCAGATCACTGACGGTGCTGGATGCTTTCCAACTATTGTTGTTTTCCGGCAGTTCCGGCCCGGACCAAACAACGCCCGCGGTGATTTCCGGCACCTTGCGTTGGATGCAGGGCCAGTTTGGGTCCTTGGAACTTGCGCCCCGGGCGCTTGCGGCTCCCAGCAGGACCAGTGCCAGAACGCCTGCGCAGATTGTCTGGTAAAAACTCATCAACCACCTCCACCTGGGCCGCCACGCCGGGCGATCAGGCCTTTTGACGGGTTATACGCAAAAATGGCGCCGCCGAGAAACACCATTGTACAGGCGGCAACCACTGCCGCCGCGGTCCAGTTGAACTGTCCATGCAATGCAAAGCGTATCAGTTCGACGGCATAGGTGAACGGATTGAACACGCACAACTGATAGAGCAGAGGGCTTGCTTCAGCGATCCGCCACAAGGGATAGAGCGCAGAGGAGGTGAAAAACACCGGGAAAATCACGAAGTTCATGACACCGGCAAAATTCTCCAACTGTTTGATCACAGACGACAAGACCATGCCGAGCGCCCCCAGCATGAGGCCGGACAACACCAAAGCGGGCAGAAGTGTAAGATAGCCGATCAGTGGTGGCTCAACTTCCCATGCCCACGCAATGGCGAGAAACACATAGACCTGCAGGAGAGAGACGGCGACGCCTGCGAATAACTTCGATACCAGAAGAAACCAGCGGGGAAACGGGCTCACGAGAAGCGTCCGCATGTTGCCCATTTCCCGGTCATAGACCATCGACAATGACGACTGCATGCCGTTGAACAGCTGGATCATGGCCACCAGACCGGGAGTGATATAGACCTCGTAGAGCACATAGGTCTCATAAGGCGGAATGATCGAGACGCCGAGAACCGAACGGAAGCCGGCGGCGAAGATGAACAGCCAGACCAGGGGACGCACAAGGGCTGCAACAAATCGTTCGCGCTGGTGCAGAAAGCGCAAGCCCTCGCGCCAGACGATACCGGCCATGCATCGCAGGTAATGGATCGGGCCGAACGGTCGCAACCGCGCCTGGGAAGAAACGCCGGTCATGACGCAGCCTCATCCTTACCGGTCACAGGTTTTCCACCTGTGATCCCGGCAAAGGCCTCATGCAGGTCCGATGCTCCAGCCTGCGTCACAACTTCGTCCACAGTGCCATTGGCGAGCACCCGCCCTTCATGCAGCACGACCACCTGGGCGCTGTCTGGAACTTCATCAAGCAGGTGCGTCGCCCACAACACGGCAACGCCTTCGTCGGCGCACAGTCTGCGCACCCGTTCCAGAATGTCCCGGCGCGCCTCAACGTCAAGCCCTACGGTCGGTTCGTCCAGCAACAGCAATTGCGGATTGTGCAGGAGCGCGCGGGCAATCTCCACCCGCCGCATCTGGCCGCCGGACAGTTTGCGGATTTTTTCGGTCGCCCGGTCGGTCAGGTTGACGCGCGCCAGTTCCTCCTGCGACCGGCTGGTGATTTCGGCCCGCGACATGCCGTGCAGCGCACCATGATATTTGAGGTTCTGGTTTGCCGTCAGATCAAGGTCGAGAGTGCGTTGCTGAAACACCACGCCGAGCCGTTTCAGGGCAGCTCCCGGTTCACGACGGACATCATGCCCAAGCACCCGGACAGTCCCCGAGGTGTTGCTGTAAAGCCTGGTGATGAGTGCAAATAAAGTGGTCTTGCCGGCGCCGTTCAGACCGAGCAGCACACAAAACCTCGATGGCCCGATTGCCAGACTTGCATCCACCAGCGCCTTGCGTGACCCAAAGCTGTGGCTGACATGTTCTATGTCGAGGGCAAGCGGTTGGGGCTGATCTGTTGTCATGGGGGGGAGGGGCGGTCCAATGCTTAGTCGGCGGAAATCGTAACACCCCAGGGAAACCGGCCAACGGCGATGGATTTTACCACCTTGAGGCGATCTACATCGATTACCGAGACGTCATTACTCACGCCATTGGTGGCGAACAACAGCTTATCGTCGGGTGTGAAGGCAAGTTGCCAGACCCGTTGACCAACCAGCAGGTACTTTTCAACTTCAAGGGTTTTGCCATTGATGACGGCGACCCGGTTGGCCGGCCCAAGGGCGACGAATATCTTGGAACCGTCTTTGGTCGCACGCACGCCGACCGGCTGGATTGCCTCGGGCCGCACGCCGGGAATTTCAAATGTGATCTTGTTGGTGATCTTGCGGGTCACCGGATCGATAATGCTCAAGGTGCCGCCGATTTCAGACGTCACAAACAGTCTGGCGCCGTCGGCGGAAAACTCGGCAAACCGAGGGCGGCTGTCGACCAGCACATTTGCGACGATTTCATAAGTCTCGGTGTCGATGAAATGCGCCATGTTGGTGGTCTCGGACGTATTGACCAGGATCGCACCGTCCGGGCTGATGCCCATCCCTTCAGGCTCGACGCCGACCGGCACCTCGGCGATTACTTTGTTTTTCTCAAGATCGATGACAGTCACCAGATTGTCATCCTCATTGGCGATGTACAGCGGATTGCCGGTAGGGTGCAGGATGAACAGTTCAGGATCGGGACCGGACGGCAGGTTCTTTACCAACTGCCTGGTCTTGGCGTCATAGACTTCGACCGTATCGTCGTCGCTGGCACAGACCAGCAGGAATTTTCCATCGAGCGTCAAGGTGATGCCACGCGGACGCTGTCCCACATTCAGTGTCGCCGTCACCTCCAGTGTGTCCGTATCGATCAGACTGACGGTGTTGTCCTTTTCGTTGGTGACATAGACCGTGTAGGCCTTAGCAATCCCGATTGTGCTGAACAGAAGCGAGCCGGATATCACGGCGGAAACAAGCATTTTCATCACAGAAACCTCACGCAACTCATGATCATTATTGGTTTATCCATCGAACTTGCACCGCGACTGTGGCTGGTCGGTGCCCATCGTATCGAGCAACGATGTGCGGTGCAGAAATCCGGTTTGCGGCGACACGGAAACCAGCGCCCTGGCCGCCGACAGAAGGATCGGCTGGCGCAGTTGCCAGTTCCAGCTTCGCAGTGTGAGCTTTTGTCCCTTAAAGCCCGCCAGTTCGAAATCGCTGCTTTTGATATAATCCCGGATCTTGGCAAATTCGCCGGAGTTGGTGCGTGTTGCGCCTTCACCCACGGCACGGATCGGGGCCCAGACCTGGTAGTCAAGCGGCGTCATATGGCGCTTGAAGGTTTTGAGAAACCGGCTCTGCAATTGTGCCGCCCCCCAGCGTTCATGGGTGCGGTGCCAACTGGTCGGCGTCAAACCCTGGGTTCCCGCAATCGGCCGTGCGCTCCAGGTCCGATAAGCGAGATATTCGCCGAATTCACCGATCTCGTCCGCCACCACCAAAATGTCGTAGTCCGCCCCCTGGGTAAACACCGGCACTTCTGACTGTGCGGTCCGGCGCGCATCCGGGCCGTAATCCCAGACCCTCTCGGCCACGATCTTGGCGCCGAATTTCTTGGCTGCCCGGTGTATCGCATCCCCATACAGCTTATCACCCTGACGCCGCCCGATTACCAGGAACCACTTGCGCCACTTCTTGGTCACCAGATATTGCGCAAGAGCATCGGCCAGCATGGCGCGGCTGGGCAGAATATGAAGCACATTGTCCCGGCAATCCTGTTCCCGCAGGCGATCGTCGGCGGCACCGGCATTGAACAACAACACGTCGCGCGGCCTGGCGGCATCCGCGATTGCCAGAAGGGTATCGGCGGGGACATTCAGGATCACAAAGTGAATGCCCTGGTCGACCAGAGTGTTGAAAGCCGCCAGCGCATCTTCGTCCGGCGCCAGCGATACGCCAGTCAGTTCGAACGCCTGGTTCATGAACCGGCCGGTTGTGTTGTTGTCTTTGATCGACAGCTGTCCGCCCGCCAGGCCTTCGTCATCGGAGGGAATGTCCAGATTTGAAAGTTTCGGCGGGCGTTCCACCACCTGCGCCAGGTAGGCAATGCGTATCTTGACGATTTCAGCCGACGAGACAGGTGCGTGCCCGAACCAGACGGTGAAAGATAAGAACAGCAGTGCGATCGGGCCGTGCCGGAGACCGGAGGAGCGAATGCAGCCTTTAATCACGCAATTAACGGTCTTCCATGTACCAACCATACCAACTCTGCAGTGCTTGATCATTTCAACCGCCAACCGCACAACCGTTCGTGCAACTACGGTTTTCTGTTGTTTCCCACGATGCCCTGTTATAAACAAATATGCTTGTAATTCAATCAATTAACCGTCATTGACGGGGAGGTGAGTGAGGTGTGTTGCCAGCCGGGATGGAGAGTGACTATCGGTGCGGTCTGGCTTGTCGGATTGTGTGTCGCGGTTGGATTCAAACCGCCATCAGTGATCGCTGCCGATGGTGTCCCGATTGCTGTATTCGATATCGAGTTGCTTGATACGAGCCTTGAAGGCGAAATCAAGGGCATCAACGAGGCAGAGCAACAGCGGCTCGTATTGGTCAGCAATCTTTTACGTAAAATGTTGCATGAATCGGAGCGCTACGATGTTGTTGATCTTGCGCTAATTGCCGGCGAAATCGAAAGCGGTGGCAACTGGCAGGGCTGCAATGGTTGCGATGCTTCGCTCGCGGCAAAGCTTGGCGCAACATATTCGGTGACCGGCGTTGTCCAGAAAGTCAGCAATCTCATCTTGAACATCACCATCTATTTTCGCGACACCAAGACCCGCAAGATCGTACAGGTGGCCGGTGCGGATATTCGCAGCAACACCGACAAATCCTGGAGCCGGGGCGTGTCGTGGCTGGTCCGCAACCGCCTGCTGAAGAATTGAGCGGCCGATGAAGTACCGACGCTTTCGTCTTTGTATCGCTGTGATGTCGATCTGCACTTTGTGGGTTGCAGTGGCTCAAGTCTCAATTGCTGCGGAACAGCTGACCGTCGGTGTGCTCAAATTCGGGACTGTCAACTGGCAGCTTCGCACGGTCAAGGACATGGGGCTCGACAAGGCCGCGGGCATCGATCTGGAAATCCTGCCGCTGGCATCCAAGAATGCCACCAGTATCGCGCTCCAGGCGGACACCGCCGACATCATCGTGACCGATTGGATTTGGGCGCTGCGCCAGCGCGCCGAGGGTGAGGATTTTCTGTTTGTGCCCTACACCCATTCCCTTGGTGCGCTTGTGCTGGCGGAGGGCGTTGTCATCAAGGGTTTCGCAGGACTTAAAGGCAAAAAAATCGGCATTGCCGGCGGGCCGCTCGACAAGAGCTGGCTGGTTATGCGCGCGTCAACCATCAGGCACCTTGGATACGACATTCTCGACCAGTCCGAACCGGTGTTTGGTGCACCGCCATTGTTGTCCGAGCAACTGCGCCAGGGCCGCCTCGATGCTGTCCTGACCTTTTGGCCTTACGCGGCACGGTTGAAAGCGGAGGGCTTTGTCACTGCGGCCAGGGTTGAAAACATTCTCGCGGAACTGGGTATCTCGCGGGCGCCGTCCCTGGTCGGCTACGTGTTCAGAGAGCGTCTCGCTGACAGGGCTCCCGGCTCCGTAAAAGGTTTCTTTCAGGCGATCGCACAGGCGAACGAAATATTGCGCACAGATGACGCCGCCTGGCAGAGGATACGCCCTTTGATGAAGGCTGCGACCGATGCGGAGTTCGAAGCGCTTAAGGCTGGCTACCGTGCAGGCATCCCCGATCCGGCGAAAGCGCACGAAACAGCAGGCGCTGTCGAACTTTTCCAGATCATGAAACAAATGGGTGGTGCGAAGCTACTGGGACGCGCCCAAAAATTCGACCCGGAGCTGTTCTGGGTTCCGGACCGATCGGGCGCACAATAATGAGCCCACCGGCACGGCAGGCGGCAACCCTCGCTGCATCCTTTCTGGCATTGCTGCTGCTCTGGCAAATAGCGTCGCTGGTGTTGCAGACCCGTGCCTTGCCCCCACCAGCGATTGTTTTTGGCGTGTTGTGGTCAGGCCTTTGGTCTGGCGAAATCATCCATCATGTGGCGATAACCCTGGGGCGGGTTCTGGTCAGCTTCACATTGGCCCTGTTGATCGGGTCGGCTATTGGCCTCGCCATGGGCTTGATGAAGCGCACCGACAGGTTTTTCGATCCCTGGCTTACTCTGTTCCTGAATGTGCCGGCGCTGGTGACGATCATCCTCTGTTACATCTGGTTCGGTCTGACAGAGGTCGCGGTCATTGTCGCGGTCGCGGTCAACAAGATCCCCAATGTGGCGGTCACCATGCGCGAGGGCGCGCGAACCCTTGAGCGGTCTTATCTCGAATTGGCGCAGATATATGAGTTTGGGCGGATCAAGACCCTGCGCCATGTGATTGTGCCGCAAATGGCGCCGTATCTTGCAGCCTCGGGCCGGTCCGGGTTGGCGTTGATCTGGAAAATCGTTCTGGTGGTCGAACTGCTCGGTCGCAGCAATGGGGTCGGCTTTCAGTTGCATCTGTTTTTCCAGCTGTTCGATGTGCCGAGCATTCTGGCCTATACCATCGCCTTTGTGATTATCGTCCAGATTCTGGAGTTCGGCGTGTTGCAGCCGTGGGAACGTCATGCGGGCAGGTGGCGGCGATGAGCGGTCTGAGTATTGAAGTCAGTGAAAAACGGTTCGCTCTGCTAGATGGTCAGGACACTACCGTTCTGGCGGGCATCAGGCTCAACGTGGAAGCCGGGCAGTTCGTTTCCATTCTTGGGCCCTCGGGATGCGGCAAGACAACCTTGCTGCGTCTGGTCGCGGGCCTGGATACGGATTTCACCGGCCACATCACATTGCCGGTAACCGAAACCGGTGACCCGCCCAAGCTGGCTTATGTCTTTCAGGAGCCGGTCCTGCTGCCATGGCGCACCGTGCAGGAGAACCTGCATCTGGTTATGACCGAAGACCAGATCAAACGGCGAATGGCGGGGCGGCTTCTGGATGCGGTTGGCTTGGGCGAGGTCGCTGACGCCTTTCCGGGCACCTTGTCGCTTGGCATGAGCCGGCGGGTATCGCTGGTCCGGGCATTTGCCGTCGAGCCGGATATCTTGCTGATGGACGAGCCGTTCGTTTCCCTCGACGAAGAGACGGCAGACACCCTGCGCGGCCTGTTGACCAGGCTTTGGTCGGCCAAGCCGACCACGGTGCTGTTCGTCACCCATGACAGCCGTGAAGCGATTCGCATGGGCCAGCGGGTTATCGAATTGTCGAAGCAAAAACCGACATCTGTCATTCGAGATCTGAATGTCAATCTGAGCGATGAAGAACGCCAACGCCCGCAAGCAGTGGAAGTGTTCCGGGTCAGGCTTCTCGATTATTAGAGCAAGACGATAGTCCTCGTCGTTTCATTGCTTGGGCGCCACCATGCCCTGGGGCGCATCGACAAATTTGATTGTCGAGGATTTTACCACCGCCGTGGTGGCGTCGGTCAGATTGGCGATGCTGCCGGCCGGTTCAACTTCCGCAATCACCGCAATGCCGCGCCTAAGCTTGCTTCTGGCGCCTTCCGCCAGTTTGTGGAGGGACGTCGAGTAGGGCAGTTCGTAGGCCCGGGGACGCTTTGATTTCAATCCCTGATCGAGGTCGCGGGCCCACAGGTAAACCGTGTTCGGTTCAATGATTTCGATCGCCACCAGATACAGCCGAGACGGCAGCCTGTCGGTCGCGACCGGCCATCCGACCAGCTTGGGATAGGAATTGTAGGTGACGAGACACATGGCGATGCCGAGGCCGGTTACAGCTGCCTTCACCCACGGGTTCCAGTTTGAGTAGATGTGTATGGAGAGCAATATGACCGCAAGGCCGGCATAGGCTGCCGTAAGGCCCGCGATACCCAGTGTATATGTTCCCACCTTAGTCTCCCCACGCACAACGATGTCAAAAAGACACCAGGCTTTTTTCCAGTCTGTTGGTGTCGATGACCGATCCGTCGCTGGCCAGTGTGAAACGCACCGCGGTCTTTTCCACGCCCTTCCGGTCGAGTTCAATGGTGTTGTAAAATACCACCTGATAGACCGGATTGACTTTGGCGACCCGCACGGAAACCTTTACCGGCGTATTCGTTTCGGTTTCGTAATAGTGCACATTGACCGTGAACTCCCCCGGCACCACGCCGCGAATGGCGACCACTTCCTGGTTCAGCGGGTTGGCGATCGTTCTGCCCTCGAACGTGATCGTATCATTGAGCATGCCACGGTCGTCCCGGTCGAGATGAACAAGGCCGGCATTGCGGTTACGGAACCAGGTAATGCCGCCTGCGGGATCTTCGATCCAGGTATCGATGTCGTCGGGAGAATTATCAGGCCAGGTGACGGTTATGACATATTCCGCCTCCAGGTCGATGGTGGCCTGCTTCTTCTCGGGATTGAGGAAAATGATCGCGACAAAGAACAGCAGGACGAAGCCGATCAGCGTGTTGAACAGGAGGTCGGTAAACGGGTCCGACTGATTGGGGCGGGAGGCGCGCCGGCCCGAGCCAAGCCTGATTGCCATTACGCCGCCTCCATATGCTGGGTGCGGTTGCGGATCTGGATCAACAGGTCGATCAATCTTTCGACGCTTCGGCTCAAGACGACATACTGAACACCGAGCAGGGTGGCGGACACCAGCCCAGCAAGAGTGGTGTAAAGTGCTGTGCCCATGCCTCCGCTCATGGTGATGAGCAGTGCCTGGATATTGTCGCCGGTCGGTATCGGGCCGTCCGCCAGGGCGCCCAGGATCAGGATAAAACCGATAATGGTACCGATCAGTCCAAACCGGATCAGGATATCGACGATGTACCAGCCCAGATCGACCGGACTTCTCAGCCGGTCCGCATAGACCTCGAGCATGTAGGACGTATCATCCTGCCGGTTCCCGGATCCGCCGACATTGGATGTTTCACCGGCAAGGTCGTGAATATAGCGGATAACGAAGTCGCCGGCGCTCAAATGCAGGCTGTCCGATGGCACATTCACTGCCTGGCGGCGGCCCTTATCAAGGCCGGACCTGACCGCATTCTGAGCTTCTTCAATCCGGCTTGATGTCTTGAGCGTGAACCACGCCGCATGTCCGCTGGCACAGGCGAAAACCAGCAGGATGATCGCGGACAGATAACTCTGGTCCGCATCGAACATGGTTTGCAGGTAACTGCGGTCGAACGCCACATAGAAGGCGAACGCGACAATGCCCGCCTGCAACAACCAGATCTGTGAGTACTGATGCTGGCGCGCCGTGCGGAGATCCGTGCTCACTGTGATTTTTCCAGGGGCCGCAGCGATTCGAGCGTGCGGTACATTTGCCGGGCCTTTTGAATCTGGTTCGGTGTCAATTCCAGTCTGCTGAGCTGCAGTTTCATATGACCCTCGGCAATTTCGTTGCCGTTGCTGCGCGCCAGTTGCAACCAGCCAATGCCGCGTTGCGGGTCCTTGCGTATGCCAAGCCCAAGCCGGTAATGGCGGGCAATGTTGACCTGTGCATTGGAATTGTTCTGAAAAGCGGCCTTGAAATACCACTGAACCGCAATGGTGTGGTCCTGCGGCCCGCCAAGGCCCAGATAATGGAGGTTGCCGAGCATATTCTGGGAGATCGAATCACCGCCATTTGCGCGATCTTCAAGCATTTCGCGGGCGGTTGCGTAATAGCCGTCATTGAGAGCGGAAGCGAGATCGCCCGGCCGTGCAATCTTTACATAAGCGAAGGCCGCAAGGCCGGCGACCACTATCGCGCCGAAGGCAATGGCAGCTGTCCGGCTGCGGCCCGACTTTTGCCCCGGTTCCGTGCTGTTTTCATCCGATGTGGTCATTTGGGCGTTATCTGGCATTACGGCGGCGATTTTGCATCAGCCATGGAATGGACGCAACAGCGATACAGTTCCAGATTGTGAGAACACGCGAATAACACCCTTGATAATTTGCGGACGGACCGAAACAATGATCCGTATGCAAACGACATGTATGCGGAGTAGGCCCATGAAAAATCTGATCGGACTTGGCTTTAGTGCATTCCTGGCCGTGATACCTGCAGCGATGGCCCAGAATTTGATGAGCCATGTCGATCTGACGTCGCCGGACATGACCCAGGCGGAAATGACCCGCGAGCAGGTTGTGGCGCTTCTTTCTGAAGCAATTGCTGGAAAGCCGGTGGACTTGACCGGCAAGCGGCTTTCTGGACTGGATCTGTCGGGCATTGATTTCAAACAGGCAAATTTGCGGTCTGCGCGTTTGAACAAAACCAACCTGTCTGGCGCTAATCTCGACGGTGCGGTGCTCGATCAGGCCTGGATGCTGAAGGCAGATCTTTCCGGCGCCAGCCTCAAGGGAGCAAATCTTTTCCAGACCCAGATGATGAAAGCCATGCTCGACGGCGCGGACCTGTCGAACTCCCGTCTCACCGCTGACTTGACGAAGGCCAGCCTCAAGGGCGCAAGTTTCGTCGGTGCCGACCTGTCGGCTGATATGAAAAACCAGTCCATGGGTCTGATGCGTGGCGTCCTGAAGTCGGCCGATCTTGAAGGCGCCGATCTGACCGGCGCCAATCTGTCGAGGGTCAATCTTGAGTTTGCATCCCTCAAAGGCGCCATTCTCACCAGCGCCAACCTGATGAGCGCGGAACTCGGCGGCGCCGATCTTTCCGGCGCCCTGCTCGACAAAGCCAATTTCGACAAGACCGATATCCAGGACGCCCGGTTTTCCAGTGCCCGGGGAGTTGACGAGATCGTCAGCCTGGATACCGCCCGAAACCGCAAGTCAGCGACATTCGACTAGAGCGCTTCAGGTTCATACGGAATCAGTTTGACCGGGTTTTCGCGTTTGCTGGCAAGGCACGGATCCCGCCGTGGACTGTCTGTCCACAAGGGGGACGTAACGCAGACAGCGGGCGTGAAAACCCGGCCTTCGGTGGGCCAAACCGGCTCGCCGGCGGTGTTGCGATGCTTGCCCGATGCACCGCATCGCGCTTCTCATCGCGCCTTGCCGACAAACCGGTTTGGCGCCATCAA
>Ga0315338_1000629_pt1 | contig 69218 bp, 64 predicted proteins | sample ASW8metaG_FD_204518 | JGI IMG/M metagenome (GOLD analysis project Ga0315338, IMG submission 204518) | Ammonia-oxidizing marine archaeal communities from Monterey Bay, California, United States - ASW #8 | ecosystem: Environmental > Aquatic > Marine > Coastal | place: USA: California | collected...
CAAAAAACAGCAAACATGAGAATTGCTATTAAAAATGAATTAATAGTTATAATAATTTTTTTAGTACTCAAGGGTTGTCCTTATTGTATTACTGAAAATATATCCTTGTTAAAAACGGCTTCATTATTGCTGATTTCAATTATTCAGAAAAAAGCATTTTATATCATTTCTCACAAGAAGGTATACATTGCTAAACTAACACTTATGAAAAAAACACTACAAAATACAACTTTTTTAACAAGTGCTACTAAATTAAGCCAATTCCCAAGGGATGAAGGGAAAGAGGTCGCTTTTGTCGGACGCTCAAATTCAGGTAAATCAAGCCTAATAAACAAAATTTGCCGCCAAAATAGTCTTGCCAGGGTCAGTAAAATCCCTGGGCGCACACAAGCTATTAACTTTTTCAATATTACAGATAATTTACGCCTTGTTGATCTACCAGGGTATGGGTTCGCTAGAGTCCCTAAAAAAATAAAAAATCAATGGGGAGTGTTAATAAATAGTTATCTAGAAAATAGAATTTCATTAAAAAGCGTAGTAGTAGTAATGGATATCAGGCATCCTGCAAAACTAATGGATCAGCAACTACTAGAATGGTGCAAGCATCGCAATATTCCAACACATGTAATTTTGACAAAAATTGATAAGCTGAAAAAGAGTGATGCTAAAAATAAGGAGCTTCAGGTAACACAAGATTTAGCTGAGATGCAATTGAGGAGTATTCAGCAATTTTCTGCGATTACGGGCGACGGAGTCAGTAAATTATGTAAAATTCTTGAAAACTGTCTCTACTAAAAAAACCCTAGTGGCAGATTCTACCACTAGGGTATAAGTACAGTCATTAGGAGGCCACAAACTAAAACAAACTATATTAGGTAAGACAACACCTGGCTGAAAAAGTTCAAAATTAATGTGCTTCTTCCCAATTAGCCCCGTAACATGACTCTACTTCTAAGGGTACAGCTAGTTTTACAACATCTCTCATACGCTGATTTACTCCCTCAATTACAGTATTAATGATCTTTTCGTTAACTTCAAAGACCAGCTCATCATGCACTTGCATAATCATAAACATATCAAGCTTTTCTTTTTTTAACCAAGCATTTATATCTAACATCGCGAGCTTGATGATATCTGCAGCAGTGCCTTGCATTGGAGCATTAATTGCTGTCCTTTCAGCATATTGCCTTCGCTGTGTGTTTTTTGAATTAATATCAGGAACATGAAGTCTGCGCCCAAAAATTGTCTCGACATATCCTTGGTCTCGAGCTTGCTCTTTAGTTTTATCCATAAAAATTTTTACACCTGGATATTTTTTAAAATAAAGATCTATATATTCGCTCGCCGAAGTCCTGTCTATCCCAAGTTGCTTTGCAAGACCAAAAGCTGACATGCCGTAAATCAAGCCAAAATTGATCGCTTTCGCAGCTCGTCTTTGTTGTTTTGTTACTTTATCCAGTGCTACTGAGAACACCTCAGACGCGGTTTTACAATGGACATCTGAACCTTCTAAAAAAGCAGTACAGAGACTATTGTCTCCTGATAGATGGGCCATGATTCTTAGTTCAATTTGTGAATAGTCTGATGCCAAAAGACAGTATCCAGGAGAAGAAATAAAAGCTTGTCGTATTTTTCTACCAGTATCTGTTCGTATTGGTATATTTTGCAAGTTAGGATCTGAAGATGAAAGACGCCCTGTCGCTGTTAAAGCTTGATGGTAGGAAGTATGTACACGGCCACTTGAAACATTGATTTGTGTAGGTAATTTATCTGTATATGTAGATTTCAACTTATTAAGTGTTCTATGCTTTAATATTATTGCTGGCAACTCATAGTCTTGCGCTAACTCCTGCAGCACATCTTCGGCAGTAGAGGGAAAGCCTGTAGATGTTTTTTTAATAACCGGTAATTCTAACTTGTCGAACAGGATCTCTCGGATCTGTTTTGGTGATGCAAGATTAAACTTACATCCCGCTGTTCTAAAGGATTCTGACTCCAAGCTATTAATCTCTTTTGCTAAGCCTTGGCTTTGTTTTTTGAGAACATCCGGGTCTATTAAAACACCTTTACGTTCAATTTCAGCAAGCACAGTTAGCAAAGGAATTTCTATTTTTTCGTAAACATGGGTTAACTTTTTGTGTTTTTGAAGACGTGGTAAAAAATAGTTGTGTAGCGTAAAGCTTAAATCAGCATCTTCTGCCGCATAAGGTGAAGCCTCTTCTATGTCAATTTGATTAAAGGTCAGTTGTTTAACACCCTTTCCGGCTATATTCTCAAAAGTTACCGTCTTATAAGATAGATATTTCTCTGAAACTCGGTCTAAATTATGACGCACTGCAGTTGAATTGAATACATATGATTGCAGCATGCTATCATGTGCAATACCTTGCAAATTAATATCATGATTAGCAAGGACATGCTTATCATATTTTAGGTTATGCCCAACTTTTAAAATAGCATCGCTTTCTAAAATAGGCCTAAGTATCTCAAGAACATAATTTCTATCTAATTGTTCTGGTGCGCCGGCATAATCATGCTTTAGTGGGACATATGCCGCGACTCCTGGATGTGCTGAAAATGAGAGTCCAACAATTTCTGCATTAAGATAACTTAAACTTGTTGTTTCAGTATCAAAAGAAAAAATTTTAGATTTTTTGAGGTCATGAATCAACATGTTTAGATCTTTTTTCGTATAGATCGTTGAATATTTACCTTTTCTAACATTAGTAATATCTTCAGTTTCCTTTAGTTCAATTTCTGTATTTTGTTTTTCAGTATCCCATTCATTAATAATTTTTAACAAATTCTTGAATTCATATTCTTTTAGCAACTTGGCTAGAGTTGCATTATCTTGTTGTTGTATTTTTAGATCTTCAATAGAGAAACTCAGCTCTACATCACATTTAATAGAAGCTAGTTTATGTGCTATAGGTATAATTTCTAAACAGTTCCGGAGGCTTTCCCCGACCTTACCCTGAATGTCCGCTGCATTCTTTATTACACCTGACAAAGATTTATATTTTTCCAACAATGTAGCGGCGGTTTTAGGTCCAATACCAGGAACTCCTGGTATGTTATCAGCCTTATCTCCCATTAATGCCAAATAATCAGTGATGAGGTATGGTTCTACACCAAATTTTTTTTTCACACCTGATGTATCTAATGTTGTGTTTTTCATTGTGTCGATAATAGTGACATTTTCTGTAACTAATTGAGTTATATCCTTATCTCCTGTTGAAATAAAAATATTCATGTTTTTATTTTCACCTTGCTTAGTTATTGTCCCTATAACATCGTCAGCCTCAACTCCTGGCACTTGCGTCAAATACAAACCCATAGCTTTAATTAAGCGAAAAAGCGGCTGTACCTGTGCTGCAAGCTCTTCTGGCATTTTTGGTCTATTCGCTTTATATTCTTGAAATATTTCATTACGAAATGTTTTACCTTTGGCATCAAAAACTACAACTATATATTTGGGTTGCTGCTCTCTTAAAAGATTGAGTAGCATATTAATGACACCGTAAATGGCCCCGGTGGGCTGGCCTTTACTAGTTGCTAAGTCAGGAAGCCCATAGAAAGCCCGATATAGGTATGAAGAACCATCTATTATGAGCAAAGTATCTTTAAGTTTCGTCGACATGTTGGCCTGATTAGGTAGCTTCTCCAGTAGTTAATTATATGGCAATTGTGACTTCTGGTACTATTCGCATCTTAGAAAAAAAGAATACTTGGAAAATGTCTGTATATACCGCCTTAAGCCACGAAGATTTAAGTATATTTCTCGCTAAATATAGCATTGGCGAGTTAGTGAATTTCGAAGGGATTGATCAGGGAATTGAAAATACGAATTATTTTGTAGATACAACTGAAGGCTCATATGTATTAACTATTTTTGAATCATTGGAAAATAATGATCTCCCATTCTTTTTAGAGCTAATGTCACACTTATCAAGACAGGGTATCCCATGCGCTAAACCACTTCCCGACAAAAATAATAATTACTTGCAAAATTTAAAAGATAAACCATCTGCTATTGTAGAACGTTTGGTCGGTACCACATTAATTGAGAGTGAAGCTAGCGAGAGTCAATGCCAACAAGTTGGAATGTGGCTGGCCAAATTACACCAAGCATCTCTTTCATTCAAAAAAAATAGAATAAATAATAGAGGGAAAGAGTGGTTTGAAAAAGTCAGTGAGGACTTGAATCCAAAAATTAAAGAGGAAGAAAAAAATCTGCTGCACAGTGAAATTGACTATCAACTAAAGCAAGACACAAAATCTCTTCCCAGCGGAATAATTCATGCCGATCTTTTTCGCGACAATGTGATGTTCGATAACAGCACATTAACTGGCATTATAGATTTTTATTATGCATATAACGGTGCATTCCTATATGACCTTGCTGTCACAGTTAATGATTGGTGTATTAAAGAAAATGGGGAGATACATTTACTAAAATGTAAGAGTTTGTTGCATGCATATACCAGCATAAGAGAAATAGAATCAAAAGAATATAAACACTGGAGTTTATTGCTGAGGGCAGCCGCACTACGATTCTGGACTTCAAGGTTATACGACAAGCACTTTCCTAAAGATGGGGTAATTATACACACCAAGGATCCAGATATTTTTAAGAAAATATTGTTAGATCGCATAGAAAATAAATATAACTGGCCTTTTAATTTAGATTAATAACCATGTTTCAATACGTAGAAATAATCAGTAAACAATTTGATTTCATTACTGAATGGGCAGGAAAGTTAGTTGCATGGCTAGTATTAGGAATGGTTGTTGTAACTTTTTCTGTTGTAGTGATGCGTTATGGTTTTGACTATGGGCGTATCGCAATACAAGAAGCTATAACATATATGCATGGATTTGTTTTCATGCTTGCTATGGCATACACGCTTAAGATGAATGAGCATGTACGTGTTGATGTTTTTTTTAGGAAATTTACAAGAAAAACACAATCCATTACAAACATATTAGGAACTTTATTGTTACTAATCCCCACATCTATATTTATTTTCTGGATTAGCTGGGATTACGTCTATGATTCATGGTTCCATCTAGAAGGGTCAAAAGAAGCAGGGGGACTCCCCTTTATATTTATATTAAAAAGCACTATACCTATCGCTGCTTTTTTATTATTGCTACAAGGTATTTCGGAGATATGTAAAAACATTTGCATGCTTAGGAATAATGATTAGAAAATGACTGCCCTTTTATTATTTTGCATTGTAATAATAGTCTTAATGGCAGGATATCCTGTAGCTTTTACCTTAGCTGGCACCTCGATTGCATTTGCAACGTTTGGGGTATTTTTTGGAATTTTCGATCCACAGTTTTTTCATGCATTACCGAGCCGAATATTTGGAATTATAGTGAATGAAACACTAATTGCGGTTCCTCTTTTTATATTCATGGGCGTGATGTTAGAACGCTCTAAGGTTGCTGAAAACCTTATAAACTCAATGGCGGACTTATTTGGAAATATAAAGGGAGGGTTAGGTATCTCGGTAACACTTGTAGGTATGCTTTTAGCAGCAAGTACAGGAATTGTAGGAGCAACAGTAGTAACAATGGGCTTATTATCACTGCCGTCTATGCTAGAAAAAGGTTACGACACAAAAATTGCAACTGGCACAATTTGTGCCTCAGGAACATTAGGTCAAATAATACCTCCGTCGATTGTTCTTGTTTTGCTTGGGGATGTGCTCTCTTCAGCATATCAGCAAGCACAACTAAACCAAGGCATATTTTCTCCCGACACTGTTTCTGTTGGTGACTTATTTGTTGGTGCTATTTTTCCTGGAATAATGTTAGTCGGGCTTTATATAATTTATATTGTTTTCACAGCACATATGCACCCAGAAAAACTACCTACTAATAACAAAAATAACAAAACAATAGCTTCAAAAAATCTCTTAAATATCTTGGGAGCGCTACTCCCCCCTTTGTTTTTAATACTCGCAGTACTTGGGTCTATTATTGCTGGTTTCGCAACTCCCACAGAGGCAGCATCTGTTGGGGCTGTTGGTGCTCTATTTCTAGCACTCATAAACCGCCAACTTTCAATCGAAAAATTGAAAGAAGTAACTCAACGGACTACACGTATTAGTTGTATGGTATTTATGATCTTAATTGGGGCTTCTATCTTTTCTTTGGTATTTAGGGGATTAGAAGGAGATGAAGTGATATATAAATTACTAACGGAACTTCCAGGTGGCATATTTGGTTCAATGCTTGCTGTCATGTTACTGATGTTTTTATTAGGCTTTGTTTTGGATTTTATAGAAATTACATTTGTAATAGTTCCTATTGTTGGCCCAGTGCTACTTATGATGGGAGTAGATCCTGTTTGGCTGGGAATCATGATTGCCATTAATTTACAAACTTCCTTTTTAACCCCTCCATTCGGTTTCGCTCTATTCTATCTAAGAGGAGTAGCGCCCCCAGAAGTTAAAACAACACAAATATACCAGGGTGTTATCCCATTTATTGGAATTCAATTATTAACTCTAGGTATTTTGGCAAGCTGGCCTAAATTAGCCACATGGCTGCCTAATCAAATTTTCTAAAAAAAAGCCCCAAAAATGGGGCTTTTTCAAATATTGTCTAGCAGCATATTACCAATGCTCGTTCGCTGTCACTCCCATTTCTGCTTGTCTCGCCATAGCTTCTTCCGCACTGGTTGCGCTCTGTAATGCATCTTGTTGTGTTGTAATACCGCCTTCCCAACCTGCTTGGTGAGAATCTTGGTATGCGGTGTCTTTTGCCATTCCATATTGGTTATACCCAGCTATGGTAACAGCGCTGTAGAACAAGCCTGCTGAGAAATAAATTGCTCTTTTGTACTGCAAGTCGTCTTTCCCAAAAAGAAATGGATAAAGAACAAGGAAACCAGCCATAATGAGATTGAAAGAGAAAAACCCGTAGACTGTAGCAAGATGCCCGAAACCTGGCATCGTATTCCACACAATATGGCTACCCCATAGCGCACCTACCGTTGCTATGATGGTGACATATTTAAATAAATCTTTTTGTTTTAAAAATGCATAACCTAGAAATGCTAGGCCAGTTGCACCATTGATTAAAAACCAAACCATGCTAGCTGCCTTGGCTGTTTTTCCAAGCTCAGGAGTATCTTGAGTTGCCATCGACATAATGGCAAATTCTGGGTGCTTCCAAATCGCTCCTGTCCCGATCAATAATCCCATGCCACCGATCATAACGACAGTCTTAACCAGCCAATTCAATTTACCAAACGTGAACCACTTTTTACTGAAATCTGCCAACGGGACCACACACAGCCATGCTGCAGTCACATAGTTCAATATTGACAACACTAGATACATCGCTGTATTTGAAAGTAATTCGTCCATATTCTGTCCTCCACACTCTTCTTTTTACTATATCTTATGATTATACATACCTTTATACCACACGTGCATTGAGATATGCACGCTCTGAAATATCCTGCCATACCTTCACTTTAGCTAAAAAAGCCGAATAAGAGGCATATATCTCTCCTGCCAACGCATCTTTTTGGGCTACCTCAGAAACAACTGCAGTAGAAATATGCCGCAATTTCTCTATAACATCTTTTGGATACTCGCGTATATCGACATTATGCTTATCAACCAAAGTACGCAGCGCATCATTGTTTCTTGCAACATACTCACAAAGCATATCTTGGTTAGCAACTCGAGACGCATTGAGAACAATATTTTTCAAATCATCGGGGATGGAATCAAAAATATTTTTGTTAATAAAACATTCTATGGTGGTCCCGGGCTCATGCCAGCCAGGATAATAATAATACTTAGCTGCCTGATGTAGTCCGAATGCCAAATCATTATATGGATTCACCCATTCGGTAGCATCTATTACTCCAGATTTTAAGGATGTTAATAACTCTCCACCCGGTAAATTTACTGGTATTCCTCCGGCCCTTCTTAATACTTCACCCCCAAGACCCGGTATGCGCATTTTCAAACCCTTGAGATCTTCTAGGGAATTGATCTCCTTATTAAACCATCCCCCCATTTGCACGCCTGAATTCCCAGCAGATGTTGGCATTAAATTAAACGCCGAATATGCTTTTTCCCAAAGCTCCATTCCTCCGCCTTTGTATAACCATGCATTCATTTCTGTCGCTGTCATTCCAAAAGGAACTGTAGAAAAAAATTGAAATGCTGGATGTTTTCCCTTCCAATAATAAGCAGCGCCATGGCCCATCTCAGCAGCACCTCTTGATACAGTATCAAAAATTTCCATTGGCGGTACCAGTTCTCCTCCTCCATAGACTTTGATTGAGATTCTACCCCCTGACATTTCATTGATAAGTTTTGCTAAAAATTCTGCCCCCGTTCCTAAACCAGGAAAATTCTTCGGCCATGAAGTTACCATTTTCCAGTTATAAATAGGTTCGGGTTGCACGGTATTTGCATGCGCTGTGGCAAGTGTAGCTGTCAAACCAATACCAATGCTTTTTAAAAAATCACGTCTTTTCATTTTCCCCCTCTCATCTCCCAGAAAAACTTATAAAACTTTTAAATTTGCAAAGCTGACGACGAGCCATTTACTGCCAGTAGCTTCAAAATTTACATGTACTCGTGCGCTTGAGCCTTGGCCTTCGCATTCAATTACGATACCGCTGCCAAATTTTTCATGATCTACCCTTTGCCCAACCTGTAGAACACCATCGTCTCCAGTATGACCGATTTCAGTTGATCTATATAGTTTATGTTTGATATGAGCCTGCGGGCGCACTTCCAAAATAAGGTCCGTCGGCACTTCATTTATGAACCTTGATGGAGAGTTATACATATCAGAACCATACCTCCGCCTGGTCTCTGCATGAGACAAAAATAATCTCTGTTTAGCCCTTGTAATTCCAACATAACAAAGACGCCTCTCTTCTTCTATGCCATTGGGCTCACTTAAGGAATGTTCAGTTGGGAAAAGTCCTTCCTCCATCCCAGTTAAAAATACAGTAGGAAACTCAAGTCCTTTTGCAGAATGCAATGTCATAAGTTGTACACAGTCTTCCCATTGTTTTCCTTGGCCCTCTCCAGACTCTAATACTGCATGAGCTAAAAATGCATCAGTTTCACTCATATCTCCATAATTTTCTTCATCAATAGAAAATGTTTTAGCGGCATTTACAAGCTCCTCAAGATTTTCTACACGCGATAATGCTACCTCTCCTTTTTCTTTACCATGATAGTTTTTTAGGCCACTCTTATTTATTACATGGTCTATCTGTTCCGATAACTCAAAACTTTTTATATCAGCGCTTAAACTACCTATTAATTTAAGAAATACATTTAAAGCCTGTCTAGAGCGTGATGTAAGTTGGTTATCTTCTAGTAATAATATTGTTGCTTCCCAAAGCGATATGTTTCTTTTTTGAGCACAATTTCTTACCAATGATAATGTCTTTTCTCCTATACCTCTCGTCGGCAGATTTATTATTCTTTCAAAAGAAGAATCATCCTTATAGTTATAACAAAGACGCATATAAGCTAATGCGTCTTTTATCTCTGCCCTCTCAAAAAATCGGAGACCACCATAAACCCTATAAGGTATTTGAGTAGAAATAAATACTTCCTCAAAAGTGCGTGATTGGGCATTAGATCTGTATAAAATTGCTATCTCATCTCTTCTGTTCCCGTGGCTAACCCACTCATGTATTTTTTCAGATATAAATCTTGCCTCTTCCTGCTCATTGAAAGCTGAAAATAAATAAATAGGTTCGCCTTCATCACCCTCAGTCCATAAGTTTTTACTCAAACGCTCCTTATTATTTGTAATTAAATTGTTAGCAGCTGTAAGTATATTTCCAGTCGAACGATAATTTTGTTCAAGCTTATAAGTTTTAACATTCTCAAAATCTTTACTAAAATTATGGATATTTTCTATTTTTGCCCCTCGCCAGCGATATATAGACTGGTCGTCATCACCAACAGCAAAGACTGGTACATGCTGATTTGAGAGCAGGCATAACCATTTATACTGCAAAGCATTCGTGTCTTGAAATTCATCAACTAAAATATATTGAAATCTATCTTGATACTTCGAAAGAATATGCTCATTTTCTTTTAGTAACATAAGTGTTTTTAGCAATAAACCTGCAAAATCTACTAGACCACTTTTTTTGCATGCCTCTTCATATTGTGTATAAATACGTAGCAGCTGCCTCTCTGTTTCATCTTTATTAGTTTTTATATCTTCTGGGCCCAAACCTTCTTCCTTTTTTACATTTATATACCACTGGGCAGTCTTGGATGACCACTTATCTTCATCTATATCCAGTGCTTTCATTATTTTTTTTATTAAACGATATTGATCATTTGCATCTAAAATCTGAAAAGCTGCGGGCAAGGAAGCTTCTTTATAATGGGTTCTTAGGATACGATGACAGATTGCATGAAATGTCCCGACCCACATACCTACCATAGACATCTCAAGTAGCGCTTCAATTCTTTCACGCATTCCTCCTGCTGCCTTATTCGTGAAAGTAACAGCTAATATACTGTATGGAGAGATCGATTTAACGCAACATAACCATGCTATGCGTCTGACTAAAACGCGTGTTTTCCCGCTACCTGCACCAGCTAATATTAACGCTGATCCTTCCGGTTCAGTAACTGCGCTTCTTTGTGCATCATTTAAAGAGTCAAGGATGGGGGAAACATCCATTATTTAAAACTGTTCAATCGTGCATCTAGTCTATCAATACTGTCGCGTAATTGATCAACCTGAGATATAAAATTTTCAATATCTCCTTTGCTGGGAAGTAAATCAGTTTCCTCATTAATATAGTCGGACAAATTATCGATAAATGAGTTCTTTGCATATTTAATCCAATTATTAAGCTCGGTAAACATCAAACCAATATTATATGCCGCAACATCGCCAATATATTGGGAAAAATATTCTTCCCAATCAATGTCAATATTTGACAGTAATTCACTAAATGTTCTTGCAACTTCTGCATCTCCTCTTATTTCTATTCCATTCATTGATCTTGTAGAGGCGCTAGAAAAGATAGCTTTAGATAGTAGTATGGGGCTGCCTTTGATAAAAATATCAGTATGTATGTTATTTCTGTTTATTTTTACTTCAACTCGGTTATTTTTGAAGAAAAAATAAAAAGTATCAGTTAATGGAATAATTTCTATGGCAATAACTCTGCCTTCTAAAATTCCCAATTTTTGATACAAGTCAACATCAACACCAATATATGAGTTTATAGCTTCTTCTATAACTGGCAGAGTGCTAATGTCATCAGAAAACCTATCTATATTATTGATAAATGACGAAGCAATTGATCTAAGCTCTGGGAAATTATCTAAAAAATATGGGATATCGCGTTTAAGTTCATTAATAGCTCTCTTTACACCAATTTGTTCTTGCATCCACTTCTCAAGAAATGGTTTTGCTGTTTTCCATAGATCTAGCTGAGGATACAGCTCTCTACCGAGACCTTCTATATTTAATAAAGTTTTTTGTAACAGCACTAACTGTGGCTGCACCTCCATGTCGAATTTTCTTGCGGTATCAAATAAATTTAACAGCAAATGTCCGAATGAAATTTCATTAAGCGGCTTTTGAAAAATAGGCTCGCATACAGCACAGATTGCTAGTTCAAATTCATCCATAGGGGTATCTGAAGGCACCCAGCCGGATTGAAGATGGAGTTCTGCGACTCGACGGTAATCCTGATTAAAAAAAGCAAGAAAATTTTCAGCTAGATATTTCTGATCCGAAACTGATAGAGAACCCATAATTCCAAAATCAATTGCACAATATGTTGGATCATCAGGGTTATCATAAGAAACAAAAACATTACCAGGATGCATATCTGCATGGAAAAAATTGTGTACGAAGACTTGGGTAAAAAATATCTCAACTCCTCTTTCTGATAACTTCTGTAAATTTATATTATGTTTTTTTAGATTATTTATATCATTGATTTGTATACCAAAAATTTGTTCCATCACCAATACATTTTCACTCGTATATTCCCAATATACTTCTGGAACATATAGATCACGAGAACCAGAGAAATTTTCTTTTAACTGTTTAGCATTAAATGCTTCACGCACTAAATTAAGTTCTTTAAAAATGATTTTTTCATATTCAGAGACTACTTCTGTGGGACGTAAACGTTCTCCATCAGCAAAAAAAGACTGTACGATTTTTGCCACTGCATACATTACATCTAAATCACGCCGTATAACATTCTCAATGCCAGGTCTCAAGACTTTAACAATAACTTTTTTATTGTTTAACTTAGCGCAATGAACCTGGGCAACAGATGCTGAAGCGAATGGTTCATCAGAAAAGTCTGTAAAAATATCTTGAATTTTTTTATTGAAAGATTTTTCGATTACATTTCTTGCTTGTTTTCCAGGAAATGGTGGTACATCATCTTGCAGTTTTGAAAGCTCATACGCCAAGTCTTGAGGCAGTAAATCTGGTCTGGTTGATAACATCTGACCGAACTTTACAAAAATAGGTCCAAGGTCCTCCAATGCCAAACGGACACGCACACTGAAAGGCTGTTTTCTGATTGCGAACCAATTCCACGGAAATAAATAAAAAATAAAACGAACTGAGCTTAAAAAATTTAATTTGAGAACAATTTCCTCAAGTCCATAATAAACTAATATATAGATTATTCTTAAAATTCTCATGGTTCTCATTTTTTGATATTTTATATTTTATACCCACTATGTATAGCCACTATCCCCGCGTTGAGGTTAAAATAATCGCAATGCTCAAATGAAGCATCGGACATAATTTGTTTTACCTCCTCTTGATCTGGGTGGACTAAAATTGATTCTGATAAATACTGATAACTGGGTCTATCTTGAGTAACAATTTCTCCAAGCCATGGTATAAATTTAAATAAATATTTACCATATGCTGGCTCAAGCCATTTATCAGGTGTGGAAAACTCAAGAATTAAAAGTCTTCCACCAGGTTTTAAAACTTTATATATTGAATCAAGACATTTTTTTTTGTCTGTAACATTACGAAGACCAAATCCCATAGTAACAGCATCAAAAGAATTTTCTTTGAACGGAAGATTTTCTGCATCAGCTTGAACATATTCAATATTATTAATCATTCCTTTATCTATAAATCGTAAACGTCCTGCATGCAACATATCTCGATTAATATCACATAAGATAACTTTGCCATTTTTTCCAACTCTATTGCTGAGAAGATAAGAAATATCACCAGTACCTCCAGCAATATCCAAGACTTTATGGCCTTTAGTTACTTTTGACATAAGAAGCAAGTATCTTTTCCACATTCTATGCATGCCAAATGACATCAGATCATTCATAAGATCATATTTTTTTGATACCGAGCTAAATACACTCTCAACTTTTTTGGCTTTTTCTGACTTTACTACCTTTTCAAAACCAAAATGTGTGGTTTGTTTATTTACTTTTTTTGTCATATTTAAATTTTTCTCTGATAACCAGATTCACTTAGTCGTTTCAAATAATTTGCCCACATTTCTTCTTGATTTTTACCTAAATGATACAAATGGTCCCAAGAATAAATTCCAGTACTATGTCCATCATCAAAAAAAATCCCTATTGCATAATTACCTACTGGCTCAATGGAGTCTATATTTACATCCTCCTTACCTATCTGTAAAACCTCCTGACCTGGCCCATGCCCTGCAACCTCAGCTGAAGGTGAATAGACTCTTAAGTATTCACAAGATAACTCAAATTCTGATCCATCATCGAAACTTATTTCTAAAAAGCGTGATTTTTTATGAAGATGGATTTTTGATGGAGTCCTTTCTGCCATATTTTTAACCTCGTATATTATTTCTCTTTTTTTCGAGCTCGTGGATGAGCTTTATCATAGACTTGCGATAAGTGCTGGTAATCTAAATGTGTATAAATCTGAGTGGTACTTAAGTTACTATGCCCTAACATCTCTTGCACTGCACGCAAATCACCAGAAGATTCTAATAGGTGGCTAGCAAAGGAATGCCGCATTACGTGAGGGTGCACTGTTTTATTAATACCTTTTTCTAGTGCAAGCTTTCTCAATCTTAACTGCACACTCCTTGTTGACAACCTTTTCCCTCTATTATTTAAAAATAATGCTTCTTGATTATAAAAATCATACTTCTCTCTTGCAGTAAGCCATAATTTAAGTGCATTAATTGCTAATTTTCCTATAGGTACAACTCTTTGTTTATTACCTTTCCCAGTAACCTTAACTTCCGAAGAGCGAATATTAATATTTATTATATCCAAAGATACAAGTTCTGAAACTCGAAGTCCCGAAGAATAAAGAAGCTCTATAATTGCTACATCTCTTATAATAAGGTCAGTCTTTTTATTATTGTCCAATAACCGTGACATTTCATCGACATTCATAACTTTTGGTAATTTACGATGCAACTTTGGGCCTCTTGCATTGAGGGCTGGATTTATTTTTACTATTTTTTCTTTCTGAAGATAGGCATAGAAAGTCCTTATTGATGACAATGATCTTTGAATTGTACTTGGCGCCCTTCCTGTACGATTTAATTTAGCAGCGTACTCCCTGATATCAGTAGTAGTTATATTTGATAATTCTGAAGAATTAAACTTCTTACAGTAGGAAAAAAAATACCTTATATCTTTTGAGTAGCTTTTAACTGTGTGTGTAGAATAATTTCTCTCACTTTTTAAAAAAACTATAAAATCCTCCAGATAACTATCTAGGCTACTAGAGTTACTCTTGCAAGTTGTTTGAGATGTTGGAATATCCACAATAAAGTATTAAAAATAAGACTTCATTCACCAGAAAATCTCATTAGAGCCAATAATCTGGCTTCTAAATCACGAGCTGAGACAGTGATTTTACTCATATTTGAATCTCTCCTTCATACACATAAGTTGCCGATCCTTTAAGAAAAACTGGGTTGCTTCCTCTTTCCCAGATTACCATAAGATCCCCTCCTTTTTGAGTCACGGTAACCTCATTCTCTAACTTACCTTGAGTATTGCCAACTACAACAGCTGCGCAGGCACCGCTACCACAAGCGTATGTTTCTCCTACTCCTCTTTCATATACTCTTAGTTGGATCTGTGAAGATGAAAGTAATTGCATAAAACTAAGATTAACTTGATTTGGAAAGAGAGGATGCTGTTGTAGGGCACTGCCGAATTTCTCAACTGGCGCAGTATTAATATTGTCAACAATTATAACGGCATGCGGATTTCCCATTGACAGAACAGCGAGCTCTACGGGCGTACCTAAGATATCTACAGAATAGGAGCTCCTCTCTTCTTCAACAACAAAAGGTATTAAGTCTGGCTTAAAACAAGGATAACCCATGTTAACACTGATGCTGTCATCATTATTAAGTTCGGCGCACATCAAACCTGCTTTTGCTTCAAGCACCATATTTTTTTTGTTGATGTACTCATGATCAAGAACGTATTTTGCAAAACATCGTGCTCCATTTCCACACTGTTCAACTTCATTTCCATCTGCGTTAAAAATACGATATCGAAAATCAGCTGATGGGTTCTGAGGCTTTTCAATCAGTAGCACTTGATCGCAACCAACTCCTGTATTTCTAGATGCTAACTCACGTATTTGAGAAGATGTTATTTCAGTGCTCTGCTCATAAAAATCTAATAATATAAAATCATTGCCCAAAGCATGCATTTTAGTAAACTTAAGTTGCATAATATTTTCTCAACATCTGCAAATATATTCGCAGATTCTCATTTGCTCGGCAATATAGACTCACCCTGCATTAATTGCTCTACAGTACCCCTCTTTTGCACCAAATAAGGCTTGTCTTTTTGAACTAATATAGCTGCAATCTCAGGACGCGAGTTATATGAACTTGCCATACTTGCCCCATATGCCCCTGTAGAAAAAATAGCAATTAAGTCGCCTTCTTGAATTGCGAGCTGCCTGTCTTTGCCTAAAAAATCAGCACTCTCACAAACAGGCCCCACCACATCGTAACAAAATGTCTTTGAACTACTCTGTTTGTTAATTGGTAATATTTCATGCCAAGAATTATATAATGCAGGTCTTAGCAATTCAGTCATAGCAGCATCAACTACTGCAAAGTTTTTATGGCTTCCATGTTTTAAGTATTCAATACGTGTCAGTAAAATGCCTGCATCTCCCATAATTGAACGCCCTGGTTCTACTAGAATTTTGCAATCTTTTTGATTAATTTCTTGCTTAATTGAATTAATGTATTGCTCCTGAGTCGGTAATATTTCATCCTTCTTATATTTTATGCCTAAACCTCCTCCTAAATTTATATGTTCTATATTAAAACCGCTTGTTCTTAAATCATCAGCTAAATTTGATATTTGACGAAATGCATTGTTATAGGGCTCTAAATCAGTAAGTTGAGAGCCAATATGGCAATCTATACCAGAAATTTTTACGTTAGTTAAAGATTCTGCCTCAGCATAAAAATCTTTTGCAGAATTTATATCCACCCCGAATTTATTCCCTATAAGACCGGTCGTAATGTGCGGGTGCGTTTTTGCATCAACATTAGGGTTGACGCGTAGAGATATAGGTGCAACAACATGAAGCTGCTTTGCAGCATTGTTAATCCTTTTGAGCTCACTAGAAGACTCAACATTGAAACAAAATATGTTAACTGCTAGAGCTCGTTCTATTTCATCTTGCCTTTTACCGACACCTGAAAACACAATTTTTTGTGGGTCTCCACCAGCTGCCAAAACTCTTTCAAGTTCGCCTATGGAAACAATATCAAAACCAGAACCAAGATTAGCTAACAAATTCAATATAGCAATATTAGGGTTAGCTTTTACAGCATAACAAACCATATGGTCGGAATATGAAAGAGCGCTATTAAATGATGTCCAATTTTGGACAATTTTATCTTGCGAATATATGTAACATGGGGTACCAAATTGTTCAGCTATAGCATGAACTGGTATAGAATCCACATTTAGAATGTCGTCTTTATAGTGAAAACCGGGCATCTTAATTCTTTTTCTCAGATTCCGTTGTATCTGGCAAATATAAATCACCCATTTGCCCACAACCTGCTAGGGTAATGGTCGAAAATATAAGCAAACAATATAGAAATAAAATCCGTGTCAACATAGCAACTAAAAAAGGCATTGAAAGCTGAAGTATAGCTGCATAAGCTTATCTTTATCAAAAGAAGATCATGTTAGATACATATGAAAAAACAGTAGGTAGGAACGCCAACGTAGCCATAATTTGGCTACATGGGCTAGGGGCTACTGGTTATGATTTTGCTGATCTACCTAATGACCTGAATCTGCCAGCATTATTTGGGGTGCATTTCATCTTTCCACACGCACCAATACAACCTGTAACAATCAATGAAGGTATACCAATGCCAGCATGGTATGACATATACAACCTTGATAATACAAAGACAGAAGACGATGCTGGTATTATAAAATCACAAAAAGAAATCGAATTACTTATAAAAAAACAAAAGCAATCAGGAGTATCGACATCAAGAATATTTTTAGCTGGATTTTCTCAAGGGGGTGCCCTAGCTCTATTCACCGGTTTGCAGCATTCAGAAAAACTCGCTGGAATTATTTGTTTGTCTGCTTATCTACCACTTAGAAGAAAATTAGAAAAAAATACTGACTTACTCAATCTTGAAACACCAGTTATGCTTTCCCATGGAACGCAAGATGAGATAATTGATTTTAGATTTGGTGAAAAAACCAGAGATAAATTAATAAATATTGGCGTTAATTTAACTTGGAAAAGCTATGATATGGAACATTCAACCTGTGCTAAGCAAATAACAGATATTAAAAAATTTATTCTCAAATGTTTAAATTAAAAATAACAAAATACTCAAGCTAATAACTTTCTTGCTGCTTTAATCTGTTTTTTTACCTCGTTGGGTGAAGTGCCGCCAAAGGTATTTTTACTTTGCACTGAATTCTGCAATGAGGTGACACTAATTATTTTTTCATCAATATCAGAATGTATAGATCTGTAATCTTGAATATCTAATTCGTGAAGACTTTTTTTCTTACTAATTGCTAACGCAACTATTTTTCCAACAATCTCATGGGCCTCTCTAAATGGAATACCTTGCTTAGCAAGATAATCAGCTAGATCAGTCGCAGTTGAATATCCAAGGTTTGCAGATTTCTCTAACATTTCATGGTTTATCTTTATGTTAGGTAGTATTTCAATCAAAGCTTGCAGACAACCTAAAACTGTATCAACGGTATCAAACAAAGGAGGCTTGTCTTCCTGGTTGTCTCGGTTGTAAGCGAATGGTTGAGCTTTCATTATTGTTAAGATTGATATTAAATCACCGAAAACTCTCCCAGATTTTCCTCTAATAAGCTCAAGCATGTCAGGATTCTTCTTCTGTGGCATGATAGAGGAACCCGTGCAAAATCTATCTGGCAACTCAATAAATTGGTACATTGATGATGCCCATAAAATAATTTCTTCAGAAAATCTTGAAAAATGTGTCATTATTATCGAAGCAACGCTAATAAATTCAATAACGAAATCTCTGTCACTTACTGTATCAATAGAGTTTTTAGTTATTGCTTTAAATCCAAGTAATTCAGCTGTGAAAACTCTATCCAAATCAAAGTTAGAACCTGACAATGCTGCTGACCCTAAGGGCATGACATTTACTCTTTCGTAACAATCGTCTAACCTCTCTATGTCTCTTTGTATCATTTCAAACCACGCAAGAAAATAATGGCCAAGAATAACTGGTTGCGCTATTTGTAAATGAGTAAAACCTGGAATAATCGTTTCACACTCAGAATCAGCGAGATCAAGTAAAATTTTTTGAAAAACCTTAAGACCATCTTGTGTTATCGTTATATGATCGCGTAGAAAAAGTTTAAGGTCTGTTACAACTTGGTCATTTCTAGAGCGTCCAGTATGAAGTTTTTTGGCTGGCTCTCCAATTTTATCTATCAGCCATGACTCAATATTCATATGAACATCTTCTAGGCTATCCGACCACTCTAACTCTCCTGTTTCAATAGATGATAAAACAGTATCCAACCCCGACAAAACTTCTTGCAATTCATCAGATGTGAACACGCCTACTTTATGGAGCATTTGAGCATGGGCTCTTGATGCTAAAATGTCATAGTAATATAGACGCTGGTCAAATGAGATAGAGGCAGTGAAAGATTCTGTAAAGCTATCTGTGGGCTCTTTAAATCGGCCTTGCCAAGGTTTTTTAGTGGTTTTCACAATATTTTAAATAAAAAGAAGACGGCGCGAGTATATCATTTCAGACAACACATGATGTAACAAACAACGGATTTAACTACTTAAGATATAATATCTTTTTTTTCACTCAAAAGACAAAATGATTTCAAATTTAAGAATAGCTACAAGAAGTAGTCCTCTTGCAATATGGCAAGCAGAAGAAGTAATTCGAAGATTACAGTTAGTGCAAAAGGATTTAAAATTTGAATTAATAAGAATAAAGACAGAGGGAGATAAGCTACTCGATCGTCCATTATTTGATATTGGAGGGAAAGGTTTATTTATTAAAGAGCTTGAGCAAGCTTTAATAAATAATAAAGCAGATATTGCTATCCACTCAATGAAAGATGTCCCTGCAGTATTACCAAATAAACTTGAAATTGGAGCAGTATTAAAACGAGAAAATCCATGTGATGTTTTAATTTCGAATAAATACACAAGCATGGGTGATATGCCTGCTAAATCAATAGTTGGAACTTCAAGTCTAAGAAGAAAATTTCAATTAAAACACGCATTCCCAAATCTTATATACAGAGATTTACGTGGCAACATACATACACGTTTACAAAAATTAGATGACGGTAAATATGATGCGATCATTTTGGCATATGCAGGAATAAAACGATTAGGTCTTGAAGATAGAATAACATTAAATATTAATATTGACACATGTGTGCCTGCAATCGGTCAAGGAATTATTGGAATTGAATCGAAAAAAGAAAATACAAAAATAAATAATTTACTTTCGCGTATTGAAGATATAGAAACTAAGCACTGCATGCTTGCAGAACGATCTATTAGTCATGCCCTATCTGCTAGCTGCGAGCTACCACTCGCAGCCTACGCATCTATTACTAAAAAAAATAATATATACATAAAAGCAATTGTTGCAGATATTGATGGTGCAAAAATTATTATGAGTGAAATAACTGGATCAGAGAATAAAGCTGTAGAACTTGGTGAAGCTGTTGCCAATGACTTGAAATCAAAAGGAGCAGAAAATATATTGTTGAAAATAAAGGCAAATAATGAAAAATAATCTTTTAAATAACCTTCAAGGTGTTCACATACTTATTACAAGACCTGCAGAACAATCTAAAACATTAGAATCTATCTTATCTAATCATGGTGCAAAGGTAAGCTTATTCCCAACTATTAAAATCACTGCAAATACTAATTTAGAAGATTATGAAGACCCGAGCATTAAATCTCTCTCAAACAGTGATGTCATAATTTTTGCTAGCGCAAATGCAGTAAGGTTTGTAGCACCAATCATAGTCACAAAAAAACTACATTTAAAATCTTGTATTTTTGTTGCAATTGGAGATGCAACTGAAAAAAAGATGAAGGAATTTGGTTTAAAATCATGTATTAGACCAAAATCCAATTACAACTCTGAAAACTTACTTGCACTACCTTCTTTCAAAGATGTGGAGAATAAAAAAATTATTATCGTGCGTGGTAACTCAGGCAGGGAATTGCTTGCACAGACTTTGAAGAGCCGCGGAGCACATATTCAATATTTAGAAGCATATAAAAGGGAAATACCAAAAGATGTTTGTTTTAACATCAAAAAATATTCAAACCCAAAGTTAGATTTAATCACCATAACTAGTGTTGAAATCCTAAATAACTTAGTACAAATGGCAGACAAAAAAAGCCTTATAGAAATGAAAAGAATAGTGTTAGTAGCAGGGAATAAAAGAATTGGAGAAGAATGTAAAAATCAAGGCTTTGAGCAAAAACACATTATCGCAAAGAACCCAAGTGATGAAGACATGCTTGAGGCAATGCTAGAGAGATACAAATGATAGAAGACAACAATAAAAACCAAAACAATAAAAAAAATACAGGAAAGAAACTTAATTTTATATTATTTATCTTCCTAGTTATTTTTTCTTTCTCTATCGCTTCTATAATATATTGGATATGGGCAGACTATAACGAGAGAGTAACAATACTAGAGTCTGAAAAAACTAATTTTGAAGAAAAACTAAGCTCGGTAGTAAAAAACATACAAAACACAAATAAAACTTTACAAAAAAAAGCGGAAAGTTCACTACTGACAATTGACTCAATATATGAAGACTTAGAAAATCAAAAAGATATTTTACAAATACTAAAAGAAGACTATTCTAGTATTGAAGAAAAAATTTCAACTAGCGAAAATTTAAACATAAAATCCGAGATTGAATATCTTTTACGCATAGCATCATATAGTCTAGATATCATGTTAGATCCAATAAGTGCAAGAAAGATTTTATCCATCGCAAAAGAAAGGATAAAAAAACTTACTGACAAAAAATATGATAGTGTAAAAAAATCTTTAAATGAAAAGTTTACTTTACTATCTCATTATGCAAATAATAAAAAGGAAACTTATGATTTGCTGTTTGACACACAATCAATAATAAAAAAAGAATTAACGAAAACGAATCAGATTACAGAGAACCAGGAAAGCATAAGTGATAATAAGTTTCTTTCAGGAAAAGCAGAGGAAATTTGGAATTCTATTTTAAGCACTTTAGGCAATCATATAAAGGTGACAAAATATAACATCAGATCTGATAAGGTATTTAAGGAAAGACAAAGTTACAAATCATTCTTTTATATTCAAGAAAATTTAACTCAAGCAATGTTTGCTTTAGAATCAAGAAATGCAACTTCTTTCAAAAATTCTATACAATATGCTTTAATAGAAACAAGAAATATAGAAACAACAGATTTAAAAAAGACCCTAACTAAAAATTTAAAAAAGTTAGAAAAAATAAAAATACAGCCCATAAAGATAGATATGAAGGATCTAATAAAAGAATTTATATTGATAAAAAATAATAATAAACAATGAAATATCTAATTTTAATTATAATTTTTCTGATTGGTTTTATATACTCTACATCAATATTCTCTGAGCAAGCTGGAGAAATAATTATTAACTATGGAACCTATTCGATACAAGTATCTTTATTATTTGGTATTTTTTTGCTGACAATGATCTTCATAGCTACCTATCTAATCATTCAAATATTATTAAGCTTCGGTAAATTTAAAAAAATATTTAAAGGAAAGAGTGCGCAGTGAGATACTTATACTTTTCCTAAGTTAAAAGATTTGCCAAGCCACCTCTCAAGTAAAATATCAGCTGATTCTGGATTTGAGCCCAATATTTCACCTGCAGTCTTCTGAACTTTGGGTAATAATTTTTGGTCCCTTACAATATCTGCGATTCTAAGTGGAACAACCCCTGTTTGTCGTGTCCCAAACATCTCTCCCGGGCCTCTTAAAGTTAAATCAACCTGGGCAATATCAAAGCCATTGTTAGTTTCTCTTAAAGCATTTATTCGTTGTTTAGCAATATCTGACAAAGGTGACTTGTAAACTAATATGCATGTACTTAGAGAGGAGCCTCTGCCTACCCTACCTCTCAGCTGATGCAATTGTGACATGCCTAGACGCTCTGTATTCTCTATTACTATCAAACTTGCATTTTCAACATCAACGCCTACCTCAATCACCGTGGTCGCAACAAGGATATTAATTTCACCATTTTTGAATTGCCTCATTGTTTTTTCTTTTTGAGCAGATTTCATGCGGCCATGAAGCAGTCCTACCTTAAACATGGGTAACATTTCCGATAAATATTGAAAAACTCTTTCAGCGGCTTCACGCTCAAAGATATCAGACTCTTCAATTAGTGTACAAATCCAATAAACTTGCTTCTTTTCGGTACAAGTTTTTTTTACACTCTCAACTATTTCATGACGTCTGCTTTCTGAGACAGCTATAGTTGTAACTGGCTTTCGTCCGGGTGGCAGTTCATCAATTATTGAATGATCGAGATCCGCATAGATTGTCATTGCTAAACTTCTAGGGATAGGCGTTGCTGTCATAATAAGTTGATGTGGATGTTTGTGACTATCTTTGTCATGAAGAGCCATTCTTTGGTGCACACCAAATCTATGCTGTTCATCTATCACAATCAAACAAAGGTTTTTAAACTTAACAGTATCTTGTATTAACGCATGCGTGCCTAAAACAATATCGATTTTACCGTCACGAATTAAATTTAAAGTAGTACGCCGTGATTTTGTATTTAAGCTTCCAGTTAACAGACCAACTTTTAAGTTTAAGTCCTCTAACCACTGACTAAAATTACGATAATGCTGCTCAACTAAGATTTCAGTTGGTGCCATGAAAGCTACCTGAAAACCATTTTCTACAACCATTAAGCATGCAGCTAGTGCTACAAGCGTCTTCCCGCACCCCACATCTCCCTGGAGTAATCGGTTCATAGGTGTATTACTTTTCATATCAGATATAATTTCATCTATAGTTCTTTTTTGTGCACTTGTTAGTGAAAAAGGCAGATCCGATATTAATTTATCAAATAATTTTCCATCGTTTTTTAGTGATTTAGATTTATGCTGTCTATTTTTACTCCTTAATAAATTGATACTCAATTGATGGGCCAATAATTCTTCAAAAATTAACCTTTGTTGGGCAATGTGCTGATTACTCATAAGAGCTGATACATCTAAATCAGCTGCTGGGTTATGTACTATGTTGAGCGCATCGAGTAAGCTAGGGTAATCTTTACCTAATATGCTCTCTATAATTTCACTAGAGCTATCTTGCCAATTATCTTCAGCCCACAAGAACGCTTGCTTGATTAGCTTTCTTATTCTAATTTGATGCAATCCTGTTGTAGTAGGATAAATTGGGGTAAGGCTGTCTGGCATAGGCAGAAAATGATCTTTTTCAATAAGATTGTATTCTGGATGTATCATCTCTAATATTGATCCCGCAGCCCTCACTGTACCAAAACAGCGTACACGCCAACCTTTACTCAATTTTTCTTTTTGTTGGCTATTGAAATAAAAAAAACGTAAATTTAGGCTGCCTGTATCATCATTAATCCTGACTATAAGCACACGTCGACCCTGAAATGCGATCTCAGAGTAAAGAATCTCACCTTCAACTAAAGCATATGCGTCTGGCTTAAGAGCTCCTATTGGTGTTAACTGCGTTCTATCCTGATACCTTATAGGAAGATGAAATAATAAATGCTCAACACTTAGAATACTAAGACGAGACAACTTTTCAGCTATTTTGGGGCCAACACCTTGTAAATCAAGTAATGAAGCAGGCATATTAGAACCTGTTTAATGCTCTATAGTTAGGTTTTATAAAAAATATTTTCCAACATTATAATTGCATGATTGCATCCATTTCTACACTAGCGTCCTTTGGTAAACCGTTCACCCCGACGACTGCCCGCGCCGGATAAGGTAAATCAAAATATTCAGACATAACTTTATTAACAATCGGGAAATTAGATAAGTCTTGTAAAAAAATATTCAATTTCACAATTTTTGATAAATCGCCACCTGCTGCTTCTGCCACCGCTGATAAATTATCAAAAACTCTTTTGACCTGTAACTCAAAATCCCCTGTTTCAAGCTCCATGGTCTTTGGATCTAGGGGTATCTGTCCAGATAAATAAACTACGCCACTAACACTGACTGCTTGCGAATATGTCCCTATTGCTTCTGGGGCTTGGTCTGTTTTAATAATCTTACGGTCCATAAATTAAAATAATAAAACTACCCAATTGCACGAACTACTTTATGTATATTTGATAATGTTCGGATAGCTTTTATAACATCCGCTAGGGCTTTCCTGTTGGGAATATCAACAAGAAAAGTTAAAGATGTGTAATTTCCTTCATTCTCTTCTATATTAACGCCGGCTATATTGCGACCTTGATTTGCTATTGTGCTTGCAATTCCTGCGAGCGACCCACGTTGGCTTTTGGTAATTACGCGTATCTTTGCTGAAAAATCGCGATTAATATCGTCAGCCCACTCAATATCTATTGTTGTTTCTGGGCTTTTTCGAAGCTTGGAAAAATTATTACAAGCTTGCCTATGAACAACCAGTCCATGTCCAGCAGAAGCTACGCCTACGACTGGATCCCCTGGTATTGGGTGGCAACAATTCGCAAAACTGACAACCATACCCTCTGTGCCTTTAATGAAAAGGCTCTTGGCGCGTCTTCTACGTAATAACCACGATGGCCAAGTACTTGGTTTTTTAAAACTTTGTTGTTCTGCGCCTACAATTCGCTGCGCCAAGATTGGAGCCATTAAATTACCAAGACCCACTTCTTTGCATAAATCTTCAATACAAGTAATTTTTGTACTTTTCAAAAAAGGCTTTACTTGCTCGAATGAAGTTTCCTTGAGCGAAGAACTATGCCTTTTTAAGGATTCATCCAATAGTCTTTCACCTAAATCACTAGCTTGCTGATCCTGAAGATTTTTTAAGTAATGTTTAATGCTACCTCTTGCTTTGGCAGTGACCACAAAATCAAGATGAGCTGGGCTTGGTTTCCCAACTGAAGATGTAATCACTTCAACAGTTTGGCCATTTCTAAGTGCAGTACTTAAAGGTGAATGAATCTTATCTATTTTTACACCTATCGCATTTTTTCCAATATCACTATGTACAGCATATGCAAAATCTAATGCTGTTGCCTCTCTTGGTAATTCCATAATATCTCCTGCGGGAGTAAACACATACACTTCGTCTGGGAATAAGTCTATTTTTACATTTTCAAGGAATTCAAAAGAGTTTCGCGCCGACTGCTGCATCTCCAGAATATTATTTAACCATTCCCTAGCATGGTTGTGTGCTGGGCTATTATCTGCAGTTTTGTATTTCCAATGGGCAGCAACACCAGTAGCTGCAATATTGTCCATATCTTCAGTACGTATCTGCAACTCAAGAGGTGTCCCCTTGAGCCCAAATAAAACTGTATGTAGTGACTGATACCCGTTAGCTTTAGGTATTGCAATATAATCCTTAAATTTTCCAGGCACCGGTTTATATAAATTATGTACTGCCCCTAAAGCTCGATAACATGCATCGATATCATTCACAATTAGCCGGAAACCATAAACATCAAAAACTTCACTAAATGAAAGTTTTTTTACGCGCATCTTTTTGTAAATACTATATACAGTTTTTTCACGGCCAATTACTTTTATTTTTATCCCAGAATCTTGTAAGCAATTGAGTAATGTAGCCCCTGTTTTAGCCATAAGCTCTTTTCTATTTCTGCGTCTCTTTTTTATTGCATTTTTTAAAACTTTATAGCGAATAGGAAATAAAGACTGAAAAGACAAATTTTCAAGTTCTTGACGTATCTCATTTATACCAAGTCTTAAAGCTATTGGGACGTATATATCTAAAGTCTCTCGAGCAATGCGTCTTTTTTTGTCATAAGACATAACATTTAAAGTGCGCATATTGTGTAAACGGTCAGCTAATTTTACTAAAATAACTCTAAGATCATTCACCATTGCAAGAAGCATCTTAGCTAAATTATCAGCATCAGCTTCAGCTCTTGAAGAAAAATCAATATTTTCTAACTTGCTTACTCCATCAACCAATGAAGCAACTTCATACCCAAATTCTTTTTCAATATGATCTTTGTTAATAGGGGTATCTTCGATAATGTCATGCAGTATTGCAGCCGATATACTTGCTGAGTCCATATTCATATCAGCTAAAATTGTAGCTGCAGATAACGGATGATATATATAAGGTTCGCCACTAATCCTTGTCTGCCCTTTGTGTTGCTCTGAGCTAAAAACATAAGCACGTTTAATATCGTTTATTTGTTTAGGCTCGAGATATGTAGACAACCGTCTCCATAGGTTCTCTTCCAAAGACCCAATTGCTTCTAGTGATTTATCAGTTTGTATATTCGGTGTGGTTCGCGGATCTTCTGTGCTATTTATATTATATATATTTCTTCTCTTGCTTTTTTTACTAGCGGATATTTTACTTGCTGCAATTATTTTTTGAGACCGAGGCACTTCAACTCATTCCTCTATGGAGTTTCAATATCCTGGCTGTCCTCTTGTATTTCATCCTCAAAAGGAGTTTGCGGGGGTTCTACTGATTCATCTAACACATGGGCGCCGATTTTACCTTCTGCTATTTCACGTAAAGCTACAACCGTTGGTTTATCGTTCTCCCACTCTACAGTTGCTTCATTTCCCATTAATAACTGTCTTGCCCGTCTACTTGCCACGAGAACTAATTCAAAACGGTTACGTACGTTTTTTAAACAATCTTCTACTGTTACTCTTGCCATTCTATATTCCTAAAATTTATTTATTAAACACTGCTAATGTAAAGTTTACCTTACTCGCGCAATAATCGCTCAATTAGATCCATATTGCTTTTTTTTCCATATTTTCGGCTATTTTGAGGGGATTGTATTATTGATTCCAGCTGCTGAGCAGCATCCTTGAATTCATCGTTTACAATGAAAAAATCATAATTTTCATAATGACTAATCTCGCTTTTAGCTTTTTTCATTCGAGATGTAATCTCAGTATCACTATCTTGAGAGCGCTCTATTAACCGTTGCTGCAAAACTTTAAGTGATGGGGGTAGTATGAAAACACCAATTGCATGAGAAAACGCTTTTTTCAATTTTTCTGCTCCTTGCCAATCCACGTCAAATAAAATTGATTTATTTGTCTCAACTAGTTTTTCTATTGCTTTTTTTGATGTCCCATAATAATTACCAAAAACTTGTGCATGCTCTACAAATTCATTATTTTCTATCATTTCTTTAAACAGTGTTTTTGCAATAAAAAAGTAGTCATCGCCATCGGATTCACCAGGTCGCATAGGACGTGTTGTATACGATATCGACAGAACAAGATCATCATGCAACTGCGTCATTGCATTAATCAAACTTGTTTTCCCAGCACCAGAAGGAGCTGAAACGATAAATAAACTTTTTTTATACTGTTCCATGTCTTAGAAAGGCTGAATATGAGTCTTTAAATTTGGGTTCAAGGTTACTCTCTAAACTGTAACAGTCAAAGGGATAAAGTATTAATATTTGACAATATTACTAATATCTAATATATTAACACCACAAAAGCCCAAGGATGGGCTTTTTTTTTACAAGCCCAAAAAAATAGATAATTTCCCTAAAGGATGGGCTTTTTTTATATAAAGCCCAAAAAAATAGATAATTTCCCTAAATGCTTGTCCTGATTAACAAAAAATTATTTTTTTTGAGCTATAATCACAAAAGAAGTAACGGGTGTCGTAATTTATGTTTGACATTAACGTCATGATTACAGCATCCTATATGGGTAACCTACGTAGGAGACTAAAATGAGAAAAATAAAAACATTGATGTTAGCAACGTGCAGCGTAGTTATGGTAGCTACAGGTTGTGCTGCAGGTGGTGGCGGAGATGCTGCGTTAGCTCTTGAAACAGCTAATATGGCGATTTCCTGCTGCGATGCAAATGCACATCGTTTAAATAAAATGTTTTACGAAGCACAAAAGAAATAAATATATTTCGATTGTCTAAAAAAGGCCCGCTTGCGGGCCTTTTTTTGTTGCGTATTATGGACGGCGAATACAAGTGTGAAACAAACGCTTCGTGTTACATTGCATACTGCAACCTGAACGACCATCCGTTAGCTGAATCTTGATTTTGGTAAAGAACTGTTTCAGTTCCTCCTGGGCTTCCGTCAACATCTAAATGCACTCTATTTAAGCTTACACGAACATTCTTGGTTGGAAACCAATTAACACCAAGCACTGTACGATTTAGCTCAATTTGGTCCGTAAGCGCTTTATTGTTAATTTCGTATTCTTCAAAACGCCCAACGAGTTGCCATGCACCCCATTCATTTTTAATACCAGATGGTTTGTCAAACTTAGCGCCTTTCCACTCCCATTTTCTTGACTCGCCTGTCAAAAAGTAAGTTGCACCTAAGTAGTATCCATCAAAATCAAGATCCTGGCTTTGGTCAGCACCGTCAACATCCACATCTATATCTTCAGCCACGAATGTAAATGGACCATTTTGATAAGCAAATTCAAGCCCTGTTGTATCTACGTCCCCTGCTTCCGCAACAGATGTAAACGTTCTGCTAGCTACTGTATGAATACCTAAGTGCTGCTCAGTAGTAAAAGAGTTAAATTCAAAATCTTGACTTGTTTTGGTTATGCCAAAATGCATAAAGTGGTTTTTGCCTCCTAAGCTTGGCATAGCACTTAGTCGCATGCCAGTGAGATAAGAATCTTCTTCAGTTGAATCATCGCCAAGATTTTTCTTTTTTTCTTTTTCAGTGTCATATATACCAATCGTTCCAGATACGGGTATGCCACCAAAAATATTTTTATCGGCAAATCCTAATGCGATACCCCCGAAAGATGCTTTCGAGACTAAACCATTTGCGTATAAAACTTCTTCGACTACTGAGCGTTCAATAGTTTCTATCCATTTAGCACTGGTGCGCTCTTCTAATAAAGTTGGTAAGTTAAATTTGCCCGCCTGGACCCAAAATGGTTTCAAATCAAGCTTGATATAGGCTTCATGAATCTTATCATTATCTGCTTCGCCTTCAGAATCAATGGATTCGTGATCTACGTTCTGCACCCATTTGTACGACCAGTGCTTACCTGATTGACCGCTAATATAAATACGTGAACGGCGCCATTCGTTTTCTTCAGCAGAACTACCATTTGTGCTGTTTAGTCCTTTATCATAGCTATCTAAATCAAACATGAGGCGCCCCCCAATCTGAAATTTATTGCCATTGCTGGAATTAATTTTGATGCCTCCACCAGTTGTTAAAATCATTAAATTCTCTTTTTTTGATTTTACGTACCCACTGTTTGACTTCATGTTTTCTGGTTGCTGCATTGCATTAACTTGAGCCTGCAAATCTTGTACTTTTTTTAGTAAGGCGGCATATTCAGCATCAGACACTGATAATGCTGGTTTTGCAGCAAAAGCAAAAAGCATGGCAGCCATTAATACTAAGATGCGTTTTATCATTTAAAACCCCTAAATCCATTTTTTCAGCAATAATTATCTAGTGCATTTATTACAAATTAGTTATAAAAATATGATGATTTTATGAAGAATGTTGCGTTTTTATTACACAATGTAGTAATAAAAAAATTACTTAAAAGAAATATTTCTGTAATAAAAGTACTGTAAAAATAGCCTTTATCCGCTAACAAAAGCGACAATTGGTCAGATGTGTATATAAAACATGGAGGGCTTGTGCCAATACTTAAAAAACTAACTACAGCATTTATATTTATAGTAATTACCTCATCAGAATATGCATTTGCACGCGACACAATACAAATTGTTGGCTCCTCAACTGTGTACCCTTTTGCAACAGTCGTGGCAGAAAAATTTGGTAAAAAGAATGAATTTAAAACGCCGATAATTGAATCCACAGGATCAGGTGGCGGCATAAAACTTTTTTGCTCAGGTGTAGGTACTAAAACACCCGATATCACGAACTCCTCCAGAAAAATCAAGATGGGGGAAATAAAAAAATGTAACAAAAATAATGTAGGTGGTGTAACTGAAGTAAAAATTGGATATGACGGTATCGTTATTGCTAATTCGAAAAAAACTAAACAATTAGAATTGACACGCATGGATATTTATCTAGCGCTAGCTAAAGACATCCCTAACCCAGATGGATCAAAAAAATTCGTGCCAAATCCACATAAAACTTGGAAAGATGTTAATAAGGCTCTCCCAGACATTAAAATTGAAGTTCTGGGCCCGCCGCCAACTTCAGGCACAAGAGATGCATTTGTAGAACTTGCCTTGGAAAAAGGCGGTTGTAATAAGATCAAGTGGATTAAAGCAATAAAAAAGAAGGATAAGGCAAAATATGCAGCTTACTGTCATTCAATTCGAGAAGATGGTGCTTATGTTGAAGCTGGGGAAAATGACAATCTAATCGTTTCAAAATTAGACGCAAACCCTAATGCTTTAGGAGTATTTGGGTTTAACTTCTTAGATCAAAATTCAAATGTAATACAAGGTGCAATTATTGAAGGTGTGCCCCCCGAGTTTTCTGCAATAGCAGATGGCAGCTACCCTGTCTCAAGGCCTCTCTATTTTTATGTTAAAAATGCACATCTGGATGTTATCCCTGGAATACGTGAATATGTTAATGAGTTTATGAGTGATTCAGCATCTGGTGATGATGGATATTTAGCTGCAAGAGGTATGATCCCAGCATTAGAAGCTGAAAGGGTGAAATTAGTTCCTAAAGTTCTTAATTTCACTCCAATGTAAATTTAGCAATTGGAAAGTTTTTAAATTATGTTACAAGATATCTTAAAATTTTCTTTCAACGGAAAACTCAGCCAAACTTATCAAAGCATCTTTGAATATTGAGTTATCGACAGAAGCAAGCGAAGATTGGGCTAAGTCAGAATATTTTCTCGCCACCTCAAAACAATATTCAATAGCGCCAGTCGCGTGCAATACTCGCACTATCTCATCAACTGCATCTACACTACCATGCTTTATGGCTTCAGTTATTAGTGTTTGATCATGCCCGCTTGAATTTTTTATCGCATATATCAAAGGCAGGGTTGGTTTCCCTTCGGCAATATCATCTCCAATATTTTTTCCTGTATCTGATGACTCACTCAAAAAATCCATAACATCGTCAGCAACTTGAAATGCTATACCAAGGTTCTTCCCATAATTAGAAAAACAAAGTTCAATATTATTGTCAGCCCCACAGACAAGAGCGGATGAGCTAGCGGCAGCGTCAAACAATTTAGCTGTTTTATGCTGTACTACATTTAGGTACTGCTGTTCTGTTACATTTATGTTATGCGAGTTAAGCAATTGCATAACTTCGCCCTCTGCTATTTTATTTGTTGCATTAGCCATAATATCCATAACTCGCATATCGTTTAACTCAACCATCATCTCGAAAGCACGAGAATATAAAAAATCGCCCACCAGAACACTTGCTTCATCGCCCCAGACTTTATTTGCAGTATCTTGCCCCCGCCTGAGATTTGAAGCATCAACTACATCATCATGCAATAACGTAGCAGTATGGATAAACTCTATAAATGTACCTACATTAATATGATGGTCTCCTTGATAATTCTGGGCTTTGGAGACTAAAGCTACCAGAGTGGGTCTAATACGCTTCCCTCCAGCACGAATGATATATGACGAAAGCTGGCCTATTAAAGACACCTCAGAAGCCAGTGATTGATTGATTAAATCATTGATTTTTGCCAAATCATCCGATACTAGGTCATGTATTTCCGAAATATCCATTATTTCCTGCTGTTTTTTTGTGTTTTCCTTGCTACATTATATCCCTCTTTTATTGACCAAATATCAAGTGATCTGTAAGATTTCGTTTCTTTTTTTGATGTATCGAGGATTTGACCATGTATGTAGTATTTGCCACAGGCGGTAAACAATATCGAGTTTCACAGGGTGATGTGATTCAAGTCGAAAAAATAGATGCTGAAGAAGGCGAAGAGATCAGTTTCAATGATATCTTGATGTTTGCTGATGGCAAAAAAGTATCTATTGGCGCGCCTTACCTGAAAAAAGGAAAAATAACAGCCAAAATAAAAAAACATGCGCGCTATAAAAAAATTGAAGTAATAAAATTTAAAAGACGAAAACAATACCATAAGCAAATGGGACATAGACAATGGTATACTGAAATTGAAATATCGAATATTGAGGCATAAATAGATAGAAGGGTAAGTAGATGGCACATAAAAAAGCAGGTGGTAGCTCAAAAAATGGTAGAGATTCGGAATCAAAACGACTTGGTGTTAAGCGTTTTGGTAGCGAACATGTGAAAGCTGGGAATATAATCATACGTCAACGGGGAACACGTTTTCACCCTGGGCCAAATGTTGGAATTGGCAGGGATCACACATTGTTTGCGAAAATGGATGGAGTAGTAAAATTTACAAAAAAAGGGCCAAAATTAAAGAAATACGTTAGTGTTACACCGGATTAACCTTTCAATTAATACGCGTTTAATAGATGCCCTGCTTGCAGGGCTTTTTAATGCATATTGGAAGCAAATTGGATTATGAATAAAAAAAGCGAAGCAAATGAAGTTTGTCGATGAAGCTTTTTTTTCTGTCAAGGCAGGTGACGGAGGGGATGGCTGTGCCAGCTTCAGGCGTGAAAAATTTATACCTTTTGGAGGGCCTGATGGGGGTGATGGGGGTGATGGGGGTAACGTATATATAACTGGTAATAGCAGCCTCAACACTTTGTCAGATTTTAGGCATAAAAAAAATTTTATGGCAAAAAATGGGGAGCAAGGAAAAGGTAAAAAACAAACAGGTAAAAATGGCGAAGACCTTATCATTGAAGTTCCTGTAGGCACTTTGATATACGATGACGATTTACAAGATACACTTGGAGATGTAGTAAAAGATGGTCAAAAACTTTTAATTGCCAAAGGAGGAGTGCGCGGCGTAGGGAACACCCGCTTTAAAAGCTCAAGGAATCGTTCGCCTCGACAATTCACGAAAGGAACACTTGGTGAAAATAGAAATATATATATTGAGCTAAAACTACTTGCAGATGTAGGATTACTGGGTTTACCGAATGCTGGGAAATCAACACTAGTTAGCAGCTTAAGTGATGCAAAACCAAAAATTGCTGATTATCCGTTTACAACATTACACCCGAGCCTTGGTGTAGTAAGTGTTGGAGAAATTAGAAGTTTTGTAATAGCAGACATTCCAGGAATCATTGAGGGCGCAGCTCAAGGAGTAGGGCTTGGGATCAATTTTTTAAAACACTTATCTCGCACCGGTTTATTGTTACATATGGTAGATGTATCACCAGAAGCCAGTATTTTAGATATAGTTCAAGCTTTTAAGGTTATAGAAAAAGAACTATGGGAGTCTCAAGAAAATATAGCTAATAAAGAAAGATGGCTTGTTTTCAATAAGATTGACACAATCAATAAAGAAGATCATCAAAAAATACTCGATCAAGTCGCAAATACGTTACAGTGGGAAGGCCCCGTATTTTTTATTTCAGCAGTAACTAAAGAAGGCACAGATCAACTAAAAAATAGTATTATGGAATATATTGAAAAATATGATTAGATCAAGCACAGAACTAGGTCTTAGTAAACGCTGGGTAATTAAAATTGGCAGCTCACTTGTTACTAATAATGGCCGTGGCCTCAACACAACACAAATCCAAAATTGGGCAGACCAAATCAATGAACTAATCCAATCAGGAAAAGAAGTGGTTATAGTCTCTTCAGGAGCTATTGCTGAAGGAATGAGTAGATTAGGTTGGGCAACGAGACCAGAGGCTCTGCATGAGCTCCAAGCTGCTGCAGCTGTGGGACAAATGGGTCTCGTGCAAGCATACGAAACTGCGCTTGCAAAGCATAATTTGCATAGCGCGCAAGTGTTGCTTACCCATGATGACATGATGGATCGTCGGCGTTACCTGAATGCTAAAACTACATTGCGTAAATTGTTAGAATTAAAAACTATTCCAGTGGTCAATGAGAATGACACAATCTCAACAGAAGAAATCGAACTTGGAGATAACGATACTTTGGCTTCGTTAGTTGCAAACCTAGTAGAAGCAGACCTAATGATTATTCTTACAGATGTCGAAGGTTTATATAGCAGCAACCCAAAAGACAAGCCAAATGCTAAATTAATTGAAGAAATCAATGTTAACGATCCAGCGTTAGAAAAATATGCCGGACATAGTAAAGGGGAATTTGGCAGAGGCGGAATGAAAACAAAAATTCTTGCTGCAAAACGTGCCGCAAGGTCAGGAGCATGTACTTGGATTGCCAACGGAGAAGAAAAAGATATCCTAAAGAAAATAACTATGGGTGAAAAATATGGAACACGCATTCTTGCTGAAACAGAACCCTTAAATGCGCGTAAACAGTGGATTGCGAACCATCTTAAAGCAAAAGGAGCGTTAGTAATTGATTCTGGTGCAAGTAAAGTTATTAGTAAATCTGGGAAAAGTCTGCTAGCAGTTGGCGTATCAAAAGTAAAAGGTGATTTTGAACGTGGTGATGTTGTTAAATGTGTTGATTCAAAAGGCGCTGAAATAGCTCTTGGGCTTATAAACTACAATGCTTTGGAAACTAAAAAAATTATTGGCAAACCAAGTAATGAAATCTATCAAATACTCGGTTTTGTGGGTGAACCAGAGTTAATTCACAGAGATAATCTGGTGCTTTTATAAATGAAAAAATGAAATCATAGTTGTTTTGCGAAAAATGCAAAAAAGGGCAAAATTACATAGATTTTATTTGGGAATTAAGACGACTTTTGTGCCGCGCTGCCTTATTTTTGTCAAGCAAACCCTTGTTTGCAGCAGAGTCTATGATCGGAACAGCTTTTTTATATTCTTCAGCTGCTAATTCTTTCTCTCCTTTCTCTAACGCTTTTTTGACATTCTTGATAGAGGTGCGCATTGACGATCGCATAGAGGAATTCCTTTGCCTCCGGTTTTCTGCCTGCCTAGCACGCTTTGCTGCTTGTTTAGTATTTGCCAATATATACTCACTAACATTATGTTCTAAGGTGGCGTACTATCCTTATTCAGACCCCTTTTGTCAACCTTATGCAGCAACTTTAGCGTGTTATTCGTATAATAATTGCACAAAAGAATAAATATGAGCAATAAATTAATAAAGTCAACAATTGTTGTGTCTGCAATGACCTTTTTTTCGAGGATATTAGGTTATCTAAGAGATGCTGTTATATTTATATTCATAAGCAACATAAATGGTGCATTAGACGCATTTTTTGTCGCATTTAGAATACCAAATTTCTTACGAAGAGTTACTGCTGAAGGTGCCTTTTCAACTGCTTTCGTTCCTGTCTTCACTGAATATAAGGAACTGCAGGACAAAAAAGAGACAAAAAATCTTATAGATAATACTCTGGGAACTCTGTCTTTGGCGCTGCTTATAATCACTGTTATAGGAATTTTTGCGGCCCCCCTAATCATTGCAATATTTGCACCTGGTTTCTACGTAGAAGACGATTCTCGAAGCATATTAGCCGCCGACTTGCTCCAGATAATCTTCCCTTACATATTCTTTATATCTTTAACAGCAATGGCCGGCAGTATTCTCAATTCCTATGGAAAGTTTGCAGCATTTTCTTTTGCGCCTGTTTTTTTAAATTTAAGCCTCATAATTGCCACTGTATTCTTTGCAAGATCATTAGAAACTCCGGTTAAAGCCTTAGCCATTGGTGTTTTTATTGGGGGGATCGCGCAACTTTTATTCCAAATACCTTCATTATATAAATTGGGTTTAGTGCCACGTTTTAAATTAAATTATAAACATGAGGGTGTAAAACGTATATTTAAGCTTATGCTTCCTGCAATATTTGGTTCATCAATAGTCCAAATTAATCTTTTATTTGATACTTTAGTAGCATCTTTTTTGGCAATTGGAAGTGTTAGTTGGTTATATATTTCAGATAGGTTTGTCGAACTTCCATTAGCGATCTTTGGAATTGCAATTGCAACAGTGCTTCTTCCAAAACTATCCTCAATACATGCAAAAAAAGATAACAAGGGTTTCAATGAAACACTGAATTGGGCAGCAAAAACAAGTCTTTTAATTTCTCTGCCATCTATGATTGGCCTAATACTGCTTGCAGAACCACTATTGGTAACGTTGCTACAATATCGGGAATTTAGTCAATTTGATACGACAATGGCGTCTATGAGCCTAATAGCATTTTCTACAGGTTTGCCCGCTTTTATTTTTATTAAAATTTTTGCTCCGGCTTTTTATTCAAGACAAGATACAAAAACACCAGTCAAGGCTGGTGTAATTGCAATGATTGCGAATATAGCAATGAATATACTATTTGTATTTTTATGGTTCCATTTTGAATGGGCAGGGCCACACGCAGGTCTTGCTCTTGCTACATCTCTTTCTGCATACTTGAATGCTGGGTTATTAATTTCATATCTTTTAAAAGGCAACTTTTATTCAATCAGCCCAACGCTGAAAAAGACAACAATCTCCATTGTAATTGCCTGTATTGTTATGTCGGTAATAGTATTTTACTTAACACCAGGTCTAGATACATGGGCAACATGGGCCGTAGGTGAAAGAATATTTAATTTATTGCTTTTAATTTTATTAGGGGCTGTCAGTTATTTTATAACACTCATAGCACTTAAAGTTAAACTCAAAGAATTCTGGTTAATAAAAACATAATGTATTTTTTACGTGATTATCAAAATTATCGGACGCAAACTAGCGGCTGCGTTGCAACAATTGGAAATTTTGATGGGATACATTTAGGACATCAACATATGATTAATGAGGTTAAAAATACTGCGAAAAGAAATTCTTTACCAAGTGTAATCATAACTTTTGAACCACTACCAAAAGAATTTTTACAAACAGATAATATGCTAGATAGGCTCCTAACTTTAAAAGAAAAATTGTCAATTTTAAAAAGAATAAATGTAGATACAATATTATGTTTACGTTTCAATAATGAACTCGCAAATATGTCATCAGAAGATTTCATAAAAGAAATCCTAGTAAAAAAAATAAATGCCAAACATTTAATTGTCGGTGATGATTTTCATTTTGGCAAAAATAGAACAGGAAACACTCAATTACTACACGATGCATCAAAAATATATGATTTTAAGTTAACACAAATATCTACTTATGAGATTGATGATGATAGAGTAAGCAGCAGTAGAATTAGAAAGCTGCTAAAAGATGGTGACATAATAAATGCACAAAAGCTTTTAGGTAGGCATTACGAAATGTCTGGCAATGTGATTTATGGTGATAATTTAGGAACAAAACTAGGATTTCCAACAGCAAATATTAAAAGAAGTAGGCCCGCTATTTTAAAGGGTGTTTTCGTAGTTGCTATTAAAGGTTTAGATAATGACTTATATGGTGTAACAAATGTAGGTAAACGACCAACTGTAGACGGTATAGAAAATAGAGTAGAAACACATATATTTGATTTTAATAAAAACATTTATGGAGCACATATTAGAATAATATTTTTAAAAAAAATAAGAAATGAAGTCCGTTTTGACTCAGTAGAACAACTTAAAGAACAAATTGAAAAAGATATATTAACTGCAAAAGAATATTTGAAAAAAATAAGTGAGTAATTATAAAAATACATTAAATCTGCCAAAAACCACATTCTCGATGCGCGGGAATCTGCAAGCCCTTGAGCCAAAAATACTTGAAAAATGGGAGAAAACTGCCTTATACACAAGCATCAGAAAATATTCTAAAGGGAAAAAGAAATTCATACTCCACGACGGCCCACCATATGCTAACGGTGATATCCATATTGGTCATGCCGTCAATAAAGTATTAAAAGATATAATAATAAAAAGTAAAACATTATCTGGGTACGACGCGCCATATATACCAGGATGGGACTGCCACGGGTTACCAATTGAGCTGCAAGTCGAAAAAAAATTTGGGAAACCTGGTGAAAAGATCTCTGAAAAAGAATTTCGTAATGCATGTCGAAAATATGCAAATGAGCAAATTGAAAAACAAAAAATAGATTTTATTAGATTGGGTGTCTGTGGTGAGTGGGATACACCCTACTCAAGTCAAGACTATGCATTTGAGTCAAATGTGATCGATACCCTGAGCAATATACTCTCTAAAAACCACATACAAAAAGGGTCAAAGCCTGTGCATTGGTGCACTGCATGTAAATCTGCGCTAGCAGAAGCTGAAGTTGAGTATGATGATTACTATTCGCAAGCAATTGATGTATGTTTCCCGGTTATTGATATTGAAAATTTTTCAGACTCTCTAAATTTATCAAAACCAATTAAAAGCGCATCAGTATTAATCTGGACAACCACTCCTTGGACACTGCCAGCAAACGAAGCTGTATGTCTCCATCCAAACATAGATTATTCTTTAATAGAAATAAAAAATGAGCATGTGCTTATTGCAACTAATCTTATAGAAATTGTTTGTAAAAAATATAGCGCTGAATACATTAAATTAGGAAGCTGCAAAGGATCGAAATTAGAAAATAAATTATTACAACACCCTTTTAATAACAAACAAATCCCTATAATTTGTGGCGAACATGTAACAACTGATTCCGGCACCGGAGCAGTTCATACAGCACCAGGGCACGGACTGGACGATTACGTTGTGGGGCAGAAATATAACCTGCCTATAAATAATCCTGTAGATGAAAAAGGCTATTTTGTAGAAGGGACAAATTTATTTGCAGGAAAAAACATTTTCGATTGCAACAAAGAAATAATCAAAATATTAGATGAAAAAAGTATGCTGATGCATAAAGAAGAGATTACACATAGCTATCCACACTGCTGGAGACATAAGACACCCTTAATATTTAGAGCTACTGAGCAATGGTTTATAAGTATGGATAAAAATAAACTCAGGGAAAAAAGTCTGAAAAATATAAATAAAGTTACATGGATACCAGACTGGGGTAAGAAAAGAATTTATGGCATGGTGGAAAATAGACCAGATTGGTGTATTTCTAGACAGAGGAAGTGGGGTGTCCCTATAACATTATTTGTGCATAAGAAAACAGGTGAGCTGCACCCGAAAACTACTACACTATTTAAGAAAATAGCTGCCCTGGTAAAGCAAAATGGTATTGATGCTTGGTTTGATCTAAAAAATAATGACTTGCTGGGGCCGGAATCAGAAGAATACGAGAAAATAACGGATACGTTAGATGTGTGGTTCGACTCAGGCGTTACCCATAACTGTGTGTTATCTAAAAACAAAAATCTAAGTTTTCCTGCAGACCTTTATTTAGAGGGGTCTGACCAACATAGAGGGTGGTTTCAGTCGTCTCTGTTGACATCAGTTGCTATGCATGGAGTAGCGCCATACAAACAAGTATTAACACATGGATTTACAGTAGACGCAAAAGGGCAAAAAATGTCTAAATCAAAGGGTAATGTAATTGCTCCCCAAAAAGTAATAAACAAGCTAGGAGCAGACATCTTGCGACTTTGGGTTTCTTCAACTGATTACAGTGCAGAAATCACAGTATCTGATGAAATATTACAACGCACATCTGATGCTTATAGAAGAATTCGAAACACCATGCGCTATCTATTAGCAAATTTAGGTGACTTTAATCCTGAGACAGATATTGTAGAAAAAGAAAAATTATTAGTTTTAGATCAATGGGCAATAAATACCACTGCTTCATTGCAAAAAGAGATCATAGATTTATATGAAAATTATATTTTTCACGAAATATACCAAAAAATTCATAATTTTTGCGTAAATGACATGGGCAGTTTCTATCTTGATGTAACAAAAGATAGACAATACACAACTCAACCTGGCAGCATTGCAAGGAAGTCAGCACAAACATCAATGTTCTACATAGCAAACGCATTGGCTAGATGGCTAGCTCCAATAATGCCATTTACTTCTGAAGAGATTTGGGAACATTTGCCGGGTGAAAATAAAAATTCGGTATTTTTATCCAGTTGGTACGACCTTGATAAAAAAACTAATCACAAAGGACCAATTAAAAACAAAGATTGGCTAAAAATAATGGATGTACGTAGCTTAGTAAGCAAACATTTAGAATTACTACGAAATCAAGATGAGATTGGGTCATCGCTTGATGCAGAAGTAAAAATATATTGCACAAAAGATACATATAATAGCTTAAAGAAATTGGGAGATGAGTTACATTTTGTGCTAATTACATCTAAAGCATCTATTACAAAAAATGAAAGCAGCATTACAGGTACAGAAGAAACACTGAAAACTGGCGAAAAAATTATCATTGAAGCGCAGGCATGTAAAGACGAGAAATGCTCAAGATGCTGGCACAGAAAAGAAGATGTGGGCAAACATAAAGACTTTGAAGACCTGTGTGAAAGATGCATTACCAATATAAACGGTGCAGGTGAAAAAAGACTTTATGTTTAAAATATGCTCCAGATCTTGGGCAATTATCTTTTGTAGTATTTTAGCTGATCAATATACAAAAATAATCGCCGTAGAGCATTTAAATTACCATGAGCCAGTAGCTGCACTTCCTTCCCTAAACTTCTTTTTAACTTACAATGAAGGGGCAGCTTTTAGCTTTCTTAGCGAAGCTGGAGGATGGCAAAGATGGTTTCTTATTATAATATCTGTGGCCATCTGCCTTGCCATTGTAAATTTTTTGAGACAATTAGACACAAAACATACAATACAAAGAATAGGCTTAATTATTTTGTTAAGTGGGGCTATAGGAAATTTAATTGATAGAATAAGAAATGGCTATGTAATTGACTTCATACAAATTTATTATGAAAACTGGTACTGGCCAACTTTTAATATTGCAGACTCATTAATAACGATAGGAGTTGTTATACTAGCTGCAGATATATTGATTTTTGAAAAAAGAAGAGTAAATGATAGTTAATCTTGCAAATCCAAGAGGGTTTTGCGCGGGAGTAGATCGCGCCATCGACATTGTTAAAAAAGCCATTGAAATACATGGTAGTCCGATTTATGTACGCCACGAAGTAGTACATAATAAGTTTGTTGTTGCTGATCTTACAAAAAAGGGTGCAGTTTTTGTGGAAGAGATTGACCAAGTGCCTGATGGATCAACGCTGATATTTAGCGCTCATGGCGTTTCTCAGGAAGTGAGAAAAAGAGCTGAAGCGCGAAACCTGGAAATATTTGATGCTACTTGCCCACTAGTAACAAAAGTACATTTAGAAGTAAAAAAATTTAGCAAGGAAGGTATAGAAACAATTCTCATAGGTCACGCTGGGCACCCGGAAGTCGAGGGAACAATGGGGCAATATGAGGATAAAAGTAAAATTTTTCTTGTAGAATCTATTGAAGAAGCTGAAAAAATAACTGTAAAAAATATAGAGAAAGTGGCGTATGTAACTCAAACAACATTGTCAGTGGACGACACGAGAGAAATTATTTCTATTTTGAAAAATAGATTCCCAAAAATAATAGGCCCTAGAAAAGATGACATATGTTATGCAACACAAAATCGGCAAAATGCAGTAAAAAAGATAACTGAAGATTGTGACTTATTAATTGTAGTTGGATCCTTTAATAGTTCAAACTCAAATAGACTTAAAGAAATCGCAGATAAGAAAAATATTGAATCTCACCTCATAGACGGGCCTGACTCCATTAAATCTTCATGGCTGCAAGGTAAAAATAAAATAGCTGTAACAGCAGGTGCCTCAGCTCCAGAAGAACTAGTTCAGCGTGTGATAAAAAGATTAAAAAACCTTGGGGTACAAACTATTCTTGAATCTAGCGGCAAAGAAGAAAATATTGTGTTCAGCCTCCCAATAACATTGAGATAAAACAACTACTGCTTTTAGCTATAATTAATAGCTAATAAAACGGAAACAACGCATATTACGATACCTAATATTAATGCTGATATTCGAAAAATATCCATATAGCTCTCCCCCTTTCTATAAAATATAAAAAACTTAACTGCTTTGCGTACGACGCACCCTTACAACAACATCCTCTATGCTTAAACTGTCATCACTAAGCCCACTTAAAGATACATTCACATGGGATTTATCAATATCTTGCAGTTCACCTGAAATTGTATCGTAAAGGTGATAGTGCTTAGAAAGATTAGTATCATAAAAAATATGATTTGTTTCAGTTACAACTTTATTCAGTAATTCTTTTTCAGAAAACAAACTTAATGTATTGTAAACAGTTGCGCGCGAGATATTTTTATCTATCTTATTAATTTGGTAACGTAATTGTTCAGCAGATATATGCTGATGTTTTGAAAAAAGTAAATTTGCTATAGACATACGCTGCTTCGTTGGGACAATCCCAGCGTCTTTTAAAATATTCCTGATTTTATCTTTCGCATCACTCATAGGCGAACAATTATCGCACAATTATAATTATTACACTAAGTATACTCAAAACCTTTTAATCCTAGTGGTTTTTGCCCAGTAATTATAAAATCTGATAATAAGCTTGAAGAAATAAGACTTGATAATATGCCATGCCTATAATGGCCAAAATTTAAATAAAGATTATTATATTCGGGGTGAATCCCAATATAAGGTATCCCCTTCTCAGAATAAGGCCGCAAACCTGACCATTGTTTAATAAAATGCAATTCATGATAACAATTAAGGAATGATTTAATAAATAATCCGAGCTCATTTTTCGCTTTTTGTGTAATATTATTTTCAAAACCGACATCTTCAAGAGTGCTACCAACTAGAATATAGCCGTCATTCCTGGGTATTAAATAATTTTCTTTGTAGCAAATTACATTCTGTATCAAGCCGGGGATCCCTTTATACAAAAGCATTTCCCCTTTTATTGGCTTAACAGTTGCAACATCTATATCTTCTTTTTTAAGAAGTCCTGAGCTCCATGCGCCCGCACACAAAACAAAATAATCGGAGGAATAGGCGCCCCTGTCTGTTTCTATCGACTCTACAGTTGCACCATTAAAGTTAAGCTGAATTACAGATGTAAATACTCTTGTGGTGTGACTGTCTAAATACACATCAAGAGCTTGCAAGAGGTTTGGCGGTCTAACTTGCGCCGCATCTGGGAAAAATAATGCATCGCGGGAATGGTTGATATTTGAAAAATTTTTTTCTAAATCACTTTGATATATATAATCAAATTTGATATTTTTTTCCTTTGCCCACTCTTTTATTTTTTCAAGATCTTTATCTAGAACTAGCAATCCTGATTTTTCCCACTGCGGATCGACATTAGTTTCATCTTTAAGAGCAAGACAAAAATTTTCATATTTTTCAATACTGTTAAATATAATATCTAATGATTGCTTATTTTCTATCCATCCATTAAGTGGGAAAAGAATTCCTCCAGCTGCCCAAGAAGCTGTTTTTACCGTATCTTTCCTTTCTAAAATTGTTACGGATGCTCCAGCTTGGCTTAGATAATATGCGGTGAGTTTTCCCACAATACCCGACCCTATTACTAATATATTATCCATTTTTATTTTTTATAACTAGCCCGCCATAGTATGTTGCTAAAAAAGCATAGGTTGCAGCAGAGAATTCCATAAGCTCTTCTAATATACGGCCACTGGTTGTATCATTTAAGAAAGATTTATCTGCTATCTGAGATATAAGCAATAATATAAAAAATAAGAAAAGTGATACTGACCAAGTCTGCATTTCTTTGAGGCTAAGAAAATAAAACTTAGCATATCGATAAAATATCAAACATGAGGAAAGCATAAATATAATAAGAATAGATCCATATAAAAGCCTCTCTTTGATATCAATAGATGCATCAGTGTAATATTTAAACCTTGTAATGTGTTCTTCTGTTAATAGTCTATGTAAATCAGCCTCACGAAAAAAATAGATTAAAACAATATATGCTAATAGATAAAAAGATATTTTTTCTTGCCTGCTCTCACAATCATTGAGAATAAAAATAATAGACATAAAAGTCATCAAGATAACTAATAATGTGAGTATTGATAAAATACCCGTATCAGAGACAAATATAGACGAAAAAGACTCTGGGATAAGCTGATAAAACGAAAAGAGCAATATAAAAAAGATGCTTAAATATGCATTCAGCTGGTTTTTAGAAGTAAAAATATGTTTCATCTAAAATTATAAAAGATTCTCTAAAAGCTAGTTTTTATCAACGTTCCGATACCATCTTTTGTAAATAATTCTAGCAATACTGCGTGCTCCAACCGACCATCAATGATATGTGCCATATTAACACCAGATAATATAGCATCTAAAACACACTTTATTTTGGGCAACATGCCGCTATGTATAATGCCATCATTAATCAAAGCTTCTATTTCGCTTGGCGTTGTATTCGTTATAAGCTTTCCACCTTTATCTAATAAACCAACCTGGTTTGTCAGAAGCATAATTTTTTCAGCCACCAAAACAATGGATAACTTTCCAGCAACAGTATCAGCATTTATGTTATAAGACTCTCCTTCTGGGCCAACACCTACTGGTGCAATAACTGGTATACGATTTTCGTTTGAAAGTTGCCTTACGATATCAGGGTTCATTGTCGATACTTCGCCAACATATCCTAGATCAGTATTGTGAGCCATTTTTTTCACTGCTATTAGATCATCGTCTTTACCCGATAGCCCTATTGCGTTTCCGCCGTGATTATTAATTAGCGTGACAATATCCTTATTGATCTTATTACACAGTACATTTTCGACAACAACCATGGTCTCCGTATCTGTTACTCTCATGCCATCAACAAACTTACTTTTTTTCCCCATCTTCTCTAACTCTGATCCTATCTGGGGGCCTCCCCCATGAACGACAACAGGGTTAATTCCAACCTGTTTCATTAATGCTACATCTCTAGCAAAACTATTTTTCAATGTGTCATCAACCATTGCATTGCCTCCATACTTAATAACAACAGTTTTACCGGAAAACTTTTGTATATATGGGAGAGCCTCAGTTAGCACTCTGATTATTTGTGTAGCTGCTTTTTTGTCCATTTTTTCTTAAAAACCTAAATGAAATATAAGTATAGATGAAAAATGCAACAAAACTGTGTCAGAAAGGTACATCAATTTCTGAGTCTATTTTTAGTATTTGTTGTTTAAATTCTTTTTTTATATTTAATAACTGACTTTCTGAATCTGCTTCAAAACGAGCAACAAGAGAAGGCGTGGTATTTGATGCTCTTAGCAAACCCCACCCATAGGGATAGTCAGCTCTTATGCCATCAATGTCCGTAATAGTTGCATCCGGGAATTGGGCATTTTCTGAAAAATCCTTCATAAATGAATATTGTTGCTCTTCTTTTTCTAGAGGGATATTAATTTCAGGTGTGCAGGGGCAAGATGGTATTTGTTTAAAAAAGATAGAAGATGCGTGTTCTTGCTTTGATACAAGCTCAAGCATTCGTGAAGCTGTATAGAGACCATCATCAAATCCATACCATCTTTCATTGAAAAATATATGGCCGCTCATTTCCCCTCCTAAAATAGCACCCACCTCTTTCATTTTTGATTTTATAAAAGAATGTCCTGTTTTATGCATAAATGGTTCGCCTCCATTTTCCTTGATAACCTGCTCTAGATTACGTGAAGATTTAACATCAAAAACTATCTTAGCTTTAGGATTACGAGAAAGGATATCAACAGAATATAGCATCATTTGGCGATCAGGCCATAAAACTTCACCATCATTATCCACCACAATGCAACGATCACCATCGCCATCGAATGCAAAACCTATGTCAAGATTGTTTTCTACAACACAGTTAATAAGATCTGTTAGGTTCTCTATATCATTCGGGTTTGGTGGATGATTTGGAAAATTACCATCTACATTGCAATATAGTTCTACAACTTCACACCCCAAATCCTTAAATAAAATTGCTGCAAGTGGACCAGCAACACCATTGCCACAATCTATTGCTATACGCATAGGCCTTTTTAATTTTATATCTGCTGTAATTTCTGAAATATATTGGCTGCCTACTTTGATTTCCTTAAGCACCCCGGAGTGAAATATTAAATCTCTCTTACGTATCTCTTCATATATGTCTTTTATTAAACTTCCTGAAAGCGTATTGCCATTCATTAATATTTTGAGACCGTTATATTCCGAAGGATTATGGCTTCCAGTTACCATAATTCCAGATCTTGTTTTTAAGTAATGTGTACTAAAATATAAGACTGGTGTTGGGACTTGGCCAACATCATATATATGTTTTCCAGAATCCTTGAGACCTTCTATTAAAGCTGCAGCAAGATTTTGGCTTGATAATCTACCATCTCGACCTACACATATTTTCTCCACATCTGGGTACATTAAGCCTAAAACATGCCCTATATGCTTAACAATATCGGGATTTAAAGTTTCCCCCACAATTCCGCGAATATCATAAGCTCGAAAGATATTAGGACTTATTTCCATCTACTGAATAAAAACTTTATCTATTAAGTTATTGCCGACCAGAATGTCCAAAGCCGCCTTTTCCTCTTTCGCTTGTCTTAAACTCTTCTACTATCTCAAATTCAACTCTGCTAATCGGGACAAAAACTAGTTGTGCAATGCGTTCGCCTACTTCAACAGTAAATGGCTCTGAGCTTCTATTCCAACATGAAATAAATAATTCCCCTTGGTAGTCAGAATCGATGAGCCCGACTAAATTCCCTAACACGATACCATGTTTATGGCCTAAACCCGACCGTGGCAAAATGGTCGCAGCCATCCCAGAATCACCAATATATATAGCCAATCCTGTAGATATTAAATGGCACTCGTCTGGCTTGATAATTAGTGAATCTTGCAAGCAAGCGCGCAAGTCTAAACCTGCTGAACCTATTGTTGCATATTCGGGAAGAGGAATATCTTGCCCAAGTCTTTTATCAAGGATTCTTAATTGAACCTTTTGCATGCCCCATCTTTATTACGTTGCTTTTACTTTGTTGGAAATGTTTAGCTAATATATTTACAAGTTGTCGTGCTAACCTGCTCTTGTCTGCCAATGGGAGAGTTTCATGCCCACCCGACCAATACAGTTCTATAGCATTAGTGGGAGATGCGATCCCATGCCCCTCTTCTCCTATTTTATTGGCTGCAATCATGTTTAGATTTTTACTTGAAAGCTTCTCTTTTGCATTATTTTCTAAGTTGTCGGTCTCTGCAGCAAAACCTAGAGTAAATGGAGGATTTTCTAAATTAGCAACAGAAGCTAGAATGTCCGGATTCTTTTGTAATTTTATACTTTTTAACGCTTCAGTTTTTTTTATTTTTTTATCGTGAACATTCATGGGGCGATAATCAGCGACAGCAGCTGCAGAAATAAAAATTTCACATTGTTCAATATTTTCCATTACTACTCTATTCATTTCTACCGCAGACTCGACATAAATTATTTCAATATTTTCTGGAGCTGCTAAATTTACAGGCCCACTAATTAACTTAACGTGTGCGCCTGCTTCTTGTGCTGCTTGTGCAACCGCATAACCCATCTTCCCTGTGCTGCGATTACTAATATAACGAACAGGATCAATATGCTCTTGAGTTGGACCAGCAGTAATAACCACATTAACATCTGAAAGTTTGTTGGATTTAAAAATATTTTTAATTTCAGTCTGCAGTGTGCTTGGCTCAATCATTCTTCCCTCGCCAAATTCTCCACATGCCTGATCACCTATATCAGGTCCAAATAACTTCAGTCCTCTGGAAACAAGAGTTTCAATATTTTTTTGGGTAGCATCATGCTCCCACATTTGTTTGTTCATTGCAGGTGCTAGTGCTACTGGTGAGGTTGTCGCTAAACAAACTGCTGTTAGAAGATCATTGGATCTGCCGTGAGTTAATCTTGCTATACAATCAGCAGTTGCTGGGGCAATTAAAATAACATCTGCCCACCTTGCTAAATCAATATGCGGCATAGGATCGCCTTGGTTATCAAACACCTCGCTAAAGACTTGCTCTCCTGTCAGTGTTCTAAAAGTCAGTGCTGTTACAAACTTTTCTGAGGCCGGGGTCATAACCACTTTAACTATAGCGCCTGATTTTTTAAATAATCTTACAAGTTCAGCGCTCTTATAAGCCGCTATACCACCTGTTACTCCTAGTAAAATATGTTTGTTTTTCATTATCATAATTTAAGTCTAACAAATTCAACGAAAAAAAAACCGGGGACTAATCCCCGGTTTGAAAAAATATTTTTTCTACTCCTTATGAGCCTATTGCATCAGCCACTTTTCCTGAAATCATGCCAAATACTGCGCCCAGTATAACTGAGAGAGCAATGACTACGACAGGATTTGATAGTGATGCTGCGGTAACCATACCTGCTTGAGCAGATGGTGCATGGATCACATAACCAGCGCATGCAGCATAACCGCATACAGCTGTTGGAGCATTATCAAACATATCAATCTGAGTTCCGAACATAAGAACAAAGACAGTTATTGCTATCCATATTGGGCCGTTTAAAGCGCCACCTATATCAATAGCTCCTGATAGGGCAAAAAATACTCCTGCTAAAACCGCCCCATAAATACCACTTGTTATTGTGCTTTTTAATGCGTCGTTATCACCACCATTCGCAAAGAACAATGCCCATGCTATGAAACCAACCCACAGCAAGTAAACATCACTCAATACATTACCTGATAGGAAAACAGCTACCCCACCAACTACACCGACGCTTAACGATAAAGCCATATGTTTATTCATGTTGTCGTCTCCTTCTAGCTTTTTGTAATCTATATAGATCGGGGGTAATTATATATGGATAAGAAAATTTAATGCTTCTTTATTTTTTGAATTTTGTAAACTATTATTTATAAAGGATTTTTTTGAATATTTTTGCCTTTCTCAAGGTTGAAAACACATCAAATAGATAGTCTATATGTTCTGTTTCATGAGATGCCGTTATGGTTATTCGAAGCCGTGAAGTACCTTCTGGAACGGATGGGGGCCTGATGGCTGCAATGTGAATACCATTGTCCAATAACATTGAACTAAGCTGAACAACTTTGTCCGCACTACCCACAATCAATGGCTGAATTGGTGTGTCTGAATTTATTACGGGAAGATCTAATGCATTTGCCCCTTTTTTAAAGTATGCAACTAATTCCATGAGTTTTTCACGTCTCCAAGATTCCGAATCTAAAAGTTTAAGTGAAGTTCTTGTTGCTTCTGCTATCGCGGGCGGCATTGCAGTCGTATAAATATAAGTTCTAGCAGTCTGTATAAGATGCTCAATTAATGTTTCACTCCCTGCAATAAAAGCACCAAATGTACCTAAAGCTTTTCCGAAAGTAGCCATTTGCACTTCAACTTTATATTTTTCAGCGATTCCTAATCCGTTAGGTCCAAATATTCCAAAACCATGTGCATCATCTAACATTAAGGGAGTAGAAAATTTTTTTGAAAGATTAACCAATGACTCTATATCTACAATATCACCATCCATACTGAAAACTGTGTCAGAAACAATTAATTTTTCCAAAGATTGATTTGAGCGCAAGTAATGACTCAAATGTTTGAGATCTCCATGCTGATATCTAATAAATTTTGCTTCAGAATATTTACACGCATCAACAAGTGAAGCATGATTTAACTTATCCGCAAGAACTAAAGAGCTTTTTTTCGTTAAACTTAATATTGTGCCTATGTTTGCGAAGTAGCCACTATTAAAGACAAGAACTCTTTCAGAATTTAATTTATTTGCTAATTCTTCTTCTAAAATTTTTTGGGCACTTGTATAACCTGAAATAAGATTTGATGACCCCGACCCAACACCATATTTATTAGCACCATCTATGAAAGTTTGTATTACTGCTGGATGGTTGGCTAAACCCAAGTAATTATTGCCGCAAAAGGAAATGGCCTTCTTTCCATCGATAAAAATAATAGGATCTTGCTGCCCTTCGCGAACAACACGCTTCCTGTACAAGTAATCTGTTTTTTTAGATTCAAGCTCGTCAGCTAAACGTTTCATGGAACAATACAATGCATCCCCAAACGATTTAGCATAGTTTTATCTTTTTCTTCAGCTGGATTTGTAGTAGTAAGTAGTTTTTCGCCATAAAAAATAGAGTTAGCGCCAGCAAAAAAACATAACGCTTGAGTTTCTTCAGTCATTTCCTCTCTGCCTGCAGACAACCTTACAAATGATTTGGGCATTAAGATTCTTGCAACAGCAATAGTTTTTATAAAATCTAAAGCAGTGATTTTCTCAACTCCATATAAAGGTGTGCCTTTCACTTGCACTAACATATTAATAGGAACCGACTCTGGGTGTTCTTTTTGGTTGCTAAGCTGAATTAAGAGATTTGCTCTGTCTTTAATTGTTTCTCCCATACCTAGTATGCCGCCAGAACAAACATTAATGCCGGCTTTTCGGACAAAACTGAGCGTGTCCAAACGATCTTTATATACGCGTGTTGTAATTATATTTCCGTAAAATTCTGGAGAAGTATCAAGATTATGGTTGTAGTAGTCTAGGCCAGCATCTGCCAGTCTTTTTGCTTGGCCTAAGGTTAACATGCCGAGTGTTGCGCATGTTTCTAGACCTTCGTGTTTTACTGCTTGCACCATTTCAATCACTATATCAAGATCTTTGTCTGTTGGATGCTTCCATGCTGCTCCCATGCAAAACCTGCTTGCACCATTCTCTCTTGCCAGTGCAGCTGCTTCAGTTACCTTTTTTATTGATACTAATCTCTCTTTGTGAAGACCAGTATTGTAGTGCGCACTTTGCGGGCAATATGCGCAGTCTTCAGGACATGAGCCAGTTTTTATAGACAATAGGGTAGAAACTTGAATGCCATTTGGGTCATGGTGAGCACGATGAATACAGTGGGCTTTATATAATAAATCATTAAAAGGAAGTGTAAAAAAATCCATCACTTCTTCTATTTTCCAGTCATGTTTATACATAAGAATTAAAATCTATAAATAAGTGCAAATAAAAAGTCTAACGGGTAATTATTTGCTGTCAATAAAAAATAATATTAATAATTTACAATTGATCAATAAATCATCAGATTAGAATCCAATCCCTTGATTTGCAAGGTAGTCTAAACTAATACCTGCAAAAATAAAAAATCCCACGTAGTTATTATTAGTAAAAGCATCAATACAATATATTGGTTTGCGTTCAATTATTAAAAACTGGTGATTAATCATTAACCATGCAGCAATTAACAAAAAAGAAAAAAATATAACGCCAAAATTGGCCCTATAACCAATAAATAAAAAAACTATAACTAAAAGTATCTGTAATAGCGCAAGCATAGCTCTGTCATAGGGACCAAACAGTATTGCGGTTGATTTGACACCTATTTTGACATCATCTTCTTTATCAGCCATTGCATACATGGTGTCATAAACTGTCGTCCATAAAACAGCTGCAATAAACAGCAACCACCCCTCTGGAGTCGGCATTTTACCTGTTTGTGCTGCAAAAACCATTGGTACCGACCAAGCAAAAGAAATTCCAAGATGAACCTGGGGTAAGTAATGCAACCGCTTCATGAAAGGGTAACTAATGATCAATAAAATACCAACTAAAGACAATAAGATAGTAAGGTTATTCAGCATACTTACAAGCGAAAAAGCTGAGATGCTTAATACAAAAAATACTACTAATGCTTCTAGAGGTTTTACTTCGCCAGTAGCAATTGGTCTATTTTTAGTCCTATGGACATGAACATCGTACTTCCTGTCTATGAAGTCATTGATGGCGCAACCTGCAGATCTGATGAATATGACACCTAAAACAAAGATAGTAAGTATTTTAATATCTGGGTCTCCATTGGATGAAAGCCAAAGAGCCCAAAGGCAGGGCCATAATAATAAATATATGCCTATAGGACGATTAAGCCTGATTAACTGTGCATATTTTCTCAATTTACCCATATATTACCTATAAATCTCATCAGCTCCTGAAAACCCATCCTAGTTGAAATAGTATAAAAAAGTTATTATCAAATCTGGCAAATTAAAATTCTAGAAGAATGGTTATTAAAGCATATCAACAATATACGCCGGACATCCATAAAACAGCTTTCGTTGATGAAACTGCTTTAGTAACAGGCAATGTAGAAATAGGTGCAAAAAGCTCGGTTTGGCCCATGGTTTCAATTCGTGGAGATATGCATCATATAAAAATAGGGGAGCGCACTAATATACAAGATGGGTCTATTCTACATGTGACCCCAGATTCTAATTTTTTTCCTGGCGGGAAACCATTAATTATTGGTGATAATGTTACTGTTGGACATAATGCTATTTTGCATGCTTGTACGATTGATAACTTATCTCTTGTAGGGATGGGTGCAATTGTTCTGGACGGATCTAGAATAAAATCCAATGTAATATTAGGCGCGGGTAGTTTAGTCCCTCCCAATAAAATTCTTGACGAAGGGTTGCTTTGGGTAGGAAGTCCTGCGAAGCCTGTGCGAGAATTAACTGCAGATGAGTTAGCGTATCTGCAATTTTCTGCAGACGATTATGTTGCGACAATGAGACAGCATAAAAAAAATACATAAATATACAAAGAGGAGAAAATTTGTGAGCGCATACGAGAAAAGAAAAGATTTTGAATATAGTGGTTTAAACACTCAAGCTATTCATGCCGGCGCAGAACCAGACCCTTCCACAGGTGCAAGGATCACTCCAATACATCAGTCTACCGCTTTCGTTTTCAATGATATTGATCATGCTGCCGCACTTTTTAATTTAGAAACTTTTGGCTTCATCTACTCCAGATTAACAAATCCAACTGTCGATATTGCACAAAAAAGATTAGCAGCATTAGAAGGAGGTATTGGAGGTATTTGTACTGCATCTGGACACTCAGCTCAACTTTTATCTATGTTTGCCCTTTTAAACCCTGGTGATGAGTTTATTGCATCAAATAAGCTTTACGGGGGGTCTATCACTCAATTCGGCCATTCATTTAAAAAATTTGGATGGAATGTTATTTTTGTAGATCCAGACAAACCCGAAAATTTTCTTAACGCTGTTACGCCGAAGACTAAATTAATCTTTAGTGAAAGTTTAGCAAACCCTGGCGGGGTTGTTTGTGACTTAGAGGGTATTGCTAAAATAGCTCATGATGTTGGCGTTCCATACTTAGTAGATAACACGCTTGCAACTCCTGCATTATGCCGGCCAATCGAGTATGGGGCTGATATCGTAGTACATTCCACGACTAAATATCTATCAGGACATGGCGATGCTATGGGTGGCGGTATTATTGACAGCGGAAATTTTGATTGGGCGCAAAATGACAAATTTGGAGATTTAGTGAACCCGTGTGGCGCCTATCACGGTCTTAGTTTTTACAAAACTTTTGGCAACCTAGCTTATACTGTTTACACAGTCGCCGTAAGCTTGCGTGACCTTGGCCCCACAATGAGCCCTATGAATGCATATTTAACTATAAGAGGGATTGAAACGCTTCCTCTGAGAATGAAAAAACACTGCGAAAACGCTCTTGAAATTGCAACCTGGTTAGAAAAAAATAAAAATGTAGAATGGGTTTCATACGCCGGCCTCCCTTCTAGCCCATACAATAAATTAGCAACAAAATACTGCCCAAATGGTGCGGGTTCTGTGTTTACTTTTGGGGTAAAAGGAGGTTATGAAATGGGGATTAGTGTTATAGAGAATATAAAAATGCTCTCGCATGTGGCAAATATTGGGGATACCCGTAGCTTAATTATTCATCCAGCATCTACTACGCACCGTCAGCTAACTGATGAACAAAAAGTAGCAGCAGGGGCAAGCCCTGAAGTTATAAGATTATCAATTGGTATTGAAAACGCGGAAGATATAATAAAAGACCTCGAACAGGCAATGAATAATGCTGCAAAGTAATACTAAAAGGCACTAATGAACGTTACTATTAATGGAGAACAAAAAAATGTACCTGGTAACACAACGGTTACAAACTTGTTTCTGCAATTCAATATACATAGAAAAAATATAGCATTAGAACTCAATGGCGAAATTTTACCAAAAAGTGAATGGTTGAATTATATTGTAAAGGAAGGAGATGCAATTGAGATAGTGGAAGCCATCGGGGGCGGATAATGGATGATTTGCTAATAATAGATAAAGCAAAATATCACTCGAGACTGTTAGTTGGTACAGGCAAATATAAAAATCATAATGAAACTGCAGCTGCTATTAAAGCAAGCGGTGCTGAGATCGTAACTGTTGCGATTAGGAGAACTAATATTGGTCAAAATAAAAATGAACCTAACTTATTAGATTCAATCTCTCCACAAAAATATACTATCTTGCCAAATACTGCAGGTTGTTATACTGCGGGTGACGCAATCCGTGTCTGCCAACTCTCCAGGGAAATTCTAGAAGGGAAAAATTTGGTGAAATTAGAAGTGTTAGGAGATAAAAAAACACTTTATCCAAATATAGATGAAACTATAATTGCCGCAGAAAAACTAATTAAAGACAACTTTAAGATTATGGTTTATACCAACGATGACCCGATTATCGCTAAAAGATTGGAAGAAATTGGCTGTATTTCAGTTATGCCTTTAGCAGCCCCGATAGGTTCAGGGCTCGGAATTCGTAACCCATCTAATATTCTATCTATTGTAGAAAATGCATCTGTTCCAATCATTGTTGATGCCGGTGTTGGGACAGCAAGCGATGCAACTATTGCAATGGAATTAGGATGTAGCGGTGTTCTAATGAATACTGCAATTGCTGAAGCAAAAAACCCAGTATTAATGGCATCAGCAATGAAAAAAGGTGTGCTAGCAGGAAGACAAGCTTTTTTAGCGGGGAGAATGAGTAAAAAAAAATATGCATCAGCATCGAGCCCAACAGATGGAATGCCAGATTAGAATTTAGTAATGCTTAGAACCGTTACAGGCTCATGTTTATTTTATTTAGGCTTAGTCTTAGTAACTATACCGTACTCATTTATCGCACTACTATGCTTACCATTTCCCAGAAAAACTCGTTATAAAATAATTACTCTTTGGAATCGTTTTATAATTTCTTGGCTGAAAATCACTTGTTATATTTCTTGGAAAGTTGATGGGCTGGAAAATATACCTACCAAAGGTCCTTATATTGTAATGTCAAATCATCAGTCTGCGTGGGAAACTATTGCCTTTTTAACACTTTTCGACCCATTAGTGATCATTTTAAAAAGAGAGCTTCTTTGGATTCCTTTTTTTGGCTGGGCATTATCAATGCTAGACCCAATAGCGCTTGATCGTGGCTCTGCTAGACAATCTCTAAAACAGCTAATGCGCGAAGCAAAAAAAAGATTAAACAACTCTGAGTGTTTAATAATCTTTCCTGAAGGAACGCGGGTATCGCCAAATAAAGAAAGTGATTACAAGCTTGGCGGCGCTGTGATTGCTTGTGACAATAATATTCCAGTATTACCCGTAGCACATGATGCAGGAAAATACTGGCCTCGTAAGAGTTTCGTCAAAAAACCGGGGGAAATAAAAATAACAATTGGAAAAGCATTAGACACAGAACTAATAACCCCCAAAGAACTTAATAAAAAAATAAAAGACTGGATTGAAAAACATAAATAATATGTATAAAGAGAGGATCAGGAGTTATGTCAAAAGAGAAGGGAGAATAACTCAGGGGCAAAAAAGAGCGTTAACAGAACTATGGCCTCTCTACGGGTTAGAACTTGAGCAGAAAATTTTAGACCCTGTAATTTTATTCAAAGAAAAAAATCCTGTATGTATGGAAATTGGTTTTGGTAATGGCGAAGCATTAATTGAGATGGCGTTAAAAAATAATAAGCTAAATTTTCTTGGGATTGAAGTATACCGCCCAGGAATTGGCCAAACATTAAAACTTCTTGAAAAACACAAACTCCAAAATGTAAAGATTGTTGTTGGCGATGCCCACATGATTCTAAAAGAAAATATCCTAGAAAATACCCTGCAAAATTTACTTATATTCTTCCCAGACCCTTGGCCGAAAAAAAAACACCATAAAAGGAGATTGATTCAGGAGTCATTCATTGAATTAGCTAGTCAAAAAATTAAAGTAGGAGGAAATATTCATATAGCAACAGATTGGAGTCCGTACGCAAAAAATATAAATACTATAATGAATGATAAAAGTAATTTTATTAGCATAAAAAATTATCTGCACCTGCGTCCAACAACTAGATATGAGAGGCGTGGGAAAAATTTAGATCACAAAATCTTTGATCTAATTTTTGAAAAAACTTAAAAACTAATCTAATATTATTTGACAGTGTACATGCTTACAGGATCTTCAAATATCGGACCTGTTTTTAAAGGACACTCATCATCGCAAGCACAACCTCCTGGTAACTTGCTCCAGATATATTCAAGGGCATCTTTGCGGTGAGTAAAGAAATGATCTATCCACTCAGCACTGGCATAACCTGTGTTCTTAAATACATGCATGATTGATGAGTGAACGCGCACAAACAACAATTCAATATTATTATCTACTAGGCGCCTTGAGAGCTCATGTAACATTTCTTCACCGGTGGCATCTATTTCATTGATACTGACTGCATCTATTATTATATATTGCAGCTCTGGTTTTTCAGAAAGCTGCTCTAAGACTTTTGTTTCAAAATAGCCTGTATTGGCAAAAATTAGTGAGCCGTCAAAACGTAAAATCGAAATGCTTGCGCATGTTTTGTTTTGACTAGACACAGCGCTAATAAAGTTACCACCCTTGTCTTTAGTCTCAACAATTACAACTGGGCGCATACCTCGCCAAATGTATAAGAACAATGTTAAAACAACTCCTAAAATAATACCCTGTTCTAGATGTGGCGCTGTAAAAAAAGTTACAACAAATACAACTACTGCTATAAAACCATCATGTTTTTGCACTCTCCAGGCATACTTTATAGCTTTGAATCTTACTAATCCTGCAACTGCTGACATTACAACAGCCGCAAGTGTTGCTTGTGGCAAGTGGTACAGTAACGGTGTTAGGAACAATAAGGTAAGCCCGAGTACAACTGCAGTGACAACAGATGAAAAACCTGTAATAGCACCTAAAGCTGTGTTGACTGCAGTTCGAGAAAAAGAACCAGAAACTGGGTAACCTTGAAAAAAACTAGCTGCTATATTGCTTAAGCCTTGCCCGATCAATTCTTGATTAGCATCAATTTTTTGTTTTGTCTTTGCCGCGACAGCCTTTGCGACCGAAATAGCTTCCATAAAACCAATCAAAGAAATAATAATTGCAACCGGTACTAACTGAGTTACTGCCTGTGTATCTAGAGATGGAAGTGAGAATGGGGGTAATCCTTGGGGTATTACACCTACAACACTGCCACCCAGTTTAGACTCAAAACCAATAGCCCATGAAATTAAAGTAGTAACAACTAATGCAACTAAGAATGGCGGCATTTTGGTGCTGATTTTCTTTAAACCAAAAATAATAACGAGAGCAGCAGCACCCATAAGCAAGGATGGCATATGTGTCAGTGGTATATCTGATAATACATCAGCCAATTGTTGGTAATAAGGTAGCTGGCTGTCTGGTTTCATCACCCCGAGTAGTTTATAGAGCTGGGAAGTGCCGATAATAATAGCTGCCGCATTTGTAAAACCAATAACCACTGGATGAGATAAGAAGTCAACTAAAATACCTAGCCTGAATACACCCAGTAAAAATTGAAATAAGCCGACCAGAAAAGCTAGAATGACAGCAAAGAAAATAAATTCAGATGGATCAGAAGTTAATGCTGTTACAGCAGTAAAAGTCAATAACGAAACTATAGCAACTGGACCAGTAGCAAGCTGGCTTGAAGAACCCCATAATGATGCCACGGCAACTGGAATAAACGATGCATATAACCCATAAATTGGATTGAGACCTGCGAGTTGTGCATACGCCATAGATTGCGGTATAAGAATAAGGGCTACTGTCAGTCCCGCAATAAAATCTGTTCTAATTACACGAAAAACCTTAAGCTCATGCCAGGATAAGAAAGGAAAGAATGATTGCCAACTAGAGCGTGTATAATTGGTCATAGTTATAATTCTAACATATAAGCGAATACCAAACCTTGAGCAATGAAATTTTCAAAACTTAGCCAGACAAATTTATCTGTAAGTAAAATTTGCTTAGGAACAATGACTTTTGGTGAACAAAATACTGAAAGTGACGCACACGCTCAACTGGATTATGCTTTTGAGAGAGGTGTTAATTTTATTGATACTGCAGAAATGTATCCAGTCCCGCCTGAGCAAAAAACTCAAGGCCTAACAGAAAGTTTCATTGGCACATGGTTAAAAAAAACTGGAAACCGTAAGGATGTCATTATAGCAACAAAAGTTTCTGGCCCAGCAGCATTTATGTCTTACATACGTAATGGATTAAACTTAGATAAAGAAAATATTGAGCAAGCAATAGAATCAAGCTTAAAAAGATTAAACACAGATTATATTGACTTGTATCAAGTACATTGGCCTTCCCGGAATACAAATTTTTTTGGTCAATACGGTTATAAACACACAGACGAAAATTTTGTTCCCATTGAAGAAACGTTAGAAGCATTAAACAATGCTGTAAAATCAGGGAAAATAAGGCATATAGGTGTATCAAATGAAACTCCTTGGGGAGTAATGCAATTTTTAATATCTGCCAAAAAAAATAAATGGCCAAGGATTGCTAGTATCCAAAACCCTTATAACTTTCTAAATAGGACATATGAAATTGGTCTTGCTGAGTTTTCTCACAGGGAAGATGCCGGCCTGCTAGCCTATTCTCCTCTAGCTTTTGGCGTATTAACTGGCAAATATCTAGATAACCAGAAACCAAAAGGTGCGCGCCTAACACTCTGGAGTAATTTTAATCGATATAATGGTGGACAAGCTGTCACTGCAACGAAAGACTATGTAAATTTAGCAAAAAAATTTAATATAACCCCCGCCCAACTAGCTTTAAGTTTTGTCACAAACCAACCGTTTGTCACAAGTAATATAATTGGAGCAACAAATCTTCAGCAATTAAAAGAAAACATCGATAGCATAGATATTACACTAACTGATGACATGCAAGAGGAAATAGAAAAAATACACCAAAGATACCCAAATCCTTGCTCTTAATTATCGTAACTTAATAAGTCTTCCACATAAGTCGCAAGATCTGCAAAAATTGGTATATTATCAGGGAAATCAGGCAAATCTTTTGTAATTTCTCCAAACCCTGTTTTCACTAAAATAGGTGATGCACCAGCAACTAAAGCAGCCTGTATATCTCTCAAAGAATCTCCCACAAAATGCACTCCTTTTAGGTCGCTATTACATGCATTTGCTACTAAAAAAAGCAGACCGGGCTTTGGTTTACGACATTCGCAATTTTCTTCTGGGGGATGTGGACAAAAAAATACTTCTTCTAATGAGCCCCCAAGTACATTAATCTCATGGTGCATTTTGTTATGGATTTCTTCTAAGATTTTTAAAGTAAATATCCCTCGCCCAATACCAGCTTGATTAGTAGCAACATAAATACGATAGCCAGCTTTGCTAAGCCTTGCTATTGCCTCTAAGCTGCCAGGAATTGGAATCCACTCATCAGCAGACTTTACATATACATCTGATTCTTGATTTATAACGCCATCACGATCGAGGATTATTATCTTTCTACCGGTCATAAGGATTAAATAATATAGCTGTTTATTGAAGTTTAGAAAAATCAGCAATTTCTAAAAAGAGCTCATTCAATTTATGTAGAAGAGCTATTCTATTTCGCCGCAATTCTTCATCTTTGTCCATTACCATCACATTATCAAAGAATGCATCAACTGGGATCTTTAGTGTGCTCAATTTTTGCAGTGCCTCAGGGTACTTACCCTTTGAAGATAAAGTATTAACCTCAGGCTCTAAACCTTTAAGCAAATTAAACAAATCTTTCTCTTGTTTTTCAGCTAGAAGGCTTTCATCTATCTTGATTGAAGCATGCGTCTCAACCGTTTTCAAAATATTACGAATTCTCTTCCCCGCAGCAGCAAGGCTGACTGATTCTTTTAATTTTTTAAAATCACTGACTGCTCTTATTTTTCTATCAATTTCTAAAAGATTTGAAGATTGGCAAACTAGAACAGCATCAATTACGTCCTTACTTATTTCTAACTCAGAATAGTAAAATCGCAATCTTTCTAAAACGTAATTTATGATATCTTGGCATGACTTTTCAGGTTTTAAATTTTTTGGGTACAGTGAAGCTGAAAAAGATAACAACTTCTTTAAATCTAAATCATACTCACATTCAATAATTATACGCAATAAGCCAATAGAAGCTCGGCGCAAGCCAAATGGGTCTCTAATACCGCTAGGCTGCCCTTCCGCAGAAAAAATACCAACCAGACTATCAATTCGTTCCGCGAGCGCTAAAGATTTCCCTGGCAGTGTGCTTGGTAATCCATCCCCGGCTTGCTTCGGCAGATAATGTTCCCTGATCGCGGTTGCAACAGACTCATTTTCACCATCTTGTAAAGCATAATAAGAACCCATGATACCTTGTAAACCAGGAAACTCACTGACCATTTCAGTCAGCAAATCACATTTATAAAGTTCACAAGCGCGCATTACAATCTTCTCGTCTGCACCTATTTCATTTGCAATAAGCTTGGCTACTGAAGCAACTCTCTTAGATTTATTTTGCACATTTCCAAGTTTACGGTGGAAAGATAAACCTTGTAAGGAATCATACCTTGATGCCAGTGTTGTTTTTTGGTCTTGTAATAAAAAAAACTCAGCATCATTAAAACGAGGTTTAATTACTCTTTCGTTCCCTGAAACAATAGAACTGGGGTTTCTTGCGTCAATGTTAGAAACAAAAATAAAAAATGACATAAGGCTCTTGTCGTCTTTTTTAACAGGAAAATATTTCTGCTTATCTTGCATCGTATAGGTCAAAACTTCTTCTGGAAGTTGAAGAAATTTTTTATCAAATTTACCTACTAAGCAACGAGGCCATTCCACCATTGATGTGATTTCATCTAAAAGCTCTGGCTGCAATTCAACCATGCCATCCAGCTCTTTTTCTAATTTTTTAGTTTGGTCAATAATTAATTGCTTTCTTTTTTCAAAACTAACTATAACTTTTCCTTTTTTTTCTAGTAGATTGATATAGTCATCAGCATTTTTTAAAACAATCTTTTTTGGAGCATGAAAGCGATGGCCAAAGCTCAGATTGCTTGAATCTACACCTAATATATTAGCTTTTATTACATTTTTACCATGCAAAAGCAGTACCCAGTGCACAGGTCTTAAAAACTCGATCTTGTTGTCCCCCCATCGCATTCTCCTTGTAACAGGTAAATCTTTTAAAGATTGCTCAATTACTTTTGGAATAAGCATTGTTGCACTTTTGCCTTTTTCAACTTTACTGTAAAAAAGACAATTTATCCCATCGTACTCTCTCGTACTAAGATGCTCTACAGAGGTACCACAACTTTTTGCAAAACCAATCGCTGCCTTTGTTGGTTGGCCTTCTTGGTCGTACGAAATATCTAAAGATGGTCCTTTTTTTTGGATACTTTGGTCTTTCTGTTGAAATGAAAGGTCACGCACAACAAAAGCTAATCTCCTTGGGGTGCAATATGGTGTAATACCCTCAAAAGTTAGATCATGCATGCTTATATTTTGAGCGATAATCTCAGAAAGTGCTTGTGAATTGGAAAACAAAGTTTTAGGCGGAAGCTCTTCTGTTCCAACTTCAAACAATAGATTAGCAGATTCATTCATTTACTTACTTACTTAGTCTTCGCCATTGGAAATCCCAGGGCTTTTCTCTTCAAGAAATAAGAGGATGCTACATTTTGCGCTAAGTCCCTAATACGCAATATATATGACTGCCTTTCAGTCACAGAAAGAGCATTACGTGCATCTAGTATATTAAATATATGGGATGCATATAGGACATGCTCATATGCTGGCATAATAATTTCTGTTTCGAGTAATTTTTTACACTCAGACTCAGATTCTTCAAACCGTTGAAATAAAATTTCAGTATTCGCATGCTCAAAGTTATAGGCAGACTGATCAACCTCATTTTGATGATAAACATCACCATAAGTGACTACCTGTTTGCCTTTTTTCGACCACACTAAATTATAAATATCGTCAGTATCTTGTAAAAACATAGCGATACGTTCGAGCCCATATGTTAGTTCTCCAGTCACTGGATTGGCATCTAAGCCGCCGATTTGCTGGAAATATGTGAACTGGCTAATTTCCATGCCATTTAATTGAACCTCCCATCCAAGCCCCCAAGCACCTAGAGTTGGAGACTCCCAATTATCTTCAACAAAGCGTATATCGTTTTTACGTGGGTGGATTTTGAGTAATTTCAATGAATCTAGAAACATATTTTGTATATTTTGCGGGGAGGGCTTCATGACAACCTGAAATTGAAAGTAATGTTGTAAACGGTTAGGATTCTCACCAAAACGCCCGTCTGAAGGCCTCCTGCAGGACTGTACATATGCAGCATTCCAAGGCTCAGGGCCAATAGCACGTAAAAAAGTAGCGGGGTGAAAGGTTGCTGCGCCCATTGGCATATCATATGACTGCAATATAACGCAGTCATGTTTACTCCAATAGTTTTGAAGAACTTCGATTAACTTTTGAAATGTCATCTAAGTATACGAGGAATGAGTAGCAGTAGTTAGATAGCCATAATTATCAAAGGTAGTATATATCAGTATTTTTAAATAAAATGACTTTTTTAGTAGCATGGCATGAAATATGCGCATATAAATAAGAGCTAATATAAAGCTTTGACGGCAAAAATATAATAACTATGTAAGGAGCAAGAATAATGTCCGCCAGCGACGTAATAAAAATGATAAAAGATAATGACGTGAAATTTGTTGAACTACGTTTCACAGATACTATAGGTAAAGAGCAACACGTGACAGTCCCAGCACATGAGGCAAGTAGCTCATTCTTTAAGGATGGGAAAATGTTTGATGGCTCCTCAATAGCGGGCTGGAAAGGTATTAATGAGTCCGACATGATACTTATGCCGGATACATCAACGGCTGTTATCGACCCGTTCTTTAGTGATATGACGCTAAATATAAGATGTGATGTAATTGAGCCTTTAACAAAAGAAGGTTATGACCGTGATCCACGTTCTATAGCAAAAAAAGCAGAAATCTATCTCAAATCAACAGGGATAGCAGATGAAGCTTATTTCGGTCCAGAACCAGAGTTTTTTGTTTTTGACGGTGTCCGATGGGTTAATGAGATAGGAAGAGCTTTTTATGAAGTAGATTCTGAGGAAGGTTGTTGGTCATCTGAGAGTGTGTTTGAAGAAGGGAATATTGGACACCGACCAGGGCCAAAAGGAGGTTACTTTCCAGTACCCCCTGTGGATTCAATGCAAGACCTGAGATCTGCTATGTGTCTTGTTATGGAAGATATGGGTGTAAAAACTGAAGTACACCATCATGAAGTAGCCACAGCAGGGCAGGCTGAAATTGGCACAGCATGCAATACACTAGTTAAACGAGCAGATTGGAATCAAATATTAAAATATGTTGTACAAAATGTAGCCCATAATTATGGGAAAACTGCCACATTTATGCCAAAACCGCTGATTAACGATAACGGTAATGGCATGCACGTTCATCAATCCCTGGTGAAAAATGGCAAAAACATTTTTGATGGAAAAGGCTATGGGTCTTTATCAGATGAAGCTCTTTTTTATATAGGTGGAATATTTAAGCATGCAAAAGCACTAAACGCATTTACAAACTCATCTACAAATAGCTATAAACGTCTTGTCCCTGGCTTTGAAGCACCTACTATTTTGGTTTACTCAGCACGCAATCGTTCAGCGGGCGTAAGAATACCTTATGTTTCAGACCCTAAAGCAAGGAGGGTTGAGGTACGATTCCCTGACTCGTGTGGCAATCCATACTTTACCTTTGCCGCACTAATGATGGCAGGGTTAGATGGTATCCAAAACAAGATACACCCAGGGGATCCAATTGATGTTGATCTATATGAAGATCTATCAGATGCAGAAGAAGCTAAGTTGCCTCACGTTTGTTCTTCGCTAGATCAGGCACTGGAAGCACTAAATTCAGATAGAGATTTTCTCAAAGCTGGAGATGTGTTTACAGATAGTATGATTGATGGGTATATTACTCTCAAGACTGAAGAAGTGCAGGCATTCCAAGCAGCAACACATCCGCTTGAGTTTGAAATGTACTACAGCTTATAGGCATTGTATTTCTAAAATACTCACCAAAACACGACCCTTTATAAAACCAAACCTGCGACTTCAATTTTTTGGAGTTGCAGACCTGGTTTATTAATTATGCACTAAAATAATGCGTTACTAGTTTTTTTACCCTACCTTTGTTCAAAAAATTTCTCTGATACTGTATTTACGCCCAATATTAGGGCATAATTAAAAGACTTTGAGCAATTATTCTTTATTATTAAAAATGAGAGAAAATTTAAAGTTAAAATTTAGTAAATTTAATCTGCATGATCGAAGAGTATCGACGAATTTAGAAGAAGATATAGTTAAATCCACTCTCGATAGCCTAAAGAATGGATTAAATAAAAATGAAGGTTTTTTTTCTACAATACTCGACAACCTTCAAATTGCTGTTGTTCTTGTAGGGCCAACACCAGACTTTCGCATCGAATACTTAAACCCTGCAGCTGAGATACTTTTTGGTTCAAGTGCTCAACTGGCAATAGGACAAAATCTTCACTACTTATTTAAGGGTAATGCGTCTGTTATTGAATCAAAAGTTAATCAATCCTTCCTTTCAGAACGATCATTTGCTGTTAGAGGTGCGGTTGTCACACTACAAGATTTTTCTGAAATTACGATAGATTGCACTATTACTCCAATAATTCAGGAAAGAAATGAAAGTTTTACGATCATTGAAATGGCAGTTGTCGACTCCCACTTAAAGATTACTAGACAAGAAATGTTAAAAACAGAGCGGGAAGCTACGCATGAAATGATAAGAGGTGTGGCACATGAAATAAAAAACCCACTTGGGGGCCTGCGTGGTGCTGCTCAGCTTCTTCACCAAGAGCTAAGGCCTAAACTCCAGGAATATACAAAAATAGTAATCAACGAGGCAGACCGTCTTCATAAATTAGTTGATAGCTTGCTTGGGCCAAATAACATCCCAAAAAAGAGTAGTTTCAATATTCATGAAATAACGGAACATGTCTCACATTTAATAAACGCTCAAAAACCAGAAACTATAAATATTGCAAAAGACTATGACCCAAGTTTACCTGAGATATATGCAGATAAAGATATGATTATTCAAGCTCTACTAAATGTCGCTAAAAATGCATTATATGCAGTTAACAAAGAAGGGGGAGGTGAAATAATGATTAAAACTCGCGTTGAAAGAAACTTGAGTATTGATTTTGTGAAACACCCACTCCTTGTGGCTATAGAAATAATAGATACAGGTCCTGGCATTGCAGATACAGTTAAAGAAAAAATATTTTTCCCATTAGTGACGGACAAAGAAGGAGGGGGAGCCGGGCTTGGCTTATCAATTTCTCAAAGATTAATCAGCCATCATGATGGCTCTATAGAATATATGCGAGTTAATAATAAAACAGTTTTCAAAATTATCTTACCTGTAAACCAAAATTAAGAATGAAAACGGTCGCAGATAAAGAAATTTGGGTAGTAGATGATGATAGCTCAATGCGTTGGGTGCTTGAAAAAGCGCTGACAAAACAAAACTTGAAGGTTGTAGGTTTTGACTCTGGTGATAAAGTATTGCTAAAACTAAAGAAAACTACACCCAATGTCATAGTCTCCGATATACGTATGCCTGGGATTCAAGGATTGAGCCTTTTAAAACAAATACGTGATGATTTTCCAGATTTACCTGTAATTATTATGACTGCTCACTCTGATCTCGATACAACGGTGAGTGCATACCAAAAGGGGGCTTTTGAATATCTATCAAAACCTTTTAATATTGATGATGCCATTGACCTGATATTGCGTGCTTGTGAAACTGACAATATCAGCAACTCAATGGAGCGGGGGGGGAATCCTCAAGAAATGATTGGTGACTCCCTAGGTATACAAGAAGTTTTCCGTGCAGTTGGCAGGCTTTCAAATTCTAATATTACAGTTTTAGTAAATGGAGAAACGGGGACAGGAAAGGAATTAGTGGCTCGCGCACTGCATAGACACAGTCCTCGCTCAGAAAAACCGTTTATCGCACTCAATACTACTGCTATACCAAAAGATTTGCTTGAAGCAGAATTTTTTGGCCACGAAAAAGGAGCTTTTACTGGAGCACATGCGAACAGGGTTGGTCGCTTTGAGCAAGCTGCAGGTGGAACATTATTTTTAGACGAAATAGGAGACATGCCGCCAGAACTCCAATCTAAGCTTTTAAGAGTTCTGTCAGAAGGCGAATATTACCGAATAGGTGCATCAAACCCCATAAAATCAAATGCAAGAATTATTGCAGCAACACATCAAAATCTTGAACAACGAGTAAAAAATGGAGGGTTCCGTGAAGATTTATTTCATCGACTAAATGTTGTGCGTATTAATATACCTCCAATTCGTGAAAGACCTGAAGATATACCGTTGCTCATCAGTCATTTTTTGAATAGTTCGGCAATTGAACTTGAGACAAAACAAAAACAATTACATAAAGATGCTTTAGATTACTTATGTGCATTAAATTGGCCAGGAAATGTACGTGAAATACAGAATCTCTGCCGTTGGCTCACAATAATGACAGTGGATAAAAACATATATTTAGAAGATTTGCCTGAAACTCTAAAAGAAGATCAAGAAATTAGCTCGAAAACTGATTGGGAAAAAAATCTTGCAAATTGGGTTATATCTGAATTAGAAAAAAGCAAAAAACCTATTCTCGATAAAGCATTGCCTATTTTTGAATCAATATTAATAAGGGCTGCTATTAAAAAAACCAATGGCAAAAAACACGAAGCCGCAAAACTACTTGGGTGGGGAAGAAATACGCTTACTAGGAAAATAAAAGACCTTAAACTAAAATACTAAAAACAACTCCAAAAATTAATTAGATAACACCAGGTTCTGTTTTTGGTTTATTTAATACTAGGCTCCCAGTTATTTCTTGAATATTATTTATAGAGTGCTTATGCATATATTCAAGTATTTTCTTATTTATTTCACCACAAATAAGTGGATCGTAAAATAATCCGGTACCAATACCAACAGCTGATGCTCCGGCAATTAAAAATTCAATTGCATCCTCAGCATTAATAATGCCCCCTTGCCCGATTATTGGTATTTCATATTTCTTTGCTACTTGATAGACCTCATGCACTTTTAGTAATGCAATTGGTTTTATTGCAGGGCCTGACAGCCCTGCTTGATCGTTACTTATTATTGGTGTTTTGTTCTCAATATCTACCGCCATGCCTGTAATAGTATTTATAACAGCAAGACCGTCAGTACCTGCATCTATGCACCTCTGTGCATTCATTTTTATATCAGTTTGGTTGGGCGACAATTTAGTAATAAGAGGTTTTTCAGTAACAGCTCGGCAAGTTGCAACAACTTGTCCAGACATCTCAGGATCATTGCCAAAATGCATACCTCCAGAATCCACATTAGGGCATGAAATATTTATCTCAATCGCGTCGATAGGTGAATCATTGAAAATTTCAGTAACTGTTTTATATTCCTCTAAAGTAGATCCAGAAATATTAGCTATAAAGCGAGTCTCGTTAAAATTTAAACTAGGTAATATTTTTTCTACGACATGCTTTGCCCCAGGATTTTGTAAACCTATCGCATTTAACATGCCTTCATATGTTTCATAAATTCGATGTGGTTCGTTACCCAACCTAGCTTCTAATGTTGTACCTTTTAAACAAACTGCCCCAACATCTTCATGTTTAAATTCATTTATGCGTGTATATTCATCACCAAAACCAACACATCCGGATAGTAAAACTAGCGGAGAATTAAGTGAAAGACCACCGAGCTTGACTGAAAGCTTATTTTTGTTATTTGGCATCTACTGCCGCTGCCTTATTGTTCACAACTAATGAGAGATTTTCTTGCGCATCATTATCGCCACCATCTAGCAGATTCCGCTTATGCATATAATGTGGGATAGAAATAGAATAGTTCTGAATGATTGCAGGAGCTATATCTAATACAGATATAGTTTGCCGTTTTTTATCATTGCATATTGGATAATTATAAATTAATAGGCACCCTTGCGGGATATGGTATGCACTAGCCATTGTTCCTTCTTGTATTTTGAAGTTAACAAGACCAAATTCTTTTAAAGGATAACGATCTTCATGATAGTTGGGATCAAGCTCATCGAGACCATTATTTATCTTCAACACACCTTCGTCTTCGCCTAAATCAACATGCCCTAAATCGATGCTAAAAAAGTTGCCTTTTTGGCGATAGGAAGCATAGACCCCTCCTATTTTTAGCCTATTAAGCTTATCACTAAAATATTCTGTCTTGTCATTGCTAACAACAAGATTGACCTGAGGAT
>Ga0315338_1000630_pt1 | contig 69167 bp, 65 predicted proteins | sample ASW8metaG_FD_204518 | JGI IMG/M metagenome (GOLD analysis project Ga0315338, IMG submission 204518) | Ammonia-oxidizing marine archaeal communities from Monterey Bay, California, United States - ASW #8 | ecosystem: Environmental > Aquatic > Marine > Coastal | place: USA: California | collected...
ATGACGTCGATACCGTAGCGAAACGCAAAGGCAACACCTTCGACGACGGCCCGTGCCACATGGTCGGCTCCGTGTCGATTGAACGCCAGCCTCGTGATCGACGCTCCGAGCTCACGATTGCCCAACACGCGCTCGGCGCCGTTGCCGAACGGAAAGACGCGAAGGCCGTCCGCGCCAACGGGTACACGCCCACATGCAAGGTTGAGGCTCTCGTAATCGGTCTCGCACAGCTGTCCCAGCCAACGGTACGCACTGCCTGCGCCGTTGATACATAGGAGCAGGCCGAGCCGACTCCTCTCGTGGGCGTGGTTCACGTGAGCGAAGCTGTTCACCCGAGACTCCCGATCCGCCCGTACCACGTCGGTAACCCCGTAAACGACTCCCGAAGTCCCCGCCGTCGACGCGATCTCGCCCGGCTCGAGCACACCCAGCGAGAGAGCGTTGTTCGGCTGGTCGCCCGCTCGATAGCTCACCGGCGTCCCCGGACGGAGTCCGAGTGCATCCGCCCCGGATTCGCTGAGGCGGGCTTGCTCGCCAAAGGTAGGCACGACATCCGGCACGAGGCTCGGAGGAATGCCGAAATATTCGAGCAACGCCTCGGATGGCCTCTGCTCCGAGAAGTCCCAGAGAACCGCCTCCGAGAGCCCGGGGAGGGTGGTCGCCATCTCGCCCGTCATGCGATAAGCAATGTAGTCGCCTGGAAGCATGAACTTGGAGCTACGCGCGAAAACCTCGGGCTCGTTCTGTCGCACCCAGGCGAGCTTTGCCGCGGTGAAGTTTCCGGGCGAGTTCAGGAGGCTCGAAAGACAACGCTCTCGCCCAAGTGCTTGGAACGCCTCCGCTCCGAGGTTCACCGCGCGACTATCGCACCAGATAATCGACGGTCGGAGGACGTCTCCGGACGCGTCCACGAGGACGAGCCCATGCATCTGATAGGCGATGCCCACCCCTCGGACATCTCCCGGTGCGATGCCAGAATCGGCCAAGACACGCGCGGTGCAAGTCCGGACGCTCTCCCACCAGCTCTCGGGCCGTTGCTCCGCCCAGCCGGGCTCAGGGGAGTCGATCGCCATCTCGGTATCGGGGTGGCTCGCGCGCGCGACCGAGCGCCCCACATCCGCGTCGAACAGAGACACTTTGACGGAGGAGCTGCCGACATCGAAGCCGAGAAAATACATGGACCAACTCACCCTAAAGGTTGTCGTTGACGACTGTCAATTCACTAAGATAGAGACCATGCGGGACCCCGTCTCCTCTTTGCTCGAACAAAGGCGCTCCGCCGTGCTCGACGGTGGGCTCGCAACGGAGCTGGAAGCCAGGGGCGCCGATATCGACGATCCGCTTTGGTCGGCCAAGGTCCTCGTGGAGGATCCCGACTCGATCGGCGCTCTCCACTTCGACTATCTCGAGGCCGGCGCCGATGTCGCGACGTCCGCCAGCTACCAGGCAAGCTTCGAGGGCTTCGCCGCCCGAGGACTCGACGATGACGAAGCGGTGCGAGTCATGCGTCGATCGGTGGAGCTCGCAAAAGCCGCCTGTCGACGCCGCGGGCGCGGTCTCGCTGCGGCGTCGATCGGGCCCTACGGCGCCTACCTCCACGACGGCTCCGAGTATCGGGGCGACTACACGCTCGACGCCCAGGGGCTACATGACTTCCACCGGCGTCGTATGGAGACCCTCGCTTCCGCCGAACCGGACCTAATGGCTTTCGAGACGATCCCGAGTCCCCTGGAAGCGAAGGTGCTCACCGATCTGGCCGAACGGCTGGAAGTTCCATGCTGGGTGAGCTTCAGCTGTCGCAACGACCATCAGGTGAGTCACGGCGAAGATTTCGCCGATTGCGTGCGTAACATCGCTCGCTCACCCGCGGTGGTCGCGATTGGCGTGAACTGCTGTCCCCCGGGGATCGTTTCCGGCCTGCTCCGAGCCGCACGCGGCGCGACCACCAAACCTCTGCTGGCCTATCCGAACAGTGGCGAGACATGGGACGGCGAGCATCATTCATGGCTCGGAACACCCGAGAGTGTTCCGCTGGAAGAGCATAGCGGAGAGTGGCGAGAGCTTGGAGCGAGGCTTATCGGGGGTTGCTGCCGGACGACGCCCGCGACAATCCGGAGGATCGCGTCGAGACTCGCTCAGCGAAACAAGTTGTAGCGAATGATGCACCAGAAGGCGCGGGCGCCGTCACGCCAGCCTATTTTCTTGCCCTCCGCATAGGTGCGGCCGGAATAGGAGATCCCAACCTCGTAGATGCGGCAGCCGAGCCTCGCGACCTTGGCGGTGACCTCCGGCTCGAAGCCAAACCTGTTCTCCTTGATGTCGATGGATTGGATGACCTCTCGCCGAAACGCTTTGTAGCAGGTCTCCATGTCGGTCAAGTTCAAGTTGGTGAACATGTTCGACGTCAGCGTGAGCATCCGGTTCGCCGCATAGTGCCAGAAGTAGAGAACGCGATGGGACTGTCCGCCTGCGAATCGCGACCCGAAGACGACGTCCGCCCGTCCTTGGACGATAGGCTCGACGAGCTTCGGATATTCGCGCGGGTCGTATTCGAGGTCCGCGTCCTGGACGACGACAACATCCCCGGTGGCGCGAGCGAACCCGGTGCGAAGCGCCGCGCCCTTGCCCTGATTGCGTTCGTGGTAGATAACCACCGCCGACTTGTTCTCCTCGATCGAACGGAGCTTGTCCCTGGTGCCGTCGGTCGAGGCATCATCAACGATGATGATCTCTTTGTCCTCCACATCGCTGGCCTCGACGGCCGCAAGGATCGTCTCAATCGTCTGAACTTCGTTGTAGCAGGGGATCACCACCGACAACGCAGGCAAATCCGTCACCTCCCGTCCGTCAAAACGGCCAACTATAACAGCCTAGACCTGGAAGTGGGCAGCGCGAACGGAAAAAGATGCGCTCAACCGCCGGCGCGAGCGATTCGCTCCAGATAGGTGCGCGAGACGTGCTCTTCATCGAGCCCCAGACACACCGCGATTTGCCGGGTGAAGTTCCGAAGGTAAACCGGCGCGGGCAGGCGATCCGTCCGCTCGGTCTCGATGTACTCCAACATGGAACGGCCGATCTTCGTCTCCTCGGAGATCGTCGACAGCTCTAGCCCCAGCGCTTCTCGGGCACGGCGGAGAAAGTCTCCACTCGCCTCCTCGGACGCGGCCAGCTGGATGGGGCACCGCCGCGGCGCCTCGGCGGACGGCGTTTCCTCGGACGGGCTTGATTCTTGTTGCGCTTCGTCCGTGACGCCACCGCTCATGGTGTCGGCTTCCGGCGCCGCTTCGACCGGTGACGGTGGTGGAGACTCGACGAGCGTCACCGACTTCGTCTGAAGCCCTAGCTGCTGGTCATAGAGCCGCCGGCTCTCCTCGGCGATGAGCGTCTGGTAGGCCTCTGAAATACGCTCGAAAGTGCGCCGCCGCTCGTTCTCGGTCAGTATCGAGCTCGTCACGAGCGCGTCGTGACTATACATATCGCGCGCAGCTTCGTAAGCCGCTTGAATCTCGTCCGAGTTGGCGTCGCTGGGAAGCTCCAGCACCTGGTAGTGATTTTGCTCCTGGAGGCGACGCAGCATCGTCACACGCCGGACGCGGGACGCGGATAGGATCCGCGGTGAGAGAAGATCAAGGAGTCGGCGACATCACCAAGGGCGGCGCCGGCCGTCGACTCGGGATAGTCCAGCATGAACGGGCGCCGTTTCCGGTTCGCCTTCCAAACGCTCTCATCGAAGCTCACAGAGCCGATGGCATCGATGTCGATGCCGAGATGGCGACGGCACACCGTGGCCATCGACCTTCCGAGGCCCTCGTCCTCCGGGAAGCGCAGCTGATTGATCAAGAGTCGTGGCCGAAAGCCACGAGCTTTCTCCTTCAGCATTTGCCCCGTGGGGGCGTCGACGCGCTCAATCGCTTCCAGCAGATCGAACGGCGTCCGGATACCCTCGGCATTCTTTTGATCCATGGCGTGCTCTACGACGCCGCGAGCAGGCCCGGTCTTGAGCGCGCGCCACAACAATCGGTAGAGGCTCGTCTTGACGAAGCGATAAGCATTCTCGATCGAGCTCGGTTCCGGAACGACCACGAGCAGTCCTTCGTCAGCGAGCAAGAAGAAATCGATGATGTTAAGGGTAATACCCGCACCGATATCTAGAAGAATGTAGTCCGCGTCGATCTCGGAGATCTTCGAGAGGAGCCGCTTCTTTTGGAAGTATTTGAGATTCGACGCCGTCAGATGGTCGTGTGCTCCACTGATGAGACGCAGATTCGGAACGCCGGTCTCGAGGAGAACATCTTCGATCGAGCTCACGCGTCGCGCGATGAAGTCGGACAGCGTGCGTGTGGGACTGGTCAGGCCGAGGCACGTATGGAGGTTCGCACCACCGAGATCCGCATCCACGACCACGACGCGCTTGCCGCGCTTCGCGAGACTGATGCCCAAGCTACTGGTGACGAGGCTCTTGCCCACCCCGCCCTTACCACCGCCGACCGCGACGATCCGATTGAGACGGGGTGGCTTCGCGAGCCTTTTCGTCTTCCGGACAGGCGAGACCGCCTGTATCGGTTGCGTGGGCGAGTTGACATAAGAGTCGGTGAGCGGCGCAGGTTCGACGCCGGTGCTCCTCGACCAGGTCGAACCGGAGGTGGCGGTCGAGAACACCCGTAGTTTCGAGTCCGAGTCCACGGCTAAATCCCCTTTTCCCTGTTGGCATCGAGAACCAACGACGTTGGCGGCGGGTTCCGTCGGCTAAAAATTTGTAAATTTTCTCGCGTCAAGGAAGGCTGGGTCCCTCAGCGACGCCTATTAACGATGGTATCCAACGACAGGAAGGTGTGTCAAGCCGGGACATGTAGAGAAATCTCTACACCCCGATGACCCCCGAGGCACGGTAGGGCTACTTTCCCTACCGCGACGATGGTCGTCGCCGAGATCGTTCCGGTGACCTATTGAGCGCCGGCGACCGTCCCCATCGTAACGAGGGCGGGAACCGGAATCCCGTTGAGGCTCGCTGGCTCGTATTTCGCCTTTACCAGCGACAGCATCATCAACGGTGTTGACCCCTTGCTCTGGGCTCCTATTTGAGCCGCAATGACTTTGCCTTCGTGATCGATGAGCACCGCGAAAGCGTTGTTCGCTGATGCACGCCGCGACTGCATCCCCTTCGGCGGCGGCATCGTGTATTTGATCACTCGAGGAGGCAGGTACTCGGCAACGCGCTCGGTGAGCGCTTGGCGCATCGCGATGAGAAACGGCCCAAATTCGTGCAACAAGTAATCGAAATCCGTCTCGAACGCGGCGGCGAACTGTTTGTGCGCGCCGAGAGCATCCGAGTTCAACGCGTAGAGATAGCCCAGATGGAGATTGGCTTCCGCGTCGTCGGGAACCGCTTCCGCGAGCGCCTCATACAAGTTTTGCGCATCTTCGAGGTGCCCGTCATAGGCGTGCGCTCGCGCGAGCAGCCTGAGGGCGCGCTGATCGCTGGGGTCGATGAGCAACACCTCTCCCAACTCCTCGATGGCCTCCGCATAGGCGCGATCCGCGAGGAGAGCTTCGCCCACGAGCAGCTGGGCCTCACTCCGCTCATCGTCTGACGCCGGCATGAATGTCTCGAGCCAGCTAATCGCCTGTCGGTACTTGCCGTCGGCGATGTACTCACGTGCTTGCTTGATCGGATCCTCGAGGCCGACGACGCGCTCGAGCGGAACCTCGGTTTGCGTCGGCTTGAGCATGAAATGCCTGGCCGGGACGATGCCTTGCCTTTCGAGGCTCGCGGCAAGCTCGGGATAGAACGTCGTCAGCCGTCGGTACGACTCGTCGAACTCGTCCACGACTCTGAGCTGATGACCGCGGTAGACGACGCCGTCGAGAGTGTTGTCGGCGCGGATCGTCCCGATGTAGACCGGGCGATCCGCCGGCACGAGAATCACGGCGCTCGGAGCGTCACCGGCTTTCGGTTTGACGGCAAATCGCTGGCGGATCGGCCGGTACTTGTCCGGCCTCAGCGGGCCCGAAGACTGCGGGTAGTAGATGGCCTCGAAGCCCAGGACCTCGTAGAGGCCTGGGGGCAGCTTCTCCGCAATGAACCCCAGCCCTTCGTCGATATCGAGGTTCTCGTTCTGCCCCGTCGCCACCTCTCGTAGGCGTATTCGACGCGAGCGAAACTCCGTGCTCTCGAACTTCCCGAGAAAACGTCCGAAAACGAGCGACTGCCCGTCCCCCGCGACTTCATTCCAGTCGTCTCGCTCGCCGGGAGTATCCCCAAAAACCACCCCCGACAGAAGTAGAGCCGAGCCCAACAATCCGGCTAGCCGTATTGTTCTCACGCGCAATCTCCTCCCTGGTCCCTCACTCGGAAAGGCGGTTACGCCCCTCCACCAGGCCATTCGACATCATACTACATGTCAATGTTTCGAGTGTGAACGCACTCACAATCGAGTCGTATCATCTCCGACGCATCGAGTTCAGTCGGTCGAGCGCCTCTTGTGCTTCCTGAGCCTCCGGGATGGAGCTATCCGGGAACATGGGCACCGCTTCTTGAAGGATGGTCTGCGCCAGCAGAAACTCCTGCCGCTTGTAGTGCGCGAGCCCGATCCGAGCTTGGATCATCGCAAGCTCTTGCTGGATCGCCGGATCGTCCTGGCGAAACATCCTCGCAAGCTCGAACTGATCCTGGGCATCGTCGAGCCTCTCGGCCGGCCCGGCGAGAAATTGGCCGTAGGCGAGATAGTAGTCCGGAGCGATCTCCGGGACCGTCGCCGCCGCGGCTACCGCCTCTTGGTAAGCCACCTCGGCGGCCTCTATGGAACCGGTGCGCGCGAGAAATCGACCATAGTGCAGCTGCGCTTCGGCGAGCGTGGGGTCGATGGTCACCGCGCGTCGATACGCGTGCAGTGCGATGGAGAACGAGTCGACCGCGTCTTCCCCGCCGTCTTCGTGCGCGCGCGAAGTGACGTGCCTTCCGTGGAGGTCACCCACCCCGACGTTCGCCAGAGCGTGGCGCGGGTTCAGTGCTATCGCTTGTGCAAAGGCTCCGAACGCCGCTTCCTCTGTCGGTGACAGCTCTTCGCCGACGTCCTCTGAAGCGGCCTCGTCGAGTAAACACAAACCGCGGAAGTAATGCGTCTCGGGCACATCCGGACTCGAGGCAATCAACGCGTCGATGCGCGGCAATGCTTGCGCACAGCCGCCCGAGTCACGGAGTTCCGCGATCGCACGGAGCTCGAGTTCGATACCGTCCGCAGATGACGCCGAGCCCTTGAATCGCTCCGTCAGCTCACCGAGACGATCGCAACCGAACCCCAGCAGTGAAACCGCGAGTAGCGCGAATGACAGGGGCGACGGCAAACGCATGGATCAGGGAATGGGCGCCGTCGAGGCCGCCACTCTCCCTTGCTGTAAACGTGCGATCGCGCGATTGGCCCGGTCCGCAACTTCGCTGTCCGTATCGCCGACGAGCGGTTGCAAGTGAGGGATCGCCGCCGGGTCGCCGATCTCCATGAGAACGATCGCAAGCTCGCGTCGCACGTCGGCAACGGGATCGGCCAAATAGGTGACCAAATCCGGGAGTAGCGGACTTCCCAGCTCGACGGCATATTCGTGCGCCTGCTGCTGCCGCTTCTTGTTTCCGAGGTCGAGCGCGATGCGGTCTACGAACTCGTGACGGCCCAGATTGGTGAGAGAGAAACAATAAGCAAGCTGCACGGCGGGATCGGGCTCGCGCAAGAAGTCCTTCATCAGTCCCGGGATCATCGACTCATCACCGAGACGGCCGAGCCCTTCGACGGCCCAGAGGCGCTGCTGCGATTTCTTGCTCGTCATCTGGTAGTAGAAGACACCGCGTGCCTCACTGGCCCCCATACGCGCGAGGGCCTCGAGGGCACGATCGCCGAGCTTGTTGACGTTCGAGTCGTAGATACCGACGAGCTCCGGAGCGGCGGGCTTGTACTGCATACGACCGAGGGCCTGGACGACATCGCCCGTCAGTTCGTTGGGAGCGCCTTGAAGCACGTCACGAAGAGCCGCGCCCGCAGGGTCGGAGCCGATCTGCGCGAGTGCTCCGACCGTCTCACGGCGGACGTTCTTGTCGGAATCGTAGAGCGCGGCGGCGAGGGCGGAAACAGCGCTCTCCGCGCCTAGCACCCCTAGAGTGTGGGCCGCGCGGCGTCGGATGCCCGACTCTTCGTCCTGGAGCCGGAGCGCAACGCCGTCGTTGACGCGCGGGTCGATGGGAACCAAACCCTTGAGGCCGGGTGTTCTCTTCCGGTCACCCATTATCCAGCTGAAAGACGAGCTGTTGAGCTCGGCGTTCCCCGCACCCACATAAACTTCCAGGAGTGCGATCATCGCCTCGTCTCGGATCGACTTGTCTTCATCCTGCAGTCCGGTGAGCAGGCCGTCGATCGTCTCCGATGACGTGTAGAGCCGCAACGACTTGACGGCGGCGCGGCGAACCTTGAGCTCGGGATCCCGCATCGCCTGGGTCAAAGCCGGTATCGCCTCTAGGCGACCCGACTTCCCAAGCGCTTTCGCGGCATCTTCACGAGTGCCGACGTTAGGGCTCCTCAGATTCGCGATCTCGTCCTGAAATGACCCCTGGGACGAGGCGAGCGGCGTGAAGGCAGGAAACAACCCTACTGAAAGGGTAACAACCGTAGCGACGAGCAGAAATCGTACGCGTCCCATGACGGAACCTCCATGAAGGCAGACAAATTCGTATGGATGGAATCGCAACGGGTTGTATGTTAACAAAAAGCCACCCCTGGATCTAGTGGCGCGCGCGTTGTTCGAAAATCGTTGGGAAAACAGTGGAAACGGGCATTTGCCCGGTTCCGGTCACCGCGGTGATTCGCTGCTTGCGGCGGCGGTGTCATCCGAGGCTTCGTCGCCTGGGGCCATCTCCCCGCCGCCTTCAGGACTCGCCAGAAACGCGACCGGGTCCTCCAAGAGTGAGCGCGAGCGGGGCATTGCCTCGATCGCCGCAATCACCTGCGGATCGTACTCGACGGCCACGGTTTGCGCCGCTTCGGCGCCCCAGATCGCGTTGAAGATCTCGACCTCGATGCGCCGTGCGAGCCGGTCCCGGTGAGGAGCGAGCTCTTCCGAGGAGTAGCTGATCTCCTCGTCGTCGAGGAACTGAAAGAAGTCGGCGAGCACTTCGTCATCGACTCGAAAGTCCTTGTTGATGAGGCGAATGTCGCTTGGCCGCGCCGTCCGGATTTCCTTCGGCTGAATACCGGCGCCTTCGAGGACACGACGATCGTCCTTGGCCGCGAATCGCGTGGTATACCGGAAGAAGGCGTTGGTGGCGTTCAGCGCGAGGACCTCTTCGGGGAGCCTGGGGTAAGACACATGAATGTCGGGCGCGATGCCCCCGCCACTGTGCACTTCTCGCCCGGCGTCCGTATATTTGACTTCCCCTTCCGGCGCTCCGCGTTCTTCACTGCGCGCGTCGTAGTAGTAGTCGTCGAACGATCCGGTCGAGTATTCACGCTGGATGCTGCGACCGCTCGGCGTGAAGTAGGCGGCCGTCGTCAGCGCGAGTCCGTTGCCCTCGCTGATGCGATAAATCGACTGGACGAGGCCTTTGCCGAACGTCGTCTCACCAACGATGAGGCCGCGATCGTGGTCCTGGATCGCCCCGGAGACGATCTCCGAAGCCGAGGCGCTACCGCGCGAAACGAGAACGACAACGGGCATGTCCGCGTGAGAGCTCGCCTGCTCCGCGACATATTTTACGTCCGAGCCCTCGGTCCGACCGTCGGTGTAGACCACGAGAGCGCCCTTTTCCAGGAACGTGTTCGATACCAACACGGCCTGGTCGAGGAGACCGCCCGGGTTGTCGCGTAAGTCCAGGACGAGATCTCTTGCGCCGGCCATCTGGAGCTCCACGAGGTTCTCATGAAGCTCGCGATCCGTCGTTTCCGTGAAATCCGAGATCCTCAGATAGCCGGTATCGTCGTCGAGCAAGAATGCGTAAGGAACGCTACGTAAGTCGATCTTGTCACGGACAATCGTGAAATCGAGCGGCTCTTCGTACCCTACTCGCGTGATCGAGATCGTAACTTCGCTGCCTTTGGGCCCGCGCAGCTTCTTGACGGCATCGTCGAGCTCGACGCCATGGGTCGAGACGCCTTCGATACGCGAAATGATATCGCCGGAGCGAATCCCCAGCCGGTAAGCCGGCGTTCCTTCGAAGGGAGAGATGACGGTGAGGTTGCCCTCTCGCATCTGCACAGTGATACCGAGGCCGTGGTAGCTCCCTTGCTGACGCTCCTGAAGCTGCGTGTATTCCTGTTTCGGGAGAAAATTCGAATGCGGATCGAGCTTGCGCAACATCCCACGGATCGACGCGTGGACGAGATCTTTCGGATCGACGTCGCTCACATATTGCTCTTCGACGAGGCGAAGGACGTGAGTGTAGCGTCTCAAGAACTCGGTGTAGCGATCGACCTTGGCCTGAACGCCACTTCCGAAAATTGCGCCAACGACGGCGCCGGCGGTCACGAATGACAGCACGACGGCAACAGCTGATTTCTTCATCGATATCCGCCTGTAAGGAGAGGAATGCGAGTGAGATCCACCATTCCACCCCATCCTAGCAAACGGCGGATCTCAAGTAAAACCACGCCGTCGAGAGCAGGTCTTGGCCCCGTGCACGCTTCGACTTATAATGTGAGTCCCCACATGCGGACCCGACGGAGGAAATCGCGATGCTAGGCCCAATCGGGATGCAAGAGCTCATCATCATTTTTGTCATCGCGCTGATCGTGTTCGGCCCCCGCAAGCTGCCGCAACTGGGAAAATCCCTCGGCCGTAGCATCGCGGAGTTCAAGCGCGCGAGCAACGAGCTCAAGAGCACGCTCGAGCAGGAAATCCGTGTCGAAGAGACTCGTAAAGAGATCATGGAGCCCATCGAAACGCTGAGCAACGAAGCGAAACAAGCCGTCAAGAAGGCAACGGATCTCAGCGCACTCGAGGACGACGTGGACTCCGCGACCGCGACCGAGCCCGAGCCCGAGCCTGCGGCAGAGAAGAGCGCAGACGCCGCAGTGGACGGTGCGGCTGAAACGACGGCGTCGACCGAGCCGAAACCGGCACCGCCCGCCGACGAAGAGGCGGCGTCCGGCGCCGAGCCACCCGTCGAAGCCCACGAAACGAAAGCTTAGTGGCAGAAGTCGCCGCGCTCCCACCGTCCGACGAGGATCTGTCTCCGGACAAGATGTCGTTCCTCGAGCATCTCGACGAGCTCCGACGCCGCATCATCTTCGCAGTCGTAAGCCTCGCTATCGCATTCGTCGCATGCTTCAGCTTCTCGACCGAGATCTTCGAGTTCCTGATGGGGCCGATGCAAATGGCCCTCCCGCCGGGCGGCGAGCTGATCGCCACGAAAGTACCCGAGATTTTCGTACTGCACTTGAAGATGTCCGCCTTCGTCGCGATCTTTCTTGCGTCCCCGGCGTGGCTCACCCAGGTCTGGTTGTTCATCGCGCCCGGGCTGTACCTGCACGAGAGAAAGTTCGCGGTTCCTTTCATCTTTTTCGGCACGACGTTCTTTCTTCTCGGCGCAAGCTTTAGTCACCTATTGGTCTTCCCCACCGCGGTCAACTTCTTGACGACGTTCGGGAGCGACGAGATCGCGGTCAAGCCCACCGTCTCCGAAGTCTTTGGCTTCTACGCCCGGGTCATCCTCGGTACCGGGGCCGTCTTTCAGATACCGACGGTCGTCTTCCTGCTTGCGCGGATTGGCCTCATCACGCCGGGATTCTTGTGGCGCAACTTCAAGTACGCCGTGCTCATCATCTTCATCATCGCCGCGGTGATCACGCCTCCGGACGTCGTGACCCAGACGCTCCTCGCCTTCCCGATGGTCGGCCTGTACACCCTCTCCATAGGAATAGCCTGGGCATTCGGCAAGGACCGGGAGCATCCCGAAGAGGCCGACGAGGACGACGAGGACTCCTAACCGGCTCCCGTTTTCGTATCCGGCTCTCTACCGGAGCGGGACGAATCGAACCGCTCCGTAGCTCGTCTCTCGGAAACCGGAAGGGGCATCGGCCGCGCGGCGTACGAGCTTCAACTCCTGATGGTCGCCTTCACCCAGCGGGATCATGAGTCGGCCCTTTGGCGCCAACTGCGCGCGGAGCGCGGGAGGTAGCGCAGCCGCCGCAGCAGCTACGAGGATCGCGTCGAAAGGAGCCTCGTGCGGGAGGCCGGAGCGACCATCGCCGACGTGGAAGCGGACATTGCCCATCGACAAGGTCGAAAGCCGCGCGGCAGCGGATGCCGCGAGGTCAGGGTCGAGCTCGACCGTGAACACCTCTTTCGCCAGCGAGGCGAGTATCGCTGTTTGATAGCCCGAGCCGGTACCGATCTCGAGCACTCTCTCCGAACCGTCGAGCTCGAGGGCTTCGGTCATGACCGCCACGACGTAAGGCTGCGACAAGGTTTGCTGCGGCCCGAGGACGATCGGATGATCCTCGTAGGCATGGGCAATCTGATCCGCCGGCACGAAGAGCTCGCGCGGAAGCGTGCCCATGACTCTCACGACGTCGGGGTCGCGCACGTTGCGACGCTCGATTTGGTCCACGAGCATTTGGTGACGGCGAGTCGCCATCAGAGCGCTTCGACTATCCATGGGACGGCCTGTTGAAGTCACGAGTCACCGGAGGTCGCGAGCGTAGCATTTTTTTTGGGTCCCCGAGGAGGTTCACCAGTCGTTTCGTCGTCCCCTTCACGTGGAGGTTCGCTCATGACGAAACCCACGGTACTGATTTTCCTCGGACTCGAGCTGTCGACACTTTCTCCCGACGATCTCTCGAAACTGGCACGAGCGGAGCGCGCTCGACGTCTCGCGATCGAGTCGGAAGGCCACGTCGCTCCCTTGTTCACGAACGATGACCTCGGAGACAAAACCCGTCCCTTTACCGAAGGAATCGGGCGCTCCGTGGCTCCGCGCGTGCGGCCCGAGCGAGACCTCGTACGGGAGCGCCGCTTCTGGCGGAAGGAAAAGGCGAAGCACGACCGCGACATGAGGACCATCGAGCGCCGCATCGAAGGTCTCGAGTCACGCCTCCGAGAGCTTCGTTCGCTCCGTGCGCGGCGTCAACCCGCGCGCCTGACGGCTCAGCGCGAATCGCTCGAAGAGGCACTCGATGCCGCGAAACGGGAGCATCGCCGTCGAGAGCTTCGGTTTCGCGAGCGGGCGCGCAAAGCCGGTGCGTTCCCCGGATGGCTCCGCTAGCCAATCCTTCCGCTCGCGCGCGTAACGGAGCGGCTAAGTCGAGTTTGATATCCTCCCGCGGTGGAGTCTGGTCCTTGACGGCATCGTCGAAGCGTTTGCACCGCGCCGGCGATCCCTACCCGGTTTTACTCCAGAAGCTCCTCGTCGACCGCGCGGGCTCGCTCCTGCGTCGCCTCTGGGGCAAGCGCCGGCTGGCGATCGTCACGCAATCACGGGTCCGACGCCTCCACGGAGCCCGGCTCGAGGCAAGCCTTTCCCGCGCCGGACTCGAGGCCATCACGCTCATCATGGGTGCCGGCGAGGACCGAAAGAACCTGAAGACCGTGGAACGCCTCTATGACGGGCTGGTCAAGGCCGGTTTCACTCGCGACGACGCGATCGTGGCATTCGGCGGCGGCGCCGTGGGCGATACGGCCGGATTCACCGCAGCAACGTTCCTGCGCGGCGTCCGATACGCACAGATTCCGACGACCCTGTTGGCGCAGATCGACAGTTCCGTTGGCGCGAAAGTAGGTGTGAATCTACGCCACGGAAAAAATCTCATCGGCTCCATATATCGTCCTTCCGCGGTATGGATCGACCCGAGCCTGCTGGAAACGCTGCCCGGTCGAGACGTTCGCTCGGGATTGTTCGAGCTCGTCAAATACGGATTCATCGGCGTCCCCAGGCTACTACGTCAGTTCGAGCGGGCCCCGCTCGAGCTCGGGACGGACGCAATGTTCCGGGCGATCGGGGACGGTGTCCGGTGCAAGCTCGACGTCGTCCGTGAAGACGAGACGGAGCTAGGCAATCGCCGGATCCTCAACTTCGGGCACACCATCGGTCACGGCCTCGAGGCGGCGTCGGACTACAAGCTGCTCCGCCACGGCGAAGCGGTGGGCTGGGGCATGGTGGGTGCCGTCCGCCTCGCGGCACATCGAGGTCGTATGAGCGACACCCTCGCCGTGCGACTCGAGGCATTGATCCACGGTGTCGGTCCACTCCCGAGCGTCGGGGGCCTCTCACCGGCGCGGGTCATGGCAGCGGTACGTCGCGACAAGAAGCGGTCTCGTGACGGGTACCGCTTCATCCTTCCCGTAGGCTTTGGACGGGTCGAGACCGTCGACGTTCCTGAAAGCGAGATCGAATGGGCCGCGCTGAGCGTGCTACGAGGACGATGATGCCGGAAGCTTCGGCGGTTCGTGAAATGTTCGAGACCGTGGCACCGCGCTACGACATGCTCAACCGTGTGCTCAGCCTCGGCATCGACCGCTCGTGGCGCCGACGGGTCGTAGAGCTACTGAACCTCCGCGAAGAAGATCGCGCCCTCGACCTTTGCTGCGGGACCGGCGACCTCGCGCTCGAGATCGCCAATCACGCGACTTGCGTCGCTTGCGACTTCACCTGGAACATGCTCACGCGTGCGCGAGCCAAGTCCGAGGCGAGCGGCGCCCGGCTCGCGGTGACCGCGGCCGATACGCTGTCGCTACCGTTTCCCGACGATGCGTTCGACGCCGCCACCATCGCCTTCGGGATCCGAAACCTCGCCGACATGAACCGCGGACTCCGGGAGATCCGGCGGGTCCTCAAACCGGGCGGTACGATTGCGATCCTCGAATTCTCGCATCCGCACCGCTTCTGGCTACGTCTTCCCTATCGGTTCTACTTGAATGTCGTGTTGCCGCGACTAGGTGACGTCTTGAGCCGACGCGGAGAGGCCTATCGCTACCTCGCCGAGTCCATCATGGGATTCCCCGAGCCCGAACGGTTGGCCGAGTTGATGAATGGCTCGGGATTTCACGAAGCCGTGTTCGAGCGGCTGTCGGGTGGGATCGTCGCGATCCATCGAGCGGTCAAACCGGAGCGCACCAACGGGCCGGCCTAGCCACCCGCCACAAGAGCACACAAGATCGCCTTTTGCACGTGGAGCCGATTGTGCGCTTGCTCGAACACGACGCTCTGAGCGCCGTCGATGACATCAGCGGCAACCTCTTGCCCACGTGCGGCGGGCAACGGATGCAGAAAGAGCGCATCGGGCTCCGCTTGCTCCATCAACGCACCATCGACCCGAAAGGGTGCCAGCGCCTTCCGAACGTCTTCGGAGGCCCCACGTTCCCAGCCGGCTGTCACCACCGCGCATGCGCCCCGTACGGCTTCCGACGGGTCGCTGTGGATCTCGACGGAGAGACCGGCGGAGCTCGCCTCACGGTTCGCGCTCTTGACGATGATGCCCTTCGGCTGACGACTCTCCGGTGTGGCGACCGAGATGTGCATCCCGGACTTGATCGCACCGTAGATGAGCGAATGGCAAATCGAGCCACCGTCGCCAACGTAGGCAACTTTCTTGCCGGCGAGCTCGCCGCCTCGCTCCCTCAGTGTGAAGAAGTCCGCGAGCGCCTGGCACGGGTGTAGAAGATCCGTCCGGCCATTGACGACGGGAATCGCGCACGCGCGCGAAAGCTCCACGAGGTCGGCATGCGTTTCCAGCCGCGCCACGATCCCGTCCAGATACTGGGCAAGCGTCTTGCCGGTATCCGCAGCCGACTCGCCGCTCCCGAGGTGAAGATCTCCGGTGTCGAGCTGGAGAGCGACGCCGCCCATCTGATGTACCCCAGCGAGAAACGAGGTCCGGGTTCGGGTGGAGGGGCCGTCGAGCAGGAGGCCGATCGTCGACCGCGACAAGCTGTTGCGATACTTCTCGGGCGAGCTTTTTACGTCAACGGCGAGGTCGAAAATCTCCGTGACGTCCTGCGCACTGAGATCTCGAATCGAAATGAGCTGTCTTACCGGCATCGGGCGCCGGAGTTTACCAGAACGCGCGGCCGACTTGCCAACTCTCGTCAGACCTCTGCGGGGCGCGCGAAGAGCTCGTTGTCCTACGGCACGATGGCGCTCATCATGCGTACGTCGAGCCCCGCGCTCAAATTGCGAGGGTTGACGTTCGTCGAGAACGTCTTGCGGATGAAATCGTCGGTACGCCCTGCGCCGCCCTCTGAGGCACCCTCCATACCAGCGGTGACGGAGCGCGCGGTGACCGTCACCCGAACACCCGACAACATGTTGTCGGCGTTCAAAGGCGTGGCCGCGCCCAAATCGACCATTGGATTGGGCGGTACGTCTTGGTTCGCCGGCACGGTGACACCGACGACATAGGTGATCTGGAAGTTTTCGAGATAACCCACCGCTTGTGATTGGGCTGCGAAATCGACGTTTCGCATCAAGATATCCGGCGGCGGGCCACTGTAGACCGTCGGGTCATCGGGCACGGTGAAGTACTGAACCACGGACACACGCGCCAATCTGGCGAGATTGTCAGGCCCGACGAGAAAAGTCGCGGGGTCCGGCGGCGCACCAGGCCCTCCGACGTAGTTGCTATAGGCAGGGTCGTACGCGCCGAAGTCGAGCCCGATGAGCGCGCACGTCGCCAAGATCGTGCAAACGGTATTCTCGACGATGGAATCGACGCGAGCCATCGCAAACTGAGGCGGTATTCCCAGGCCGGCGGTGACGTCGGTGCCGTCGTTGTAGAGAACCACCATGTCGTTGAGTTCGAAGTTCGTCGTCAGGTCGTTCATCTCGACGATGTTCGAGCCGGCGCCTTGGAGGCCGCGGACATCTTCCGGCTCGAGATAGATATCCCCCGCCGCCTGAAACGTCCCCACGATCTCGATGGAATCGGTCGCGATCGCTCCTCCGCCGAGTGAATCGCCGCCCCGGACTTGGCTGAAGGAGGGATATTCCGGCGGCAGCCCGCCTCCCGCTTGGAGGATGTCTTTGGACACCATGTCGAGCACGGCTCGGGCGCTCTGCTGGAGGTCGGCGACCTCGGGCTCGCGCTCGAACGAGCGCTGGCCGCGGGTTAGGAGCGCGAACACCGACGCCATCACGATCAGCGTAATCAGAATAGAAACGAGGACCTCGATCAGGGTGAAGCCTGATTCGGAGCTCGTCGATGTCAACCCTTGTCGCTCAGTACCCATTGTATCCGCTCCATTCCCCTAAGAAAGCGCGCTTGCGCTCCATCAGGATTTACCGGCCGGCTCGAGGAAACCGAATTCTCGCATCTTGTGTAACAAAGTCTTTCCGCTCACACCCAGCTGCTCCGCAGCGAGCGTGCGGTCGCCATTGGTCCGTTCGAGTGTCTGCTGGATCTTTGCCCGCTCGGCGGCCGCGGCCGCTCGGCGACTCACTTCCGGGAGCGATCCCCCGAGGTCGAGTCCCTCTATTTCCGAAGCTCCCAGGGGCCCCACAGGCGATGATGTCCCGAGGCCGAGCGCGTCGACCGACAGACGATCTCCGTCACAGAGGATGACGGCACGCTCGAGACAATTCGCGAGCTCACGCACGTTCCCCGGCCAGTCATAGGCCGAAAGCGCGCTCAAACACTCGTCGGGAAGGGCGACGGGCGCCTTTCCGAGCTCGCGACAGAGCTTGTCGACGTAGTAGCGCGCCAACAGCTCGATGTCACCCCGACGCTCACGAAGCGCCGGTATCGAGACCGGGAATACCGAGAGGCGGTAGAACAAATCTTCGCGAAACGAACCGTCGGCCACCGCTTTCTTGAGAGCCTTGTTCGTGGCCGCGACGATCCGAACGTCGACCGAGAGGGTGCGGGTGCCGCCAACACGCTCGAATTGCTTCTCCTGAAGCACTCGCAGAAGTTTCGCCTGAAGGGATAGCGGGAGCTCCCCGATCTCATCGAGAAAGACGGTGCCCTCGTGCGCGAGCTCCAGCTTTCCGAGCTTGCGGGACGTCGCGCCGGTAAAAGCACCTTTCTCATGCCCGAACAGCTCGTTCTCGAGAAGCTCCTCCGGGATAGCCGCACAGTTGATCGGAAGAAACGGCCCCGTGGCGCGGGTGCTCAGTCGATGGAGCGCACGCGCGAAGAGCTCTTTCCCCGTACCGCTCTCTCCAAGAAGGAGGACCGTCGTGTCCGATCCCGCTGCCCTTTGCAGGTCGGCGCTCACCTTGGCGAGCTTGGCATCCTCACCGATGATCTCGGGGAAGCCGAAGCGCGCCGCATATTCCTGTTTCAAAATGAGGTTCTCGGTGACGAGCCGACGTTGCATCACCGCGCGCTCCACCAGGAGCACGAGGTGGTCCGTATCGACGGGCTTCGCGAGAAAGTCGAACGCGCCGTCCTTCATCGCCGCCACCGCATCCTGTACCGTGCCGTAGGCCGTCATGACGATCACGGGCATGTTCGGGTCGACTTCACGGGCCGTCGCGAGCACGTCGCGACCGGTGCCTCCCGGAAGTCTCAAATCGGTCAACACGACCTTGATACGTGCGGACTTCAGCCGCGTCTGTGCCTGCTTGACGTTGCCGACATCGATGACGGAATAGCCGGAAGCGGATAGCGTTCGCCGCAACATGTGTCGCAAAGACTCTCGGTCTTCCACCACGAGGACGTCCGCGGCCGTAACCGAGGCTTCCGTGGGTTCCGAAAGTGCAACCGCCGTCATCGCGAGAGCCCTGAGAGCGCTACCTCACCCAACCGGGAGGGACGCCGGCGCGACGCGCCTCCGCTTGGATACCGGCAAGCTCCGCGCGCGCTTTTTCGAGATCCTGCTGCGCTCGTTCACGTCGCGCGAGCTGGCTGGTGCCCCTCGGATCGACACCGACCCTTTGACCGTCACCCCAATCCTGCGTCTCCTGCTCGAGGCGAGCGATCTTCTCTTTGGCCGCGGAGATTCTGTTTTGCCAATAGCCTTGCGTCTTGGTCTCGTCTTCGACCGTGGGCTCCTGAGAGGCGTCGCCTTCCGCCGAGCTGTCACCGGTTTGCGCGGTCTCCCCATCAGCCGGGGCGGGCTCGCCTTCGCGCAACCCACCGTAGCTCGAGCTGAGGTCGCGCTCGGTGATGACGTTTTCCGGCTGGTCTTTATTGGCCGCTCGACGCTCTTTTTCCTTCTTCGCGATCTCGGCGAGAGATTGTGCGGACGCGACTCCCGACGTTACCGCGAGTAGAGCAATAAACAAGATCCAACTCGTCGCTCTCTTCATGACAGTCCTCCTCGAATCGATGACGATTACGTTATGAGCTCGAGGTCCGTGGCTCATGATCCCTGACTGGTACGAGCCTGCTCCTCCAACAAGGCTTGCTTCGCCAGCTCGAGCTGGCGGCGCACGATCACCGCGCGCTCGTCATCCTCCCGAGCACGCGCGAGATAGGCTTCATAAGCGTCTAGCGACTCCGGAATCCTATCGAGCTTTTCATAGGCTTGCGCCAAGCTGAATCGAAAGTCGCCATTGTCGGGCTCACGAACGACCGCCTCTTCGAAAGCTGAGGCGGCCAGTCGAACGTCGTTCGTCTCCATCCCGATGACGCCCATCGCGTGATGCGCTACCGCAGATTCCGGGTCCAGCTCGATCGAGTTCTCGAGAACGGATTTCGCTTCGTCGATCCGGCCGGCCTCTTTCAGGCTAACGGCGTATTCATAGACGAATTCCGGGTCCAGGTCGTTCTCCGTTGCGAGGTACTCCGTTTGCGCCATAGCGAGCGCTTCGTCGCCCGTCAGGCGCGCGAGGCGAGCCAGCTCCAGGCGTGCCTCGAGCTCTTCCGGATGCGCATCGACGAAATCCGACAGTGCCTCGACCGCCAGAGGAACGTCGTCGTTGTGCTTGCACGCGGTAACGTAGTCATCCAGCAGCGCGAACGAGTCGGGCCGCAATACACGTGCGTCCGCGAGGGCGTCGACGGCCCGTCCGAACTCGCCGTTGTGGTAGTAGGACAGTCCCAGATACTGGCCCACTGCCGGATTGTCCGGAAGCGCGTCGACAACGGACGCGAACCCCTCGATCGCGGTGTCGTAATCCTCCGCGTTGTACGCACGCATCGCCTGGTTATAGACGTCGAGAACCTCTTTCGAGTCGACGCCTTCAAGAATGGGCGCGGCACGCCGCGCGGCGGGTGGCGCCACGTTAGCGGCCGGCCGGGAGCTAGCCGCGACCTCGGCGGGAGCTTCACTGGAAAAGCCAGTAACGAAGGCGACCCCCACGAGGGCGATAATGGCGAGCGCGCCGCCGAGCAAGACCGTTCCGGCAGCAGAGCGACGGCTCTCGGCCGGCGCCCCGGCAACGACGCCGTTGAGCGATTCCGAACACCGAACGCAGTACTCGAACGACGCCTTGTTCTTGGCTCCGCAGTACGAACAGCGTTTCATTTTTGCGTTTGCACGAACCTGTGACACCGAGGCCTCTCCTGCGCGCGCATCTCGTGGCCCGTAGCTTCTCCCTGATCAGCTCGAAACGACCACGAAGTGAACGTATCTTCTGTTTCTTTGCCTATAGCGTACTCTATTTTGGGTGTCAAAAGCGAAAAATGCTGCCCGGGAGCGAACCGCTCCCGGGCAGGGCCAGCTTTCCCCGGCTAGGCCTAGAAAGGAGACATCCGAAATCCGTCCACGAGGACCTGAATCGAAAAACTTCCACCGCCCGCCGGCATGGAGTCGGAGAAATCCCCGTCACCGTAGACCGACAGCGTGCCCGCCGATCCCAGGCCTCCGCTTTCGGACACATAGAGGTTCTTGCCTCGAGCGTATAGGCCCGTAACTTTGCCGTCTCCCAGATCGACGCTCGTGTCCTTACCGCCGCCGTCCAGGTCGACCTCCGCGTTTCCGCTCAAGATCCCCAGGGCGAAGAGCGAGCTGAAGAACTCCGTCTCACAAAGACCCGTGTTGAAATACGGGCGCGACGCTGCGAAGAAAATGACCGGTGGCGTCGGGTTCCCGACCTTTCCGATGACGACGGGCGTCACGTAAACCCGCTCTTCCGGATGGAGCGGCTGCTCCCAGAACAGCGAGCCTCCCAGGGGATATTGCAGAGAGTTCGCTCCCTCCGGATCGCGGTCGACCATCGTCGCGAACTTGAAGTTGACCTGCTGGCCATCCACCCGTTGGTCGCCACCCGTACCGGCCATCACGTAGACCTCCTGATTGTGGATGTCCTTGAGCAACGACACCGCCGCGGTGACGGGCTGATCGGTACCGAGCTCCGCGAAGACTCCGAAAGACCAGTTGGCGGGGTTCACATCGTTCGTGACCAACTTCCAGATGCGTCCCTGAACGTCACCGATATAGACGCGAAACGTGTAGTCCTTGTTGTCGTTCACATCGGTCTCGTGCGGGTTATACAGCCTAGGCATCGCTACGAGAGCGTTGTACGAGATCGCCGCGGACGAATCGTCCGTGACCTGGTCGTACCAGTACACCGAGCCGTCCTCCAGCCGTACCGCAAACAAGTACTGCCCCTCATCGTTCGCATTCATGCAGCCATAGCCACCCCCGAAGAACGCGAGCCATTGGTCCGCGCGATCCGGATTCGACAGACTCAAGTCCGATTGCACGTTGCCCATGACCGGAATCGACCACGATTCGCCGAGTCCATCGAGCGCACCGTCGGAGATGCCTTCACGATTACCGATATTGAACCGAAGTCTCGGACTCCCTGGATCGGTGACGTCGAGCCCCGTGACGAAGCGACCGCCACGTCCACGTCCGAAGGTCAACAGCGTGTGCCACTCGTCGTCCCCGCCATAGTCGGAGCGGAGAAAGGCCTCGCCGACCGTCGGAGCGCCGGAAAGAAAGAACTGATGGTTCGCGATCCCGTTGTTCTCGGCGACGAGAAGCGAGACGAGGTCCTTCAACGTGTCGCGGCTCCCGGGCACCTCGGACGGATCGAGCCCGAGCGCATCATCGGGGAGATAGCCGAACACCTCGTCTCCGGTACCCGCGTCGAACGCGTGCATGAGCCCGCCGTTGGAGGGTAGGTACACCATCGTCTGACGGTTGAAGTGATCCCAGAAGAACCCATCACCGGCGTGCGTGCCGCCCACGCCATATTCGGTGCCGTGATTTTGGGGCGGGTCGAAATCCGGAGACCTCGTGGGCGCCGGCATGACCGCTGCCGCCGCGACGGAATCGAGAAGCTTCCAATTCTTGGTGACCCCGTCCGCCTCGTATTCGGAGAAGTTGATGGCCCCGCCCGGTGTGTAGAGCGTGTTCGTCAACGGGTGTTTCGATAATCGGTAGCCGCGGATGACCTGCACGATCATGTCGCGAGCGTCGTCTGCCGTGAGCGCTCCCGTCCCGTCGATCGTGCTCAAAAAGCCCGGACCGACGCCCAGATCGGCAGCGGTCACGTTCGCGATCGTGAAATCGCGTAGCGTCGTTTCACCACGGCGGTTGAATAGCAGGTTGCGGCTATTGGGGCTCCGGTCGCGCAACAGCTCGCCCGCGTCCCACATCTGCCGGAAGTCGCCGGTACGGTTCTCTCGCGGGTTGGCGTTGTCGGTGACCTGGTAGAGATTGAAGGCCCGGAGGTGTCCCTTGAAGTGCGGGATCTCGACAGTGGTCGAGAACAACACGTTGTCGCGATGGTTGGCGCGGATCCTCCGTGCCTTCCGGATGTCCTCGGTGTCCGCGCCGGCGGGGCCAACGTCACCCACGTGATCGCCCGTCGAGACGTAGGGATTCGTCCAGCCCGGGATCACTTCACGAACGGTACCGACGACCGGAGCGCCGAGCGCGACCTCGGACGAAGGGACACCGATGCGCGCGAAGGCGTCGCGAAGCGCCTGTTTGAGGGCGTCACGATCGTTCGCAAACAACGCATGGTAGGCTTCCGTGCTACCGTGGACGGCGCCGGACGCTTCCCACGCCATGTGGTTCGCGCGGCGTTGCCCGCCGCCGCCCAAGCCCATTCCTACGACGAACGAGCCTCCCTTGGCGCCGGTCGCGCGATCAGCGGTGGTCGGATTCAGCCGCTCGTAGGCGAGCCGGCCCTTGGTACCGGCATTGATGCCGCGGCGATCGGACGATCCACTTGCGGTTGACGTGAAAGAGGAATCGACCGTGCCACCGCGCAGCTGGTTCGGGATCGGCGCCGCGCCTCCGAACGGCGGAGTCGCCGTCGGTGACCAAACGTTGCCGCCGCATTCACAGGTGTCATCACCATCGGTGACGAGGATGACGAAGTTCTTCTGGTTCGGGAGTAGCCCCGATACGTATCCGTCCGCTTCAATCGAAGCACTGACTTGATCCATCGAGATCCCGTTCGGAGTCCATCCCCCACCGACCGGCGCGCCATTGCTATAAACGGCCGAAGCCAACGCCGATTTAATCGAAGCGGAGCTGTCCGGCGCATCGCATGCAGGCGGATTGATAATCTGAGCCATGTTCAGCCCGACGCAGCTATTCGAGAACTGAGCGTTACACTCGGTCCCAGAGTTCCGAGAGTTGACGCCGAAGCGCACATATCCCCAGTTCACCAAGGGCCGACCGGCGGCGTCGACGAACTCGTCGACCACTTCCGTCAGAACGTCGCGCGCGACTTCCATGCGCGTTTGACCACCACCGAAGCTCGAGCCCATGGAGCCCGAGCTGTCGAGGACGATCCAGACGTTGTGCCGGACACCGGAGTTCAGGATGTCCAGAGGGTCGAGCCCGCGTGAAATGAGACACGGCGCCTGGGCCTGTCCCGTCTGAGCGAAGGTCAAGGCGACGGCAGCGACGGTCACCGCGAGCAAGCAGCGCTTCGCCACCGGCCGTGCCAGATTCATCATGGTCTTTTTCCAGCTCGTCATCGCAACCCCCACCTATCTCACCACCGCGGCAGCCATGTTCGAGCTCGCTTCGCGGTCGCTGTCGGGGTTACTGGCATCGGACTTCTTGGTACCCTCGGCTCCTTGCGACGGCAATCGCAAGGACATCTCGAGGCGCCGCATCGCGACAGGGCGGCCGGTGCCGGCGCCGAGTCCGTTGGGAGCAGTTCCCTCTGCGGTCAAGATCACGCGGTCTTCCTCGCCCGGAAGCGAGCCATAGTCACGGCTGCCGACGATCGGTCGCCGCACCCACAGCGTGAACCCGCCGTCGATGTCCTGGGCGCCATCGCCATCGAGGTCACCGAGAGCGCCGGCCGGAGCGCGAAAGTCATACATCGCCTGAGTGCCGTCGGGCCGTGGCAAGACGCGGCCGACGAAGACCCGGTTACAGACTCCGGCAGCGGGACATTGATCGATGTAGTACTGGTAGTCCCGGCAGCCGCCCACCGCGGGGTCGCACGACGCCCCCCCTTCGGGATGGGCCGACGCCCACGGCGCGGTATCGTCGGGCACCGTGACATCGGCACGGGCGGGCGGGAGGATCGCGGAGAAGTCGGCGTTGACGAGGGCGTAAGACGCCAGCACGTTCTTGCCGTATTCGAGGGCGGCGTCGGCGTTGAAGAACGCTTGCTCACCCCATCGATAGTTGACCGCGATCTCTTTCTCCGTCGTCGTGGTCAGCATCAAGGCCATACCGAGAACGGAGAGCACGAAGAGAACGAGGATCGAGATGACGAAGGCCGAGCCCTGCTCGCAGTGCTTTGACCGGGCTTCGAAAGGTGCGCCTGGATCGAGATTTCGTTTCATGGGTGTCGTTTCCTGTTGGAGTCGTCGGTGTTGTCGTTGATTGCGCATCGGTCAACCCACATTCGCCGTTCGGAACGTAGTGAACCGAGCCTCGCCTATGACAGCGAATTGGTCTTGCATCCCGGCTGCCGGCAAGCAGCGCATCTGGATCTGAATCATCTGGAGCGGGAGAGCCGTCACCATGTCGGTCACCTGCCATCGGACCTCGAACAACGCGTTGCCCTGCACGCTCTGGAGTCCGTCCGGATCGTAGAACTGAGAGAAGTTGGCGACGGTCGCGTTGACGTCGCCCCCCGCGGCCAGGAGCGGGTTGCGGGTGAAAGTCGCCGGAGCCGAGAAGAAGGGCGCCGCCTTCAACCGCTCGAGCTGCTCCTTGGCGAGAGCGCTACAAGAGGTCATACGACCGGACAAGCTGTTCGCGTTCGTCGACAAGACCATCATCTGCGCCAGACTGAGGAGTCCTATCGAGAGGATGACGATGGACATCATGACCTCGATGAGGGAGAAGCCAGACTGTCGCTCGCGCCCGGAGGCAGCGACGGGACGTGCTGCGCGTGCACTCATCGCGCTACTCCGTCACCGACACGCGGCCATTGCGCGTGATCGTGATGAGCTTCGTGATATCGGTGCGGGGATCGCGCAACCGGATCTCCCAGTTGAGCCCATTGACCGTGAGCACACCCGCTCCGCTCGGTCCGCCGGCATCGACCGCGCGGACGGAGCCGTCGGCTCGGAACAGCAGGGCGTTCGCCCCCCCGCCGTCGAAGGCGAGCTCCTGAGGCAAGTTCGTCGGAGTCCCGTGAGGCGACATGATCGCGTTTCCGGGATCGGGATTCATGGTGTTGTTCGGCGGTGCCGGCACGGCGCCGTAATTGGCCATGCCTTCCTGGTAGTTCCGAGGCGCATAGGTGGGGTAGACGGGCGAGTCCCAAGCTCCGCTGACCGGATTCGGGTCCAGGCTAGTCCACTGATACTGGCCGGCGACCGGATAGTTGAAGTTCAACAACACGCCTCTCTGCGTGTTCAGCTTCACGGCTTGCGATCGGGCCGACTGCATTTGCGCGGCGATGCCCTGCGCGGCCCCCATCACCTGATAGTGGCGGACGAAGTTCAGTCCCATCGGAATCGACGCGGCGGAAACGATGACGATGATCGAAACGACCACCATCAACTCGACCAGCGTGAAGCCTCGTTGTCTCAGATTGCATCGGGAAACCACGTGAACCCTCCCCTCCCTCGAGCTCTCGCTTCGAAGGGCTTGGCTGGGGTCATACCCGGCTACAATGCAAAGGGCGGACCACCCTACGTCGTCACGCTAATTACCTGCCCAAGCTCTTTGTATCCTGTCATTTGCGTAGGAGCCGGGTCGCACACCGAAGGTCCCCGCGCAGGCACGCGTGTTACTTTCGGTAGCAGCTAGAGAAGCGCGTGGGCGATCGTGAGCGCGTGGGCGATCGTGAGCGAGTGGGCTCAGAGGACCTCGGCGGGTGCCGTTCGCGTTTCTCGCTGCAAGGGCAATCGCACGACGAAACAAGCGCCATCTTCGGGCGCCTCGAGCTCGACGGTGCCGTCATGGGACACGACGATCTTCTGGACGACGGAGAGTCCGAGACCGGTACCATCCGGTTTCCCCGTGAAGAACGGTGTGAATATCCGTTTCCGGTTCTCCGCGGGTACTCCAGCGCCGTTGTCGCGAATGCGGATGATCGCAGCTTTGTTCTGCCGTGAGAGCTCGACGGCGACGACACCGTCCAGCCTGCCGGTCGAGGCCGCTGAATCGATGGCGTTGTCGATCAGATTCGTAAACGCTTTCCGAAGGAGCAGCTCGTCTCCCTGCAGCGGATCGCAGGGCTCACCCAGCGACGCGAAGCTCGCCGTCACTCCGAGCCCTCGAGCGTGCGGAGAAAGCTCGTCGACGAGATCGGAGAGGAGCCGGTCGAGCTCCACACTCTCGAGCTGCAGGGCTTGGGGACGCGCGAATTGAAGAAACTCGCCGACGACGCGTGACATGGCGTGGCACTCATCGAGCAGTGCATCAACGATGTCCTCGCGCTCGGGTGTCTCCGGGCTCTTGAGGAGCTTGGCGTTTCCCATGATCGTCGCGAGACCGTTCCTGAACTCGTGTGCGATTCCCCCCGCCATCTCGCCGAGTCGCGCGAGGTTCTCACCAAGCAACAAGCGCTCTCTGAGCTCCACTACCTCGGTCAGGTTGGCGAGCAAGCACAAGGCACCTCGGGCGCTACCGTCGATCGCGAGCAGCGGGATGACACTCACTCCGAGGTGCAAGGTTTCCCCGTCCTCCCGGACGTATAGCGTTTGTCCTCGAAGGTGATACGAACCCTTCGCGAGTGCGTCCCCGACGAGCTGGAGCAACTCCGTCGAGCCGGGGAAGACCGCTTCGAACTCTCGGTCTCGATAGCCATCCGCGTCGAGACCGAAGATCTTCTCCGCCGCGGGATTCACGACGACCACACGCCCCGACGGGTCGAGACTGATGAGTCCTGTCGTCATGCTCCGTACGATGTCGCTCGCGAGGGCTTCCGTCTCATCGGCGCGGGTCTTCTCGAACTGGTGCATGCCCTTGAGCTCACGTTCCTTTGCCTTCAGGCGAGCGACGACGTCCTGGAACGTGGCGAGCAAAAACTCGCCTTCGTTCGACACTTCCGGAGAGTCCGCCGACAACTCGCTCGCGACGGATTGAGCCTCCGCGACGAGCTTGCGCTGCGGAACGAGCAAGCTATTGAGGAACAAGACGATGGCGAGAAGCACGAGGCTCAGTGCAGAGACTTGGTAAATCAGCGTGGTGCGAAAACGGCGATTCGTCTCCGCTAGCTCCGGCGCAGGCATCTCGATGCGCAACAGGTCGCCGTTACGGCCGCTCGACGGGCTCGATACGACGAGATAGCCGAACGCCCGCGCACGTGCGACATCGTATTTGGGCGCGACGTCCGTCATCTTCCACCCGGTGTCGACGAGCTCCTGCTTGCCCGCTTCGTCCAAACGATCCAAAGCGCCGCCTTCCGGAGGAGGGCAGCCTCCCCCCGTAAGCAATCTTCCGCTCGCGTCGAGAAGGCACGCCGACAGGAGTCCTCGTGCCGACGCGACGCTCTCGAGCCGAGCGGTGGTCACTGTCGGTGCTTCTGTCGCATTGCGGGACAGCTCGGCCGCGATCCGAAGCGCGATCTCTCGGGCACGGCTATCGAACAGCGAGGTCACGACGCCGCGCGACTGATAGGAAATCTGCAGGCTTTGGCTATTGACGAGGACGAGAACGAGGATGAGAAAAGCCAGAAACAGGCGCGCGCGGTGATCCGACGACGTCATTTAGCTATCCCAAAAGGCTGTCCCACCAGAGGATAGCGGGGCACGGCGGGATGGGCTCAAAAGAGTCCCGAATACCAGGCGATCGCCGTGCCACCCGCATAGAGGGTCATGATGGCGCCAATGCCCAGAAACGTGCCGAACGGCAGCTTCGTCTTCATATCGGCTCCACTCGTCGAGACGACGGCGAGCCCAACGACCGAGCCCAGCAAGGAGCCTATGAACAGCGTCAACAAGACACCTTGCCATCCAAGAAACGCCCCGACCATCCCCATCATCTTCACGTCTCCCTGCCCCATCCCTTCTACTTTCCTGAGTCGAAAATAGAGCTCGGACACGGCCCAGAGAATGCCGGCGCCGAGCGCCGCGCCTTTCAGCGCATCGATGATGGTGAACGACATTCGAGGGCCGGCGATCAGGATCCCGATGAGTGTCCCGTAGACGGTGATGGCGTTTGGAAGGATCTGGTGATCGTAGTCGATGAAGATCAGCGCCACGGTGGCCGCAACGAAGAAGAGCTCGACCAGGAACTCGAGAGCGAAGCCGTGCCGCATGAAGGACGAAAGCGAGGCCGCGCCTACGATGAGCTCGACCGCCGGGTAGCGCAGCGCGATCGAGGCGTTGCAGTGCCGGCACTTGGCTCCAAGCAATAGGTAGCTCAATACCGGAATATTGTCGTAGGACGCCACGACATTCTCGCAGGACGGACAGCGCGAGCGCGGAGTCACCAATGACTCCCCGAGAGGCAAACGGTGGATCACGACGTTGATGAAACTGCCCCAAACGAGACCGAACAAAAACGCGAAGCTCGGGAGCAACCACGCCGGGGCTCCGGCGAATGCCTCGGGAATCGTCGTCGCGTTCATGAGCGGGTCCCGAAGCTCACTCGGTGGGAAGCACTCCGAGGCTGGACTCGAGCGGGACACTCACCTCGCCTGTCATCGGGTCGAGAACGTACGGATTCCCTTTCGGATCCAGCGGGACGCCCGTCAGCAAACCGCGACTGACGAGCAAGTTCCAGTCGAGAGGCGTCTCGCCTAGTAGTGCTCGAGCTTCTTCGATCACGAGGTCGAGCGCATCCATGTCATCGAGCGCATCGAGCTGGCGGAGATGGGTCAGAGCATTCTCGCGCTGCTGGTCCGTCTCCGCACTCTCATATTGTATTCCCCACAGCATGCGGGCCGTTTCTCGCTCGCCTCCACGGGTGAGCGCTCGACTCGCCGTGGTCACCATCCAATAGGGAGCCCCGGGAAGCTTGCTCCCCGCGAGGAACACGTCCGCGGCCTTTTGGTAGTCCTTCAAATGCCAGAAATAGATAAAACCCTTGTCGAGATAGAACCGCCAGTAGTCCGGGTGATTCTCTATCCCGTGCTCGATGACCTGGATGCCCTTGATCGGGAGCCCGGCGCCCATGGGAAACGGCTCGGAGAGAAACGTCGCTCCGTACGTGTAGGCGATCCGGAAGTCAGGGTCGAGCTCCGTCGTAATACGTAGCAGCGGCTCGAGGAGCGAGTAGTCCTTGTTGGTGACCATTCGACGGCGCCCGCCGAAATACTGGACCGTACGCAGCCAGTAGAGGTCGGCGGCGACGTTCTCGAAGCCGACCATGACCTTTTTCAACAGCGCGCCGCTCTCGACGTAGAGGACTTCTTCGGTCGCGCGATAGGCCCCCGCCTCGGCGTCGATGTGACGCTGCACCCCCGTGAGGGCTCCGGTGAGCGCGAGAACAAGCACGAGCTGACGCGCCATCAACAAGCCACTATTTGAGGTTTCTCTTTTGAAAAACCCAGATCGAGACGACGAGCACCAGGCTGACGTACAACAAGGCGTACAGAGTTGCCCAGCCGACTTGCGACATCGGAACCGCGTGACCGGCGACGACGGGCGCCTTGACGTCGAAGTTCCGAAAATTCGGCAAGACGTAGTAGAGCACCGTCGTGAGCGCGGGCAGCACCCCCGATTCGACGATGGTATCGAAGTTCTTGAGGTCGCTCGAGAAGTAGCCGGCCACATAGACGAAGCCCGTGAAGAGGCCCGCCAAGATCGATGTCGTGAACGTACTGAAGAGAATCGCGACGGCAACGAGGACACAAAGCTTCATGTAGATGAGAAAGATAGCCGTCATGAGTGCCGGCTCGAACGGCTCGCGCATCGCGAACAAAACGCCGTAGAGGCCAATCGTCATGATAAGAACGTTGACGAGGAGCGTCAGGCACAACCCGCAATACTTCCCGGCGAGGAATTGTGCGCGTGAGACCGGCTTGGACAAGAGGCTATAGAGCGTGCGCTTGTCGATCTCCTTCGAGACGAGCCCGATTCCTATGAAGATGGCGATGACCATCCCGAAAATGGAGATGGAGGCCAAGCCCAAATCCTTGATGATCTTGATCTCTTGATAGACCGAGATCTTTCCGAGCACGTAGGAGCTCGAGATCATCAGGAGTGCGAACAGAAGCAGGTTGTACAGGACTTTGTCCCGGACGGTCTCCCGGAACGTGTTGAGTGCGACGTAGCCCACGCTCTTCACGGTGACGGCTCCTTTAGGAGCTCTTGCACGAAGTGATCTTCCAGTCGTTGCTTGACCGGCGTCACCGATACGATGCTGGCACCGTCTTCGGAAACGGCCCCGAGCAACGAGTCGAAGGCCGCCGCCGTGACGAAGGAGGCGTGAAGACGCGCGCCGCTGCGATGGACTTTACCGTCGTTCTCCGTGATCTTCTTCTCGAGCGCGTCGCTCGCACCCGCGAGCACGACCTCCACGTTTTGAACCGACACATCGAGAATATCGGACAAGCTGCCCGACTCGATGAGTCGACCTTTGTTCAGGATCGCGACACGGTCACACAAGGCTTCGACGTCCGACAAGATGTGCGAGCAAAAAAGAACGGTCACTCCGGAAGCGCGGAGCTCACGTACGAGCTCCGTCATTTCACGACGCCCGACCGGGTCGAGACCCGACATGGGCTCATCGAGAAACACGATCCGAGGACGATTGATCAAGGCTTGAGCGATACCGATCCGTTGCGTCATGCCTTTCGAGTACTTGCGCAGCGGCTCGTCCGCGGCCTCGAGCATCCCGACCTTTTCGAGCAGTTCGTAGGCCCGGTTCCGGCGCTCGGTTTTTTGCAATCCGAACAGTTGGCCGAAATAGAGAAGCAGCTCCCGTCCCGTCAGGTAGTCATAGAAATAAGGATGCTCGGGCAGATAGCCGATCTGCCGTTTCACTGCCGGGTCGTCGACCGCCCGCTCGAGGATACTCGCACGGCCCTCGGAGGGAAATACGAGCCCCATCAGAAGCTTGAGTGTCGTGGTCTTGCCAGCGCCGTTGGGGCCGATGAGCCCGAAAATCTCGCCGTCCTCGACGCTCAGGTCGAGGTGGTCGAGCGCTCGCCGTTGCGATCGCTTGATATGGCCGTAATCGTAGTCTTTGGTAAGACCGACCGTCTCGATGACAGACATGTTCGTGGTTCCATGAGCCCGGACCAGAAAGTCCGGGGCGATGAGCGGAGTTGCGCTGTAAGCTTATTCTACCATCGCCGCGCGCGGCCGACAGCCCAAAGCGACACTACGCGAGTGCCGGAGAGATTCTATTCGAGGGTGTTCGTGCCCATCGGGACCGGACAAGGGATCGCGGCGCCCGTTTCGTCCTGAAAGATAGCCCCGGCCGAGCCGCCTAGAAAGCCCCGTACGCCCGTCATGCCCACCGATGTCGGCGACGAGACGTAGCAGAAGTCGAGAATGGAGTTCGGATCGCACAAGTTGGCGTCCACGCCTACCGCGACACCGTTCTGCATGTAGTCACGCGTGTAGCCACCCTTCGCATAGGGCGTCAAACGACCGAGGTCGCCGGCGATGAAATCCGGAGCTTGCGCGGGATAGTTCGGAATGCAGACGGCGCCGCCGCCATCATTGGTCATGCAAAGCATATTGGCAGCGAACAGTCCACAATTCGTCGACGCATAGGCGGAGTTCGCGGACATCACGCTCCGGGTGTCGCCGATGCTCTGGGCCTCGTTCGCAGAAACCCGCGCTCGGATGAGGTTGGGAATCGCGATCGCTGCCACGATGCCGATGATCGCGACCACGATCAGAAGCTCGATGAGCGTAAACCCACGCTCTCTCGTTTCGAAGACCTGCACTCGATCCGTCATAGGAAGACCCCCCAACCCCTTGTCTCCGTCAAACGCCGGCCGCTTGGTGGTGCCTCCAAGAGTGAAGACACCACCAGGGCCGAGTGTCTGAATCCTATTCGAGGAACGCCGTTGCACCCGGGATCGGGCACGCAATCTGCGCGCCGGCCGGATCCACATAGAGAGCACCACTACCGGAGCCCGAGAAGGCCCGCGCACCCGTCAAGCCGAGGCTCGAAGGAGCACTGTCGTAGCAATAGTCGAGAACGCTGTTCGGGTCGAGCTGAGGCGCGATAGCTGCCGGGGCTTGTCCCGCCGACCACGTTCGGTTGTAGCCCGATTTGACGTACGGAGAGGTCCGTCCGAGATCACCACCGACGAATTCAGGGGCGGCGGAAGGATATGCCGGGATACCAACACCGGCGCAGTTGCCGCCATTGCGGCAAAGGTTACGCAGGTCCGAGAAGAATCCACCGTTCGCGGACGCATAGGTCTGCTCGGCAGAGATCACCGAACGCGTGTCGCCGATCGCTTGAGCTTCGTTCGCCGAGACACGGGCGCGGAGTAAACTCGGGATCGCGATTGCCGCGATGATGCCGATGATCGCGACGACGATCAGGAGCTCGATGAGCGTGAAACCCTGACTTTTCTTCATTGTGCTTGTCTCCTAAGGCCCGCTTCACGGGTCCTGAAACTGCTTAACCGCCCCCCACGGGAGTGTTTCGGGTAAGCACTATGTGCTGTGTCCATCGCTTGATATATAGCAACTAGCGTGCCATCTCCCGGCGGAGGCCCTCTATCCAGGAAAACACATAAGTGCCTATTTGGCAACTGCTTGACCGACCTGTTTCGGTGAGCTTCGAACCGCAACGCGGACACACCGCGCGGGTGCCATTTTTTGTCAGCGAATCCGCCCATTTTTTGGTCGTCGGCAAGAGCCGGACGCGCCCAGAACCCGCCTGGAATCAGTTGCCTACGGAACGTATCCGAGCGCTTCGAGCTCTTTCAGAATCCGTTCTTGCATGGGGCTGATGCCGGCTCGCGAACGGCTCGCGTGCAAGAAGTCATAGGACTCCACGAACGCGACATCGCCCGGAGCCGCGATGGCGTCGTCGACCACCGCGCCCGCCATGTCGCTTGCGACCGGCAACCCGAGGACGTGGAGCACGGTGGGGAGCACGTCGTACAGCCGGACCTCGTCGAGCTCGATGCCGCTTCGAAATGCCGGCCCGGTCGCGATGAAGATTCCCGGCGGGGCTGTCTCCTCGTGCCCAAAACCATCGGTCTCCCAGCCGAAGCCGTGGTCGGAGAGGATCACGATGTTGGCATCAGGGCCAACGGTTTCGATGAGTCGCCCGAGGAGGGCATCCTCGTAGCGGTAGAGCGGCTCGAGAAGCACGCTGAGCGCATCATCGTCCGGTTTCTCGTCGGCGCCGAACTCCCACATGTAGTGCGACGCAACGTCGATCTTGCGCGACAGGTAACCGAGGACGGCGGGGTGAGGACGTTCCTGAAGAAGATGAAACAATCCCTGCTCACCGCGAAAGTCTTGCCCATAAAGGAACATCGCCTGCTCGATGCGGGCGTCCAGGTCTTGCCCGACGCCGTTCTCTCCGCGATCCGAGAGCACATTGAGTCGCCCGGAGGTAATCTGCTCCGTGAGCCAAGGCCAGCGGCCGCGACGGACGACCGATTGAAGCTCGGCAGACAACTCTTCGGGGAACGTCCCCTGTTCCAGGTTCTCTCCGGGCTTCAGGCGTACGAACTGCTCGGAGACGATAAACCCGTCCACGGACTCGGCGGGCCACGTCGCCCACCAGTTGGCGAATCCCGCGTCGAGACGAGCCGCGTTTGCGATGTTCCATAGCGCCGGCACGCGTCGCCTGGTCGAATCCATCAGGCCTTTCTCGCCCGTTTCCGGATCGATGTAGGACCAATCGCGGATCCCGTGCTCTTCCGGCGTCTTGCCCGTAACGACGCTCGTCCACAGCACGATCGACAAACAAGGGTGCTCCGAGGCCATGGAACCGGACACGCCTCGCTCGATCGCCGCGGCGAGATTGGGGAGCGCCCCACGTTCCAGCATCGGGCGCATGATGTTCCAGCTCGCGCCGTCGAGGCCCAACAAGACCACTTTCGTCGCGCCACCGCCCCGACGGGGCTCCTCCGGCGGAGAGCCGCATCCGGCCAGGACGACGGCAATCAGCAGCGGCGGGCCCCACAGGCCCCCGAGGTGGCGGATCATCGCAGATCGTATTTCTGGAGGAGGTAGCGAAACGAGCGCAAGTTCATCTGCAACAGCTTCGCCGCCTTCGTCTGCACACCACCGGCGTGGCGCATGGCCTGCGTCAAAAGACGGGTCTCGAGCTCCGCCACCCGAGCGCCGAAATCGATCCCATCCACAGGGAATGGAGCCTCGGCTTCCGCCTCACCACTGGCCGTCTGGGGCTCTTCGGCCAAGCTTTCGCGGACCTTTTCCGGAAGCCGTTCGGGTAAGATCACGCCCGTGGTCTCGAGCGCGACCGCCCGCTCGATGACGTTTTGAAGCTCGCGTACATTGCCCGGCCAATCGTAGCGGCACAACATCTCCGCGGCCGGCTCCGATATCCGCGTAATGCGCTTCGTCATCGACTCACGCGCTTCCTCCAGGAAATGCTGGGCGAGAAGGGGGACGTCATCGCGCCGTTCCCGTAGCGGCGGGAGATGGATCGGAATCACGTTCAGACGGTAGTAGAGGTCTTCCCGGAACGATTTGTCGCGGACGCCTTGCTCGAGGTCCTTGTTCGTCGCCGCGATGATCCGCACGTCCACGTCGATCTCGCCCGCCGCTCCGATACGTCGAATTCGCCGCTCCTGCAAAACGCGCAAGAGCTTGACCTGCATCGTCGGGCTCATCTCCGCGATCTCGTCGAGAAACACCGTTCCGCGGTGAGCGACCTCGAACAAACCCTTGTGATTCGTCGTCGCTCCGGTGAACGAGCCCTTCAAGTGACCGAACAATTCGCTCTCGAGTAGCGTTTCGGGAACGGCGCCGCAATTGATCGAGACGAACGGAAGCGATGCCCGTGGGCTTCCGACGTGAATGGCTCGGGCCGCGAGCTCTTTGCCGGTCCCGCTCTCACCCGTGATGAGAACCGTGCTCGTCGTGGCCGCTACCGCCGTGATCTGTGAGAACAGCTCGAGCATCTTCGAGCTCGTCCCGAGCATGTTGTCCAGGCCATGTTTGTGTTTGAGCTCGCGCTTGAGGTGCACGACCTCTTCGCTGAGGCGCCGTTTCTCGAGCGCGTTCTCGACGTTCGCTTTGAGCTCGTCGATCTTGAACGGCTTCGTCAGGTAGTCATAGGCACCCAAACGAAGCGCCTCGACCGCCGTCTCCGCCGAGGCGTAGGCGGTGACCATGATGACGGGTATCCCGGGCTCGGCTTGCTTCAGGTAACGGAGAACCTCGACGCCGCTCATGTCCGGCATCTTGATGTCGGAGATGACGAGGTCGAAGGAGTCCGATTCGATGAGCTCGAGAGCTTTCTTCCCCGATGCCGCGGTCTTGATGCGGTGGCCGTCCTTGCCGAGCGCGATCTCGAGGAGCTCGCGCATCGACTCTTCGTCATCGACGACGAGAATGCGGCTCAATCGATAATCCTCCGCTCGAGGGGAAAGTGGACCGAGACTCGAGTACCCTTGGAAGCAACGCTGTCGACTTGTATCATTCCATTGTAATCCTTGACGATGCGATAGACGATCGCGAGCCCCAGGCCGGAGCCGCGCTCGAAGCTACCCGAAAACGGCGCGAACACTTCATGCATTTCGCCGTCCGTCATACCGATCCCGTCATCGCTGAAGGCCATCTCCACCTCCCCATCGCCGTTGCTGGTGAGGGACATGACGAGACGTCCGCCATTCGGCATCGCCTGCAGCGCGTTTCGCGACAAGTTCCAGGTAATCTGTTTCATCTGATTCGGGTCGGCCACGACGGGAACCGGGCTCTCCGGAATATCCACGACGATCTCGTGCTCCGGGAGCACTTCGGCGCTATGGCCGAGAAGCGCCGCCGTCTCCTCGAGGATTCGCCGCAGGTCGAGCTGCCCGAGCTCGAACCGGGGTGGCCGCGCATAGGCGAGGAACTCATTGAGCGTGTTCGATAGGCGCTCCGACTCGCGCACGATGATGTCCATGAGCCTTTTTTGATCGTCGCTCAAGGACTCGGCTTCCTTGAGAACTTGCACCGAGCCACTAATCGACGCCAAGGGGTTCCTTATCTCGTGCGCCATTCCGGCGGCCATTTCGCCCATCGTCGCTAAATTCTCCTTGAGCCGGATCTCTCGTTCGAGACGCCGGATCTCCGTGAGGTCCTGGAACGCGAACAAGAACCCGCTCTTCGTCTCTCCCTCATACAGAAGATAGGAGACGCTCATTCCCAAATAGATCTCGTCTCCCTTCCCATCGCGATAGGTGCCTTCGAGCCGCAAGAACCGCTTTCCATCAGCGAGCCCTGAGCGGAGTCGTACGAGGAAATCCTCCGTCTCCGACAACAGGTCGTTCACATAGGTGCCGACGGCGGCGGAAGGCGAGCGCGAGAAGATGCTCGACGCGGCGGAGTTGAAGAAGTTGATCCGGCCGTCGAAATCGGTGGTCATCAGGCCGGAGGTGATCGAATCGATGATCGTTTGATTGAAGGCCTGCAGGTCCGCGAGAAAATCCGACGTCTCCTCGAGCTGTCGGCCGGCCAAGCGGAGTGCCTCCGAGAGGTAGCTCGTCAACAGAGCAACGGTGTAGAAGCCGAATACGTTGAAGAAGATCGTGTAGCTCACGACCTGAGGAGGCATGGAGACCGGCGACGGCGCGCCTCCCACCGGATAGGGCGTCAGCATGCCCAGATACAAAGACTGGATGAGGGAGCCGTAGAGTATCGAGCCGGCACTCGCGGCGACAACGCCTCCGCGGCGGAACAAGATAATGCTCGCGGCAATGATACTGATGAAATAGAGCGACGAGAAGTTGCTCTCGATGCCACCCGTGTAGAAGACGATGCCGGTGATGATCAGCAAGTCGCCCAGTATTTGAGCGTAAGCCAAGGCCCGCCGGAGCTTCCGGGTAAAGGGCCATACGAGCGCGTAGACCAGCGTGAGCGTATAGGTCAGTGCGATGAGGAAGTAGAGCGGATCGATCGGGCCGCCGGGGCGGCGATCGATGACCTCGGCGATCACGGCAGAGCCCATCAACGCCGTCACCACGACGACGCGCAACACCATCAGCCGTACGAGGGAAGAGTCCTCTACGGTGCGCGCGGTTTGCTTCGTCTTCGTCGACGTCATGGCTCGAGCCTAGGGCAAGACAGGGTGCCGAGAAAGAGATCGCGGGAGGGCACGCTTGCCGCCCCCGCGACGTGAGCTGCCGGTTCCGGACTAGGTCAGCTGATTGATCAAGCTAAAGATGGGAAGGTACATCGAGATAACAATGCCGCCCACGACGGTACCGAGAAAGAGAATCAAAATCGGCTCCATCAAGACCATCAAGTTCGCGACAGCCACATCGACTTCGTCCTCGTAGAAATCCGCGATCTTCGAGAGCATCGTGTCGAGTGCACCCGTTTGCTCGCCGACCGAGATCATCTGCACCACCATGGGCGGGAACACATCGGTCTGCTTGAGCGGCGCGGCAATGGATTGGCCGCCTTCAACGCTCTTGCGAGTCTCCATGATGGCGTCCTCTACGATGGCGTTCCCCGAGGTGCGTGCCGTTATCTCGAGACCATCGAGAATAGGAACACCGCTGGAGATGAGCGTCGCCAATGTACGACAGAAGCGAGCGACCGCGATCTTACGCAAAATCAAGCCGAGCACCGGCAGCTTCAGCAGGATGCCATCAAGGATCCGCTTGCCTTTATACGTGTCGTGCCACCGCTTGATCGCGTAGATTCCGGCCAGGCCGCCGATGACGCCAGGGACGATGAGTCGCACCGTCCAGTTCGACGCGATGATGACGATTCGTGTCGGGAGCGGAAGTTGAGCGCCCAATCCGGCGAACAGCGCGGCGAAAGTCGGAATGACTTTCCATAGAATAACGGCAACGACCATGCCGGCAATCGAGATGACCGCGATCGGATAGACGAGCGCCGATTTCACCTGCGACTTCAGCTTCACCGATTTTTCGATGTACATCGCCAGCCGCTTGAGAATGATGTCGAGGATACCGCCCGCCTCACCCGCCGCGATCATGTTCGTGAACAGATCGTCGAAGACCTTGGGGTGTTTCTTCATGGCGTCGGCGAGCGTCGCGCCGCCCTCGACGTCCTGGCGCACCTGGAGCAGGACTTTCGAGAAGTTCGGATTGTCCTGCTGCGTTCCCAGGATCTCCAAACACTGCACCAAGGGCAAACCGGCGTCGATCATGACCGAGAATTGCCGCGTGAAGACGGCAACGTCTTTCGGAGTGATGCCGCTGCCGAACTTCGGAAGCGCAATCTCTTTACCCTTTTCTTTGACGCTCGTGACGAGAATTTGCTCCCGCCGGAGCATCGCGATCACGGCATCCTTGGAGTCAGCGGTACGTTCGCCCGAGGTCGCGGCTCCCGCGCGTGTTTTTCCTTTGAATACATAGGCCGGCATTACTTTAGCCTCCTTAGATTCCGACTCGCCGGTTCGAAAGGACCCCTGTCAAACTCTCTAGATTCACTAGCGCCTTGCCCCCGGGCGGCCCGTCGCCGGCGGCCGTCCGCCGGGTACGTTGAGACCGGTCCCACGATTGATCATGTCTTGCAGCTCATCAGGATTCGAAGACGTGGCCAATGCGAGCTGAAGCGTGATCTGCTTCTTGAAATACAGTGTCGCCAACGACTGGTTGAACGTCTGCATTCCATGCTTTTCCTGGCCCGTCTGCATCGTCGAGTAGATCTGGTGGATCTTGTCTTCACGGATCAGATTTCTGACCGCCGAGTTGGGAACGAGGATCTCCATCGCGAGCGCACGACCGGTGCCGCTCGCGCGTGGCAGCAGCGTTTGACACATGATCCCTTCGAGCACGAAAGAGAGTTGCGCTCGGATCTGTGATTGCTGGTGGGCGGGAAAGACGTCGACGATACGGTTGATCGTCTGGGCGGCCGAGTTCGTATGCAGCGTGGCGAACGTCAAATGACCCGTCTCCGCGATACGAAGAGCGGCCTCGATGGTCTCGAGATCACGCATTTCACCAATCAGCACGACATCGGGGTCTTCACGAAGGGCCGAACGGAGTGCATTGCTAAAGCTGTGGGTGTCGGAGTGGATCTCGCGCTGATTGACCAAACAGCTATGGTGGTTGTGGAGATACTCGATGGGGTCTTCGATCGTGATGATGTGCTCGTGCCGCTCGCGATTGACCTTATCGAGCATCGCAGCCAGCGTGGTGGATTTTCCGCTACCCGTCGGCCCGGTGACGAGGACCAGCCCACGGGGCTTATCGCAGATTTGAGCGACGACCGGCGGAAGGCCCAGCTCCTTGAACCCTTTGATCTCGTAGGGGATCGTACGGTAGACGGCGGCGACCGCACCCCGTTGCATGAAGACGTTCGCGCGGAACCGGGCGAGGTTTTTGATACCGAACGAAAAATCGAGCTCGAGGCTTTCCTCGAAGCGATGTTTCTGGTTGTCCGTCAGCACCGAATAGGCCAGCTGCTTCGTCTCGACCGTCGTCAGCGGCGGCATATCGAGAGGGCGTAGCTTTCCGTCAACGCGGATTTGCGGCGGAGAGTTGTTGGTGACGTGCAAATCCGACCCGCTCATTTCGAGCATCGTCTTCAAGAGTTGATGAAGGCTAACCGCCATTTAGAGTCCTCATTGTGCCGTTGTCCTTCCCGGAAACGCCCGACTGCGAACGTCCGCTCCGGATCATCGCGTCCGTCACTTCACCGTCTCGCGTACGACTTCTTCCATCGTGGTCAACCCATCGCGGACTTTCTCGAGCCCGCTACGGCGTAGCGTGATCATGCCTTCTTCCATCGCGCGCGCTTTGAGCTCGATCGACGAGGCGCCCTCGAGAATGAGCTGCCGGATCTCGTCCGAAAGCCGAAACACCTCGTACAGGCCGACACGGCCCTTGTAGCCGGTATTGTTGCAAGTGCCGCAGCCTCGGCCTTTCTGGGGCTGTACCGTCTTCGCCTCGTCGGGTGTGAAGCCCGCATCGATGAGCGCTTGCGCCGGGATCTCGAAGGCCGCTTTGCAATCCTTACAGACTCTCCGGACGAGACGTTGCGCACAGATCAGGTGCACCGACGTCGCCACCAAGAACGGCTCGATGCCCATGTTCATCAAGCGATTGACCGTCGACGGCGCGTCGTTGGTGTGGAGTGTCGACAGCACCAGATGGCCCGTGAGCGCCGCTTTGACGGCGATCTCCGCCGTCTCGAAATCTCGAATCTCTCCGACGAGAACGATGTTCGGGTCTTGTCGCAGGAACGAACGGAGCGCCGCCGCGAAGTTGAGCCCGATAGCTTCCTTCATCTGGACCTGATTGACGCCGGCGAGGTTGAACTCGACCGGGTCCTCGGCGGTCATGATGTTGGTCTCGGGGACGTTGAGCTGGCTGATTGCGGAGTAGAGCGTATTGGTTTTTCCGCTCCCCGTAGGCCCGGTCACGAGCACCATTCCCCACGGCTTGAAGATGGCTTCTTCGAAGTACTTCAGCGATTCGACCTCGAAGCCGAGCTTCGTCATGTCGAGCATGAGGTTCTCTTTGTCCAGGAGCCGCAGCACGACTTTCTCGCCAAAGAGCGTGGGCAGTGTCGAGACGCGATAATCGAGCTCCCGCATCTTGCCCTGGTTGTTCATGCGGATCTTGATACGACCGTCCTGCGGAAGCCGTTTTTCGGAGATATCGAGCTTGGCCATGATCTTGATACGGGAGATCATGGCGTCGCGAAGCTTCATCGGCGGGTTCATGACGACGTAGAGCACACCGTCGATCCGGAACCGCACCCGGAACTCGCGCTCGTAGGGCTCGATGTGAATATCGCTCGCCCCTCTCCTCAGCGCATCCGTCAAGATCAAGTTGCACAGCTTGACGACCGGGGCTTCTTCTGAAGATTTCTCGAGCTCCTGGAGATCGATCTCGTCTCCCTCCTCGAGGACCTCCACATCGTCCGAAAAGTCATCCGTCTCGACGAGCTTGTCCATCTCCTCTTTGATCTGGAGCGAGTGGACCGAGCCGTAATATTTCTCGATCGAGTCCATGATCGCGGTCTCGGACGCGACGACGGGCTCAACGTTGTAGCCCGTCATGAACTTGATGTCATCCATCGCGAAGACGTTGGTCGGGTCGACCATCGCGATCGTCAGATTCGCGCCGGCACGCGAAAGAGGAATGATCTGGTATTTCTGCGCCGTCTCTGCGGGAACGAGCTTGATCACCGACGGATCGATTTCGAACCGAGCGAGGTTGATCGAGGGCACGCCGTACTGCCGCGACAGAAGCTGGGTGATTTCCTCATCTTTGACGAATCCAAGCTTGACCAAGTTATAGCCAAGCTTGCCGCCTTGCTGTTTCTGGTATTGCAGGGCTTCTTGAAGCTGCTGGGGGCTAATTAGATTTTCCTTCACCAGCAGCTCGCCGAGCTTTATAGGCATCCAACGACTCCGCGCACTGTCACTCTGGACGGACTAAACTTTATGTTCACAGGGGATTACCGAGATCCACAATGTAACTGACAGCCACGACCAATGTCAAGGGACCGGATGAACGCTCGGAGGCAGCGTCGGGCTCACGGCGCCAAAGTAACGCCGAACCAGGCAGCATCGTCGCGTCCCCCGCTGGCGCCGCGATAAGCACCCTCGAGCAAGAGCCGCCAGATCGACACGCCGGCGCCTGCCGAAAAGCCCGGACGGAGTCCATCGGTCGTCCCCGTCTCGATTCGGAGCCCGCCGCGCGCGTAGAGACGGCCGCCAAACAAGCCCTTCTCTCCCCCGAACGAGAGCTCACGGTAGCGATGGCTCCCCTCCTGCTGCGAGGAGACGTCGAAATCCGCAGCCAGCAAGGCGTCGGCCGGTAAACGTAGCGAAACGCCCAGCCTGGCGTGCCGGGGCAGCCTCCGCTCACCGCCGCCCTCGACAACGAACCGCGCCTCTCTCAGGCTTCGCAGCATCAGTCCGATACGTAGCCGCTGCTGGATCTCGTACATCACGCCGAGATCGACATCCCAGGAGTGGCTCACGACCTCGGTCATCGCGTGGGTCGTGCCACGGAGGAAGTGCACGTTCGCGCCAAGGATGAGGTTGTCGAGCGGCAACGAGTGCAGCAACGAGATCGCGGTGTCGAAAGTGTCGAGCGCTCCGTCTCCCCCGTCGAAGTCCTCGTCGTGCGAGTAGCCGGTAAACGCGACGCCCATGAACGTATAGCCGAGTGACAGCCCCGTCGCACCGTCGGAGACTCCTCCCGCTCCGACGGAGCGGTCGTCCTGTCCCGTGTAGAATCCGGCCGACAAGATGCTCCCGAGAGCGATCCCGGCAGGGTTCCAGTAGAACGCGCTCTGGTCGTCAGCGACCGCTGTAAAAGCACCGCCCATGGCCGAGGCGCGCGCGCCAAGGTGGACGACTCGAGTCTGAGACCAGGCCACTGCGCTATCGCAGACAAACGCTGCCACCGCGAGAGCAAACACCGTCGCACGCACGCGAGCACTATATCAATGCCAGTGAGACGCGAGCTCGAACGGACGAAGGCTCCGTCGCTCCTCGGTGGCGCCGTCCCGCAATTTGACACGGGTTGGCTTCGGGGTCTATGCTCCCCCGTACCGTTCTTGCCTATGGGAACGCACGACTGAATGAGGACGATCGCGGTCATCCCCGCCCGCTTCCAGTCGAAACGTCTCCCCGGAAAGCCCCTCGCGGACATCCACGGAAAAACGCTCATCCAGCGTGTGTACGAGCGCGCGACGCGATGCGCTCTCGTGGACCGCGTAATCGTCGCGACGGACGACGAACGGATCGGCTCCGCGGTCGAAGCTTTCGGCGGCGAAGTCGTCTTCACATCGGTCGACCACGTAAGCGGGAGCGATCGGGTAGCGGAGGCGGTCGCGACGCTCGATGTCGAGCTCGTCGTGAACGTGCAGGGCGACGAGCCCCTGATCGATCCGGGCGCCATCGACGATGCAGTGGCGCTCGCCAAACGCACCCCCGATGCGATCGTGTCACTCAAGTGCGCTCTCGAAGATCCGGAACAGCTCCATGACGACAACGTCGTCAAGGTCGTCACCGATCGACGAGGCTTCGCGCTCTATTTCTCCCGGGCCGCCATCCCGGCCGTGAGAAGGGACGATGTCGACGGCGTACGTCGCTTCAAGCACCTCGGGCTCTACGTCTACCCCAAGCCCGTCCTTACGTCCCTCACCCAGATGGAGCCCACGCGCCTCGAGCAGGCCGAGCGTCTCGAGCAGCTGCGCGCCCTCGAGAACGGGATTCCGATCCGATTATGCGAGACCGACAGCGATAGCATCGGGGTCGACACCCAGGAAGACCTCGAGAGGGTACGCTCGCTCGTCGCTCATCAGGTTGCGATAAAGTGAGCCCGAGAATGCGGCAAGAGTCATGAAAGGACCGGCCAGGAGATCATGAGAGTCGATTCAAAAGGAGCATTCGTTCCATGCCACTAGGAAATGCCAAGTTCATCTTCGTTACCGGAGGCGTCGTTTCGTCATTAGGCAAAGGCCTGGCCTCCGCCTCTATCGGGCGCCTGCTCGAAGCGCATGGCTACCAGGTCTCTTTCCTGAAATTCGACCCCTATATCAACGTCGATCCCGGCACGATGAGTCCATACCAACACGGCGAGGTCTTCGTGACGAACGACGGCGCCGAGACGGATATGGATTTGGGCCACTATGAGCGCTTCACGACCGTCGAGCTGATGCGGACGTCGAACGTCACGACGGGACAGATCTACGAATCCGTCATCACGAAAGAGAGAAAAGGAGAGTATCTGGGAGGCACGGTCCAGGTCATTCCCCACGTCACGAACGAGATCAAAGATCGGCTCGAGCCGGTCACGGAGAACGCCGACATCGTTATCGTCGAGATCGGCGGAACCGTCGGTGACATCGAGAGCCTCCCTTTTCTCGAAGCGGTTCGCCAATTTCGCATGAACGCCGGGCGCTCGGGCTCGATCTTCATCCATTTGACGCTCGTGCCTTTCATCAACGCCGCCGGTGAGCTCAAGACGAAGCCTACGCAGCACAGCGTGCGTGAGCTCCGCGCCATCGGTATCCAACCGGACGTCCTGCTTTGCCGTACGGAGCAGCCGCTCGCTCAAGAGCTCAAATCCAAGATCTCTCTATTCTCGAACGTCGACGAAAAAGCGGTCATCACCGCGCGCGACGTCGCTTCGATCTACGAGCTTCCTCTCGTCCTCGCAGCGGAGGGCCTCGACGAGATCATCCTCGACATGCTCGAGCTTCCGAAGCGAGACAAGCAGATGACGGAGTGGCAAGAGCTCGTCGACCGCATCCGCGCGCCCGACGGCGAAGTCACGATCGCGGTCGTGGGGAAATACGTCAAGCTCCGAGAGGCCTATAAGAGCTTGAACGAAGCGCTCACCCACGGAGGTGTCGCGCACCGGTTGAAGGTAAAGCCCAGATGGGTCGAGGCGGAACAGCTCGAGTCGGGCGACTTGTCGGCACTCGAAGGGGTCGACGGCGTTCTCGTCCCCGGTGGATTCGGTCCGCGCGGAACAGAGGGCATGGCGGCCGCCGCCGGGTGGGCGCGCCGAAACCACGTACCTTACTTCGGAATCTGCTACGGATTTCAGTGGGCGGTCGTCGAGTTCGCCCGCTCGGTCGTCGGCCTCACGGACGCAAGCTCCTCGGAGTGCCATCCGGAATCGGCGAACCGGGTGATACTAAAGTTGAGGGAGCTCGTCGGCGTCGAGGAAATGGGCGGCACGATGCGACTCGGCGCGTATGAGTGCCTATTGGCGGACGGATCGCTCGCTCGCGAAGTCTACGGATCGCCGTCCGTCTCCGAGCGTCACCGTCACCGCTACGAGTTCAATCAGGAGTACGAAGAGGCGCTCACTGCCGCCGGCCTGAAGTTTTCCGGCCGCACACCCGACGGGAAATTCGTCGAGATCGCCGAGATCCCCGATCACCCGTGGTTTCTCGCCGTTCAGTTTCACCCGGAGTTCAAATCGAGGCCGTTGGCCCCCCACCCTCTGTTCAAGGAATTCATCGGGGCCGCGCGGAAATACCAAACGGCCGCTTCGTCGGAGAACGAATCTCAACGGGAGCCCACACTCGATGAGGCGTCCTCCGTGATCGGCCACCGGTAGGGAGTTGACACTCACGACACCGACGAGAACCGTCCAGGTCGGACCGCACCACGTCGGGGGAGGAAGACGATTCGCGCTGATAGCGGGTCCGTGCGTGGTCGAGAACGACCGGCACCCTTTCTTCATGGCCGAGAGCATCAAGGCCATCACCGACGAGCTCGGAATCCCGTTCATTTTCAAAGCCTCGTTCGACAAAGCCAATCGGACGGCGGTGGGGGCGTTCCGTGGTCCCGGGATCGACGAAGGGCTCGCGATATTGAAAGCGGTCGGAGAGAAGATCGGCGGGCCCGTCACGACCGACGTTCACGAGCGCTCCCAGGTGGAGGCCGTCGGCGAAGCGGTGGACCTCATCCAGATCCCCGCTTTTCTCTCCCGTCAGACAGACCTCATTCTCAGCGCCGCACGCACGGGGAAGGCCGTGAACATCAAGAAAGGTCAATTCCTCGCGCCGTGGGACATCATCCACGCCGCCGACAAGGCGCGTAGCACCGGCAACGACAACGTGGTGATCTCGGAGCGAGGAACGACTTTCGGCTATAACAACCTCGTCGTGGACATGCGTGGTTTTCCGATCATGCGCGAGAGCGGAACGCCGCTCGTATTCGACGTCACGCATAGCCTCCAGCTTCCGGGCGGAGCGGGCACATCTTCCGACGGACAGTCACGCTTCATCCGCCAGCTCGCTTCCGCCGGCGTCGCCTGCGGCGTCGACGCGATCTTCATGGAAGTCCACGATGACCCGAAAAACGCGGCCTCGGACGGACCCAATAGCTGCCCACTCGAAGACCTGCCGGCGATTTTGTCGCGGCTGGTACGGATCGAGCAGGCCCTGGAACCTTCCGAATGACGCTCCGCCTCGCACGGCGCGTGCTCGAGATCGAGGCCGACGCGATCCGCCATATGGCAGCCAGGCTCGATGAGCGCTTCGAGCGAGCCGTCGACCTCGTCGAGAAAGCGGAAGGGCGGGTGATCGTAACCGGCATGGGCAAGTCGGGCATCGTGTGTCGCAAGATCGCCGCGACGCTGAATAGCACGGGAACACCGTCCCTCTATCTGAACCCGGCTGAAGCCGTGCACGGCGACCTCGGCATGGTCGTCGCCGGCGATGTCGTCATCGCGATCTCGAACAGCGGCAAGACCCGGGAGCTTCTTCAGCTGGTGCCCCCCATCAAGCGACTCTCCGTACCGTTGGTGGCGTTTCTCGGAGACATATCCTCGTCTCTCGCCGACGCGGCCGATGTCGTCCTGGACGTATCCGTCGAAGAGGAAGCGTGCCCGATGGGGCTCGCACCTACGGCGAGCACGAGCGCATCGCTTGCGCTTGGAGATGCTCTGGCCATGGCGGTCCTCGAACGGAAAGGCTTCACCGAGGACGACTTTCGCAACCTGCACCCGAAAGGACAGCTAGGGTTCAAGCTGCTGCGGGTCGAAGAAGTCATGCAGCGCGGTGACGCCATCCCCAGTGTTGGCGTCGACGCCTCGATGCGAGACGTCGTTTCCGAGATGACGGCCAAGGGCCTCGGAATGACGACGGTCATCGACCAGAGCTCGCGGCTCGCCGGCGTCATTTCCGATGGCGATCTCAGAAGGCTGCTACAGCGAGACGATGCCGTCTTGGACCAGACCGCCCGCTCGTGCATGACGTCGGACCCGATCACCGTGTCGCCCGGTGACGCAGCGACGAGCGCGCTCGCCGTGATGGAAGACCGAAAGATCACTTGTCTCGTCGTGCCCGGCGAAGGTGGGCGCGTCGAAGGCGTGCTCCATTTGCACGATCTATGGCGGCTGAAAGAGTATTTCTAGGACTCTTTGGACGAATGACAGAGGACGACATCCAATCGAAAGCCGCGCGGATCCGGCTGCTCTTGCTCGACGTGGACGGCGTCCTCACCGACGGTACATTCGTTCCCGACAGCTCACGGGAGACGAAACGATTCCACTCCCGAGATGGGATCGGGATCGTCCTCGCACGCAAAGCAGGACTGAAGGTCGGGCTGATCTCGGGGCGATCGTCTACGATCGTCGAAGCCCGCGCGAAAGAACTTCAGATGAGCTTCGTGCGTCTCGGCGTCTCCGACAAGCTCCACGCCCTGGACGAGGCGCTCGCGCAAGAGTCGTGCGCTTTGGATGAGATGGCCTATATGGGCGACGACCTTCCCGACCTCGGGATTCTACGCCGCGCGGGCCTATCGGCGACGGTCGCGGACGCTCCCCAGGCCGTACGTTCCCGTGTAGACTATGTGGCTAGAGCCAATGGCGGCTACGGAGCCGTGCGCGAGCTGGTAGAGGTCATCCTGGAGAGCCAGGGAAAGCTGGACGAGCTCGTTGCGGACTATTTGAGGTAGGTCGTGGGTATATTTCGATCCGTACTCGTTCTGCTCGCCGGAGCAGCGTTGGCGACGTTTCTGTGGTCCAACTACGAGCAGACCGTCGTCATTTGTCTGTTGAAGGATCGCTACTGCACCGTGCCGACGTCGTTGTCGGCCGCGCTGGTAGGCGCGATCGCAGCAGGGTTTCTCCTGGCGGTCATCTTGTCTCTCCCGAACCAGTTTCGGCTCCGGAGGCTCGCTCGTGAGCTGCGCCGCAAGAACGAGCACCTCGAGGAAGAGATCGCCGAGCTCAGAAAACTACCGCTGACGGACGTATCCGATCCGCCGATCTCCGGACTAGGCGAACGGGGCCTCGACCCGAGCGGTAACCTTTCCGGAAACTAATACGATGGCCGGGGGGGAGCAAATTCTCCTCGTCATTCTGATCACCTTCGTGTCCGGTGTGGCGCTCGGTCGCTTCTGGACACATATCAAAGGACGCGGTGCCTCCGAGCGACGCTCCCACGGCACCGCGTCTATCCACTACATCCTGGGTTTGGACTTGCTCGCTTCGCGTCAAATCGACCGCGCCGTGACGGAGCTGACCATGGCGGCCCGCAAGGACACGGATGCAATCGAGATCTACCTCATTCTTGGCAACCTGCTCCGAGAAAAGGGACAGATCGAACGCGCGATCCAGATCCACCAGGGAGTTCTCCACCGTCCCGGGCTCTCGAAAGAAGAGAGGGCGCACACGCTTTTGTGTCTCGGCATGGACTTCAAGCGCGCTGGATTCCGCAACCGCGCCCTCGATACGCTACGAGAAGTCATCGCGCTCGAGCCCGACAACGCGCACGCGCTCGGAAGCCTCGGAAAGATATACGAAGAAGATCACGACTGGGAAGCCGCGCTCAAGATGCAGAGCCGGCTGTCCGAAGTTACCGGGGAGCCCGACCCCACCCTTACGGCTTTTCTCCATGACCGCGTGGGACAAGACGCCGCCGAAGCAGGCGACGATAAACGAGCCGCCCGCGCCTTCGAAGAGGCCATTCGAAGCGAGAGCCGTCTACCGCCTCCGCATCTCCACCTCGGCGATCTGCTCGAGCGCCAGCAACAGCTAGAACGAGCGGAATCGACCTGGCTCGCCTTCGCGAGCGACAATCCACGGCTCGCCCACCTCGTTTTCGAACGTCTCGAACGCCTGCGCTCCGCGGCAGGGCGGAACGACGAGATGGAAGATTTCTACCGAGACGTCATCGACGGGGACGAGAAGGACTGGCGCGCTCGTCTCGCGCTGACACGCTTCCGACGCAACCGGGGAGCCGACGACGATTCGTTTCAGCTGTTGATGGATGCCGTCCACAACAGCCCACACTCCCTCGCCGTCCACCTCGAAGTCTGGCGCTCACTCATCTCGTCCGAAGGCGGCGTCGCACGGATGCGCGGCTACCTCGACGAAGTCGCGAAATCCGCGTTCTTCATCGATCCCTACATCTGCATGAACTGCAACTATCGAACGAACGGCGTCTTGTGGCGTTGCCCCCACTGCCAAGAATGGAACAGCTTCGTCGAGGAGCGCGTCGAGACCGCGGAGGAGTCCTGAGTCTCCGGGCGCTCCTCGCTTACGGCGTGCGCGAGGCTTCGTCCTGGAGCTTCCCGAGCACCTCGTCGCTCCGGCTACGCGTTTCTTCTAATGTGCCCGCCGTGTCGATGACATAGTCGGCGTAGCGCGCCTTCTCTTTCGCGGGCATCTGAGCATCGATGCGGCTCGCGGCTTGCTCGCGGCTCAATCCGCTCCGAGCCATCAGTCGCTCTTCCTGCAACGCGCGCGGGCACAGCGCCACGACGAGCCGGTCGTAAGTCTCGAACGATCCCGACTCGATCATCAACGCCGCATCCACCACCGCGACGAGAGCCCCTCGCGCTTCCGCCCCCTTCAAGAAGGAGGCGGTTCTTGCGAAGACGAGAGGGTGCACGAGCGATTCGAGCTCGCCGCGCTTCGCCGGATCTTCGAACACGACCGCTCCCAGCGCGCCCCGGTCTACCGAGCCATCGGTGCGGAAGATCGTCGGGCCGAAGTGGTCAGCGAGCGCCTCTCGAAGCGAAGCATCGGTTCGAAAGAGATCGTGGACGACGTGGTCGGCGTCGAGCGTCGGCACGCCCTGGCGATCGAAATGCTCCCGGATGACGGACTTTCCGCAGGCAATGCCGCCGGTAAGACCGACCTCGAGCATGCTCTCCTCGGCGTGCCTAGCCGCGCCTCGTTTTCGCTAGCTCGAGCGTGTTGGCGAGAAGCATCGCGATCGTCAACGGGCCCACACCACCCGGTACGGGGGTGAACGCCGAAGCGGTTTCCCAAGCATCCTTCGGATGGACGTCACCGACGAGTGTGGAGCCCCGTTTCTCGAAAGCCGCCATCCGTTTCTCGTCATCACCAAAGAAGTCTTTGACTTGCTCAACCGTCTCCGCCCGATTCATGCCGACATCGACGACGATCGCGCCGGGGCCGATGAACTCTTTCCGAATGATGCCGGCTCGGCCCATCGCCGCAACGAGGATCTCCCCTTTTCGCGTCACGTCGGGCAGATCTTTCGTACGTGAATGGCACACGGTGACGGTGGCGTTCGCGTGAGTCAGCAGCATGGCCATCGGCTTGCCGACGATATCGCTGCGACCGACGACGACGGCGTTCTTGCCCGAGACCTCGATATTCTCGCGGCGGAGCAGCTCCATGACTCCGGCGGGCGTGCACGGCTTCGGGCCGGGCCGCTTCTGCACGAGCTTTCCGACGCTCTCCGGGTGAAAACCGTCGACGTCCTTGTCTGGGTGGATCCGGTCCAAGAACTCGACGGAGCTCAAATGATCCGGCAGTGGCAGCTGCAGCAAGATCGCGTCGATATCGTCGCGCTCGTTGAGCTCATCGAGCTTGCTACCCAAGCCCTCGCGCGTCGCGTCCGCGGGCAGAATGATCGCCTCAGAAAAGAGCCCGGCCTCTTCGCACGCCTTGGTCTTGCTCCGTACGTAGAGCTGCGACGCCGGATTGTCACCGACCAGAACGGCAGCGAGACCGGGAACAATCCCTTTGTCGATAAGAGGCTTCGCGTTCTCCTTCACCTCGTCGCGAATTTCTTGCGCAACGCGTTTTCCGTCCAAAACTCTTGCTGTCACTTAACGACTCCTTTTCGAAGAGACGAGCGCCAAACCAAAGCACCCGCCGGGGCGGTCAACGACGCACCGCGCCCTCCATTGAATCCAGCCACTCGCGCGCTGTTCTCTCGAGTGCCTGCGTGTCCGACGACGCCGCGCGGAGCGCGGAAATAGCGGCGACTCCGGCGACCCCAACTTCAATCAACTCTCGCGCCCGGGCCCGGTCCACTCCGCCGATGGCAACGACCGGCTTGTCCACCGCCTGGCAAACCTCTCGAATCGTGTCGACACCGAGCGGCGGCCTCGACACGGCCTTCGTCGTCGTGGCGAATGCCGGGCCGATGGCAACGTAGTCGACCTCTTCCGTGGCCGCGGCGGCCGCCTGGTCGATCGAGTGCGAAGACAGCCCGATGATCGCATCGGGCCCGAGAATCCGCCGGGCGGAGGCGACCGATAGATCGTCCTGACCGAGATGGACGCCGTGCGCGCCCGTCAGCAGAGCGATGTCCGCCCGATCGTTTACGAGCATCGAAATTCCGTGTCGCGTCGCAGCGGCGACTCCCGTCTCGGCCAGCCGCATGAGCTCACGCGTAGAGCACGCTTTCCCGCGCAGCTGGAACAGACGGCAACCCGCACGAGCCAGCGCCCCGATCGCGTCCGGCAAGGACTCTCTGGTCTCAAAGGCATCATCAAGGATCGGGTAGAGGGTCGAGAACGGAGCCCGCTCAGTCAAAGCGCTCTAGAAACCGGGTGTTGTAGCTCCCGGCACGAAAGTCAGGGTCATCGAGGATGCGGCGGTGGAGCGGGATGGTCGTCTTGACGCCCTCGACGACGGTGAGCCTTAGGCACCGTTGCATCCGCGCAATGGCTTCCGCTCGGCTTCGACCGTGGACGACGAGCTTCGCTATCAGAGAGTCGTAGTAAGGGTGAACGACGCATTCCGCGTGCGCGGCGGTATCGACCCGCACGCCCGGCCCGCCCGGAACATGGAACGAGTGGATCGTCCCCGGCGATGGAAGAAAAGAGCGAGGGTCTTCTGCGTTGATACGGCATTCGATACTGGCCCCACGGATCGCGACGTCCTTCTGGCGGTATCCGAGCGGCTCTCCTGCCGCGACCCGAATCTGATCCTTGACGAGGTCCGCGCCGGTCACCATTTCCGTCACCGGATGCTCGACTTGGATCCGCGTGTTCATCTCCATGAAGTAGAAATCGCCGTTGTCATCGAGCAGAAACTCAACGGTCCCCGCGCCTTCGTAATCAACCGCCTCAGCGGCCTTGACGGCGACCTCGCCCATTTTCTTACGGAGCTTCGAGCTGACCGCGGGTGACGGCGCTTCCTCGAGCAGTTTCTGATGCCGCCTCTGGATCGAGCACTCGCGGTCCCCGAGGTGGACGGTCGTTCCGTGCTGGTCCGCCATGAGCTGAATCTCGATATGTCTCGGGTTCTCGAGAAACTTCTCGACGTAGATGGCGCCGGAGCCGAATGCGGCCTCGGCCTCTGCTTGGGCGGCTAGAAAGGATTTACTGATCTCGGACGCTTCGGTGACGACCCGCATGCCCTTGCCGCCGCCGCCGGAGGCCGCCTTCAACATCACCGGCAAGCCGATCTTGCGCGCAATCTTCTCCGCCTCGGACACGTCCTCGACGGCCCCCTCGGAGCCGGGAAGCACCGGAACTCCTGCGCGTTTCATCGTCGCGCGCGCCAACGCCTTGTCGCCCATCATCCGTATCGCCACAGGCGAAGGTCCGATGAAGCGGACCCGGCACGCTTCGAGCACTTCGGCGAAATGTGCGTTCTCCGCCAGAAAGCCGTAGCCCGGATGGAGCGCATCAGCGCCGGTGATCTCCGCGGCAGAGATGAGCGCGGGAATGTGGAGGTAGCTTTCGTTGCTACGCGCCGGGCCGATACAGACCTCTTCGTCCGCGAACCGCACGTGCAACGAGTCGCGATCGGCCTCGGAGTAGACCGCAACCGTCCGGATACCCATTTCCTGACAGGCGGAGATCACCCGGACGGCGATCTCGCCGCGATTGGCGATCAGGACTTTGCGAAACATGACGTGTCGATAAGGAGAATCGAGCTTACGCGAGCGTGCTACGACTCGCGTATCGAGAAGAGGCGATCACCGAAGCCAACGGGTTGACCGTCATCGACGAAAATCTCCACGACCTCGCCGACGACCTCGGATTCGATCTCGTTCATCAGCTTCATGGCTTCGATGATACAAAGCGTCTGGCCCTTCTGGACGCGGTCACCGTTGCGCGCAAAAGGGTCGGCGCCCGGGGCCGATTGCCGGTAGAACGTGCCGACCATGGGCGCAGTCACAACGACCAGTCCCTCGTCGGTGGGCTCGGGCGCGGAAGGATGAACGGCCGCCACCGGCGCCGCCGCGACCTGAGGCGACGTGGACTCGACCGAGTAGGTCGCGACGCCGTTCACAGCCTCGCCGCCCTTCTTGATCCGGACTCGGAGGTCCTTCTCCTCGATCTCGAACTCGGTAATGTTCTGCTCGGTGATGAGCTCCAAGAGCTCTTTGAGTTCTGAAAGATTCACTGTCTGATGGTCTCCAGTAAGAGGCGGCAATGTAGCACAAGCCGTCGCCGGACGAAACTTAGAATCACCTGTCCGGGCGCACGCACCGGCGCCTGAGGCGAGGCCGAGGCTAGACGAACTCTTTTTGCAGAGCCATCGCCGCAGTCTTCATGACGAAGCGTGCCTTGCCGTAGCTAGCGCCGCCTTGAATGGCTCCGAAGACGACGTATTCCGCGTTGATCGCTATCGCGATGACGGTGACTTCGTCCGCCATGAAAATGAGCTCTCTGAGCCCTCCGGCGCCGACTTCGTCAGCGGCGTTCTTGGTGGTACGCAAGAGCATCGTGCATTCGAGAGCGAGCGTCTCGAAGTTGGGTGCGGTCGAGCCGGCTGGCTGAGCGGGCACGAGCTTGTCGATGGGAATGCCGTCCATACCCATGACGACGATCCCGAGGCATCCATCAATTTTCCCGGTCGAGTCCTCGAGGACCTCAGAAAAGATCATCTAAGTCCTCCGCGACCGACGAATCGCCTCGAGCCAGTGCTCGAGCGCTTCGACCTTGGTCCCCGACGAAAGTTTGGGAGCTGCAGGAGAGACGACATCCTGGGGTCCGGACGGGGCGACCGGAGGCGGCTCGGGTGCAACGCTCGCTTGCGACAACATTTCCAGCTCAGTGATTCGCTCCAAGTATTGTGCGGCGCCGGGGTCTCGCGCAAGCAGATTCCGGTACACGACGATAGCTTTGTCCCAGTGGCCTTGCTCCGCGTAGAGCTCGGCCATGGTCGGTGTCTCCATGTCGCTCGGCTCACTCGGAGGTGCGAGCTCGGAGCTCTCGGCGATTTCGACCGGCGGATCTTCGGGTGGCTCGACGACTGGAATCGGTTCAACCGTCACTTCAGGCGTCGGGGTCGGCTCCGGTTCCGCGACCGCAGGAGCTTCGGGCTCCGGTTCCGCGACAGCGGGAGCTATGGGCTCCGGAGGCGGCTCGACGACGTCGGGTGTATAGGCCCGATCCTCGAGGACCATCGGCTCGTCGACTTCGACGAGCGGAATCGGCGCGAACGCGTCTGCGGAGGAGGCCTCAACCTCGGCCTCTTGCGCGGTTTCGGAATCCACGAGGGCACCGATGTCCTCGACGGCGGAAGCAGCCAAGTCCTCGGCGGACGTCAGATCCTCAGGTGCGGTCGTCCATGCGTCGGTCGCGGCCTCCACCGGGGTCTCCGAGAACGAGGCCGGGTCCGGAGCACTCCCCGCGCTCTCTTCCGGGAGCTCGTCGGGTTGCGACGGCACCGGGATGTTCGCGAAACTCGGGTCGCCGACGACGGTCTCGTCTGCACCCTCATCGTCAGGAACCGGCGCGGGAGCGGGAGCGGCCTCGGGTCCGGTCATTTCGAGCTTCACCGCCTCGATCCGGGTTCCGAGGTCGGCATCGTCGGGAGCGAAAGTTTGTGCGATCTCGTATTTCTGAACGGCGTCCTCGAGGCGACCGAGTTTGTGATAGGTCTCGCCTAGGAACTTGTTCGCCAAGATATTGTCAGGGACCTGCTCGATGACGACTTCGAACTCTTCCCGGGCGCGGTCGAAGGACTCCGCTTGGAGCAACGCACGGCCGAGCGCGACGCGGGCGGAAGGATATTGCGGATGTTTCGCGAGCCCGGCTTCACAAATCTCGATGGCGTTGTCTAGAAGCCCCTCTTTGCGGTACTCCTCCGCCAGCTGCACGAATATCCGGGAGTTCGGGTCCGTGGCGAGTCGTTTTTCGAGCTCTTCGATTCTACTCATTGCAAGAAGGCGGCGTCGAAACAGCAGGGGCGGAGCCTACGAAAGGCCCCGCCCCGCCGAGAGAAAACGTCGTTACGGCGAGATGTCCAGCGTCACACTACAGGTCGCGCGGCATCCGGTAACGGCCTCGTGGGTTACGAGGAAAATCGGGTACGTTCCGGCGGCGTCAAACGAGTGTACGATGCTCCGGCCGGTTTTTGTTACCGCTTCGGTGTCGTTGACGGTCCACTCGTAACGGGCGATCTCGTTGCCGGCGCAAGTGGTTTCGTCACCGACGATCTGCGCAGCGGTAAACGCGATACTCTGGCCGGTCGTGTAGAAGGTCGAGTCGGGCTCAACGATGATGCTGCACTTGTTTGCGCCCGGAAAAGACGGACGGTCCGCAGCTCGCAGGAAGATCTCGACCGTGCGATGCACCTGGTTCGAGAAATTCGTCGAAGCCTGGCGGCCGGTGACCGAGACGATCGTGTCGTTCTCTTGGTCCGTCCGGAATGGAGCCCAATAGCGTACACGTGCGACGCCACCGCCGTCGGAGACGGCCGACGTCGGGCCGGACTCGACCCCGCCAGCCGCCGGTCGGGCGCCGTTCACGGGGGCGAGATTTCCGAGATCGAGGAATCCGGCTCCACTACGCGTGATGTCGAAATTGATCGTGCGACCCGTCTCTCGCTCCCCACTCGGCCCGCGCACGACGGCTTCGATGATGGAGCTCGAAAATCCATCGGATACGAGGCTGTCCGGGATGGCACGCATTTCGATGCTCATGCCGAGCTCTGAGGGCCCTGCGAGATCCGGCGCCTCCGGGTTGTCGAGCGTACACGCGGCGTATGGCAAGAAGAGCGCCAGAAGAGCCGCGAGTGAAAGCATCTTGGTAGTCATTGTTGCCTCCAGCGAGCCGGAAGTCGTCTCGGAGTCACGCTTGTCCTTCGTCATTTGCGTCTTACCCAGGGAAGTCGGCGAAACTGATGTTGTAGAAGGCGGACACTTGTAGCTGTCGGCCCGCGAGGTCCTGGCCGAAGAAGTCGACCCGCGCGATGACCGACAGCACCTGCGCGCCGCCAAGCGTTTGCAGCTCCGCGAGCGGCGATTCGAGCTTCGCCTGGTGACGGACGATCATGAAGCCTCGCGTCGTCGTCGTTCCGTCGACCGGCACGCGAAAATTCGCGACGCCGTCGAAAGGGTGCGGAACGTCTACGCCGGCGACATTACGGCCGTCAGCGCGGATGTAGGTCACACGGTAGCGAGTGAAGACGATGTCTTGCACCGTGCTCTGGAATCCGCCCAAGTCCTTGGGCTGCGCGAGCATTACGACCTCGGCGTTGTCGTTCACCACGGAGCAAGTCGGCGGTGAATCGCCGCTTCCGGTGCAGACGTCGGCGAAGATGTCGCTCGAGCTCTCGGACACCGTCACGAACGTGTTGGTCGTGTCGTTGTCCTCGGTCGCGGTCTTGCAGCCGCCGACCAACAACGTCATGGCGACAGGAAGAATCAGAAGGCTCTTGAGCGAGACCGTCATCAGTTTAAGCCTCATGGATGCTCCTCCCTAAACGGTGTCCTTGCGGATGCGCGGGGTGAGGAAGATAAGAAGTTCTTCGTTCCGCGTATCCACGTTCTTGGTCTTGAAGAGGTAGCCAAGCACCGGAATCTTGTGAAGGAGCGGGACGTACTGCTCCTCGAGTTGCTGGGTGTTGACGAACACGCCACCGATAACCGTTGTCGAGCCGTCCGCAACGAGGACTTGCGTCGTCGCTGCCTGGGTCACGATGCTGGGGATACCGTTGACGGCGCGGCCGAAATCGAGCGAATCGTTGTTCACTTCGATATCGAGAATAATCGTCTCAGCCGAAGTGATCTGAGGCGTGACCGCGAGGTCGAGCAACGCTTCTTTGAACTGGACGGTAATGGTGTTGTTGGCCACAACCTGGACGGGGAAGGTCGTACCCTGCTTGATCTCGGCGGCCTTGTTGTTCTGGGTGATGATCTTCGGAGCCGAGATGATGCGGACTTGACCGCGGCGTTCTGCGGCGGAGATGGCGGCGTCGATATTGAACGCGCCAGTGATGCTACCGAGCGAGAGTCCGACCGCGCCCGTGGGCGCGCCGGCGAACGGCAGGTTCACGGCATATCCGCGTTGTGCGGTTGCGTCGCCCTGCAGAATGCTCGGGGGTGCGAGGCCGCCGGTATTGGCGCCCGGGACGGTGAAATCACGGACGGAGTTCGACCCCACTGACTGTCCGTCGAGCTGGATGCGGTTCGGGAAGGTGAGCTCCGTCGTGTTGCCCAGCGCCTGCGTCTGATTACTCGTGAAACCCCACTGTACGCCCAACTGGCGAGCGAAGGTCCGCGTGGTGACGACGATACGCGCCTCGATCTCGACGCCCGGAATCGGCGTGTCGAGCTGGTCGATGAGCGCGTTTATGGAAACGACCTGAGCGGTCAAATCGGTGAAGATCACCGTGTTGGTCCGCGCGTCCACGACGATGTCACCGCGGGCGGAGAGGTTTCTCTGCAACAGCGGCATGATCTCGTCCGACTTCGCGTAAGAGAGAACGCGGGCGTCGGTGATGAGCTCGCCGGCGAGCGCTTGCTCCTCCGCGAGTGCACGCTTTTCCGCTTCTTCGGACGCGAGCTCAGAGAGCGGCGCGATGCGGATGACGTTGCCTTCGACGAGGAAACCGAGCTTGTTCGTCTTCAGGACCAGCTCGAGGGCCTGGTCCCAGGGCACCTCGGTCAGCTTCAGAGTGATGCGGCCGGAAACGCCGGGCTGCACGACGATGTTGAGCCCGCTGATATCCGCGAAGAGTCGGAAAATATCCTGAATGTCGCCGTCTTTGAAATCGAGGCTGATGAGGTCGCCTACGTACTGGATCTCACCGGTTTGCACTCCCAGAAGACCGGTGTCACGCGGGTCGTCGGTCGACGCCATTTCTTGCGGCGGCGGTACGGGAAGCATCGGCAACATCGCGGGGTCTGAAAGCGACAGATTCTGGGCGGTCACGACGGGCGGCATCGGGGGCGCTCCGGTCGAGGTCATCGAGGCATCGCGGACCACGTAGGCGCCTTCGGAGTTGGCCGTAAGGGTCGTCACGCTCGCCGGATCGGCCCCGCCGGTGTCGGCTGCGGCCTCGACCGGTCCGGAGACTTCTTCGAGGGCGTAGTCGTCCTGTGTTGCGGTATCGCTGTTGTCGACGTCAGCCTCGGGCGCGGTGAGCGCCAAGGCGGGTGCGGATTCGAATACCTGGGCCGGAGCGACGGGCAGTTGTGTCTCTTCCGGCGGTTCGTCGGGCTGAATCGAGGCGAAGGTCGGCGAATGTGTGAGCTCGCTCGTGGAGCGGGCGAACGCGATTTCCAAACCCTCGAGTCGATCCGTTGCACGGTGGGGCGTCGGGCCGTCGAGGTCGAAGACGACTCGCGTGATTTGGGGGTCGGCGGAGCTGAACTGGGCGACGCGCACGCGCGCTACACCGAGCGCCTCGATGTCGAGGGCGGAACGCTCAACGGCATTGAGGACGCCGTTGAAGTCGAACACGAGTCGCGAAGGCCCATCGAGCTCGAAGCTCGTATAGTCGAGGCGACCGTCGGCATTCAATCGCACTTTGAGAACTTCGCCGGAGACTTCGTGCGAGATCCCACTGATAATGGATGCGGGCTCCTGCGGCACCTCGGGCTGCGCCGGAGGCGTGAGGAGGGCTTCGCGGATGGGCTCCGGCTCGGAAACAGTGATTTCCGGCTCGGCGAGCCCAACTTTGGCGGCCGGCTCCACGTAGCTCTCGGGGGAGCTCGATACGATGGGCGCAGACTCACCGCCACCGTCGAAGACGATAGTGAGCGCTTGCTCGGACCCGGTGATCTGATACGGCGCGATCGTGGCGAGCTTGATCTCCACCCGAGCCAGTTCTCGGCCGCCGACGCCGTCGAGCGTCTTCGCCAGGATGGCTTCGACCTCGCGACTGCCGACTACCGTGCGGGGCTCCAACGCGGAGATGTCCACGCCCGGCAGATCCACGACGAGGGTCAGGGGATCGGGGCTGTAGTGGGTGTAGAGCACGGCACCGCCGGTCTCCAACCAGACGCGGGTCTGGCCGGGCTCAACGTGAAAACGTACGGCTCTAACGTTCGCCGGAGAATCGGGTTCGGCGATTTGAGCCGTTACGACCGACGCCTGCGTCGCCACCATTAAAGCGATGGGTAGCAGGTGTCGCACAACTGGCCTGGAAGGTTTCATCGTTGCTCCTCCACCGGATGCAGCGTTTTTTCAACTTCTTGAAATTGCTCGATTCGCAAGGGATCACGGATTTCCTGGCGAAAAACTACCTTGTCGTCAGTGATGTCCTGAATGTGCCCGTCGTACAGGCGCTCGCTGCTTTTTGCGAAATAGCTTTTGTTATCGGTTCCCTGAATCATAGCGATGTACCCGTCTTGGGTTTTCACGATTCCCCGCAGGCTGACTTCCTGTATGAGCATTCCCTGGAGTCCCGGCGGCCTGATGTCAGGCGCGAGAACGTTGATTCCAAGAGCCAAGCTGACGAAGGGGTCTCGGCGTCCCCCGGATTCGTAGGTAAACCCGGTGCCCTCGGTGAGCTCGATCGGGTCTGTGAGCTCCGACGAGAGAGGGTCGGTGCCGGCGTTTGGGTCTGTTTGCGCGTCGTCGCTTGCCGCCGGCGGTACGGCAGGTGCCTGCTGTGCCAGGACGGTGCCGGCAAGAGCCAGCAAGACAGCGACGAGCGCGGTACGACCGAGCAGCATCGGTAATGGCATGGCTCGAACCTCGCGCAGTGGGAGCATCTTCATTTGGGCTCGCATGGGATAGTCGCGTTATTGGGCAGCGGTAGCGCCAGCAGGCGGTGCCGGTGGCTGTTCGATGAATACGAATGTCGTCGCCGTGCACGTGGCACTGATGGTCGACGAGATGGTCGGGTCTCGCTTCGCCTCGACGTTGAGGTTGGTGACGTTGACGATGCGAGAGAGACGGCTGAGACGGTCAAAGAAGTAGGCGAGGTTGTGGTAGCTGCCGTCGAGGTCCAGAGTGATCGGAAACTCTGCGTAGAAGTCGTGAGGCCGGAGCGTTTCCGGATGAAAGCGCAGGACGTCGAGGCTGGACTCTGCGGCTAGCTGCTGCACCTTCCGCATCAGGTCATCGACTTCTTTCTCGCTCGGAAGAATCCGCGAGAGCGCTTGTAGAGTTGCCTCTTTGCGCTCCACCTCGCGACGAAATTCAGGCAGACGCGCCGCAGTGGTGCGGGCATTTTCGACTTCTGCCTGCAGGACGCGTCGCTCCTCCGTCTTGGTCGTGATCTCGACCTGCATCGGGCTGTAGAACCACCAGTAGAAGACGCCCCAGAGAATACCGCCGAGAACTGCGAAGACGAGGATTTGTGTGCCGAAGCTCAGTTTGCCCATAAATGTCTCTCCCTCGTCTCCTCTATCGTGCGCCGGCCGGTGCCGCGGCAGGCGCCCCCGGGACGGCTGCGGGACTTTCGGGCGGAGCGAACGGCGAGACGATCTGAGTTCTTAGCTGAAACTCCGTGAACTCTTGCTCCTGCCGTGCGTTGACTTCGGCGTTGATGAGCTCCACGCCTTGGAACCAGTCACTATCCTCGAGCTTACGGATATAGTCGGCGACGCTCACGAGAGACGCTGCCATCCCGTCGATCGTCACGACCGGACCGCGTTGACTGAGCTCCGTCAACCATACGAAATCGGGAAGCTCACCGGAAAGGGTGTCGAGCATACGAACAGGCCCTTCACGATCGCTCTTCAGGCGCTCGATCAAACGCTCTTTTTCTTCTAGCTCCGCGAGCTTGGCCTGATATTCCTCGACCTGGACGATGATGGGAGCGAGGCGCGCCTGCTCTTGCCGCAGCTGGTTGATCTCTTCATCCAGGGCCTGAATCGCCGAAGTGGCTGAGAACCACTGATAGCCGATAACGAGAATCGCCAAACCCATGATGAGGATTCCGGCGAGCACGCCCTTCCTCTCGGTGACGTCACCGGCCCCGAGGGCGGCATCCATCGCCACGCCTCCGCCGGCAGGCTCGCTCGTTCCCAGAAGGTTGATGCCTTCTTCGGGCTTGCGCATCGCGAGCCCGACGCCGATGGCACAGGCGGGGCCGACTTCCTCGAGAAATTCGGCTTCGAAATCCTTCGGGTTGTAGGTGACCGTCTGAAACGGATTGAATATCTCGACGCGGCTGTCGAATCGCTCGGACATCGCCTCGGCGAGTCCGGGAATCCGCGCGCTGCCACCGCTGAGCACGACTCGGTCGATGCGGTCTTCGGAGGTCGTCGCCTTGAAGAAGTCGAAGGTCTTCTGGACTTCCATCAGGACGGACTCGCTCACGGTTTGCAGGATCCCGGCGACGGAATCCGCCGCCTCGCCGTGGCCTTGCTTGAGGTTCTCGGCCTGGTCGAATCCGACGCTCATCTCTTTCTGGATGGCGTCCGTGAACTGGTTTCCGCCGATCGTCGTGATGTCGCGAGTGAAAATCGAGGTGTCGCCGCGGACTATATTGATGTTGGCCTGGCTCGCGCCGATGTTCACCATCGCAACGATCCGCCCCGCCTCGACGCCGTAATTCATTTCATAGGCGTATTGCAACGCGAAGGAGTCGACATCCATGACGACGGGGTTTCGCCCGGCCTGGGTGATCACGCTCTGGTAATCGTTGATCTTGTCTTTCTTGGCGGCGACGAGAAGGATGTCCATGTTCCCGCCCGGAGCCCCCGGATCGAGAACGCGATAATCGAGGTTAACCTCTTGAATATCGAATGGGATGTATTGCTCAGCTTCCCAGTGGATCGACTCGGCGAGCTCTTGATCGCTCATCGAGGGAAGCTGGATCTTCTTGACGATAACCGAGCTCCCGCTAATCGCGGTCGCGACGTCCTGGGTCTTGATGCGATTTTCCGAGAAAAGGCGCTGGATCGCGTCGATTACGGACGTGGAGTCCATAATCTGCCCATCGACGATAGCTTCTTGGGGAAGAAGCTCGACACCCACATTCGTGAGCTGCCAGGTATCGCCTTTGCCGGGCTTCATCTCCACGGCCTTCACCGAGCCGGAGCCGATGTCTAGCCCTACGAGATTTTTCTTCTTGCTGAAGAAACCCATACGTCAGACTCCCTAGCCAAACTTGTTATCAACGACACTTACCAGGAAGAAGTTAAAGTACTTTATGAGCCTAAGACATAAAGAAACTCTATGTCAAGTAAAAAACGGCTGCAACTGTCCTGGAATATTTAGGTTATTATCAGGGTTCACTCTACCTTCGTCAACACTTTTCGGTGGTATTTCCCCTCATCGTGAGGCCGAATCGCCTTTCCGCCTAACCGATCGACCCCCTACCTGCAGCGCCCTCGGCGAACCCACACCCAATATCTAGCGGAAACGGCACTTTCTGGCGAAGTCCGCGCCCTCGAAGGTTCAATGGGAAAAAAAAAATTTTTCTCGGGATTTTCCCATGCAATTCTTCATGCAGCACTTCAACACTGCTTCTATAAATGTCACGAACACACGTGAATCCGTCGAGCTCGCAGCGTCGGCCTGGCTCGCGGACGGTAATCGAGACAGAGCTTTTCCCTTGACAATCCGGCTGACGATATTTAAATTATGCGTTTGGGCGAATTTGCGTTTCGCCCGATTTTTTTGCTTGGGCACTTAGGAGAATCAATGGCGACCACGTTCGTTATCGAAAACGAAGCGCAACGCGCTTGGCACGTCGTCGATGCCGAGGGTCAAGTGCTGGGTCGTCTGGCGAGCCGTATCGCCACTGTTCTTACAGGTAAGGACAAACCGACTTACGCGCCCTTCGTCGACACCGGCGATCACGTCGTCGTGATCAATGCCGAGAAGATTGTCTTGACGGGTAACAAAGACGAGACCAAAGTCTACTACCGACATTCCGGCTACCCCGGCGGCATCCGCGCTTCCCGTGCGGAAGAGGTCCGCGCGAAGCATCCCGAGCGTCTCATCGAGGGCGCGGTGCGGGGAATGCTCCCGAAGAACCGGATGGGCCGCGCTCAATTCAAGAAGCTAAAAGTTTACCGGGGTTCCGAACACCCACATCAGGCTCAACAGCCTACCCCGCTTGCGATGAAAACGCGCGTGCCGCGCTAGCATCCACCATGTCTCGTGACCCGAAAACTGACGCGGTCAGCCTTCCTCCGGGCGGGCGATAGGAGCAAATAGAACTTTGGCAGCAACCAAGATTCAGTACTACGGTACGGGAAAACGGAAATCCTCCATCGCCCGGGTCTACCTGAGACCGGGCAGTGGGCAAATCAACATTAATAAGCGGTCCATGGACCAGTACTTCCCGAGCGATGCGCTGAAAATGCTGATCAAGCAGCCTCTCGCGCTCACGGAGTCCGGGGAGAAATTCGACATCTACGCAAACATCAAGGGCGGTGGCTCGACGGGCCAAGCGTGGGCGATGCGTCTCGGCATCAGCCGTGCCCTATGTATCTTCAACCAGGAACTCCGCGGCATTCTCAAGAAGGGCGGATTCCTGACTCGCGACGCGCGCATCAAAGAACGTAAGAAATACGGTCAGCCAGGCGCCCGTAAGCGATTCCAGTACTCCAAGCGGTAGGGGGATTTTTTGTCTTCGATTACGATGAAAGAGCTGCTCGAAGCGGGCGTCCACTTCGGCCACCAGACCAAGCGCTGGAACCCGAAGATGCGCGACTACATCTTCGGCGAACGCAACGGAATTTATATCGTCGACCTGCAAAAAACGCTCAAGCTCTTCAAAGATGCTTTGAAGTTCGCGGGACAGCTCGGCGCCGAAGGTAAGAAAGTACTGTTCATCGGAACGAAGCGGCAAGCGCAGGAAGTCATCGCGGAAGAAGCGACCCGCGCCGGCATGTTCTACGTCAACCAGCGTTGGCTCGGCGGCCTGCTCACGAATTTCGTCACGATCGAAAAGAGCATCGCGCGCTTGCGCGAGCTGACGGCGATGATGGAAGAGGGTCGTTTCGAAGAGCTCTCGAAGAAAGAGCTCTCGCGTCTCGACAAAGAGCGCAAGCGACTCGACAAGAACTTGCGGGGCATCATCGACATGGGCGGGCTTCCTCACGCCGTCTTCGTCGTGGACGCGAACCGCGAAGAGATCGCCGTGCACGAAGCGCGCAAGCTCGGCATACCGGTCATCGCGATCGTTGACACCAATTGTGATCCCGACGTCGTCGACTACGTCATTCCCGGAAACGACGATGCGCTACGAGCGATCAAGCTGTTCACTTCCCGTATCGCAGACGCCATCATGGCCGGACGTGACATGACCAACGCCGCCGAGCCTGTCGCCGCAGGCGACGGTGGAGAGCCGGCTGCCGACGCGAGCGCCGCAACGACGGCCGCGGGCGAAACTCCCCCGGCGGAAGCTGCCGCTCCCCCAGCCGAAGAAGAGCCCGCACCCGCGACGACGACGCCGCCGGCGTAACGAGCTCGCTCCTTTAGGCAATTATTGTCTCGGCGGAGGTTCGCCCCCCGAGGCTTATTCATGGTTGAAAGAGGCTAATAGCATGAGCACCATTTCTGCGCAGCAAGTCAAAGAGCTCCGGGAGAAAACCGGCTCCGGCCTGATGGAGTGTAAGAAAGCACTTCAGGAGGCCGACGGGAACATCGACGAGGCCATCACTATCCTTCGCAAGAAAGGGCAAGCAGCCGCCGAGAAGAAGTCCGGCCGCTCCACCAGTGAGGGCGCCGTGGGCTCCTACATTCACACCGGTGGACGCGTGGGTGTCCTCGTTGAAGTGAACTGCGAGACCGATTTCGTGGCGAATACGGACGAGTTCAAAGAGCTCGTTCGGGACATCGCCATGCAAGTCGCCGCCGCCTCGCCCGCGCTCCCCCGTTGGGTGCGACGCGAAGAGGTTCCCGGCGACGCGCTCGACAAGGAACGCGACATTCTCAAGAGCCAGGCGGAAGCTGATGGAAAGCCCGCGAACATCGTCGAGAAGATCGTCGAGGGGAAGCTTTCGAAGTTCTACTCCGAGAACGTGCTCCTCGAGCAAGCCTACATCAAGAACCCGGACCAATCCGTGGACGAGTACTTGAAGTCGAAGATTGCGGTGATGAAGGAGAATATTCAGATCCGGCGCTTCGTTCGGTTTGAACGCGGCGAAGCTCTCTAGTACTCTCTCCTCCCGCATGACCGGGGAGGTTGTTGCCTTAGGAGCCGTCCATAGCCGAGCACGTCACCATGCCTGATAAAGCTGCGTTCGACCGAATTCTCGTCAAGCTGTCGGGTGAGGTGCTCATGGGCCGCCAGTCGTTCGGGATTGACCCCGACGTCGCCGCGAAGATGGCGGAAGAGCTCCACCAAGTTCACGGTCTCGGCGTACAGACGTCGGTCGTCATCGGCGGCGGTAACATCTTTCGCGGCGTCGCCCCGTCGGCGCGCGGGATGGACCGTGTCGCTGCCGATCACATGGGCATGCTCGCCACGGTGATAAATGCCGTCGCGCTTCAAGACGCGCTCGAAAAGCTCGGTACCCGCACGCGCGTGATGTCCGCTATCGAGATGCGAGAGGTCGCAGAGCCTTTCATCCGACGAAGAGCGATCCGCCATCTCGAAAAAGGACGGCTCATCATCTTCGCCGCCGGCACCGGCAACCCTTATTTCTCTACCGATACCGCGGCCGCGCTTCGAGCGATGGAGATCAAGGCCGACATCATCCTCAAAGGCACGAAAGTCGACGGCATCTACTCCGCCGACCCGGAGAAGGATCCGAACGCGAAGTTCTTCGAGCACATTACCTATATGGAGGTGCTCGAAAAAAGCCTCAAGGTCATGGATACGACTGCTATCTCCTTGTGCCTCGACAACGACCTTCCTATCATCGTTTTCGACGTAAGAAGCTCCGGAAACATGAGGCGGGTCGTCATCGGAGAGAAGGTTGGGACTCGGGTCTCCGCGACCCGCGAGCGTAACGAATCTGGTTGAAGGAGTCCGTGATGGTCGATGAGTTGATCGAAGACGCGCAAAGGCGGATGGACAAGTCACTCGAGGTATTGCAAAAGGAGCTCGCATCCGTTCGCACCGGACGCGCGTCGCTCGGAATCCTCGATGGTGTCAAAGTCGACTATTACGGTGCGCCGACACCACTCAATCAGGTCGCGAACCTGGCCGTGCCCGAAGCCAATCTCATCACGATCCAGCCGTGGGAGCCACCGATGCTCGAGGCGATCGAAAAGGCCATCCACTCGTCGGACCTCGGTCTGAACCCGGCCAATGACGGCAAGATTCTGCGACTCCCGATCCCGCCCTTGACCGAAGAGCGGCGCAAGCTCCTCGTCAAGCAAGTCGGAAAGCTCGCGGAAGAGGGCCGGACCGCGGTGCGCCAGGTGCGGCGCGACGTCAACGACCGCCTCAAGAAGATGCTCAAGGACAAAGACATCTCGGAAGACGACGAGCGGCGCGCCTTGAAAGAGGTCCAAGACCTCACGGACGCTCATGTAAAGAAGGCCGACGACATCGTCAAGAACAAAGAGCAGGAGCTCATGACGGTGTGAAGCCCGTCACCCGAGCCCACTCTTCGAATCCGTTCTTCACCCACCTGGAATGCTCGCGCACGGGCGAGCATTACGAGCGCGGCCGCATCCAGCATCTCTCGCGTAGGGGCGCACCTCTTCTCGCACGCTACGATCTCGAGGCCGTCCGAAAAACGCTGAGCCGAGAGAGCTTGGTGCCGCGCTCGTTCGACCTGTGGAGGTACCGAGAGCTCTTGCCCATCGGGCGTGACGACGCGCTCTTTCTCGGCGAAGGCGGAACCCCTCTCATCACGGCTCCGAAGCTCGGCGCCACGCTCGGCTTGTCTCACCTCTTCGTCAAGGACGAGTCGAGCAATCCCACCTCTAGCTTCAAGGCGCGCGGTATGGCCGTCGCCGTCGCGATGGCGCGCACGCTCGGCGCATCGGCGCTCGCCTGCCCTTCCGCGGGCAATGCCGGCGCCGCGATGTCCGTCTACGCCGCACGCGCGGGGCTGCCCGCACATGTCGTCGTTCCGAAGGATGCGCCTCGGTCGACCATCGCCGAAGCGCGCCGGGCGGGCGCCGAAGTCCGCCTCGTCGACGGACTCATTGGCGATGCCGGTCGCGTGGTCTCCGAGGACTGCGATCGCCTGGGATGGTACGATCTGTCGACCCTGAAAGAGCCGTACCGGATCGAGGGCAAGAAGACGATGGGCTTGGAACTGTTCGAGCAACTGGACGGACGACTCCCCCACGTCATCTTGTATCCCACCGGCGGAGCGACGGGGCTCATCGGCATGTGGAAAGCGTTCGCCGAGATGGAGTCGATCGGGTGGATTGGCTCCGAGCGCCCGCGCATGGTGGCGGTCCAGGCCGACGGCTGCGCGCCTCTCGTGCGAGCCATGGACGAAGGCACGGCCGAGTGTCGGCTCTGGGAGGAGGCGCACACCACGGCGCCCGGTCTTCGCGTCCCCAAGGCACTCGGAGACTTCCTCGCGCTCCAGGCGATACGCGCATCGAACGGATGTGCCGTCGCCGTCTCCGATGACGACCTCTCCGCCGAGGCCGAGACGATGACCTCGGCGGAAGGCATTTCGTGCTCCCCCGAAGGCGGAGCGTGCGTCGCCGCGCTACGTCACCTCGTCCGCGAGCGCTGGGTCGAGCAGGACGAGATCGTGGTGCTCTTCAACACAGCGTCAGGAGTCAAGTATCTATGACGACCGAGCGGCTCTACTTGGCCGACCCCTACATCACCTCGTTCACAGCCAAGATCATCGACACTTGCGAGACCGAGCATGGGCCGGCCGTCGTGTTCGCGAGCACCCATTTTTACCCGGAATCCGGCGGACAGCCCTATGACCTCGGTACGATCGACGGGATTCCGGTCACCCGGATCGTGGAGACCGATGACCACCGCGTGCTTCACTTCGTCGATCGCCTTCCCGAACGAAACGACGTTCACTGTGAGATCGATGGGGCCAGGCGCCGCGACCACATGCAGCAGCACTGCGGGCAGCACATTCTTTCCGCGGCCTTCGTACGCGAAGCAGCCGCGGCGACGACCTCGTTCCATCTGGGCGCCACCGTGTCGACGATCGATCTCGACAAGGCGGGACTGAGCGAGGCTGAAGTGAGCCGCACCGAGTCCGCGGCCAACGCCGTCGTGCGCGCTGCCGCGCCCATCGAGAGCCGCTTCGTGTCCGGTGACGAGGCCCGCACACTGGATCTACGGAAGGACCCGCCCCGTGGCGAGCGGCTTCGGATCGTCTCCGTCGAAGGCTTCGATCAACAAGCTTGCTGCGGTACCCACCCATGCTCGACCGCTGAAGTCGGTATCGTCGTCGTTCGCGGAGTCGAGCGGTTCAAAGGAGGCACCCGAGTCGAGTTCCTGTGCGGCGACCGGGCGCTCGCCGACTACCGCACGAGTGTAGGACGGATCCGAAAGCTCGCATCGGTGCTCAGCACGGCGGAAAGCGAGCTCGTCGAGACGGCGACGCGCCTGAAGGACGAGCGAAAGTCGATGGACAAAGAGCTGCGAAAGCTTCGGAGCGATGCCCTCGTTGCCGGTGCGGAAGCATGGATGGAGAACGCGACGGTGCTCGGGGAGGCCACGGTGCTGAGCAAAATCGCCGAAGGTCTCGAGCCGGCCGCGCTGAGGACGCTCGCGAGCAAGCTCGTCGAGGCTCCGGGTCGCGTCGTGCTCCTGGGCTCTATCGCCGAGGCTCGCGCACACCTCGTCTTCGCGCGTTCGGAGGACGGAGCCCACGATATGGGACGACTTCTACGTGAGGCAGTAGGCGCCGTCGGCGGCAAGGGTGGTGGCTCACCCCAGATCGCACAAGGCGGCGGACCTAACACGGACGGGCTCGAGTCGGCGATGTCGACGGCTCTGCATGCGCTGTCGGGAGAGCGACAATGAGGACGGGAAAGATCGGCGTGACCGCCATCATCGTATGCGTCGTGTGGGGCCTCGCGTGCCGGCCGGATTCGAGTGAAAGCGGCGCCGCGCGACCATCTCCCCCGGTCGCCAAAGTCGCCCCCGGGGACGAGCCGCTCGAGAC
>Ga0315338_1000631_pt1 | contig 69034 bp, 49 predicted proteins | sample ASW8metaG_FD_204518 | JGI IMG/M metagenome (GOLD analysis project Ga0315338, IMG submission 204518) | Ammonia-oxidizing marine archaeal communities from Monterey Bay, California, United States - ASW #8 | ecosystem: Environmental > Aquatic > Marine > Coastal | place: USA: California | collected...
GGATGCGTACCTCTTCATCAACTTCCTGGAGCAGAGAATCATCCTGGATCCAGTAGCTGGAAGGCCCCGTGATCACGGTCGGTCTCCAACCGAACTCAGGGAGATAACGAGTAAACTTAAGGCTGCGCTGAACGCCCGCTCCTCCGAGCGGCGGATAGAAGTACGACAGAAAGAGAAGATGGCGCACCAGGTCCGGCTTCGTTATTGGCCGCAAAGGCCTTCGATGATTCCGAGTCCTATGTTTTCGATCCCCTGACCACTCCGGACCTGCACGATATACAACCCGGGAGCCGCCAGCTTCCCATCGACGCGACCGTCCCAGAGGGGGGTACTGGCGTCCGCCCCTTCGAAACGACTGACGACCCGACCGCTCAGATCGATAACGACGCCGTCGGCGAGTCCGCCCGCACCGAGAAGTCGAACACCCTCGTGGCAGCCTGGCTCGAACGGGTTGGGGAAGACGGCCAGATCACCGGCGTCGCCACCCGCCCCCTGCGCGAACGGAGTGAATTTGGCCAGGCCACGTTCCGTTCCGCACCAGACAGAACGTCCATCCCGAGAGACGGCCAAAGCTCGAATGTTCACGTTCGGGAGGGGCGGGGTCTGGTAGTTGGTGTAGGTGTAGGCACCGCTCCCGTTCGGAACCATGCGAGTGAGTCCGGCCCCGGCGGTCGCAACCCAGGCTCCTCCGTCGGGAGAAGGTGCGAGAGCCAATACCTCACCGGTCGGAAAGCGATTGAACTGAGGTGTGATGTTGGTAAAGGCACCGTCTTCGAAAATGGACAGCCCCTGGGTCGTTCCAATCCAGACTTTTCCGTCCGGGCCCTCTTCGATCTCGACAATCGAATCGCCGATGATCGTGTTACCCCCGTCGGCTGCGCGGTAGCAGAGAAAGCGGTCGTCGACGGCACCGAAGTCATTGCACTCCGGCGACCCGGTTTGGAGTGTGTCCGGACGACCGTTGGCCCCCAGCTCCCACACGACGAGACCGTCGGAGGCGTTCCCGATCCAGACCCGTCCGGTCGTTGCCTCGATTGCAGAATTCTGATTGTTGAGAATCGGAATGTTGCCGCTGTTGAAAGTCTCTGACGTTCCGGTGCGTGGGTCGATGCGGTAAATCCCCTTGGAGCGCGATTCATCATTGTTTCTCGTCGTCGCCCAAATCGAGTCGTCCGGTCCACGATCCAGTTTCCACACCTCCTGAATCCCTTCCAGCGGGACAAAGGCTGACGACTCGGTATTGAAAGATTCGAGGACGCAGTTATCGCCAGTGCTGCAACAGCAGTGGGCAAGAAAGAGTTCGCCATCATGGGCCACCATGTCCCAGGTCCAGGCCGAGGTGGCTCCACCAACTCCCCCGTCCCAGGTCTCCCATGTGCTCCCGTCGAACCGGCCGATCAAGGGGACCTTGCTTCGATCTGCGGTCGAAAACCACAGTTGATCGTCCTCATCGACTGTCAGGCTGCGATAGAACGCACGGAGCGGTGGGCCGGCTACGCGATGTTGCTCCCACGAACTGCCGTTCCATTCCCAGATTCCGTCCCGGACTTCGTTATTGACGTCGGTGGCGCCGGCGAAGATCCGCCCCGACTCGGTCCGGGCGAGACTCGTCGCGCTGAAGCTCTCGGCTTCGTCTCCGACTCGCTCCCATCCTTTGATGGAGAAACGGAAGACTCCTGGATCGCCTCCGGTCCCGGCGATCCAGAGATCCGGACCAGCGACGAGAAAGTCCTGCGCTTCGAATCGATTGGGCAGTCCAGAATCAAAGCGCGTCCAGGCGGTGCCATCCCACGAGAAGACTCCGGTGTTCGGACCTTCGGCCGCCCCGAGGAGTTGGTCACCAAAGACAGCGAACCGACGGAGGACCCGGCCGTTCAATCCGGCCGACCGGTCCGTCCAGGTACCATCAGACCCCTGGCTGGCCGCTCCTTCGGCGGTGGCCAGCCAAACGTCTCCTTCCCAATAGATCAAATCTGTCACGACGTAGCTGGGAATCGTGCAGATATCGATCCCGAGCTGACAAATGAAGCGCTGATTGCCATCCACGAACACGGCGTAACCCGTCTCTGTGCCGACGAGGAGCGCCTCATCCCCCTGCGGTGGGGTGTCGAAGCGACTGGCCAGAATGCGGTCGCCGGGAATCGGCTGGAGAAGGCTGGTGAAGCTCGACCAACGCTCGGCCGCCGGATCGAGAATCGATATTCCGACTCGGGCCGTTCCGAACCAGATCTCACCGTTTTGCGCACGGTCAACTGTCTGGAGCGAATCGCTGAGGATTCCCCCGGCCTCACGATTCCACTGCGTAAAACTCCCATCGGGATCGAGCCGGAGGGCGCCGCCCGACGTCGCCGCATAAACGGACTCTCCCACCGCCACGATGTCATTGACCTCGTTGGCGTTGAGGAAGGTCGTCCAGACCCCATCCATTTGGGCCGACGCCAACCGTGGAGACACCAACAGCCCACTCAACAAAAGCCCGGAAACGAGCAGCCCGCCCACGGACCGGACTGGAGACGATGAACTCAACTCGATACCTCCTCGGGAGTACGATTTCCCATCAGGGCCTTCCAGAAGATACGGGAATCGTTAGCGCCTGACCAATCTCTCGGGTAGCGCTGATTCCAATCACACAGTTCCGGAGTGGTTAGTTCCCTTCCCGTCCAGGGACCAACGATCCCGGGGAGCGAACCCGGAGGAGCCGCCCGGTAGCGGGGGTCGAGTTCCGGCCAGACTTTGGCTTCGAACGGATAGATGCCGACAAGACTAAACTCACCCAGGGCCATCCAGCCGAGCGCCGGATAGTAGTCCAGAACGCTGGCCCAGAATCCCCGCGGGCCGGTGCCCGCCCCAGCGAGGCGGCGTAGAGCCAGATCCTGCCCCCCGCGTCCGTGCACTCGGGCCCGTTCAATGACATCGCGTCTGCTCACGACACGGATCAGGACGACAAGGAGGAAAGGAACGAAAAGCCCAACTCCGAGTATCGCAGCCAAAATCACATCGAGGAGTCGCCGACTCGGATTGCTGACCGGAGTCGTGGTCGCCGACCCGAGACGGACAGTGGGATACCCCATGAAGTCGCTGATCCGGCCACTCGTCGGATAAACGGGATGCAGGCCTGGAACGACGCGGACGGGCAGCCCCTCCCGTTGGGCGGCCGTCACAACCTCAGAGACTGTGAGAGCCGGAGTTTCGAAGACGACGAGTTCTTGCACTCGCTCGGCTCGGAGGCGCCGAAAGAGCGGAGTAACCTCCCCACCTTGCTCCTCGGGCCGCAGGTTCCAGGGAACCCAAATGGGATCGAGAGCGAAATTCCCGTGCCGGGCGAAGCGCCTCTCCAGTACGGCGGCATCTTCTGATGGGGCGAGAATCCCCACCCGGAGGAGATTGAGGTCCCGATCTTTGACCGATTGGATGAGGCCAACCAAACTTGCGCGGAACGTCGTAACGAGCAGGAGAGCGAGGGGAAGGAAAGCGGCCACGACGATCCGCGAGTAGGTGTGGACCGAGAAAAGAAACGTCGAGGCCATCATCAGGACCGTGGTCCAGAGGAGGGCACGAAGGACGGGGAAAAAGTTATCCAGAAATCCTCGAGGAAACCGCTGCCGGTAGTGGCCCGCAGCAAAAAAGGAACCCATCGCTACCACAAGAGTGAAGAGGAGGAATCGGCTATACAGAGTTAGCGAAAAGAGCGGTTTGGTCAGAATGTCGGCGGCCAGACTTCGAAGGTAGTAGGCCAACAGAAAGGCCGAGACGACTCCGAGGAGATCCGCAAAAAAGAAGGCGAGCTGACGAATGAGACTCGAGCGGAGCTTGAACCAATAAAGGACGAAACTCCACTTCTCGTAGAAACGCACCGTCGAAGCGAGATGGAGCCAGAGTCCCCGCGTCGGCTTCCAGCCGGCACTGGCTCTTTGATAGTGATGGGTCATCCGCGAAGGAGGATGATAGATCACCTTCCAACCCTGCTGGTGCATTCGGAAGCACCAGTCGACGTCTTCGAAGTAAAGGAAGAAGCGTTCGTCCATCGCCCCGACGTCTTCGACAGCCTCTCGTCGCGCGAGGAGTGCACCCCCGATGCACCAGTCCACATCGCGAGTCGACTCGTGATCGTAGTCCATCATCAGATGGTCACGGATTATCCGCGCGTTCGGAAAGATCTTCCCAAGAAATGTTCGGCGAAGGATGAAGATCGGAAGCGTGTAAAAGGTTCGACAGGACGGTTGTACTTCTCCATCGGCGTATTCGAGGCGGGGAGCAACCAAACCGACATCGGGGTTTTCATCCGCATAAGAAATGAGCGCTTCGATCGAACCAGGCCGCACCTCGACATCAGGGTTGAGAACGAGAAAGTGCCGCCCCTTCCCCGCTTCGATTCCTCGATTGACGGCGCGCCCGAATCCAAGATTCTGCTCATTGTGGACGTACTGGATCGGTGCTGAGTTGACCTTGGACCACGCCTCGACAGCCCTGGCACTCGCATCGTCGAGCGGGTCGTTGTCCTGCACGACGATCTCGTAGGAACAGCTGGGAGCAGCTTCGACGACGGCGTCAAGGGCACGGGCGAGGAAGTCAGGCGTGCGATAGACGACGAAAACGAGGGTGACGTCGGGACGGTCGGTCCCCTGCGACGGTTCGGACAAAGCCTAGCTCGTCCGACCTGGAGAATCGGCCTTTTCACCTTCGTCGACGGGGCGAAGACCGAGGGCCTCGGGCGCGAGCGTACCGGAGGACGAGTCGATCGACGCCTTCGGCCGGTCAGAAACCGGACCGGAACGCGTCGGCACCTTGCGACTAAACACACGGTGGAGAGCAAACCTCCAAACCATCCAGATTGCTTCCCAGATGATCTTATTGTTCATCTTGGAAATTCCAACCCGCCGATCGGCGAAGATGATGGGGATTTCCTTGATCCGAAAACCCTTGCGGTAGAGATGAAAGGTCATTTCCACCTGAAAGGAGTAGCCATCGGAGCGGATCTGGTCGAGATCGACCGCTTCGAGGGCATCACGGCGAAAGGCCTTGAACCCGCCGGTCGCGTCACTGACCGGGAGTCCCGTCATAAGCCGCACGTAGGTGTTGGCTCCGTAGGAAAGGATCAGTCGCTTGAGAGGCCAATTGACGACGGTCACGCCATGCAGGTAGCGCGATCCGAGCACGACGTCGTGGTCTTCGATCGCTTCCCAAAACTTGGGAATGGCATCGGGGTCATGAGAGAAATCCGCGTCCATCTCGAAGATGACATCGAAGTCCCTCTCCAGCGCGTAACGAAAGCCAGCAATGTAGGCCGAACCCAACCCCATCTTCCCAGGGCGCTGGAGCAGGTGAATGCGGGGATTGTCGCCCTGCAGTTTGCGAACGGCGTCGGCCGTCCCGTCGGGAGAACTGTCGTCGACGACGAGGACGTGAATGTCCGAGCTCATACGCATGAGCCGAGGGATCATCTCCCGAACATTGTCCACCTCGTTGTAGGTGGGAATGACCACGATGCTCTTCATGACGAGTCCCGTCTAACCCTTCTGCAGGTCCTGCTGAAACCACTCTACTGTCTTTTGGAGCGCATCTCGAACGTCAACGAGTGGCTCCCAACCGAGCAATTCGGTCGCCCGCGTGATGTTCGGTTGGCGAACCTTCGGATCATCTTCGGGCAGGTCCTTGAAAACCATCGCGCTCCGACTTCCCGTGATTTCCAGGATGACCTGGGCCATTTCCAAAACCGTCATCTCTTGTGGATTGCCGATGTTGACCGGCTCGTTCAAATCCGAGTCCGCCAGGAGAAGAATACCGCGGACCAGGTCGGTGATATAGCCAAAGCTCCGCGTCTGTGAACCATCCCCAAAAATAGTGATCTGTTCGCCGTTGATGGCCTGATTGATGAAGTTGGGTACAGCCCGGCCGTCATCGATCCGCATGCGCGGACCAAAGGTATTGAAGATCCGGACGATCTTAGCGTCCAGACCATGAAACCGGTGGTAGGCCATGGTCAGCGCCTCGGCATAGCGCTTGGCCTCGTCGTAGACCCCGCGCAGACCAATCGGGTTGACGTTCCCCCAATAGGTCTCAGGCTGCGGATGGATGAGGGGATCGCCATAGACTTCCGAAGTCGAAGCGAGGAGGAACCGGGCCTCTTTGTTGTGAGCGAGACCGAGCGCCTTGTGCGTCCCCATCGCTCCTACCTTGAGGGTTTGGATCGGCCACTTCAGGTAGTCGATCGGAGAGGCGGGACTGGCAAAGTGGAGGACGAGATCGACAGGGCCTTCGATATAGAGGTAGTTCGTGACGTCGTAGTGGACAAACGTGAACTTCGAACTCCGAATGTGCGCGATGTTGTCGATCGACCCGGTAATGAGGTTGTCGATGCAGACGACCTCATCGCCCCGGGCAAGCAACGCATCGCAGAGATGGGACCCGAGAAAGCCCGCCCCACCCGTGATCACTGTCCTCATCGTTCTGTCCTCGATTCCTTCCCGACATTGGTCGGCTCATTACTACCCATCGCCGAAGGGATCGAGCGAGGAGGCTCAGTCGTCGACAGTTCCGGATTCCGTTCGGGCCCACCCGATTTCGCAGTATCGGCCGTAGCCAGCTCCAGACGAACCGGGAAGATCCTCTTCCGCGATTCTGGAGCATGGAGCAGAGCGGCCAGAAGGCCGATCGAGACAAACTGAATTCCCATGAGGATCAAAATGACTCCGAAAATCAAAAGGGGCCGGACGCGGAGCACTCCTTCGAAGAGCCAGACGGCAAGCATGTAGAGTTCGATCAGGCCACCCAGTGCCAAACAGGCCACCCCGATGCGGCCAAAGACGTGCAGAGGGGTCCGCCGGCTTCCGGCCAGGAACATCACCTCGAGCAGATCGAGGAATCCGTTCACAAAACGACTGCTGCCGAATTTTGATTGACCGAAGCGACGGGCATGATGCCGCACCGCCCGCTCCCCGATGCGAAAACCCTCTCTTCGAGCGAGCACAGGGATGTAGCGGTGCATCTCACCGTAGAGATCGATCGAGTCGACCACTTCTCGACGATAGCCCTTCAGCCCGCAGTTGAAGTCGTGAAGCGGGATCCCCGAAGCCCATGCCGTGACCCGGTTGAAGAAGCGACTCGGCCACGTTTTCGTGATCGGGTCGTGGCGATCCTTCTTCCAACCCGAAACGAGATCGAGGCCGCCTTCCAGATCTTTGAGAAAGAGGGGGATCTCTTCGGGGTCATCCTGGAGATCAGCGTCCATCGTGACCACGAAGTCGCCACGGATTCGTTTGAAGGCAGTGGAGAGAGCTGCGGATTTACCAAAGTTACGTCGCAGGCAGATCAGGCCAATACGCGGGTCGGCCTCCCGGAGCCGTCGCATGATCGTTTCGGTGTCGTCGGTCGATCCGTCATCGACGACGAGGACCTCAAACGAACGTCCGGTCTCGGCACAAACACGCACGACATCCGGAATCAGTTCCCGGAGGGACTCGCCTTCGTTGAAAGAAGGGATGACGACACTGAGACCCAAACGCTCGAGTGACGAGTCGCTCGTAGAATCTCGAAAGCCCTCAGTGGGGACAGTCATCGAATCGTTCCTTCTTCGTAGGCTCCCGCAATCCAATCCCCCATCGCCGCGAGCCCCGTCGAGAGGTCGGTCTGGGGGCGATAACCCAAGTGCTCCGCGGCGAGGGACGAATCGCCGCCCGTATCGAGCGGATCTCCGTGCTGCTTGGGCGAAAACTCGCGAACGGCCTCTCGCCCCGTCACCTGTTCGATCGAGTGGAGGACCTCCAAAACTGTAACTCTGCTCCCGCCGCTCACGTTGTAGACCGCCCCATCGGGTCCCTCCGAGCCGGCCCGGAGATTCGCTTCGGTAATATCACCGACGTAGGTAAAATCTCGCGTTTGCTTCCCATCGCCATAGACCGTGACCGGCTTGCCCCGAAGTACCGCCCGAAAAAACCGATGGAATCCCATGTCGGGCCGCTGACGGGGACCATAGACCGTGAAGTAGCGGAGTGCGACCGTCGGAAGTCCGTAATTGCGATGATAGAGGCTGGAGAGATGCTCGCCGGCCAGTTTCGATACACCGTAGGGCGAAATCGGCTGGGCCCGATCTGTTTCTCGAACGGGAAATCGCTCCGCTTCCCCATAAATCGACGACGAGGATGCATACACCAGACGAGACAAAGAAGATCCCCGACAAGCTTCCAGGAGTCGCTGAGTGGCGAGAATATTGACGGAAGTGTAGATGGAGAAATCCTGTCCCCAACTGCTCCGTACCCCCGCCTGGGCCGCGAGGTGCCAGACGACATCGACGTCTTGGAGAACGGCGTCGAGATCCATCTCTCGAAGGTCGGACTCGATGAGCTCGAAGCGCGGATCGGCCGCAAGCTGAGCAAGATTGGCCCGTTTGATCGTGGGATCGTAGTAGTCGGAGAAGCAGTCGATACCGCGCACCGTCCAACCCTCTCGAACGAGGCGTTCCGAGAGATGCGATCCAACAAAACCGGCTGCCCCCGTTACGAGGGCGATCTTTTCCCGACTCATGGTCCTTCCTTCCCCGCATTGGCGGGAGTCTCTGAATCCAAACGTCTTTCCGACCCTAGAGCCGCCTGGAGCGAGTCTCGATACGCCAGATAGGCTCCTCTGACATCCCGATCGTCCGGGTGCTTCTGGAGCCAGCCCTCCAGGACCCGGAGGGCCTCGGGGCGCTTCTTCTGAGTCTCCCAAAGAAACGAGAAGAGGTCGCGAAGGGACTCCGGGTCGTTGGGCGATAGTGCATAGTACTGCCGATAGCTCCGCTCCGCCTCCTCGAGGCGTCCGAGCAGCTCCTGGCTTCTACCCAGGTATCGGAAGGTTCGCGCGTCCCCTCCGCCCCTCCGAATGATTTCCGCAAATGCGGCCCCTGCCCGCAGATAGTCCCCAGCCCGAAGGTGGAGGATCCCGAGGGAGAACCGTACGGCATGTGACCCCGGAGAAATTGCGACGGCTGTTTCGGTCAACTTCTCCGCCTCCGCTTCGCGATTGGCCGCATAGCACTCATCCGCGGCCTCGATCAGGGCGGCGGAGTAGTTCTGGGTCAGGCGTCGGGCGTTGATGTCCTTGTAGACGGAGCTGTCGTGATTGCCCTCATCATCGAGAATACCCCGAAACCGATAGACTTCGGTCAAGAGATGAATGGTCCGGTCGAGGTCGATGCGGTCCGGACTCCCTGCCACGGGGTCGCGCAAAGAGAAGACCAGCCCCTCCATGACGAGCCGTTCGTCCAGTCCCATCGCATCAGGCACGGTCACGGCCAGGTAGATGGGCCGGTCCGGATTCTGTTCGAGAATCCGGGCTACGGCCAGGTCCTTCGTCAAGAGAGGAACCTGAAAATCACGGACGTAGGGGGCTACCCCACTCTCCCGAATGAACTGACGCAGACGCTCCGGGGTCCAGCCACCGTAGTTCTGAGCCGCCATGGCGTGGTAGAGCGAGTAGTCGAGCACGATGGTCAGCTCTTCTTCTGTGAAGCCTATCCTCACGCGAGGTTCGTAATCCTCGACCTGATGGATGTACCACGCCGTATTGAGCAGGCTCAGGTTGACGACCCGGACGTCTTTGCGAACACCCTCGACTTCCTGGAGGTACCAGAGTGGAAACGTATCGTTGTCTCCATTGGTAAAGAGGATGGCGTTCTGCTCGAGAGGAACGAGCATGTTACGGGCGTAGTCGGCGGCAACGTGAAAGTCAGTCCGGTCGTGGACGTACCAATAGTGGCGCGCCGTCAAGGCGGGCAGGAGCAGGGTGAGGATGCCGCTGGCAAAGAGGAGTGGCCGATAGCGCGAAATCCCCTCCTCCACGACCGTCTCGCGAAACTGTTCCAGAAGAAGCGCTACGCCGAGTCCAATCCAGACAGCGTAGAACTGAAAGGACGCCACGAAGAAGTAGTCCCGCGGGCGAACTTCCTGAGCGCTGAAATTGAGGTAGAAGACGAGTCCAAAACTCGTGATGGCGTAGGTAACGAAGAGAAGGACAAACGATTTGCGATCGCGGAGGGCATGGCCAATCAGCCCCGCGGTACCGATCAGGTACGGAATCATCTGTCCGAGCCAAAGTGGGCGCACACCCAGGGAGTACTGGTCGCGCGCGTAGTCCCAGAAATGCCGGGTCAGTTGGATTCCGAGGGCTGCCTTCCGCTCTGTAAATGGGTTGGCCGGACGGTACTGATCGCGAATCAGAACTTTCCAGAGCGCTTCGAAGTTCGATGGATCGGCCTCGTTGATGGCCGGGTCGAGGCCGGCTCGGATGAGAAGATAGAAATGGGTCGAGATTCCAAGTGCGGCGGCGATCGCGCACCAGGTCAGAATCCCACCCGGACGCAATGACGCGTGGAGGGGGCGAAAGATCGAGATGATGCTGAGGACGACGACGCCACCGAAAGTCGGAGCCCAGAACTTGATCCCCAGGGTCGGGAGCAAACCGGGGTGAAGGAGGATGGCGAGTCCAGCCACGAAGAGAGCCGAGGTCACGGACTCTCCAAAAATCCTTCGATCGACGATAAGTGCGAAGAGAACGATTCCGGGCAGCACGAGAAATGTTCCGAGGTGAATCCCCATCGACATGCAGGCGAGGTAGTAGAGGAGCACGAACATCCCGGTTCGCGATCCCCGATCACCTGGTCGGGCCCAGCGCAGGATCAGCCAGAAGGCGGCCGCCGTGATCGCGGAAGAGAGTGCATAGACCTCCGCCTCGATCGCGTTGTCCCAAAAGGTGCGTCCAAAGGCGGTGAATCCAGCCGCGACGGCGCCGGCGAAGAAGGCGACCCAACGGGAACTGGTGTCATCGGCCGTTTCGGACTCTTCCCTCATCGAACCGCGGGTCGGCTGGACCCAACGGGCGTAGATCTCGACCGTACTCAGATAGAGAAAGGAGGCACAAACGGAAGAGGCCAGGGCGGAGAGCCAATTGACTCGCGTCGCGACCATCTCGAAGAGCGGGATCATCGCGGCAATCCGACCGATCAGCACGTAGAGCGGTGTCCCGGGCGGATGAGGAACCCCAAGAATGTAGGACGTCGCGATGTACTCGCCGCTATCCCAGAAGGGGCACGATACCGTCAACGTAAGCAGGTAGACGACCTGCGTTGCCAGGAAAACGGCGATGGCCCCTCGCCAGTGAAACCTGTCGTGAGAAGAACTCAAACGTTTGCCTTCTCTCGGTGCCGGGCGATGGTCAGTTCGATCAGGCCGAGCGTCTCCTCGGCCATGCGCTCCCAACTGAACTCGTTGGCCCAACTCATGGCCGCCGCGGATTGCTTCCGCCAGACATCATCGTCTCCCAGAAGGGTGCCGAGGCGCTCTTGCAACGCGGGTAAATCGCCATGCGGAATCAGAAAGCCTGTCTCTGCATCGCGAACCGACTCTCGCAAGCCCGGAGAGTTGCTCGCCACGCACGGAACTCCGGTCGCGTTTGCTTCGATGACCGACAGCCCCCACCCCTCCTTCGGAGATGTGTAGCAGAGGACCCGGGTCTGGCGGAGGAGTTCCTGCTTTTCCGCACCATCCCGATAGCCGAGCAGTTTGACGTGTTCGGAGACACCGCGCTCCCTGGCAATGCGGACGAGATCGTCTCGATAGTCGCCCTCCCCAGCAATGTCGTAGACGAGATCGGGAAAATCGGAAAGCAGATCAGGCAGGACTTCGATCGGGTGCTCGATGCACTTGTACTTCTTGAGGCGTCCCAGGTAGAGCAGGCGTGGGCCGGGCAATCCGCGTGATCGATCCGTCGGTTGGTAGAAATCGTGATCGATCCCACTCCGAATGACGTGGAGCTGATCGCGTTTTAGACCTCGTCCGAGGAGATCGTCGTAGGTGCTATCGGAAAGCACTTGGAACTGACAGTGACGATAGACATGAGAAATCGTGCGCTCTTGCAAATAGACGTAGGCCGCAAGAGGAAAGGCCGCCTGCTGGAAAACCGTCGTGCCAAAGAGATGGGGCACGTTGACAAGCACGGGAAGGGAAGAGAATTTCGGTGAGTAGAACGGAAGTTTGTTCAGATCTTCCACGATGACATCAAAACCACGATCGCGGAGGTGTCGACGAAAATACCGCCCCACCTCGAAGTTGAAGTTATAGAGATTGCCCACCCGGATAATCTCCATCCCGTCGATCTCGTCGTGATCAGCGCAGCCCGCGAATCGCCCGGTCAGAAAAGTCACCTCGTGGCCCGCTGCCTGGAGGCGACGATAGATCTGGTGGATGATGACCTCAGCGCCTCCCTGTTCGGGGTGCTTGAGGTCACGATAACTGATGACGAGGATCTTCCGTGCCATGTCTACTTTCGACCGAGGGTACCGATCATCGCGCAGGTGTAGAGCCCCACACGCATCTTGCGGAGAGCACTCCGAATTCCCCGACCAATCTGGGCAAAAGGCCAGATCTCGGGCGGGTACTTCGGAAACGTCTTGATCCCCGCCCGCATGAAGAAGTAGCGGAAGGAGCGATAGAAAAACCCGGGGACGAACCACTCTCCATAGGTGTGCACGACAGTGAGATTGGCTCGTCGAATGTGCCCTTCCAACTCGGCGGGCGAGTATTGCGTTTCCCACCCGGCAAACCAGCGATCCAGGAAGATCATGATCTGTTTGCCGATCGTGTAGACGTGGAAGCGTTGCGGGACGTCGACGAGCACGTATCCGCCTTCGTGCACGACTCGGCGGTTTTCCGAGAGCAGAGGGTTGGGATCCCGAAAGTGTTCCATCAAGCCTTGGTGAAAGACGAGGGTGAAGGCTCCCTCTCGAAAGGGCATGTTGAGAGCGTCCGCGCAAATCGGGTAGACGGGCAGGTCGAGTTGTTCAGCCTGGGAGAGAATGACCTGAAACGAACTCCGCGTGTAATCGAGGACGACCATTCGAGCCCCGCGGCGGGCGAGGTCGAGACTGTCTCTTCCGGAACCGGCCCCAACTTCCATAACCCACTTGTCTTCGAGAGGAAGAGCATCGAGCTGCTGCTTGATGCGGTCTTCGTTCGTGTAGACATCGTCGATTTTCTCGCGCTCGTTCCAGTACCGTTCCCAGTGTTCGGGAGTCGATTGCCGCACGTTCTAGCTCTCCTCTTTCTCGGAGGATGCTCGCTCTGCGTCCTCGCCGTTCTCGCTTCGAATATCCACGGCGACCCGATCGAGAACTCCGTTCACGAATCGATCTGCTCCGTCTTCGCCATACTTGCGGGCCATTTGAATCGCTTCGTCGAGAATGACGGCCGTCGCCACTTCCGGCGCAGCCCGCAGCTCCGCGACGGCCAGCCGAAGGACGGAGCGGACCACCGTGGATACGCGCTCCAGTTTCCAACGATCGAGACGGGCTCGAATCAAATCGTCGATCTGTTCCAGGGAAGTCACAGCATCCGTGGCCACGCGCATTGTGTGGTCACGTCCATCCTCGGTCAGGTGATAGCGACCAAGAGAGTACTCAAGCGATTCCATAAGATCTTCGCGGCTGATGTCCACTTCGAAGAGCACGCGAAAGAGGATCTCTCGAGATTTTTTTCGTCCACCCTGCATCGTCGATCACTCCTGTCGCGATCGACCGAGCGCGGCCGCCAGTCCGACCATTTCTACAGCCGCCAGAGCGGCTTCCCATCCTTTGCCTGCCTGCAGATCGTCCCGGCCGCTGCGGGCCACGGCCTGGTCGGGCGTGTTTGCGGTGATGACCCCAAAGAGCACGGGCACGTCGGTGTCGAGCGCGACCTGGGTGAGGCCATCGGCGACGGCGCTGGAAATATAGCGATCGTGGGCCGTCTCTCCCCGCACAACACAGCCGAGAGCGAGAACCGCATCAAACCGCCCCGTCTCCGCCGCCCAGAGCGCGGCCATCGTCAGCTCGTAGGTACCCGGTACCCAGAAAACTTCGAGGTCTTCCTCCCTCGCCCCGCATTCGACAAGGCACGATCGCGCCGAGGCGAGTAGAGCCTCGGTGATCTTTGGGCTGTATCGGCTGACCGCAATCCCAAATCGTTTTCCGGACGCATCGCGCCCTCCCTCAAACTCAGTCGTCATCTGAATTCTGCTCGGCTTTCGGGGAAAGAGTGAGGAGGTGCCCGAGCTTCGACTTTTTCGTGGCGAGGTATCGCTCGTTGTTCGGATTGGCGGGCACCTCCAGCGCCACGCGCTCGGTTACCTCCAAACCAAAGCCCATGATTCCGACCCGCTTACGAGGGTTGTTCGTCAGGAGTCGGATCTTGCGCAATCCGAGGTCCTGAAGAATCTGGGCACCGATTCCATAGTCGCGCTCGTCGGCCTGAAATCCGAGTTCGACGTTCGCCTCGACCGTATCGAGTCCCTGGTCCTGCAGGTGATACGCCTTGATCTTGTTTGTCAGCCCGATCCCCCGTCCCTCTTGTCGCATATAGAGAAACACTCCGCGCCCTTCTTTCTGAATGAGCTCGAGAGCAAGGTCGCGTTGTTGCCCACAATCACACCGTTCGGAACCGAGAACGTCGCCAGTCAGACATTGTGAATGCACCCGAACGAGCACGGGGTCATCCGTCGAAACATCGCCGAGGGTCAGCGCTACGTGGACATCTCCGTCGAGCTGGCTCTCGAAGAGATGGAGCCGGAACGCCCCGTTGTGGGTCGGCATGTTCGTCTCGACGACACGTTTGACAAGTTTCTCGTGCGACCGTCGGTAGCTGATCAAGGCCTGGATCGTGATGACCGGAAGATCGTGCTCCGCGCCGAACTCGATGAGTTCAGGAAGTCTTGCCATCGAGCCGTCCTTGCTCAGAACTTCGCAGAGAACGCCGGCCGGGCGAAGTCCGGCCAAGCGGGCCAGATCGATCGTCGCTTCGGTGTGACCGGGGCGGCGCAGAACACCTCCCGGCATGGCAATGAGGGGAAAGATGTGGCCGGGCCGTCCCAAGTCTTCGGGTCGGGTCTTGGGATCGGAAAGGGCCCGCACAGTCAGGGCACGATCGGACGAAGAGATTCCGGTCGTCGTCCCTTCGAGCAGGTCGACCGACACCGTGAAGTGAGTCTCCAGCTTTGCCGTGTTCCGGCGGACCATGGGCTCGAGGTCGAGCCGGTGAAGTTGGTCCTGCTCTACCGGCACACAAATCAGCCCGCGACCGTAGGTGGCCATGAAGTTTATGTCGTCGGCGGTCACGAGTTCAGCCGCCATAATGAGATCGCCTTCGTTCTCACGATCTTCATCGTCGACAACTAGCACCATGCGACCCTGGCGGAAGGCATCAATGGCCGACTCCACCGACGCCAGCTTCTCGGACTGCGCGGAATTCATGATCCGTTCCTTTCTCGGGCGCTTCCCAGGTCTTGCGCGCGAAGAATGTACTTTCCCAGCAAATCAAACTCCAAATTGACTTCATGTCCTATGGCATAGGACCCGAAGAGCGTACGCTCCCAGGTTTCCGGTATCACGTGTACCCAAAAGAGAGTGCTTTCTCTCTCGTCCGACCCACCGGCCACGGCGGCGAGATCGTCAACCCGTCCAACCGTCATGCTGACGCCGTCGATCGTGATCGATCCCTTTTCGACCAGGAGCATTCCGTAGGACTGATCCGTGCGGACTTGATACGACCGACCACCATCGACCTCGCGATACTCGACGATGAGGCCACGAGCATCGACGTGACCAGACACCCAGTGACCACCGAGGCGATCTCCCATCCGGAGAGGACGTTCCAGATTGACCCTCGAGCCCTTCTCGAGTGAGCCAAACGTAGTGCGCGACAGTGTCTCGGGAATCGCCATGATTTCGAACTCGCTATCGTCGCGCAGGATCACGGTCTGACAAACACCGCTCACGGCAATCGAGTCTCCTGGCGAAAGATCACTCGAACATTTCATTCCGCGAAGGCGGAATCGCACTCCGGAATCCTCGGAAGTCCGTTCTACGACGACGCCAAGTTCTTCGACCAGTCCTGTGAACATTTTGCCAACTCCGTCAGAACGCCCTTTCTATGGGACGTCCAGAGAATGTCGTCTCCCAGGCTCTCGACTGCGGCTCGCTCGAATTCGCGGGCGGAGCGGAGGCTCGAGGCACTGTAGTGGCCGGACCAGGTTCGTGATCCGCCCAAGATTTTCGGGGCAAGATAAACGCTGAGTTCGTCGACGAGGCGATCACCGAGAAGACCTCCGGCCAGTCCCGGACCTCCCTCAACGAACAGGTGCAGGAGCCCCTCCTTTGCAGTCCTGCTCGTCAGGGCCCGAAGCGAGACATGGTTCCCCTTTGCCGGTAACTCCCATATTTCCCACCCAGCGGCCCGATAGGGCTCGAGCTTTCGCCCATGCCCCCGAACCGTCGCCAAAATGAGCCGGGGCATACGGGCATAGCCACGAGTCGTCGGCCAGAAGTTGCCAGTGCGATCGCTGGTCACATGGGAGATCCCATGCTTTGCTTCGACCTGCAAAATGCTCTTCCGCCAAACCCGGGCGAGCCGTGCATCCGGATCAATCCGAAGACGCGAATCTACCACAATTTTTGACGGCTCGGGTCCATCGACATGCCGCACCGTCAGCTCGGGATCGTCGGCCAGGGCAGTCCCAGCGCCAATCACGACCGCATCCGCCTGCGAGCGTTGGCGATGGACTCGACGCCGGGCCCTCTCTCCCGTGATCCACTGGGACTCGCCCTTCTCGGTGGCAATGCGACCGTCCAGGCTCGACGCCACTTTGAGCTGCACCCAGCTCCGTTTTTCTGCGTGGAGAAGAAAGAAGCCGGGAGTCGAAGCGACGGCCTCGAGAGCACCAACTCCAACTGTGACGGGGATGTTCGCTTTGCGGAGCCCCTCTACGCCCCGTCCATGAACCTCGGGATTCGGATCCAGAGAGGCAACAAAAACCTCGATGGGCCGAGCCTGGATGACCCGTTCGAGACAGGGTGGGGTCTTGCCGTGATGAGTACAGGGCTCCAAGGTCAGATAAAGCGACCCGGAGCCGGCCCGCGGCTTCAGTCGATCGAGGAGACGACGTTCCGCGTGAGCTCCTCCAAATCTGACGTGGTAGCTCGCGGTACATCGACCGGAGCGTGTGACCCAGGCTGCACCGACCACCGTTCCCGGAGACACGTTCCCACGGCCCTTGCGGGCTGCGCTGAGAGCAAACTGCATCCCGCGGGGAAGCGGAACGCGTGGGTTTTCAGCATCAACGGGTTGATCGGGCGCGTTAGGTTTCACAAAGCGAATTCTAGCGACTTTGGCGGCGACTGGTCCTAGCGAATTTCCTCGAAATCGGCGTCATCCGCTTCGAGTACCTCGAGCTGTCGGGGCCGACTCGTCGATGATGGCGAGGGCTGCTCGGGCCGACCGCCGACCTCGACTGGATCTCCCTGCCGATCGACGCGCACGGTCCAGCGCGGCCGGGAGCTCTTTACCTTCTTGCGTTTCGCTCGAAATGGGGACGTCACCACGCGGAGCAGGCCCAGGACGAACCAGGCGAGGACCCCGATGAAGAACGTAAACAACCCGGTAATGATGGCCAGAACTACACCAAAACCGACGAGCCAGCCACGTAGGCCGCCCCCGCGGGACACCTGGTGATGTGCAAATGAGTGTCGTGACATTCCTGTCCCCCTACTCCTCTCGTTCTCCACTGAACTCCGACCGCCGCGCGGGCGGCCTTAGGCCTGGCTTCGACTCTTCGCCGAGGTTCATCTGGTCGAAGAACCGGACGATCGTCTCTCGAGCAGTATCCAGATCATCCCGGTCAACCAGCAGCCATCCCCAGATCGTCTCGTTGAACACGATACCGGGGTAGCCCCCTACTTCCAACGATCGAACCCAGGATAGGATTCCATTTCGTTCCAATTCTGCCTGCAGAGTGATCGCTTCGAACTGGTTACGGCATTCGTAGGCGATCTCCCAGGACACGGGCCTCGTAGCGTCGAGCCGCCCCGACACTGTAGGTACCGGGGAGTCCTCATTTTGTTCATCTCGGATACAAGCAGCCAGGTTTCTGGCCTCGACCGTGCTACCACATTGAGGACAGCCGTCTACGACCTGTAAGAAGAGCAGGCCGCACGCCCGGCAAACGCCATGATCCATTGCTGTTTCCTAGGTGTTGAAGATCGTAGATGGATACGTCCCCAGAAACGGGAGGGTTCCTTCCCGGGCCAAAAATACGAACAAAGGACAGTTTAGCCATCTTCCCCTCAGTCTGGGTGGGAATTCCAGCGGCAATACGGGAGGTGCGGCTCTAATTAGCTGTATCTAAGGAGTTTAAGTAGGCAATGTAGGTTCGAGCTGGACGGGGACGGGGTTGTGACTCCCCTGGCTCTGCGGGAGCCCGCGAACTAGAGTTCCCACTCGTGATCCGCACCGCGGAGGCGGCAGGTCACATCAACGACAACGCCATCGACAATCTCGATCTCGTAATCAGCCCGGTCGTCGACCGTGCTTGTAGGGCACTCGCAGAGGCTTCCAGGAAGGCTCCCGGTGGCGAAGAGGACCTCGACGCCAACGACCAGATCGAAGATCCCGTTATCCGCAACGTAGAGGGAGGTGTGGGCGACCAGATTCCTCTGATTCGAAACGCAGGACGCGGCTTTTGTTCTCTCCGTCATGCTGGCGAAGTTGGGGATCGCGATCGAGACCAGGATTCCGATCACGACGACGACAACCATCATCTCGATCAGGGTAAATCCCTCCTCGGAACGATTGCGGCAAGCTGCTCTTGGTTCGGTCTGCATCGGCCCCTCCAGGATAGGATCTCGACTCCATGAAATCAGGAGAAACACTCATGCCAATCCACGGAGATAGCACTGTCCCGTCGAGCGCCTTGATCTCAAAGGAGTTAGGTAGTGGGAAAGAGTTGCCGGAAGGGGAACCGGACGGCGCCGGGCGCGCAAATGGCAAGGGGGTCGGCATAACGCGAAAAGGCCGACCCCGAATGGGGGTCGACCTTCTCAAGGTTCACAAGGACCGTCCCGCGGGTTGGGACGTCAGAGATAACAACTAGACTCGAGGTCGTTTAACGGATGATCGCAAACTCGATGCGACGGTTCCGGGAACGGCCCAGCTCGGTATCGTTCGTATCGATGGGGCTGGCCTCACCAACACCGTCGATCTCGAAGCGACCCGTAGCAATGCCACGACCCACGAGGTAATCCCGAACTGCCTTTGACCGGCGGTCGGAGAGACGCATGTTGGCTTCATCGGATCCCACGGAGTCCGTGTGACCGGTGATCTTCACGCGCATGTCCGGACGCTCCTTCATGATCCGAACGACTTCTTCCAGCACTGGGATTGGATCCGCACCGCTGATTTCTGCCGTTCCGAACTTGAAGTTGATGTAGGCCAGAGTCGGAATCAGATTTGGAGCCGTGTCCGGGCAACCATCGGCATCTTCAAAGTTGTTGAAGACCTCGGCGGCGTCCGGGCAGTTGTCGTTGATATCGAGAACGCCGTCGCCATCGTTATCCGGATCGGGACAACCGTCCGAATCCTGATAGCCGTCGAAGTCCTCAGACTGATTGGGACAGTCGTCGTTGGTATCGAGGACGCCGTCACCGTCATTGTCCGGATCGGGGCAGCCATCGGTATCAGCGAAACCATCGAAGTCTTCCGCTGCGTCGGGGCAAGCGTCCACGTTGTCGGGGATGCCGTCGCCGTCGCGGTCTACTCCGCCCATCCGCCCTTGGTAGTAACCATGGTTCTCATCATCGCCAGAGACGAAGCTGAGACCGAAGCGGTGGTTCTCGTCAAAGCCTTCGCCTGGCTCGACTACGTAAGCGTAATCGAAGCGAATGACATTGACGCGGAAGCCAACACCACCGGCAAAGTCACCGTCATCGACACCGAGACGGAGAGCTGCACCCATGCTGTTGTCCTGATTGAGTCCGAGAGCGTACTCAGCGCCGGCATGCCACTGGTAGTCTTCCTCGTCGCGCGTCTTTTCGACGTCGACTGCGGTCGTCAAACCAGCTGCTGGCCAGATAGCAACTCCGGCACGAAGCGTCGCCGGAATCTCGTCTGAGGACACATCGTTGCCCAAGGATCCGGCGATGTTCTGAACGGACACGCCAAACCGAGCATAGTTAGATAGATCCAGTCCCGCTCCAATATCGATACCGAACCCATTATCACCGTCATTGCTGACGTTGGAGGCTCCGTTCGAATTGAAAAGGTACTTTCCCGTGACGCCAGCGGAGAACATGTCATACCGCTTGGCCAACGAGAGGGCGATCGTGTTGTCCGAGTAGTCGAAGTCGCCAATGCGCGTACCGCTTGCATCGCGTTCTTCGATCTCGGTTGTTCCAGCATTGTTCCATTGGAGGGCATAGCCACCCCAGTCGCTATTGCGAGACAACGCCAGATAGTTGTGATTCCGGTCGACATTCATGCCGCCGGTGTACATTCCTGTGACTTCCCAACGGCCGATACCAGCCCAGGTCAGTCCTGCGGGATTCCAATATGCCGCGGTAGCGTCGTTGGCCACACCAACGAAGGCACCACCCATACCGAGAGCCCGGGCGCCAGCCCCTGCCCGTAGGTACGGTACATTGCGGTTACTCGAGCTGTTCGCAGCCGAGGCCGTTTCCGCGACGACCGAGAGGCCCAGTCCAAAGATGGCTACGAAAGCCACCCCCCAACTGCCTCGGTTCCACTTCGACATTCTCCTACCTCCTTGATGAACCTGAATCGTCAGCACGTGCTTTAACATCGCTAAGCTCCATACGCTTGGGAGGCGCCTTCTCTTTAGAAGGCACCTCCCGATCGCGCATCGTTACTCACGCCAGAGGACAACCTTCAGATTCGTTTCCTGGGTCTGGGCACCGTCGGTGACTACGACGCGGGCGATGTATGTACCATTCGCCAGGTCCGTACCGTCAGCGGCCTCACCACCCCACTCAACTGCGACTGCACCACCACTGTACGGCTCCTTCGAAAGGAGCGTCGTGACGTAGTCACCACCGAAGTCGAAGATCTTCACCGTCACGTCACCAGGCTTGCTCATGGTGAACTGGATGGTTCCGTTCGACTCCGCTGGGTTGAATGGATTCGGGAACGAATATGCTTCGGTCATGGTCAGCAGCGCCGTCTGCGAGCTGACCGACTTAGCGGTATTACAGTCGTTGCCGAGCCTATCGGAGGCAGACACGTTCACTGTGTACTCACCCTGCGTGAGCGGGCCCGCAACCGATCCGGTGATGACACCGTTCTCGATATTGAGGTCCGTGATGTCGACGGCGTTTCCTTCCGGATCGACCACTGAGATAGCGATCGAGCCTTCATTGATACCCGCACCGTCGTCAACGAACACGACATGGATGTCGAGATCACCAGTCGGACTGACTGTCGACGAAGGCGACAGAATCTGACAATCCGGTGGCATCATGTCCACGATGAAGCGCTGCTCCACATACTTGCTGCCCGTATTTCCAGCCCAGTCAAGGATGCCCTGCTCATAGATGTGCATCTCTTGGCTTTCGCGGTCGTACTGACAATCCGAGTCGTACACGTAGAAGACAGATCCGTTGACATGGACGGTATCGATGCCACAACCGATGTCGTAGCCGGTGCCGTCGCTGTAACGCTCGATCGTCTTCTCGCTGTACCAAGTCACCTCGAGAATGTCCGAGTGGCCGATCATGCCACCGCCCAGAACCGGTACCGGCACCCGGAGGGTGTCGTCGGCCGGGGTGTAGTTCTCGAGACGCGGGTTGATCCATGGGACCAGCTCATCGGCCGTACCCTGGTGGATCAGAATCCGCTCTTCGATCTCATCGATGTCATTCTGGTCGTCTTCGATGTCGACGAGCCAGAGGTCGTACTTCATTCCCCAGTCGACCTTGTGATAGCAGCCTTCACAATCAGGATCGCCAGGGTAGTCGCAGTCGTCGTAGTAACCACCGGCCTGCGGGTTGTACTCGTATGGCGACGCATCGAACTGGAGTTCATCCGGATCGAGCTGGCCATCACAGTCAAAGTCAGGCAGGAACCAGAGGCGATCCGGCTTGACCATGATTCCCGTACCACCGTCGTAGAGCGAAACCTGGAGACTGTCACCGGCCGGGTTCATGTAACCCTGCGCGTTGATGATGTCCGGGTTCGCCACGAAGCCACCGTCGAACTCAATGTACGGCGATGTGCGGTCTACGTAGAACGTCTGCGTACCGTCGAGCCACTCACCGGCCGTGGTGCGGAACCGGACCGTAAGCGTGTGCTCACCGTCGGCCAACCAGTCACGAGAGTAGTTCGAGTGATAGTAAGTCAGCTGCGCAACGGAACCGCCAGCGTTGACGATATCGACGTTTGCGTAACCGTTTCCACGGATCCAGTCAGCCTCGCCGTGGCCAGTGAGCCAGGTTGCCCAGTACTCGCCGTCAATGAGGACTTCGATCTCTTCCGTATCAACGCCCTCACCACCCGGATCGCGGAGGTAGGTCGTGATGACAGGATCGGCGTCCGTCCACCAGTCCAGGACGTACGGGCTGGCAGGCCAGACCGACGAGAAGAGGACCGGAGCACTGTCGCTGAGTGTGAACAGTTGGAACACGTTGCCGTAGTCACCGAAGTCACCACCGCCACCGAACGCTGCTCCATTTTCGACGAATCCGATATCACCGATCCGGAAGCTGGCTGTGTTGTTCACACCGTCAACCTGGATCTGTGAGATACCGGACTGGGTCCACGCACCGGTTGTTCCGTCGTTGTTCGTCTGACCCTCGTTCCAGCGACGGACCGTGAGGTTGCCCTCAGCCTCATCACCGAGGTCAGCGAACTTGATCGTCACGAGCGGCTCGTAACCGTGGTTGAACTCGATCCCATAGTCGTCCTGGCTCCGCAGCTCAAGGTGATACGCGGAGTTGTCGACTGGGGTGATGTTCATGGCCTGGTCATGTCCGACCAGCGGGGCCCAAGTCGGGCTGACCAAGAGGCAGCCGTCGTCAGTTACCGCACCGGGGTGGACATCAACATAGACACCGAGTGAATCGTGGGCCTGAGTCATCACGACACCGTTGGTGCCGAGGCTCGTGGTCACCGCGTACTCGTTGACATATGCGCCGGTCAGATCGATCCACTTCGCGATCCCTGCTTCACCATCAAGAGCTGTCACGCAGATCTTGTAGTTGTGGCAGTGATCCCGGTCTGCGATTTCGATCGCGCCGCGCCAAACCGTGTTGTCGTTGAGACTCCGAACGAGACCAACGTCAGCCACGCCAGGTGAGTAGTTCACCGGGTTGTCGCCGCTTGGGTACGTGTCAATTGCGCTGCCATTGTTCTCGCGGAGCATGATCACGCGCGGAGCCTGGTCGGCGGTCGCCATATCGACCGTCACGATCATGTTGCCCGTGCTCTCGATCATCACTTCGACGCTTTCCACCATCTCGGCACCGTTCTCCATGTCGGCAGAGCGGACCTGAGCGAAGGTGACTGTTCCGTCGAACTCCTCAACAATGTTGACCTGGATCGTCGGAACGACGTCCTCAGGGTTGTCGCCGTAGCGATTCCCCTGCTCGTCCTTCGCGAGGGCGCGCATCCACAATGTGGTTACGCTCTCGTCGAAGTCCGTCGGCTCGATAGACGAGTACCAGATCGTTTCGGTCGTGAAGCTGTCGTCGGTGAGCGAGTCGGCCACGCCGAAGTTCACCCAGTCGCCCTGCGGCGAGGTTTCGCCAGCTTCAACAATGTTGTACTGGAAGATCACGTCCACGATCGTCGGATCGCTTTCGGCCAGGGCGTAGACCTGTACCAACGACGGTGGGTTGACACCGTGCGGTTGTTGGTCTGCATCCCAGCATGCGATGCGGGCGATCGGAGGCTCGTTGTCGACCACGCGGACGTTGGTCGGTGCACTGTACTGCCAGCCCGGGTACGGATTACCGCAGACGTCCTTGGCACCGACGCGGACCAGATACTGGCCGTCAGCAAGGCCCGTGGTATTCCACAGGACCGAGCCCGTCTGTGCGGAGATGTCTCCGAGATCATCCGGATCGAACTGGACGACACCGAGGTCGCGCCACTCTTCACCGTCATTGGCATCGCCGTCTTGGCCGATGTCGTAGGTGACTTCGAACTGGAGCATGCCAACGGCCGTCTCGTACCACTCATCCGTCTGCGGATCGCGGTAGTTCGGCAGTGCATCCTCGTCGTCCGAGGCGGTTCCGAAGACCTCGACCAGCGTACCGGCGGTTACGTCGGTGTACTGACCCTGATCACTCGGATCCTGAGTGGTGTCATCACCTTCCCAAGCGATGTTGGAAATGATGACGTAGTCCGGTGCGTCGACGTCGACGACGCGCTTCCACTGATACGTCTTGTTGGTGTTACCCGCATGGTCAACCAGGGTTACCCGGAGGTCATAGAGGTTCGAACCATCAAGTTCGTTCAGGTCAATGGTGTTCGAGTAGTAGTTGAGGGTGTCGTCATAGAGGTCTTCCTCCGTGGCGACGCCAGCCTCACTCCACTCGGTGGAGTCAGCACTACTCAGTTTGGTCTCGAAGATCACATCGTAGACGTCGTCGTGGACGCCATCCGTACCACGGACGACCGAGGTGATGAGATCCATGATCCGACCCGAGTCCGTATGCTCGTAGTCGCACCAGTAGATGCTCTCTGGATCCGGGCTCGTAACCGCGAAATCCGGAGCCTCGTAGTCTACGTAGACCTTCATGATGTCTGGATCCTGGTCTGCATTGCCAATGTCATCGACACCGACGGCGGCAACTTCGATCCAGTTGCCTGCACCGAGTGCGCGCAGATCCCAGTTTCCGAGTTCCCAGTTGATGCCATCTGCACTCGACAGATCGGCATCGATCAGGTTCCAGGCCGTCTCACCCATCGGGCGCCAGACGAACTCGACGTACTCGAGGTCACGGTGACCAGTGAGCAGACGGGCCGTAATGGTCTCGAAGGCTTGAGCCTGGACCTGAGTTGGATTCGCGATCGCGTCGTCATCGCCGTACGTAATGCCGTCCCGAGTCGGGAGGGCCCGAGTCGCCGAAACGATCTCGAGGTGCGGTGCGATGGTGTCAACGATGTGCACGATCAGGTGACGAGGACCGATCGTGGAGTCGTCAGCGTAGAGCGCGATGTGCGAGTTCGTGTTGCAGACCTCATCCTCGACTTGCATGACGAAGTCGTAGCTTTCACCGACAGCGAGTGCCGGATCATTGGTCGGATCGGTCGGCTCTGTGAGCTCGCCCACCAACACGTCGAACGAGTAGGGACGGGTCACGTCAGGGTTGCCATCCTCAGGAGTCTGGCCAGCCGCTGACGGAACCATGCCCCAGGAGTCCGGCATGTTGAGGTCACGCGAACGCTTGAAGAACCACGTGATGGTGTCGTCTTCGTTCGTGATTTCGGTCGTGGTGCCCGGCTCCAGCACGCGGCTGAAGAGCGTGAACCACTCATTACGCTCGACGGTCAGCTCACCCTCGATCGCGGCAGTCGCGGGATCGGCATCCATGGTCGCCTCAGGCGCCACGTTGTCGACCACGATGAGCGCCTCAGTCAGGTCGAGGGACGTAAGGTCCTCAGCGTTACCTTCCTGATCGATCGCGGAAGCGGAGAGTTTGTAGGTACCGTCAGGGAAGATCCGATTTCCGCCTACGTCCGTTGCCAACGTGTTCCACGTGACATGCCAGTAGTAGAGCGGGAAGTTCGGAGCAACCTCATCCTTTGTGATCATGATCGGGCTGTCGAGGCTGCCATCAGCATTGACTGGCCAAGCCCAGAACGTCACGTCGGCTACGCCGGCGTCGATGCCGTCGTCATCTGCCCAGGTGCGTCCCACGACTGTCACAGTCCGTGCAACCTTGACCTCGTTCCGCTCGGCAGCGTCGTTGAGGAAGCCCTCTCCGACCCAGCGTGGGAACGTGGCGCAGTCGTCACCGACGGTGGCCTTGCCGTCATCGGCCTCGTCATCGTCGACGCCGAGGTTTTCGCCTTCACTGATCAGGTAGTCAGCGGAGCTGTAATCGCCACTGCCGTCCATATCGACCCAGACATCGTGCTCGCGATGTGGCTCGTCAGGATCAGGCGCGTTTCCAGAATCTTCGGTCGTGTAGCAGACCTCTGCCACAACGTCGACGATCTTGGTGCGATCTGGTGCCGCGTTGTCTTCCACCGTGAGGGTGAAGGAGTGCGGCGGGTTGTTCGTTGACGAATTCCAGGCCGAATCGAAAGCGATCAGGCGGAACTCGTAATCGGTATCGTGGACGACCCATGATGGGGCAACCCAGTCGTACTCGCTGACCCAGAGGCCCAAGCCAGTATCGATCTGGATTCCGGTCGGGGCCTCGTCCGCTGCATAGAAGGTCCACGAACCACCATCGGTGATGTTGCGGTACTCCAGCTGCGTGGCGACGACGTCCGTCCAGTCATCCTCAACCGTGATTTCGAAGTGAGTCGTAGAACCAACCTCAACCTGGTTCGTGACAGAGTCATCGTTCCAGTCGTAGAGGGTCGGACCTTCAACATCGACCGTCAGTTCCTGCTCGTTGTCAAGAACCTGAAGGGCGTTGGTGTTACCCGCTTGGTCGGTGGCGAGTGCACGGAAGTGCATCGGGCCAGCATCGACGTCCACGTTGTCCGGCCAGTCCTCAGCGTGGAAACGCCAGACGTGTTTGATGTCGCCGCCATCCTCTTCATTGAGGTTTGGCTCGTAATCAAATCCGCTGTACGTACCGTCGAGGAGTTCACTGATTGGGCGCCAGAGACCTTGAGGGTCAGCGACGTAACGCCACTGTAACTCGATGGTCTCTACATCAGCGTCAGGTGAGCTGATGTAGAAGAAGACGTCCCAGGTGTCCGTATCCGGATGGATCGCGAAGCTGCTGTGATCTGCGATGTTGTCGTCGACGTACTCGACAGCATTGACCCAGTGCTTGTAGTGCACCGAAGGTCCAACACAGTCGAGTGCCACCGTGATCCGCGTAGCATCCGCGTGCGGCGTCTCATTGTCATCGTAATCAACGACGGTCGCGAAGATCGTGTAGGTGCCTTCCGCCTCAGCGTCAGCATCCCAGAGGATCTCGAACTCGTCGTCGGAGATGTTGTTGTCGACACCGATGAGACGCGAGTCAGCGCCGTCAGCAATGTAGACATTCACATGAGAGACGTTTCCGCCGTTTCCGACCGTACCACCGACTTCAACGTCGCTGTCGCAAGAGATCGTGTAGACCTCGACTGGGTCAACCCAGTCGCCATCGACAACCATCACGTACGCGCTGGCGTTGTCTTCCGAGGTGTCATTGAGAATGATGAGCTTCTCACAAGGAGGATTGTCATCATCGCCGTTGTCCACATTGCCTGCCGTATCAGTGGCAACCATGCGGATCCGGACGTACTCGTCAATGTAACCACCGTCATCCGTGCCGTACTGCGTGAACGCTGAACCCGATGGAGTCCAGACCATGGAGAACTCGTCCCCATTGTTCGCAGCCTCGAGCCACGGATCGTCGGAATTGTCCTGCGGTGTCGGATCGAGTGTGAACCAGATGTTGGTGTCACTGTCGTCAGGCGTCGATGCCGAACCGTCGGCACCTGCGTAGACGTTGGTGTCACCCGCATCGAACTCACCGTCCGAATTGTCGTCACGCCAGATTTCGTCGATTCCGTTGTCGAAGTCTCCAGCGTGCCCATCTCCGTTGTACGTCTCGTCCACGAAGTAGAGGTTGCTGAAGCGAGCCTGGAATCGCATCTCTGCGATATCACTGGCACCGCGTGCACCGAGATCGTCACCCGATGGAATGCCCGCGATGGCGATGGCGTCGTTGTATCCGAAGACAGCACCGTCGTACGGCGTGGTCGGGCAGGTCGTCGGCTGAGCCGCATCGACCGTCACAACCAGCAGCACTGCCGGATCCTGTGCGTCGGAGTAACCGAGATTGTGTCCACAATCCCAGGCGATCGTGCGGATCCAGTACTCGGCGATTTTTTCATCGTCCTCGTCGTAGGAGCCGTCACCATCGTTGTCGTAACCGTCAGTTGAAGGATCTTCCGGAGTCCAGTCCGTCTGCCAACCGTCGGTCGTATCGTCGTCGTGGCCAATCGTGATCCAAGCCTCACCCTGATTCGGGGTGTACTGGAAGGTGACAGCGTCGACACGGAGAACATTGAAGTCCTCGAACGGGCTGTCGTTCACGTTGGTCCAGACTTCGTACGAGAGCGCAGGAGTGATCCGGTCCGTAGACAGCGGTCGGCTGTCGTCGTCCAAGATCGAGATGTCCTGCACGAACGGATCCTCAACGTCGTAGACGAAGACAACCGGTCCCTGCGGACTGTCATCCTCGGTCGAATCGGAGTTGAGGTTCGTTCCGGTGTTGCCACTGTCGTCAGTGGCGGTAGCAACCGCACGGTGCACGCCAGCCGGGTAGAGGTCTTCATCAGAGTTGATGTTGACGTACCAGAACGGCGTCTCCGGGATCGAGATCGCTGAGTACAGGGTTGGCGTGCCACGAGGAATACCAAGATCGCCAACGTTGCGAGCATCGTTCACTCGCTCCTGTGTATCACCGACCAGATCGACTTCGAACTCATAGACATGATCCGTGTCGACGAAGAGGCGTGCATCCACCTGGAAGCAATCGACTCCCTCAGTCATTTCCCACTTGTACGGGAAGCTGGAGCCGTCGTCCGTGGAGACGTAGAGAATGACATTCTCGATGTCGCCCGGAGCCCACTGCGGATAGTCCTCAGGATAGAAGGTGACCGGGATGTCGATCGTGCTGGCAGACGTGCCAACCTGGTCCATGTCCCAGCTCATCTCACTCGTCGATCCGTCTGCCGGATTCTCGGAGGTGATGGCCAAGCTGACCGATTCGATCGTACCGCCACCCACATCTTCAGCAGTCACGAAGACGTCAGTCTCCTTGCCACTCAGGATGAAGGCGTGGTCCCAGTCCTGGTCGTCATTGATGTCATCACCGCAGGTGAAGAGCGGGTTACCCGGAGTATTCCAGTCCGGATAGTCGTCCTGGTTCTCACGCGGTTCCTCGCTGAAGGCGAGACCCCAGATGTGAACCTCAGGACGGTCGACGTCGAGGAGGATGAGGTGATTACCCTCACTCCGGCGAGCCTCGTCCGAGTCACAAGCTCCACCAAACAGCCAGTCGCCGTTCAGGTCAAAGCGTGCGGTCGCGATGAGGTCGTAGGCATCCGTCAGGCTTGCATCTGCAGGCGCGGGGACACCACCGTCGTCGTTGCTCCACTCAACTGAGTACGGATCAAACTCGTCGCCGTCTCCAATAAGGATCCAGCTTCCGAAGTTGTAGCTCACTGTCACAACGTCGTCCGCGGCAGGGCGCGCATCGAACACGATCTGGCTCTCGCCGCCTGACGTTGAGATTGTGAAGTCGGTGGAAATCTCACCGTTGATCATAACGATGACACCGTCGGTAGCGCCGTCCTCACTGAGGACTTCCGCATCGAGAGCATCGGAGATGAACGGTGCGATCGGCTGAACCCGGGTCGGGTCAACAGACTCGTCCAGGATGCGGGCTGCATAGTAGAACCGTACAGCCGTGGTCTCGGACTGGGTCGGGTCAGCCAGGTCAGCCTCAATCAGGAACTCGTCACCGACAGCTGCGGTAGGCGCAGGATCGGTGCCGGGAACTGGATTGCTGACGAAAGCGAACTCGTCCGTTGCCAAACCAAACTTCTTGAAGCCCCACGGGTTCGTCGGCGCGTCGGTGGCGTTTCCGCCCTCGTCGAGCGCACGCGGATAGAGCTGGTAGGCACCATCCGGGATCAGACCCGTCAGAACGTCGAAGTCGTAAGGATAGACCGTGTCGACCGACGTCCAGCCTTCAGCTGTCATCGACTTCCACTGCATTTGGTCAAAGTCCAGGTCGTCGTAGCAGTTCGGATCAAGACGGTAGTAGAGGTCGACCTCTACGATTGCCGTGACGTCCTCAGCTGTTACGAATACCCGCATGACGTCCGTCGCGGAACTGATGGTCGCGACACCGGAATCGTCCATGACCTCTGGGAAGACGTCGATTTCGGCGCCGTCCTGGTCCTCTGCACGAATGATGTCAGCTTCCGGTGCCATGTTCTCGCCAATGATGACGGAAACAACGGCTGGTTCCGGATCGTCACGGAAGTTGTCACAGATCTGATCAGAGGCCGTCGCCCGGAAGAGGACATTGACGTCCGTCCAGAGCGGGAGGCTCTCTACGTCGACGTAGACACAGAACGGAGACTCGTAGTCCTGAGGACTGCCAGGCTCGCCTGCGGCTGGGTCGCCTACGGTCGGATCTTCGTCGATAACACCGTCGTTATCGTCGTCAAGACCGTTGATCGGGTCTTCCCCAACCAGCGGATTGAGCGGGAAGCCGTCCGGGGTATCGACGGAGCCGTTGTCGCCCGCATGGCGGACGAAGTCGACGCCGGCGTCGTAGATGAAGTTGCCATTGACGTCGTTGAAGATCTCGTCTTCGCCGTCAGCCTGGAATCCGTTCTCGTCGTCGATGTCGGCATAGAAGTCGTCATCGTTATTGACGTCGAGGTCGGTCCAGCTGACGCCACCGTCAAGGCTGTACTCGAAGAGGATCCGGGCGAGGTCGGTAGAACCGGCCGCACAGATCTTCAGCCACTCGTTTACGCCAGCGACATACTGCTGGGTGCCAGGATCCGAGATATCGAGCTCGGTTCCGTCAGGCAGAGTGATGGTCGTGAACTCTGAGTCCGGATCGTCAGTGTCCACCGTGACGGCCTCGATCTCCTCAGGATTCTGAGAAGCTGGGTCGTAACAGTTGTACTCGATCACGTCCTCTTGGTTGGTCCGGTCAATCGCGATGGCCCGCGTCAGGTAGTTACCTTCCTCGAGGCCGGTCGCGTCCCAGGAAACCATCCAGAGCTCGAGAGTACCGTTGGTACCCGTGATGTTGTTCTCACGGAAGATCCAGTCACTGGAATCGAGGCCATCCGCTCCGCCTTCGGCGTCAGCGTAGAACTCATCATCAGCGAACTCGGTCAGCGTGGCACCGTCGACGAGGTCCTCGTCTCCACCAATCACGATTACGTCAACGCCGCTGGTGAATTCACCATCGTCGTCGATGTCGTCGATGACTGGATCGCGGTGGCTGTAGCCGTCTCCGTCCGGATCCCAGTACATGTAGTCATTGGCATCAGCGCCGTCGCCGAGAGGCTCTCCGTAAGTGAGGTCTTCCAAGGCATCCGATTCACCGGTCCGCTCAGGCGATGGCATATAGAGGACAGCGTCTCCGCGGCCCGTATCGTCATCGTCAACGGAGATCGTCGTCCAACTGCTACCGACGTCGAGGTCGGTGGCGCAGTTGTCGCCGTCCATGTCGAAGAAGTACTCAAAGCGAACGCGGTCGATCTCGTAGTCGTGGATGTAGTGCACCGCGTAGAGATCGAACATCGTCGTGTTCTGGCAGACTTCCGGTTGGATGTATGCGCGGAGAGGCTCGCTACGGATGCAGACCGTCGTAATGAACGCGGTCAGCGAATCGCAGTTGCCTTCAACGTCGCAGGCATAAGCCCGGATGTCGTAATCACCGGTCTCCAGATCGATGGTGTTCCAGGTTGCAACGACAGGACTGGTCCAGTCGATGGTCTGGTCACCCTCGGAGAACGGATCGCCGTGAATGGTGTCGAGTTGGAGCCAGCCGAGGTCCGGCGAGTCGCCGACCGGGTTGAACTCGAACACGACCTTGGTGATGTCGTTGGTGATGTAATCGTCGGTCTCACCGAAGTTTCCGCCAACGCTCGAGCCGTTCCACTCGTCATCGTCGGTTCCGGGGATTCCGTCGGCACCAGCATCATCGACACCTTCTGTATAGATACCGTCGCCATCGACGTCATCTTCGTCCGCCGTGGCGTCACCGTCGTCATCGAAACCAGCCGCACCCGATGCCATATCGAGGCCGCCAACCCAGTCGATGCCGTCGTTGTCGTCGATGTCGGCGAAGATGCTGATGCTCGAGTCTGGCGGTACACAGGCACCGTCTTCGAGATCGTCATCGTCGTGGACCTGAGTGATCTTGGCCGTTGGGTTCGTTCCGTCAATCACGATGACGGTGAGAACACAGAGGTCCTCTTCCGGAGTCGCGTTGCCGAACTCATCCACTCCAGAAGCACGGAAGTAAACCGTGTCGGAGTTGGCCGCAGGATAGTTGTCCATGGCGTACATGCCACCGTCAGGCCACTCGGCCGTGAACGGAGCCGTCATGTCGGTGTGAGTGAAGTCGATGGTTCCGAACTCAGGATCCGACGAAGCCTCGAAAACAACTTCTACCGCATCGTCATCCGCACCAGCGGTCAACGTGTAGGAATCAGTGTGCTTTCCAGAGTCGTAGATCTGGATTCCGTCATCATCAGGACGAACGTCGGCAAAGTCAGCCGGCGGATCGCCACTGTCATCACATCCAGGAATGTTCGCGAGCGGGGAAGTGAGGTCGATCGTAAAGGTGATCGGCTCGCTCCAGACTTCACGCTCGTTACCGGACTTGTCAATTGCGACCGCGCGGATCTGGTGTTCCGTCGAGCCGTCGGCAACGAGTCCGTAGATTTCATGGATGAGCTCGAAGTCGAGGTTGCAGATGCCACCGTCGAAGTGAGTCTCAGCCCAGTTGAAGGACATGGTCGCAGCGGAGTCCGCGGCGCCAGCAAAGTCGTAACCCTCGGTAGCGAAGGTCCGCTCCGATTCGGTCAGGACTTCGAAGGCCGGGTCGACAATTTCACCGTAGGCAAGGATGTTCGCGTAGAACAGGTCCGTGTCTGCAGTGTTGCCATCAGCCGGGCGCTGTCCGAGGACATGGGATGCGTCAACGCGGATGAATCCGGCGTCAACACCAGGGCCAGGCGCCGGGGCGCCCCACTCTGCCATGACCGGGTCAGCGATAGCCAAGACTGAGAAGGCGTTGCCGATCGGGACGAGGACTGCCTCACCGTCAGCGATACCGTCTTCGTTGTCATCGCTTGCGCCGTTGCCGTAGCCAACGTTCTCTGCGACTTCGTCCGCTTCGTCAATCTGGCCATCATTATCATCGTCGAAGTGGTTCGTCGTACTTTCGTCGATGTTGTACCAGTAGATCTTACCCACGTCGCCGGAGCCCGCGAGGCCTCCATTAGCGTAGGAGTCGTAGACGAAGAAGGCGTCATTGTCATTGTCCGCGTAGTCATTCTGCGCGTGCAGACCGTTTCCGTTCGTCGCAGCGTCATCCGCTGTCGAGTCCTGGGAAGCGGCGTGGACTTCGCGGTCACTAAAGTCGATACCCTCGCCAACTTCATCGATATCGCCGTCTTCGTCTTCGTCGAAGGCGTTCGCCTGGGCAGCGGTGGAGTCGGCGTCTTCGTCGTACTCCATTCCACCTGGGAAGTTGTCGGCATTGGCATCACCAGCCGGGTCGATGGCGAGGTCGATCCAGTCACCGAAGCTCGGGCGAATGCGGATGCGGTTGTAGAGCACATCCGCGTCGCTGTTCGTCGAGCTGGTGAAGTCAACCCAGCGTCCGAGGTTGTAAGTCGGGCTACCCGGGGCCATGAGATTGTCACCACCGTCACTCGTCTTACTCGTTTCGGTGGAGAGGTAGGTGATCTCACCAACGGTCGGCTCGCGCAGGTCGAGAGTCGCAACGAAGCGACGCTCAGCATCACCACCGAGATGGGCGGTCATGTGCGAGAGAGAACGGTTGGAGTCAGGGACCGCATCGACGAACGGGAGGGAACGGTCAATAGCACCGTCACGCTCAGCTCCGTCGATTCCGTTGTCCGAAACATAGATCGGGATCGGGGTGAACGGGTCGACCATTGCTTCCGGATCGGGAGCAGCGAGCGGGAATCCCTGGAGGACCGTTCCGCGCGTGTTCGCCGAGTTCGAAGCAATTTCGTACCAGCCAAACTCGTCAGCATCGTTACTGTCGAGATCGGGCTCACCGAGGTCGTAGATCAGGCGGCCAGAGCTGCCATCGGCGTCGGTCGCGACGTTCAAGAACGTCTCACCCGCGTCGTAGGAGCCACTGCCGTCCTCATCGACGTACGGATCACCGAACGTCATGAGGCCGTCACCTTCACCGGGGTCGTTCGTACCGCCGACGCCGTCGAGACCAACGTCGTCGTTGAGAGGCTCGCCCGGATCCCAGTCACCGTTACCGTCGACATCAGTGAACGTGTCCCAGTCGCCATCGTTGTCGACTCCGTCCGCACCAAGGGAGGTGAAGAGAATCGAGTCAGCAGGCGTACCGAAACCAGCGATGTCACCGGCCGTCAGGTCGATCTGTGTGAAGTCGGCCCAGATGTGGAGCAGAGCACTCCGCGCATCCGTAGGCGTCCCGGCACAGTCGTTGGCGACGTCGTTCGCGAGCAAACGAATGTTGATGTAATCGGAGTCGTTGTACAGGTTGTACGGATTCCACGGATCGAAGACGAAGTCCGGATACGGAGTACTGTCGTCTCCGAGAATTTCCGGATAGCCACGGTCGTAGAGGATTTCCGTTCCTGAGGAGAATTCCGCAGCCTGACGGTTGAAGACATAGACGCAGTCGACGTCAGGGCTGTCGATGTGGATCGGCGGGAAACTTCCACCAGGTCCAGGGATCGTTGCGCCAAGACGTACATCCGTCAACGGATCCGGACCGTCGTAGACAACGACGGAGTCGGATTCGCATGGAATTGCGCCTGAATCACCGTAGACGTAGTGCCAAACCATGCCATCGAGGGAATCACCAACGACGTGGATGACGTCGTGATCCCAGAAGGCACTATCCGGCTCGGCTGGCGTCGAGGCATCGGTGATGAAGTCGCGCGGTGCACAGAGAGGACCGAAGATGAACGGTCCGATGAGCTGCGCAGACTCGGTATTGTCCTGAATCCTCGCAACATTACCCTGGAAATCAGCCGCCGCCAGAATGACGTAGATCTGATCGCCGAGTACGAGCGGGATTCCGTCCGTGGTCAGGTCGCCCGCGATGAGGGTGAAACCGATCCGCGTCAGATCGTCCGTCGTATGAGGATTGAGATTCCCCACCGGAAGGGCGCTCTGCAGGTTCGAGTTCATCCAGTCATCGTCAAGGATATTGAGCGGTGACGTCGTGAAGTAGATGAAGCTCTGGTCGGAGTCGTCTCCGCCACCCATCTCACTCCAGGCGATAAAGACAGAGTCAGTCGAGCTGACGACGTCCCAACGGTCGTAGGTCAGATCGATATCCTCGGTCAGGTCGACCGAGTAGGGACGAGACTCGTCGACAACACACATTGGGGTGCTGTCAGCGATGAGATCGCCGGAGACCGAACTGACGAGCGTTCCGGTCGCGCGGACGCGAGAACCCGGAACTGGATAATTGTCGTTGGTGAATCCATCGATCGTGATTCGCGTGAGTCCGCCAACCGTCTCCGTGACGTAAGCCAGCGCGGTATCGTCGAATCCGAAGAACTCAAAGTCTCCGGAAGCGGCGTTAGCCGTCAGGCTCTGGTTGATCCAGATGAGCAACTTGTCATCGGTACGGGTCGGGCTCCGCTGGTCGTCGAACGACGTGCGGATGATACCGGGTCCCACATCGACCGGCACGGTAGCGACGATGGCGTCATTACCCTGGTAACCGGCGAGCGGAGTTCCACCACCGCTGTCGTAGCTGGTAATGGTGTCGGTAGGCTCGACAGGGACTGGCGTGAGTCCGGCCGCGAGGTTGGTCACAATGAGGGTAGTGGTGACCGAACCGGGGAAGCCAGAAGCAACCAATCCATCGGTCGGAACCCAGGAACCTGCGTCGGCGTCGCCGTCGAAGTGGTCCAGGAACCCACCGGTGAGGGAAGCAGGATCGACAGGATCACTCATGATGATCCAGAGTGCGTCGTCCGCCTCACCGACAACGCCACCGTCTACATAGTAGGCCGCAACAACGTGCGGGCCCTGCTTCGTGACGGGGAGTTGGTATTCAGTGCTGTTCGGGGTGTTGACCGCGAGCCAGCGGAAACGGCCAGCTTCGAGCCAAAGCTTCGAAACGCCCGTCTTGAGCTGGTTCATATCAACGGTCGACGCGCCGTCCTGAGTGATGTCGACGTAGAACCCGTCGTCCGAGACGCCGTCATTTTCCCAAGTTGCCTCGAGAACGACAGGATCGGCACCGGGGAAGAACTCAGGCGTATTGGGGAACGTGTTGTTTGCGTTCCCGCCAGCGGCAAACTGAGCTTCCTCGTCGAACGTGATTCGAATCGAGTCGTCGGTAGGATCGTCGTTCTCGTGGCCAGTCACCGAGATATCGATGATGACCGGACCCGACCCAACCGGGACGGTGCTCAGATCCGAACTGATCGAACCGTCGGTACCCGCGATGGCACCGATCTCGGCTAGTTGCACGAGATCGCCTGCAGCTGCACCGGAAGCGGCATCGAGCGTGACCCAGTTGGTCCCGACCGTGACGCCACCGAAGCTGAAGCCGGTCGCCGTGAAGTCTGTGTTCGTTGTCGAATCAGTGCCGTCGACCGTGGCTCCATCGATTTCTTCATTGAAGACGATGTAGACTTCGGTGTCTAAGGCTCCTGACACTGCGGCTGGTCGGACCGTCACCTGCGTGATATACGGACCACCGGAATTTGGAAATCCCGGGAAGTTGATCACCGTATTCACGGATGGTTCTACGTTCTGTCCCTGTGCCCAGGCGGACCCGGTACCAAATACGGCACCAAGAACCAGGACGAGGGACGAGAGACCGACCAGGACCCTCTTTCCACTCCCTATCATTCCCTTTTCCTCCATAGGTTCGGGACGTCGTTCCTGTTTGGAACTTCTTCGCTCACTGCCAGGCGACAACAAACGACCGATAAACCCTGCTAAACTCACCAGCACCCTCCTTAACGCTGGATGACTTGCGACATCCTTTTTTTTCAAATGCACAAGCCTCCCACCTTCACACCTGTCCGGTGCTGGTGAAGAGGTACAGAACAGCTCTGCTGCAAAAACGCAAACGGCTTACCGCGTGAGCGGATAAGCACCATCACAAAGTCGGAAGTAAATCTGAGAATGACCGCCCAGTGAGGCGCTTGTTCTCTTCGCCATGTCCCTCCCTGGTATGGCCCCTCGAAACCCAGAATTCCTTCGGGTTCTAATTTCCAATCGGGCTGCAATTTGTCACAGGCCCGAAACCGTGTCAACCCTAAAGCCCGACGCCCCAGCCCTCAATCGGCATCCCGTGTGCGCTTCCCACCGGTGGGCCGCGCGGGGCCTACCATGGTCTCCAGAGGTGGCGGCGCCTCGCGGACGCAGCCGGCTAGTACATCGAAAGTGCGGCGAAACTATCACCGGGGTATAGAGGTGTCAACCACACTCCAACCGGATAACATCCGCCATCTCGGGATAGATTCGGCTGCAACTACCCACCGCTTAACCACAAGTGCCATGCCGACCAGTGTGCCCCTTTGCTTTTTGCAACTGCCGGCAAGAACTTCGCCGAGAATCGTCCTAAATGTCGCAATGTTTTGCCAGATACTTACGGGCAGGACCGTCATTCGCAAGGCCTGGGACACTGGGTGTGGACCCGGGCTGGTCGTATCGCCAGGCCGACCTAAACCGACATGACCAATCCAAGGGCGACATGTGCACGGATTTTGGCCGGAATCGCGCTGGGCTGGTGCAGGGCCTGAGCCTTCGCCCGGTTCGATTGTGCGAGGAAAGAAAAGACGTGAGCCGTCCGGGGCTCGAACCCGGGACCGTCTGCTTAAAAGGCAGCTGCTCTACCAACTGAGCTAACGGCTCGTGGGCGGAAGATAGCCCAGCGGCCGGGAAAGAATCAACTTCCCGGGCCATCAATCGAAACGGGGCCTCTATTCTAGGCGCGAGTCGCCGCGGGCACGGAAAACACAGCCTTTCGCGAGGATCCAACAGAGACGGTCTGAATCCGGCACCCAACCTCGTCCTGGACTCGCTCGACGTAGCGTCGAGCCGTACTCGGCAGATCGGCGAAGCGCCGGACCTTGGAGATATCCTCCTCCCAGCCCGGCATCTCCTCATAGAATGGCTCGAGGGAAGCCCAGGCCTGGCTGTCCTGGGGAGGACAGCTTCGGTTTCCACCTGCACCTTCATAGCGTGTACAGATGGGGATCTTTGCCTCGCCAGACAGGACATCGAGTTTCGTGAAGACGAGCGACGTCATCCCGTTGATCCGCACTGCATGTCGCAGCTGAGGAAGGTCGAGCCAGCCGACGCGGCGTGGCCGGCCAGTCGTCGCGCCGAACTCGCCCCCTTTTTCCCGGAGATGCTCGGCCGCTGCCCCCGACAGCTCGGTCGGAAACGGCCCCTCTCCGACCCGCGTCGCGTACGCCTTGCAGATCCCCACGACCTTCCGGAGCGAAGAGGCGGGTAGGCCGAGGCCAAAGGCCGCGCCGGAGGAAGTCGTCGTCGAAGAGGTTACGAAAGGATAGGTCCCGAGATCGACGTCGAGGAAGGTGCCCTGCGCGCCCTCGCAGAGGATCTTATCCCCGCGATCGAGAGCATCGAGGAGCATCTCCACGGTATCGGCCACGAAAGGCCGAATGCGATGTGCCAGGCCCGTGAAGGTCGAGAGCCACTCAGACACGGCCGCGTCGATGGGCTGAGGCGGCTCGATTCCGGCACCTCGAAATGCGGTCGCCAGGTGCTTGCCATGCTCTTCGAGTCGGGTCGCGAGGCGGTCATGATCCATCATTTCGTAGACTCGAATCCCCGTCCGCGCCACCTTGTCCTGATAGGCCGGACCGACCCCCCGTCGAGTGGTTCCGACCCGGACGTCGTGGCCGCCCAGACTCTCGAGCCACTTGTGATACGGAAAAAGGACGTGGGCGGACTCACTGATATGAAACCGGCCTTCGAGATCGATCCCCGAAGCGGTCAGCGTGTCGAGCTCTTCGAGGAGGTAGGCAGGGTCGATGACGACACCATTTCCAATCACGCATCGGGGGCGAGAGTGGAGAATCCCGGATGGCACGAGGTGGAGGATGTAGGTCTTATTGCCTGTGACCACGGTGTGGCCGGCATTGGCTCCTCCTTGGTAGCGACAGACCCAATCCATATTCTTGGCCATGTGGTCGACGACCTTGCCCTTGCCTTCGTCTCCCCACTGACATCCAACCACAACAGTCACCGGCATCTTTTTATTCTTCCCTCAAAACGGTTCGGGTGGCACAACTCCAAGCCGCGAGATTACCCGTCGCGGAAGAAATCGACCAGAGTTTCTCCCGAAAGCGCGGCAATCTTTCTGGATCGGCGGGAACGTTCCCCGGATCGACAGACCGGGCGATCGGACTAAACGAAATGCGGCCACTGAGATCATCCTCAGCGGCCGCAACTTTGAACGAAACTCAGTCTCTTCGCGAATCTAAGCCGCGTAGAGTCTCGTCGAGTTTTTTCTGCTTTTCTGGCCTGATCCCGGAGAGCGCCGACCCAGTCCGTGTCGAACCACCTCCTCCATCCGGACGACGGGAACGATCTTCAGTGCGGCCCGGATGTCCTCTGGAATCTCTCCAAGCGAACGGACGTTTCCTTCTGGAATCAAAAGAGTGCGAACTCCGGCGCGATGCGCAGCGACAGCCTTCTCCGGAAGTCCGCCGATCGGCAGAACGCGCCCGCGCAGAGTTATCTCGCCGGTGAGGGCCACCGTGCTTCGGGTCGGTCGATCGGTCAGAGCCGATATCATCGCCAGCGCGATCGTCGTGCCAGCAGAAGGGCCGTCCTTGGGAACTGCTCCCTGCGGCACGTGGACGTGAAGGTCTATCTTCTCGTAGAAGTCCGTCGCGAGTTTGAAGCGATCGGCGTTCGACCGAACATAAGAGAGTGCGGCACGAGCGGACTCCCGCATCGTATCTCCGAGTTTCCCGGTAAGTTCGAGGTTGCCGTGTCCGGGCAGTGCTTTGACCTCGACGAGCAGGATTTCTCCGCCCGCCTCCGTCCACGCCAGGCCGGTAGCGATCCCGACGCGACCAGCCTTTTCCAGCTCCTCGTGCTGAAAACTGGCTGGGCCAAGGAGGGTCTCGACATCCGAGGCGCTGACCACGCGGGCAGAATTGAGCTCGCCCAATGACCTGTCCCGTAATGTTTTGCGACAAATTGCTGCAAGTTGACGCTCGAGCGACCGGACGCCTGACTCCCTCGTGTGGCCGCGAACGACCCGAAGGAGGGCGTCATCCTCGATGAGCAGATCCTCTGGAGCGAGTCCCACGTTCTCTCGCTGCCGAGGAAACAGGTAGGAACGGGCAATTTCAAGCTTCTCGACTTCGAGGTAGCTGGGAAGCTGGATCAGCTCCATCCGGTCGAGGAGCGGGGCAGGAATCTCCGCGGCATTGTTGGCGGTGGTGAGAAAAAGCACGCGAGACAGGTCGTAGTCCACTTCGAGGTAGTGATCATTGAACGCGGCGTTCTGCTCGGGATCGAGAACCTCGAGCAGCGCAGAGGATGGATCACCTCGAAAATCGTGACCGAGCTTGTCGACCTCGTCGAGGAGAATAACTGGATTTATCGTTCCGGCTCGTTTCATGGCCTGGGCGATCCGTCCCGGCATCGATCCGATGTAGGTCCGTCGATGACCCCGGATTTCTGCTTCGTCCCGAACGCCGCCCAGCGAGATTCGAACGAACTGTCGTCCCATCGCATCGGCGACGGAACGGCCCAGGGAGGTCTTCCCTACGCCGGGTGGTCCAACGAGGCAGAGGATGGGGCCCCGGGTCTTCTTTGTTGCCTGAATGACCGCTAGATGCTCAAGGATGCGCTCCTTTACTTTGGTCAAACCAAAGTGATCCGAGTCGAGGAGCTTCTGAGCTTCTTTCAGATTTCGACGATCACGAGTCTTCTTGTTCCACGGTACATCGAGCAACCACTGAAGATAAGAACGAGTCACGGTAGCCTCGGGCGAAAACACCGGCATCTTGGCGAGACGCCCCAGTTCCTGACAGGCCTTGGTGGTAACCGCAGCAGGCATCCGGGCGCCCCGGATCGCCCGGTCGAAGGCTTCGATCTCGGCGGAGCCGTCGCTGGCTTCACCAAGCTCGTTGCTCTTGGCGTTTCCCGTCGTTGGCTGAAAAGGGTCGCGATATGACTCTTCGGCAAGAAGCTCCTGCCGCAAACTGGCGATCTCGTTGTCGAGGTGCTGTTCGAGCAGGAGAAGCCGGTCACGGGCATCCTCAGCTTCGAGGAGAGCCTGTCGAGCCCGTACCTTGGAAACCGCTTGAATGGCCATGACGAAAGACGCGTCAGCAGGATCTTCGATCTCGACGCCAGCCATCCGAATCTCATCCGGAACCCGCTGGCTCAGTTCGGCATACTCAGAGAAGCGAGCCTGAACTCGAAGAAGGAGTTCATCGATTTCCGGACCATCCAACTGAGGTTCTGTTACCGGAGCCACGCCTGCGCAAACGTACGTCTCCGCACTCTCGAGCTCATGAACTCGCGCACGCGACAGGCCCTCGACGAGGACCCGCATCGTTCCGTCGGGTAAGCGAAAGACCTGCAGGATACGGATAATCGTCCCGCTCCGATGCAGATCTTCTAGCGCAGGCTCCGACGTTTCCGGACGAAGCTGGGTTGTCGCAATGAGCAGGCGATCCCCGCCTGCAGCCTCCTCCATAGCAGCAACCGACGCGGGTCGGCCCACGAAGAGTGGCAGAGTCATGTGGGGAAAGATAACGACATCACGAAGCGGGAGTAAGGGAAGTCGGGACGGTATCGTCACCGACTTTCCGTCAACTCGAAGGGAAAAGCCCATCGGGGAGCGTCCTCCAGGATGTTAGCGGGTGCTGTCCCCGCGGATGAGTCAGGCCTCTTTTTTGTCGGGCTCGCGAAGTGTGATCGTCGGAGCTTCTTTCCGTAAGATCACGCCTTCGTCGATGCTGCAGGCCTCCACATCCTTCCTGGAAGGTAGGTCATACATGATACTGAGCATGGCGTCCTCGAGGACCGCCCTAAGTCCGCGCGCTCCGGTTTTCCTGTCCAGAGCAATTCCTACGACAGCCTTCAAAGCATCCTCCGTGAACTCCAGGCGAACGTTCTCCATGTCGAAGAACTTCTGGTACTGCTTCACGATGGCATTTTTGGGCTCGGTCAGAATACGGAGGAGCGACTCTTCGTCCATCTCGGAGAGAGTCGCAATGATGGGCATCCGGCCGATCAACTCGGGGATGATTCCATACTTGATCAAATCTTGTGGCTCGATCTTGGAGTACAACTCTCCAAGAGAGTGAGATTCGCGTTTCTCGGGCTCGACTCCAAACCCGATCTCGGTCTTGCCGATTCTCTTCTCGACGGTCTTGTCCACGCCCTCGAAGGCACCACCGCAGATGAAGAGAATGTTCTTCGAGTTGACCTCGATGTACTTCTGCTGTGGGTGCTTCCGCCCTCCTTGTGGCGGTACGTTGGCGACGGTTCCTTCAAAGATCTTGAGCAGCGCCTGCTGGACGCCTTCCCCGGAAACGTCCCGGGTGATCGAAGGGTTCTCGCTCTTGCGTGCGATCTTGTCAATTTCATCGACGTAGACGATTCCCTGCTCAGCGGAGACCAGATTGAAGTCGGCTGCCTGGAGAAGTCGAACAAGGATGTTTTCGACATCTTCGCCGACGTACCCTGCCTCGGTCAGGCTGGTCGCGTCGATCATCGCGAACGGAACTTTGAGAAGTTTTGAGAGGGTCCGAGCGAGCAGCGTCTTACCGCTTCCCGTCGGCCCGATCATGAGGATGTTGCCCTTCTCGAGCTCGACATCGTTGTTCACGGTGGCGGGTTGATTGACCCGCTTGTAGTGATTGTAGACCGCGACGGAGAGGACCTTCTTCGCGTGTTCCTGCCCGATGACGTAGTCGTCGAGAATCTTTTTGATCTCGGCCGGCGTGGGCAGGTTCTGCTTGTCGAGCAAGACCTGAGTGTCCCCTTCACCCTCCAAGATGTCGTTGCAGAGCCGAACGCACTCGCTGCAGATGTAGACTGATGGTCCAGAGACCAGCCGCGCTACCTCTTCCTGTCCCCGACCGCAAAAGGAACACCGAATCGGGTGTGGCGAGTTGATTCGCTTCTTCATGGATACTCCTCGTTCGTCCCATATCGTGGGTCCGGAAAGAGCCGCTGCTCCCGCTCCGGACCATCGTACAAACTTCCGATCGGTTCTCTCTAGGAGTTTACCGCGCTCTTAGTGATAACTTCATCGACGATTCCGTAATCCAGGGCCTCTTGCGCAGCCATGAAGTAGTTCCGGTCGGTGTCCTTACGAATCCGCTCGACCGTTTGACCGGTGTGCTGAGCCATGATTTCGTTCATCCGGCCCCGCTGAGCGAGAATCTCTTTCGTATAGATGTGCATGTCGGAAGCCTGTCCGCGACTCCCACCCATCGGCTGATGGATCATGACGCGGCTGTTTGGCAGAGCCGAACGTTTCCCCTTCGCACCACAAGCGAGAAGCAGAGCGGCCATTGAGGCAGCCTGGCCCATACATATCGTGGCGACATCTGGCTTGATGAATTCCATCGTGTCATAGATCGCCATCCCGGCGGAGACGACTCCTCCCGGAGAATTGATATAGAGGTGGATATCACGATCAGGATCTTCCGCGGCAAGAAAGAGGAGCTGCGCAATGACCAAATTCGAGATGACGTCGTCGATCGGTGTCCCGACGAAGATGATTCGGTCCTTGAGCAGGCGCGAGAAGATATCGTAGGACCGTTCTCCACGGCTAGACTGTTCGACTACGATCGGCACCAAAGACATAGGGTTGCCACCCTCCCTGGAAAGGTTAAATTCGACTTACGCTTCTCGCGGCCGGGGCTTCTCTGATCGATTGACGTCGACCGACTCGAGAACCAAGTCGAAGACCTTTCGATCGAGAATGTCCAACTGCACCGAACGCAGTTCTCCGTTCTCTTCCAACTGCTTACGGACACGTCGGGGATCACCGGACTCGCCGGCCATCTTCCCGATTCTCTCGTCTACATCCTCATCGGTTACTTCGATCGACTCCTTGCGCGCGATTGCGTCCAATATCAAACGCTGCTGCCACATGGCCTGAACCTGAGGCTCCATCGCCGTCCGAGCCTGCTCCTCATCGAGTTTGGGGTTCTGTTCCTGCTGGCGCTTGACAGCCTGCTCGAGGCTGTGCGCGATAACCCCCGGTGGAACTTCAAAAGGGTAACGCTCAAGGAGTCGTCCCACGATCTGACCCTCGGTACGACGCCGAGCCTGGCTCTTTTCCTCCTCCTCCAGACGCTCCCTGATCTTGGCCTGGAGTGCCTCGACGTCCTTCAGCTCCGGGTCGACCCGTTGGGCGAATTCATCATTCACTTCCGGCTGCTCACGCTCGAAAGTCGTGACCACCTTGAGCATGAAGAAACGTTGTTCACCGGCCAGCTCCGGGTGCTCGAATTCTTCCGGGTAGTTGACCTCGATAAAGCGCTCGTCGCCCGAAACCGCTCCAATTGTGGCCTCGCGGAACTCGGGGAGAAGATTCTGCCCACCCGCCTCGAACTGAAGATCTTCTCGTTTCATATTGCGGAGGCGATTGCCATCCTTGTCGGCCGCTTGAACCTGAACGGAAAGGAAGTCCCCTTCGACAGTGGGTCGTTCAATCGGCTCGAAGGTCGACATACGCTCACGCATATTATCGAGGAAACGCTCCCGGTCGATGTCCTCCACCTCGAAAACGACCTCGTCGATCTCGAGCCCGCTCCACGAATCAACCTCCAACTCTGGCCAGAGTTCTACCTTGGCCACAAAGGTGAGCGGTTCACCGAGGGTGAACTTTAGATCTTCGATCTGGGGCGGCGAAGCCACTCGCAGTTCTTTCTCGACGAGGACTTCGTTGACCACTTCGGGAACGATGCTCTCGATCACCTCTTTCTCGATGTTCTCCCAGTGCATCTTCCGAACCGTCTCGGGCGGTGCCTTTCCCTTGCGGAAACCCGGAATCTGCACCTTCCGGCGATACTTCGCGACGACGTGCTCGATCTTCTTCGTCACTTCCTCGGGCTCGATCTCAATGGCGATGGCGCGCTGCCCTACCGCGGTCTCCTCGACTGTCGACTTCACTGTTGCCTCCGCGAGTCCTCTTTCGGACACGTGTTGATCTGGTGCGAGAGGGGGGACTCGAACCCCCACGAGTTGCCTCACTGGATCCTAAATCCAGCGCGTCTGCCAATTCCGCCACTCTCGCTTTTAAGTTGTCTAGCTTCCGACTAGCGATGGCCGGCTAGCGGACGCCTACTTCCTGGAGCTGATCTTTGACTCGGCGTGCAATGATCTCTCCCATCTGCTCGGTCGTAAGTCCGTTCTTTGCGGAAGCGGACGGGATCTCTTTTTCCTGCAGGGCACCCTGGACAGCAGCTTCGACCGCCTTGGCGGACCGTTCCTCGCCCAGGAAGTCGAGCATCATCTGTACGGAAAGAATCGCGGCGAGGGGATTGGCCACATTCTGCCCCGTGTACTTCGGCGCTGAACCATGAATCGGTTCGAACATCGAGACCTGACCAGGATGAATGTTGCCAGACGCAGCCAGCCCCATTCCTCCCTGAATCATCGCACCCAGGTCCGTGATGATGTCCCCAAAGACATTCGAAGTCACGACCGTGTCGAACCACTCGGGGTTCTTCACCATCCACATACAGGCCGCATCGATGTAGGCGTGATCCCGTTTGATCTCGGGATACTCCCCTTCCCCGATCTCTTCGAACGCTCGCGTCCAGAGATCGAAAGCCGCCACCGCGTTCGCCTTGTCGACCATCGTAAGCTGCTTGCCCCGTTTCATGGCCAGATCAAATCCAAAGCGGAAGAGTCGGTCCGCTCCCTTTCGGGTCAGAATCATTTCCTGCACCGCGATCTCGTCCGGGGTTCCCTTCTTGAAGAAGCCTCCCATGCCGGTGTAAAGATCCTCGGTGTTTTCGCGAACGATCACCATATCGACGTCGGCGGGCCCTTTCTCTTTGAGCGGGCAGAGACTGGCGTCGAACAGCTTGATCGGACGCAGATTGATGTAGAGATCGAGTTGAAAACGAATGCCTCCGATGATGGCGCGTTCGAGCATCCCGACGGGAATGCGCGGATCTCCAATTGCACCAAGCAGGATGGCATCGTAGCCCCGCATTTCTTCGATCATCTCGGGAGGAAACGTTTCTCCCGTCGCGAGGTAATGATTCGCACCATGGGGATAGTGTGTCGTGGCAAAACGAACATCGGTCCCGCTCGCCACGGCATCCAGCACGCGAAGAGCTTCGTTCGTTACTTCCGGGCCAATCCCATCACCGGGAAGAGCGGCTACCTTGAACGTCTTCATGCTGCCTCCAGATTCTCAATCAGCATGGCAATCCCCTGGCCGCCTCCGATACAGGCGGAAGCGATGCCGTAGCGCGTCCCGGACCGTTTCAGCTCGTGGGCCGAAGTGAGAACGAGTCGGGCGCCGGTTGCACCAAGTGGATGACCGAGCGCGATCGCTCCCCCATTTACGTTGACCTTGTCGCGATCCAGACCAAGGTCTTTCTCGACGGCCAGGTACTGTCCGGAAAACGCTTCGTTGATCTCGAATCGATCGATTTGATCGATTGTCAGGCCGGCTCGTTCGATCGTCTTACGAATAGCCGGGACCGGGCCGATGCCCATCTCGGAAGGCTCTACTCCGGCCGACGCCCATTGCACGATTCGCGCTAGGGGAGTGCGTCCCTTCGCTGCAGCGTCGGATTCCTTCATCAGGACGAGAGCAGCCGCGCCGTCCACGATGCCCGAGGCGTTGCCAGGAGTGACAAAGCCGTCCTTGGCAAAAGCGGGCCGCAGCGCAGCCAGACCTTCCGGAGTCGTATCCGGCTTGAGGTGGTCGTCTTCGATTACCTCGATCGTGTCCCGCCGGATTTTCACTTCGACCGGAACGATCTCTTCCGCGAAAACGCCGTCGGCCTGGGCTTTCTGGGCACGCTGCTGCGAGAGCACTGCAAAGGCATCCTGTTGCTCCCGCGAGATTTCGAAGCGACGAGCCAGGTTCTCGGCCGTGTGTGCCATCATGAGGTTACAGGTCGTGTCAAAAAGCGACACCATGAGGGAGTCTTCGAGGGTGGCGTCCCCCATCTTCAGTCCGGCCCTCGAGCCTCGCATTACGTGGGGGGCTTGCGAGAGGTTTTCCATTCCCCCAGCCACGACAGTCTTCGCCTCGTTGTTCCAAAGAAGGTAGGTCGAAGACACCAGGGCCTGGATGCCGGAGCCGCAGAGTCGATTCACGGTCAGGCCACCCGTCCCGATGCCACAACCCGCCCGTAGAGCGACGTGGCGTGCTCCGTAGAGGGCATCGCCGCTCGTCTGGAGTGCGTTGCCCATCACGACATGATCGACTTCGTCAGCCGAAACGCCAGTCTTGGCCAGGGCCCCCTTCGCGGCAATCGCACCGAGGTCGATGGCGGAAACTCCGGCGAAAAGACCGCCGGGTCTGCCATCCCCGCGCTTTCCGCCTTCCCATTCGGCCATGGCCGTACGGGCGCCGCCCAGGATCACTACACTCTCGCTCATTCTGCTCCTGTTCCTTCCCATTTCCGCGTTGCGATCGATCTTTCGAGTCGCAGACTCTACTCGCAGTCGCCCGCTCCAGGTTCGGACAAACAACCCGCGTTTACTTTGATGCCGGATGATTCCAATCAGCGGCCAAGAAATTTCGGTTTCCGTTTTTCGAGGAACGCAGAGGTCCCCTCGCGCCAATCTTCCGTACCGGCGACCAGGCCAAACTGGGCCACTTCGAAGGCGAGCCCTTCCTGGAGCGACATGTCCCGTCCCTGGATCGTCGCCTGGAGCGCAGCCGAGACAGCCCGCGGACCTCGCTTGCTGATCGCGCCAGCCAGCTCCCGACAGGCATCGAGCAGCGCACCGGGTTCGACCACTTTGTTGGCGAGTCCGATTCGATAGGCCTCGTCCGCGTCGATCATGTTACCCGTGAGAACGATCTCGAGGGCCCGACCGATCCCGACGATGCGAGCCAGTCGCTGCGTTCCACCGTAACCAGGAATAACTCCCAGGCTGACTTCGGGAAGACCGACTCGGGCCGTCTGCGAGAAGACACGCATATGACAGGCCATGGCGAGTTCGCAGCCCCCTCCCAAAGCGAACCCATTGACCGCTGCGATAACCGGCTTGGTCGCACGTTCGACTTTGTTGAAAACCGTCTGACCCCGCTTCGCCCGGGCCATCGCCTGCGGAGGCGAACAAGCAGTCAGCTCGTTGATGTCTGCCCCCGCCACAAAAGCCTTCTCACCGGCCCCGGTCAGGATCATTCCAAGGAGCTCATCATTCGTCTCGAGATGCGCGACCACTTCTTCCAGAGCTGTCATCGTTTCGGAGTTGAACGCGTTGAGCGCTTCGGGACGATTGAAAGTGACTTCGAGCCAACCGTCCCGGGCCTCGAGAATCATGTTCTTCGCTTCCATCGATCTCCACTTCCTTTGCTCTCGGAGGAATCCCGTTTTTCCCTTTCCTCCCCGGGTCGAGAGCGGCCGTTCAAGGGCTCAAAGCTGCTCGCCGGGTCAAGACGTCGATTGTAGCGATCGAGCAGCGGCAAACAACCGTAAGTGCAAGACGGAGCACAAGTCGCCCTCCCCTTCGGCCGATTCGAGGCAACCGAGTCGAAGAGAAGGGTCCAACCTCAAAAGGCCGAAGTTGGGCGGACACGGAAGATCCGATTTGCCAGGCTGTGGCAAAAAATCACACTCCGGATTAGGATGGGCGGCTCCGAAGCGGAGCGCACCTCGGCTCATCGATCTCACATCTACTTGCACGACAAACACTTGTGTGGACATCGAGTCGGCGCAACTCTCACCCCGGAGCCTGGCACGGGCTTGCCCAACAGGGTTGGAAAAGGGGCTCCAGGATCCATCGGACAAGTCATGAGCTACAGGGATCCGGGCGACCGATCTGTTCTCGATCGTGGTTCGGCAAAATCGCCCTCATCCTCAGCCTCTTGCTGCTCGGTCCAGAATTCGCTCTGGCGGATACGCCTCATCGATCCGGTTGAAGCGTCAGGAAGCGCAGGCAAGTTTCGGCTCGGCCTGAGCTGGGAGTTCTAGATCGTCCCGGCCAGCTCTCGAATCTTGGTCACCGTTCGCCAGTTTCGGCCCGTAGCAGGTACCCCCAAGGCTCGCTCGACCTTCGCGGCGAACTTGGATCGGGCGATTCCGTCTGGCGCATGGAGATAGAGCACGTGCGGATCGAGATGGAATTTCTCGGTAGCTGACCTGGCGTCTTCGAGGGACTCGAGGTCCGGAGACTTTGGAGTCGAATCGAGAAACAAGAGATGCAATGTCTTTGGTTCGGATTGAGCGCCGGGAAACGGATTCGCGTCCATCGCCTTGTTGAATTCATCGATCCTTAACACGAGAACATGAGGCTTGAAACCGTGCCGATTCTCGATCGTCTCGACGATCCTGCGTGCGAAATCGGAAGCCGCTGTCCTTTTCTTCCGCCCTCGCTCTGACTGGAAGACGACGTTGCCACTCTGAATGTAGGTTCGGACGTTCGAAAATTCGAGAGCCCGGAGATCTTCGGCGAGTGTGGCCATCGGCAAGATGTTTTTACCTCCGACATTGATCCCGCGAATCAGAGCAACCCACGTTTGCATCTGAAGAATCTCCCTGGCTTCGGCCACGCTGTTCAGACGCAAAAGAAACCCCCGAGCACTTGCGTCTCGGGGATCTTCTCATTTTATGGAGATCGATGTCTCTCCCCGCCCCTTGAAGTTCTGACGTCTTCCTGGTTCTCGTCCCAACAGGCCCGAACGCCATCGTTGTAATCGGGAACGACGATGCTTCCGGCACCCGTCTTCGAAACCCTCGAACGGGTCTTTAACTCGTTCTTGAAATGAGAAGGAGCACGGGCCGTGCCGAATCGGGAAGAGTCAACGAAAGAAACACCGACCTGCGATCCAGTTATTTCCGTACCATTAACTTACGGGCTGCGTCGCTTTGACATCTCCGACTTGGCGGGTCGGCCTGCGGGCGACGACTACTTTGTGGTTGTGGCGCCTGCACCTCGGCCGATGTGGGGAAATTTCACATCCCAGCAGGTACCTTCCCTGACGACAGCAGGAGCCGAAGCGCGGTATCTTTTCAGGGTCATCAATCAGTGCGGAAATCGAGAATCTGGAGGCAGACGGGAACGCATGAGCAAGCAAGAGGAAAAACGCGAGCAACTCCGCGCGCTTCGGGCGAAGGTCGAAGAAGGAGGGGGTTCGGAAAAACTTGCGAAGATCCGCTCCTCTGGCCGCCTCACTGCCCGGGAACGCGTCCTTAGCCTCCTCGACCCCGGTTCATTTCAAGAACGAGGAACCTTTGTCAACCATCGCTGCGAAGAGTTCGGAATGGACAAACGGAAGGTACCCGGGGACGGTGTCATCGGTGGCTCGGGCACGATCGACGGACGGCTCGTCTTCGTTTTCGCTCAGGACTTCACGGTTTTTGGCGGGACTCTGAGCGAGGCGAACGCCGGAAAGATATGCGACCTCATGGACCTCGCCCTGGAAAATGGAGCTCCCGTCGTCGGACTGAATGACTCCGGCGGTGCTCGCATCCAGGAGGGAGTGCAATCCCTCGGCGGATACGCCGAAATCTTTCTCCGCAACACGCTCGCCTCGGGCGTCGTCCCCCAGATCTCTGCGATTCTCGGACCCTGCGCCGGCGGCGCAGTCTACTCGCCCGCCATCACCGACTTCACGATCATGGTCGAAGAGACAAGTCACATGTTCGTGACCGGTCCGAGCGTGATCAAATCGGTCACGAACGAAGACGTGTCCTTTGAGGAGTTAGGTGGAGCGACGACGCACAACAGTCGATCCGGAGTCGCCCACTTCGCCACCCGTGATGACGTCGACTGTCTGCAGACGACGAAAAGGCTTCTCTCTTATCTTCCCCAGAACAACATGGAAGATCCACCCTACGTTTCGACGGACGACCCCGTCGACCGGATGGATCCCGAACTGAATGACCTGATCCCCGAGGACACGAACAAACCGTACGACATGGCCAAGGTCATCGAGCGAATTGTCGATCGTGGATCGTTCTTCGAAGTGCATGCTCAGTTTGCCCAGAACATCATCGTCGGGTTCGCTCGGCTGGGGGGACGGGTCGTCGGGATCGTGGCCAATCAGCCGAAGTTTCTCGCCGGCGTTCTCGATATCAAGTCGTCGATCAAGGCAGCCCGCTTCATTCGCTTCTGTGACGCCTTCAACATCCCGCTCGTCACGTTCGAGGACGTGCCTGGGTTCCTTCCGGGCACGGAACAGGAGTGGGGCGGGATTATTTCGCACGGCGCGAAACTACTCTACGCCTACTGCGAAGCGACCGTTCCAAAACTGACCGTCATCACCCGCAAGGCATATGGCGGCGCTTACGACGTTATGAGTTCAAAACACATTCGCGGTGACCTCAACCTGGCCTGGCCGGGCGCAGAGATCGCGGTGATGGGTGCAGATGGCGCGGTCGGCATCATCAAGCGCAAGGAAATCGCGGCCGCGGAAGATCCGGTCGCAAAACAGAAGCAACTGGCCGATGAGTACAACGAACGATTCGCAAATCCCTATGTGGCAGCGTCTCTGGGTTACCTCGACGACGTCATCGAGCCGCGCGAGACACGCCCCCGCCTCATCGCCGCCTTGAAGATGCTCGAAAACAAGCGTCTGGAAAACCCCAAGAAGAAACACGGAAACATCCCACTGTGAGCATCTCGGCAAAATGACAACGTCTTCGAACAAACCTTCGCGACGCCTTCTCATTGCCAACCGCGGAGAGATCGCGGTTCGTATCATTCGTGCGGCTCGCGATGAAGGCTGGCACTCTATCGCCATCTATTCGGAGGCCGACCGAACGGCGCCTCATGCCCAAATGGCCGACGAGGCCTATCCGGTCGGCCCCGCTCCGTCACACGAGAGCTATCTGCGGATGGATCGAATCCTCGCTATCGCCGAGAAGACGGGCGCAACCCACATCCATCCCGGCTACGGTTTTTTCTCCGAGAATCCTGACTTCGTCGAGCAGGTCGAGAAGGCAGGCATTCGGATGGTGGGGCCTTCCGCCGCCGCGATTCGCGGGATGGGAGACAAGGTTGCGGCTCGGGAGGCGGCCGAAAAAGCAGAGGTGCCCCTCGTTCCCGGAAGCCCGCCCCTCCCGGCCGATCCTGAGGTTGCCGTCGAGTACGCAGAGAAAATCGGCTACCCCATTCTCATCAAAGCGGCCTTCGGCGGCGGTGGAAAGGGCATGCGACTCTGCCAGGATGCGGACGACATTCGAAGCGCTCTCGCCCTCACCCGTGGTGAAGCCGGGCGCTCCTTTGGCAACGATACGGTCTTCCTGGAACGCGCTCTTCTCAAAGCTCGTCACGTCGAGATCCAACTTCTCTGCGACGAGCACGGGAACGGCGTCCACCTCGGTGAGCGCGAGTGTTCGATTCAACGTCGCCATCAAAAGCTGGTCGAAGAAACGCCGTGTGTCGTGCTGACTCCAGAGACACGGGCAGCGATGGGAGAAGCGGCCGTCCGCCTCGCCCTCAACATCGGCTACCACAACGCTGCCACAGTCGAGTTTCTCCTCGATGCCGACGGATCGTTCTACTTTCTCGAGATGAACACGCGACTCCAGGTCGAGCACCCCATCACAGAAGCGGTCACCCGTATCGACATCGTCCGGGCCCAACTCAAGATCGCCGAGGGGCAGCCCCTCCCCTTCCAGCAGGACGAGATCACACGAGATGGCCACGCCATTGAATGTCGGATCATTGCCGAAGACCCCGCCGCGGGATTCCTCCCCGCTTCCGGTCCTATCCTTTGGAGTCGTCTTCCCCAGGGACCGGGCATCCGCAACGATGTCGGGTTCGAAACGGGGGGCGAGGTCTCGATCCATTACGATTCGATGATCGGTAAGCTCATCGCCTGGGGCAAAGACCGCGAAGAGGCCCGGGAAAGGATGCTCCGCGCGCTCGACGAGTATCTGATCGAAGGCGTCCGGACAAACATCGATTTTCAACGTTGGGTCCTGGCACATCCTGCCTTTATCTCCGGCGATGTCCACACCCGGTTTGTCGACGAGCACTTCGAGCCTTCGATGATGCACTCCGAAGCAAAGGAGCAGGAGCTGGCCTCGATCGCGGCAATGGCAGCATTTCGGGACCGGACCGGAACGGTGGGCCTGAGGGCAGAGAATCGCGGGACGACGACTGATGACGACCCGGCCGCACCTCGCACCTCGAGCTGGAAACGGAGTGAGACGTGGCGAGGTCGGTAGAAGCAAGCAACAGAGGATTGAGGAATCGGTCGTGACGACACACAAGTACCAGAAATTCATCACTCGAACGGAACAAGCCGAACACTCCTGGGAAATCGCCTCGGTCGAGGGAGCCCTTCGGATTCGACCGGTTCGGGAAAAGAACGCGACCGCGGACTCCGAGTCCCAGGCCGAATGGACATCCTTGGGAGGGGGACGCTATCTCATCCGGGTCGACGGTCGCCCCATCGTCGCACGTGTCGTTCGTACCTCCGCAGACGAGTACTGGGTCGAGTCGCAGGGACGACAGTTAGCCGTTCGTTCCGAAGATGAGATTTCAGCCCGGGCCGCCCGCCAACAACGCGCTGCCCAGGCCGGCCGGACCGGTCCGATCGCAGTGCCGGCCCCGATGCCGGGCACGGTCGTTCAATTGCTCGTAGCCGATGGCGACACGGTCGCGGAAGGCCAACCCCTCCTTATCATCGAGGCGATGAAGATGCAAAACGAACTGGCCTCCCCCGCCGCGGGAACGGTTCATGGCCTGGCCGTGGAGCCGGGACAGGCCGTCGACGCCAGGCAGAAACTCTGCGAAGTGATTCGGTAGGATTCACTGACCAGCATTCGTTCTTAAACCATCACAAACGGGCCGGCCATCGACCGCTCCCTTCAAGATTCGGAGAACGCTGTGATCAAGAAAATAGACCATATCGGAGTTGCGGTTCTGGACGCTGACCGAGCGCTGGCCACGTTTCGCGATGCGCTCGGGTTACGTCTCGACCAGATAGAGGAGATCCCGAGCCAAGGCCTCGTCGCCTATCACCTCGAAGTTGGCGAGTCCCATCTCGAACTGCTGCATCCGATGGAAGAAGACTCGGTCATCGGGAAGTACCTCGCCAAGAAGGGGCCTGGAGTCCACCACGTCGCCCTCCAGGTCGACGACATCATCGCTGAGCGAGATCGACTCGAAGCGGCCGGATTCGAACCGCTCAGCCCGGAGCCGTTCAAGGGTGCGCACGGGAAACTGGTTCTCTTCTTCCATCCGCGCACGACCGGGGGAATGCTCCTCGAAATCTGTCAGATCGCGAATGAACAGGAGCCAATGGACTCCGAGGACAAGACCTGAGTCGGTACATCGCCGCACCGCCCTCGCTGATCGCAGGAGCTGTATCGCTGGCGCCGGACGCGCTGGACCCTATTCGCCGAATCGATGTCGCCGTCTTATTATCGCTCTGAGAGCAGGCTCCGGCTGATAACGAGCTTCTGCATCTCCGAGGTTCCCTCGTAGATTTCGGTGATGCGCTGATCCCGGTAGAATCGTTCGACCGGATACTCCTTGATGTACCCCGCCCCTCCGTGGACCTGGACCGCGCGGTCGACGACCCGATTGGCCACTTCGGATGCATAGAGTTTGGCCATGGCGGCCTCTTTGGTGTGATTCGAATCCGAGTCTTTCAGCCAGGCGGCTCGCCGAACGAGGTTTCGAGCTGCAGAGATCTGCGTCGCCATGTCAGCGATCATGAACTCGATGGCCTGATGGGAAGCGATCGGCTTGCCGAACGCGACACGTTCCTTGGCGTACTTGACCGCTTCTTCGAAGGCGCCCTGAGCAATACCAACGGCCTGGGAAGCAACACCGATTCGCCCGTTGTCGAGCGCCTGCATCGCAATCTTGAATCCGATCCCCTCTTCCCCAACTAACGCATCCGCTGGAATCCGGCAGTTCTCGAAGTGGATTTCTGCCGTATCCGAAGCCCGGAGGCCCATCTTGTCCTCGAGCTTTCCGACGTTGAGACCGGTGGCCTCGCGCTCGACGAGAAAGGCACTGATTCCTCGGTGGGGTTTGTCCGGGACATCAGCAGTCTTCGCCATAACAAGATAGAGATTGGCAATCGATCCGTTCGTGACCCAGAGTTTACTTCCGTTCAGGACATACTCATCACCATCGCGAACCGCTTTGAGTTCGAGGGCGGACGCGTCACTCCCCGAAGCGGCCTCGCTGAGAGCAAAGGCGCCGATCCAGTCGGTGGCGAGTCGCGGAAGATACTTTTCACGCTGTTCGTCGTTGGCAAACTTCAGAATCGGATAGGCACCGACTGAATTGTGAACGGAAAGCACGATGGCCAGGGCCGGACAGATCCGGGAGAACTCTTCGATCACCTGGATGTAGCAGGAGGTCGAGGATCCAGCGCCGCCATACTCTTCCGGTATCATCAATCCCAAGAGTCCGAGTTCCTGGAGCTTGCGGATCTGCTCCAGTGGAACCTTCTTCTCTTCATCAAGCTGTTTGGTGATCGGGCGGACTTCCTTTTCAGCAAAGTCCCGCGCCAAATCGATGATCATCTTTTCTTCGTCACTAAACTGCAGATTCATCTTTGCCTTGTTGCCTCTTCTGTCGATCGGGTGGGGCGGTGGTCGTCGGTTCAGTCTTTGAGGACTCCGCGGGCGATGACGAGTTTCTGAATTTCACTCGTGCCTTCATAGATCTCGGTAATCTTCGAATCCCGGAAATGCCGCTCCACGTGATACTCCTCGACGTAGCCGTAGCCACCGTGGATCTGGATCGCTTCGTCGCAGACCTCGACAGCCGTGCGAGAGGCGAGAAGCTTCGCTTTGGCCGCAGCCGCCGAGTAGTCCGCGCCCATGTCTTTGAGATGGGCCGCCTCGTGGACAAGGAGGCGGGAAGCATCGATCTTCGTCGCCATCTCGGCAATCTTCCACTGAATGGCCTGAAAGCTCGCGATGGGGACGTCGAATTGGATGCGGGTCTTGGCATACTCGACGGACTTCTCAAATGCCGCCTGGGCAATCCCGACAGCCTGGGCCGCAATCCCGATCCGTCCGCCGTTGAGGGTGACCATGGCCACCTTGAATCCCCGGTTCAGCTCGCCAAGCATGTGCTCCGCGGTCACTCGGACGTCTTCGAAGATGATCTCGGATGTGCAGGAAGCACGGATCCCCATCGTCTTCTCCCGCGTACCCACGGAAACTCCGGCCTGCTCGAGCTCGATGACAAATCCGGTGATTCCCCGGGTCTTCTTCTCCGGCTCGGTGGCGGTGTAGACGATGAAAGTGTCGGCGTAGGCGCCGTTCGTGACAAAGATCTTCGTGCCGTTGACGATCCAATCGTCGCCGTCGGGAACGGCGGTCGTTTTCGTGGCTCCGGCATCCGAACCGGCCATCGGCTCGGTCAGACAATAGGCGCCGAGTTTCTTCCCCGACGCGAGCGGCTTCAAGAAGCGCTCTTTCTGCGCCTCCGTCCCGAACTCTTCGATCGGGTGGCAGACGAGTGAGTTGTTTACGCTCATGATCACGCCGGTCGAGGCACAACCCTTAGAGATTTCTTCGACCGCCAAAGCGTACGAGATCGAGTCCATTCCGCTGCCGTCCCACTGCGGGTCGACCATCATACCGAGGAAACCGAGTTCACCGAGTTGCTTGACGGCAGACTCAGGGAACTCCCTGGCCTGATCCCAGTGGGCCGCGTTCGGCACCAGTTCTTTCTCCGCGAAGTCGCGAGCCGCGTCGCGGATCATCTGTTGCTCTTCCGTCAGCCCGAAATCCATCGGCTAGGTCTCCTCGCGCTCTTCGTCGCTTACTTGTTGTATTCGTAGACGCCACGGCCGGTCTTACGACCGAGGTGCCCGGCAGCGACCATTTTTCTCATCAGCGGGCAGGCGCGGTACTTGTCGTCCCCAATGCCCCCCTGGAGCACGTCCATGATGTTGAGGCAGACGTCGAGACCGATGAAGTCAGCCAAAGTGAGCGGACCCATCGGATGATTCATCCCTAGCTTCATGACCGAATCAATGTCTTCGCGCGATGCGACCCCTTCCATCAAACAGAAGAAGGCTTCGTTGATCATGGGCATGAGAATGCGGTTGGAGACGAATCCGGGGTAATCCTGCACCTCGACAGGGTTCTTTTCCAACTCCCGAGTCACGCTCTCGACCTCAGCGTAGGTCTCGTCCGAGGTGGCCAGACCGCGAATGATCTCAACGAGGGTCATGACCGGAACCGGATTCATGAAGTGCATTCCGATGACCTTGTCGGGACGCTGCGTGACCGCGGCGAGCTCAGTAATCGAAATGGAGGATGTGTTCGTGGCCAGAATACAGGCGGGCGATGTCACCTCATCGAGTTTGACGAGGACCTCCGATTTGACCTTGGCCGACTCGACGACGGCCTCGATGACCATTTGACACTCGCGCAGTCCTTCGTTTTTCGTCGTTCGAGCAATTCGCTCAAGAATGACGGGGACCTGCTCGTGTCCGAGAGTGCCTTTCTTGACGAGACGTCCGAGGCTCTTCTCGATTCCGGCAGCAGCGCGATCGAGGGCCTCCGGCTGCGCATCCATGAGGACGACAGGATAGCCCGTTTGCGCAAAGACCTGGGCGATTCCGGCGCCCATGGTTCCGCTTCCGACGACTCCGATGCGACGATTCTTATCCATGCGATATCTCCCAGAGCCTGGAGTCTCTCGACTGGCCGGCTCGCAAAAGGTTCTTCCCGGAGATTCCGGGATGCTCCTGCCGTCATTTCCGATGGGTCGGAGTTTTTGTTACGAGAGTCTCTCGACCGAAAGGGCCACCGCATTGCCTCCGCCCAGACAGAGGGTAGCGAGTCCCGTCGTCTTACCTCGGTCCTTGAGGGCATGCAACAGCGTGGTGAGGACACGCGCTCCGCTCGCGCCAATGGGATGCCCCAAGGCGATGGCTCCACCGTTTACGTTACAACGACTCCAATCCCAACCCAGTTCGTTTCCATCGACGAGAGATTGGGCAGCAAATGCCTCATTCGCCTCGATCAGGTCATAATCATTGATCGACGCTCCGGTCTTCTTCATCAAGTTCCGAACTGCGTCGACCGGGGCCCAGAAGATCATCTTCGGGGAGGTTCCACCTGTCGCGGCGCCCGTGATGCGGGCCATCGGGCTCAATCCCAACTCCTTGACTTTCTTCCCGGAGGCAATGACGAGTGCTGAAGCCCCATCGTTGACCGAAGGGGCGTTTCCGGCCGTAACCGTTCCTTCCTTCTCAAATGCGGGGCGCAGTTTCGCCAACGCTTCCAAGGTCGATCCACGGCGTGGTCCTTCGTCCGTATCAAACTGGATCGGGTCCTTCTTTCGCTGCGGTATCTCCATCGTGAGGATCTCGTCGGCGAATTTCCCGGCGTCGATGGCGGCGATCGCTTTCTCCTGGCTACCCAGGGCATACTCGTCCTGAGCCTCGCGGGAGACCTTGAATTCGCGAGCGATGTGCTCGGCCGCACTTCCCATGTGCCAGTTTTCGAAAGAGCACCAGAGACCATCGTGAACCATCGAGTCGACGATCGCGCCGTTTCCGAGCCGATATCCGGTCCGGGCCTGGGGGAGCAGGAACGGCGCGTTCGACATACTTTCCATACCGCCGGCCACGATCACGTCCGACTCGCCTGATTTGATCTCGCTCGTCCCGAGCATGACCGCACGCAGGCCAGAACCGCAGACCATGTTCACCGTCATGGCGGGGGTTCGGTCGGGCAGACCGCCCTTGATCGTCGCCTGTCGGGCGGGTGCTTGTCCCACCCCGGCTTGGAGGACATTACCCATAAAGACTTCGTCGACCTGGTCGCCGGCTACGCCGGAACGACGAACCGCTTCGGCCACGACCTTGCCGCCGAGATCAGTCGCGGAGAATCCGGACAGTCCCCCGAGGAACTTGCCAACCGGCGTGCGCACCGCGCTCAGGATGTAAACGTCGTGATCGTTGATTTCAGCCATGAGAGTTCTCCTTCAGATTTCGCCTCGGCGACCCCACGGCACGCCGTTTCATGCGATTTCGGGCACGGTCCCGTCGTAGTGCAGGCGGGCGCCCGTCTTCTCTTGTACTTCTTCCGGCGTCCAACCAGGAGCGATCTCCCGGAGGACGAATCCTCGTCCGGGCTCGACGTCGATGACGGCCAGCTCGGTAATGATCTGATGCACGACGCCGCGTCCGGTTAGCGGTAGCGAACACGTTTCCAGCAGCTTCGGACTTCCGCTCTTGGCCGTGTGGGTCATGATGACGAGAACCCGTCGCGCACCGGCCACGAGGTCCATCGCCCCGCCCATTCCCTTGACCATTTTCCCGGGAATCATCCAGTTGGCCAGGTCACCCTTCTCGTCGACTTCCATCGCTCCGAGAATGGAGAGATCGATGTGACCTCCCCTTATCATGGCAAAGGAATCCGCACTGGAGAAGTAGCTAGAACCCGCAATCTCCGAGATCGTCTGCTTCCCCGCGTTGATCAGATCCGGATCTTCCTCTCCTTCAACGGGAAACGGCCCGATTCCGAGCATCCCATTCTCTGACTGAAGGACGATCTCGACACCCTCTGGCACATAGTTAGACACCTGGGTCGGCATTCCGATCCCCAGATTGACGAAAAAGCCGGGGCGAAGCTCTTTAGCTGCTCGCTGGACGAGTTGTTCTTTGCTCAATCCGCTTTTCATACTGATCTCCCTGCAGAACGTAGTCGACATAGACGGCGGGGGTGGCAACCTGGTCGGGTTCGATCATCCCGACCTCGACGATTTCTTCGACCTCGACGATGACGGTCTTCCCTGCAGTCGCCATCATCGGATTGAAGTTTCGCGCGGTCTTACGGTACGCGACATTGCCCCAGTGATCGGCGCGGTGCCCCTTGATGAAAGAGAAGTCGGCTCGGAGCGCAGTCTCCAGGACACAATCGACGCCGTCGATCGCTCGCTCTTCTTTGCCCTCGGCGACGAGGGTGCCCACACCAGTCGGCGTGAAGAACGCTCGAATACCTGCGCCACCTGCGCGAATTCTCTCGGCAAGGGTTCCCTGCGGCGTGAGCTCGACATCGAGTTCGCCACCCAAGAGTTGCGTCTCGAAGAGTTTGTTCTCACCGACGTAACTCGAAATCATTTTTCGAACCTGCTTGGTCTCGAGCAGAATCCCGATTCCAAATCCATCGACACCAGCGTTGTTGCTGATAACGGTGAGGTCCTTTGTCCCACGCTTGCGGAGCGCAGCAATCAAGTGCTCGGGAATTCCGCAGAGACCAAATCCACCCATCATGATGGTGGCACCATCAAACACGCCGGCGCGTTCCAGGGCCTCTTCCGCTGAACTGATCCGTTTGTCCAAGCCCATACACACTCCTCCGGTTACACATCGTCTTCAGATCTGCTAACCGTCGATTTTCTAGATCTTTGCAAGAGCAGAACGATATCAGACCAAAACCGGCCCCGTCAAAACATTGGACGGGTCGACACCAAGATTATCGACTCCGGGGTGACCGATCCGGGTCGATAAAGAATCGGTGATGGCGGAGGTCGAGCCCGGTGCTACGAAGCGAGAGCGTGACGAGGTCGAAGCGGAGCGCACGTCGGCGATCCGTGCGGCACCAAAGTTCCTGGCCTGCCCGCAGAAGTTGTTCGCGCTTGCGGCGATCGACGGACTCCTCGGGGCTCCCGAAACTTGAGACCCGTCGCAATCGAACCTCGACGACAACCCACCAGCTCGAGTCGACCGCGATCAGGTCGACCTCTCTCGGACCGGCGCGGACGTTTCGATCGAGAACGTCCAGGCCCTGTAGCTCGAGGAACGACTCGGCGAGATCTTCACCGATGCGGCCTCGTTCGGTACGTCCGGCCGGGAGACTGTCTTCAGAATGTCGCATGCAGGGAGACGCAGCCAAATCTGTTCCGGGCGGGAAGGTAGCGCCTTCCCGGCGAGGTTCGTGCCGGCACGGGTTGGCTCCGGTCGTGAAAAGCGAAACACCCCACCGGAGGAGAATCCGGCGGGGCTCACGCGTAGGAGGCTGGAACGAAGAAGGGGTAGGTGCGTTACGCCTTCTTCTTGGCGACGCGCTTCTCCCGGATGCGGGCGCGCTTTCCCTTCAGAGCCTTCAGGTAGTTGATCTTGGCCCGACGGACATGTCCGTGCTTGAGCACTTCGAGGCTGTCGATCGACGGTGAGTGGATCGGGAAAATACGCTCGACCCCGACACCATCGGAAACCTTACGAACGGTGAAGCTTCGGCGGAGACCACCACCGCTTACACCGATAACCGTGCCTTGGAAGCGCTGGAGACGCTCCTTCTCACCCTCTTTGACCCGGACCATCACCCGAATCGTATCTCCGGCACCAAATTTCGGGAGATCGTCCCTCACTTGATCCGCATCGAGACTCATGAAAAATTCCATCGCTCCGCACCTCTTCGCTTCCGAACGAGCCGTCCGCTTGGACAAAGGCTCTCTCTCTACCGCTCTGCTCTCGACTCTCGAGAACCTTCGTCGGTAGCTCCTATTTCTTCTCCGAATCGTCCTCGGCGGTCGTGTGACCCGGGCGACTCCAACCTCTCTCTTCCAACAACTTTTCCTCGGCCCGGCTCAGTTCGGCCCGATCGAGTAGATCTGGGCGACGACTGAGGGTCCTCTGAAGGGCATCCTGTCGACGCGCCTCCCGGATCCGGGCGTGATGACCCGAGAGATAAACCTCCGGCACCTTCAAACCTCGGAACTCCTCCGGCCGCGTATAGTAACCCGAATCGAGGATCGTTCGCTCGAAAGAATCACTTTCGGCCGATTCTATGTCCCCCATCACCCCCGGAACGAGCCGGGACAGACAGTCCGCGATCACGATCGCAGCCGGCTCACCGCCTGAAAGCACGTAGTCCCCGATCGAAACCTCTCGGGTCACGAACGACCGAACTCGTTCATCCACACCCTTATAGCGCCCAATGACCAGAACCACATCCCGGCTCGCGAGGAGCTTGCGGACCATGGGCTGATCGAGGCTTTCCCCCTGCGGCGTCAGAAGGAGCACCTCCCGGCGGTCCCCCAACGCTGGAGGCAGCGATTCGAGTGCCCGCGCCACCGGTTCGATCTTCAGGATCATCCCCGGGCCGCCCCCATAGGGGTAGTCATCGATCGAGCGATGCGGGTCATCCGTAAAGTCTCGGAGATTCAGGATCCGAAACTCGACTTTTCCCGATTCCCGCGCGATCCGCATCATCCCGTCGTCAAGCGGACCGGTGAACATCCCGGGAAAACCCGTCAGGATCGAGATACGCAGTTCCGGCGTCGTCTCGCTCACTCTTTTTTCAGACTCAACCAAGTTTGTTCCCGCGTACGATCACTTCGCAGAATCGCGTCGCCGTTCTGGCTTCGCTTCGCTTTCCGCTCGCTTCCTGTCCCGGGCCTCGCGGGCTTTCGCCCGTGACGCCTCGCGGGCCTTTCGCCGGATCGTACCCGGAGAATCTTTCGTCTCTCGCACCTGGTGAACCGCTTCGAGCAGATCATCCCGATCGGCCAGCTGAATGACTCCAGCCTCCCCGTCCAGAGAAGCGACAAACTCGTCGGTTTTCGGAATCATCCACTCCGAGAGACCGCTCCGCACTTCGAAAACATCGTGCGTGGGCACCTCGTGGACCCGGACGACCTCTCCCAGCTCCTCCCCGTCTGCCTTGACGACCTTCATCCCCACCAATTGAAAGTGGTAGAAGATGCCTTCGGGCAGGGGAGCCATCTTGTTGATGTCCTGGTAGAGAATCGAGCCGACCAGAGCTTCCGCTTCCGTCCGGTCCGCCACTTCCTTGAAGCCCGCGGTGATTCGATCCTGCCGAACGCGACGCGAGCTCACGGTGAGCGCTTTGTCCCCCGTCTCTTCCAAGAAGAGGACGACTCCGACGGCGAACCGATCAGGATCGTGGCCGGTCGGCACAACATGGAGCTGTCCACCCACACCGAAGGGGCGACCGAGCTTCCCGACGACGATCCGTTCCGTATCCACGGCTAGCTTACTCAAGGACCTCGAGAACCGCCCGTTGATCCGACTTCGTTGCCGAAGCCGTCAGTAACGTCCGGATCGCTCGAATCGTCCGTCCATGTTTTCCGATGACCTTGCCGAGATCTCCATCGGCGACGCGAAGCTCGTACACAGTCGTACGCTCTCCTTCGACGGCCTGGACATCGACTTGATCGGGATCATCGACCAGTGCGCGGCTGACATAGTCGACCAACGCCTTCAGATCTGTTTTTTCGTCCATGACTTCTCACTTTCTTGTTTTTGCGCCCCGCGTGACGGGCTGATCTCAGTAAATTCACGCTGTTGAACTCTCGAGAAAGTGCTTCCGAAAGGAAGCGACCCCGCGAAACGCTTACGCGTCCGCAGGGGCCGCATCACCACTGTCGGTTGCCTCGGTCGCGACGGCTGCCGCCTTCTTGGCTGCTGCCTTGCGCTCTTTCGCCTTTGGCTTGCCGGCGAGCTCTCCGACCTTATCCGTCTTCTGCCGCCTGAACAGCGCCTTGACGGAATCGGACGGCGTTGCTCCACGCCCGAGCCAGTAGTTAATCCGCTCTTCCTCGAGGGACAGAGTCACCGGGGTTTGGGTTGGGTTGTAGTACCCGACCTTCTCGATAAAACGGCCATCTCGCGGTGAACGCGAATCGGTCACGACCACCCGGTATGCGGGATGGTTCTTCGACCCTGCGCGCTGCATGCGAATCTTTGTAGACATTCAAATCACCTCCTTAGGTCTGGTTGCGGTTCATCCCGGGTCCTAACGACCCATCATCTTCATCATCGACTTGGGGCCGCCCCGAGCGAGCTGTCCCATCATCTTCTTCATCGCTCCAAAATCTTTGATCAGGCGCTTGACGTCCCCGGTCGACGTTCCGCTGCCCCGCGCGATGCGCGTCCGGCGACTGCCGTCGATGATCTCGGGACGCTGCCGTTCCTTTACCGTCATCGACTGGATCATCGCCTCGACCCGGGAGAGTTGCTTCGGGTCGACCTGGAAACCGGCTGGCAGTTTGTTACCCACTCCGGGGATCATCTTCATGAGGTCCTCGAGCGGCCCCATCTTCTTGATCTTGCGGAGTTGGTCGGCGAAGTCTTCCAGCGTGAACTGGTTCTTTCGCATCTTCTGTTCGAGGGCAAGAGCCTCGTCCTCGGAGACTTCTTCCTGAGCCCGCTCGACCAGGGTGAGAACGTCACCCATCCCGAGAATTCGTTGAGCGAGGCGGTCGGGATGGAAGACCTCGAGGGCGTTCGGCTTCTCCCCGGTCCCGACGAAGAGGATCGGGATTCCCGTAATCGCCTTGATCGAGAGCGCGGCACCGCCACGCGCGTCACCGTCCATTTTCGTCAGGACGACCCCGTCGATGCCCAGCTTGTCGTGAAAACTCTGCGCCACACCGATAGCGTCCTGCCCGGTCATCCCGTCGACGACAAGAAGGATCTGGTGCGGGACGACTTCCTTCTTCATCTGGACGAGCTCGTTCATCATCTCTTCGTCGATGTGGAGACGTCCGGCCGTGTCGACGAGGAGGTATTCCGACTTCGCTTCGCGAGCTTGTTCGAGAGCTCGTTTGGCAATCCCGACCGCGTCGGTCTCGCCCGATTCGATGTGGGCATCGAGCCCGACTTCCTTCGCGAGGAGACCGAGCTGGTCCATCGCGGCGGGACGGTAGACGTCACAGGCCGCAAGGGTAGCGGAGCGCTTCACCTTTTTGCGGAGGTGCAAACCGAGCTTGGCCGTAAAGGTGGTCTTTCCGGAACCCTGCAACCCGACGATCATGATTCGCGTCGGTGTCTGCTTCGAATGGACGAGGTGGGTGGCATCGCCCCCGAGGGTCTCGACGAGAACGTCGTGAACGACTCGGATGACCTGCTGCCCTGGATCGAGACTCTGCAGAACTTCCTGGCCAACAGCACGTTCCTGGACTTTCTTCACAAAGTCCTTTGCCACCTGAAAGTGGACATCGGCTTCAAGCAGAGCACGCCGAACTTCCCGCATCGATTCGCGGATGTTCTCTTCGCTCAGGGTCCCATGACCCCGCAGTTTTTTGAAGACTCCGTTTAGCTTGTCGGAGAGTTGCTCGAACATAGCAATTCCTATCCCGGGCAAGGCGCACGGGAGGGTTGATCCAGGGACAAAAGAGTGACGGTATCACTCCGGGGAGTCGATTGCCAAGCCCGCGTCGACCCGGATCACGAAATTGCGGTGGGTCGGAAACTGGCTAGGGAGCGACCGGTCCGCTCTCCAGATAGAGCCAGGCCGCCAGTGGATCATCCTGACGGAAGATAGCGCTCCCCGCCACGAGCCACTCAGCGCCCCCTTCGACCGCCGACGAGACCGTCTCAGAGTCGATCCCGCCGTCGACTTCGAGGATCGGATCGACACCTCGGGCCCGGCAGAGATCACGGGTTCGGGCCAGGCGAGCCTCCGCTTCCGGGATGTAGCTCTGTCCGCCAAAACCAGGCTCGACGGACATTATGAGGATCAAATCGGAGTACTCGGCCCAGGCTTCGACAACCTCATCAACGTCCGTCTTCGGCTTGATCGCCACCCCCAACCCAATTCCCAATCGATCTGCCTCGGCCCGGGCGTCGACCGGGGAAACGCCCGTTTCCGCATGCAGGGTAAGCAGATCCGAGCCTGCTTTCACAAAAGACTCAAAGTAGCGGAGAGGCTCAGAGATCATGAGGTGGGTGTCCAGAAAGGCATCAGTGACGGCCCGAAGAGACCGGACGATGGGCGGCCCGAGGGAGATATTGGGAACGAAGTGGCCGTCCATGACATCGACATGGAGCACCTCCACCCCAGCCAGAACAAGGGGGCGAACCTCGTCGCCGAGGCGGGCAAAATCTGCGGCCAGAATCGACGGCAGAGCTCGACGGCCCCGTTTGAGGACAGCCAGCCGCTCCCGCCCCGTTATCGCCTTAGCTTCCATCTCGGACATGCGCATACACTCCTCCGACGTCCGTTGATCTGCCCGGTATCTATCTGCTCCGGAAATCGTCCGGATCCCGATCGAAACCATCATCCTGTCCTTCGCCGACCAGCACGAGTTCGATCGTCTCTCCGGAGTAGATCGGTTCACCCGCTCTCGGCTCATGACGGAGGACTTCCCCGGGAGTACCGGGAAAAGACGACTCGGCGATGTCGACTTCGAATCCACAGGCCGTCAACCAGGCGGCCGTTTCGATCCCAGCCCTCCCTTCCAGACTTGGCATCCAGAACGGAACAGCCCGACGAGCCCGACTCATGAGGAGCGAAACTTTCCCCTCACCGCGAACCGGAGAACTCGAAGATGGGGTCGAGGCGAGGACGACGCCGGGAAGGACCTCATCTGTCGCGGTGTAGTCGATCGAGCCGACTTCGAGACCGGCTGTCTGGAGGCGACTCGTGGCCAGCCGGAGGCTGAGGCCACGAAGATCAGGCACGGCCCGGCTCTCAGTCCCCAAGCTTGGCGTGAGGAAGACCTTCCGACCCAGCTTGACGAGCAGACCCGGACCGGGGCTGCTCTCGAGAATCGTTCCACCGTCTGTAGTCTGGCTGAACCGCCCTCCCGAGACGATCGGTTCGAGGCCGGCTCGTTCGAGGACTTCCTTCGCTTCGGAAACACCAACTCCGTGAACGATCGGAACTTCGACCTCCGCTCCCTGCTGAACGAACTTCGGCATGAGCACGCGATCGAAAACAAAGACGCCAATCACCACGGCGAGAACCGCCTGGACGCCCCACCAGAGAAAGACGAAAAGCCACCGGCCAAAAGAACGCGGCGGTTTCTTCGAAGGCCTCCCGGTGGGCTTCTTCGCGACAGAGCGCGCTCGGCGTGGTCGAACGGGGGCGTGTGATTCGGGATCACGTCGAGGTGGAAGCGTCGGGTCGCTGGTCGACCCGCTCCCCGACGGACGCTTCGAAGGGCTCGCGGAAGCGCCCGCCCCCCGAGGAGACCGGTCCTTCGATTCTGCGTCAAAAAAGCCGCGACGCTCGCTCAATCCTCAGCCCCTCGCATCACCACGAAAGCATACCCTCCGTCGGTTTGGACCTGCCCAGGCCGCAGGACGAGCTCACCGGGCTCGCCTCGGATTTCTTTGGGAATCCACTCCGGGAATGGAGCCGGGGAGAAATCGGGATGTCGCTCCCGAAACTGCACGAACTGGTCGACCGTTTCTTCCGGCTCGATCGTGCACACACTATAGAGGAGCCAACCACCGGGGGCGACCCCCTCCGCCGCTGCCTCGAGCAACTCCCGTTGGCGCTCAGCCAGTTTCGGAATCTCCGCAGCCTGGCTTCGCCACTTCGCGTCGACGCGGCGTCGAAGGACCCCGAGATTCGAGCAGGGCGCGTCGATGAGGATCCCGTTCCAGGGTCGGACGACGGGAATGTCAGCTCCAGCCGCGACAGCCAGGTCCATTTCCGGACGCTGGGTTCGGCGCAGACCGCTGCGCATTCGATCCAATCGACCCGGGGACAGGTCCAAAGCCGTGATGTGAGATTCGGGTTCCCCCACGGCACGTTCCGAGAGGTGGACAGATTTGGTCCCGGGGGCAGCGCAGAGATCGATGATCGATCCGTGGAGGCTTGGAGGCAGGTTCCCGACGAGAATCCCGCTGCCATCCTGAATCGCAAAATCTCCGGCGAAAAAGCCCGGCATCGACATCGGTCCGGCCGGGCAACGGGCTGTGCCGGGAATCCACCCGGGCTCGGTTCCTGCTGGGGCCTCCGCCCCGGGTGCCAAACGCAACCAGTACTCCGGCATTTCCAGATTCCAGTTCAGGATACGAACTGTTTCTTCAAGGCCAAACCGCGCCAACCAACGCTCGATCATCCACTCGGGATGAGAAAAACGAACCGAAAGTCCGGCTACCGTCTGGGGAAGATCGGAGAGGGCGTCCCACTCCCTTTGCCCCTGACGCACGACTTTTCTCAGCACTGCATTGGTCAGGCCGGCGGTCCCGCGATGGCCAAAGTGACTGGCCAGATCAACCGAAGTCGCCACGACAGCATGGGGCGGCACGGCGTCGAAGATCAGAGCCTGGGCGGCCCCGATTCGAAGAACCTGCCGCACGGCATCGTCGAGAGAATTGACTCCCCCGGCCCGGAGAAACTTCCCCAATACGGTATCGAGACGAAGTCGATGGCGCATCGTCTGAAGCACCAGGTTGCGGAGAAACGCGCGATCCTGCTCGCGGGGAATCTCGCCGACCGCGGCATCCATCGGACCGGTAAGGGGCACGCGCTCCGTCTCGGCCAGCATGAGCAGGTCGACCGCCTTGGCACGTACGGGGTCGACCCGGGCGACCTTACCGGAGGCCCTGGGCCCGCTACTCCCGCCGGACGGTCGACGGTTATTCTGCCTCGGACGAGTCAAATTGTTCTCCACATTCGAGACGGGCCCCTCGACACCACTCCGGCGCGGGCTGGCGTTTCTTACCTTCTTGCTGCACCTCGATGATGCGAACCGCCCCGGGCAGAGTTGCCACGACCACCCCGCCCTCGAGGCTGAGGACGGTACCGGGAGCTGCGGACTGAGCAATCTCATGCACCGGTTCGAGCTGGTGGACACGGATCCGTTTCCCGTTCCGAAAGGTGAATGCTCCGGGCCACGGGGTGAGGGCTCGGACCTGACGATCGACCAGACGTGCCGGCCGATTCCAGGCGATCCGCCCATCTTCCTTTTCCAACAATCGCGCGTAGCTCGCACCCCAGGTCGGTTGCGGCACCGACGGAAGTGGCCCGTTCGCAGCCTCGTCGAGAGTGCGAACGAGTAATTCGCCCCCCATCTCGGCCAATCGGTCGGTCAACTCGCCCGCCGTTTCCGTTGCTCCGATCGGTGTCATTCGCTGTCGCAGGAGAGGACCGGTATCCATCCCCTCATCGAGTTCAAAAACCGATACGCCTGTCCAGAGATCCCCGGCCAGAATCGCCGACGTGGCTGGCGCCGCGCCTCGATGGCGAGGCAGCAGGCTGGTATGCACGTTCCAGCATCCACGCGACGGAAGCGCGAGAAGCCTCGGCTTGAGGATGCGACCGAAGGCTGCCGTGACGAAGAGCTCGGCTCCGAGCTCTCCCAACTCTTCGAGGGACCGGGTGCTGTGCAACGCTTTGCGCTGAAAGACCGGAATCTCGCGCTCGCGGGCGAGGGCCGCTGCCGGTGGATCGAC